>Ga0163154_10004618_pt1 | contig 17957 bp, 19 predicted proteins | sample OliLakLV19MP9P1_FD_148649 | JGI IMG/M metagenome (GOLD analysis project Ga0163154, IMG submission 148649) | Freshwater microbial mat bacterial communities from Lake Vanda, McMurdo Dry Valleys, Antarctica - Oligotrophic Lake LV.19.MP9.P1 | ecosystem: Environmental > Aquatic > Freshwater > Lake >...
GTTGTAGGCAACGCAGTAAAGCGTTTGGAGATGTCATGAAGGTAATTTTGCACCACTCTGTTGAAAAGCTCGGCCAAGCTGGAGACATTATTGAAGTCGCTCCCGGTTATTTCCGTAATTTTCTCGAACCACGCAATTTAGCAGTGGCAGCCACCAAAGGAACGCTGAAAAAGCGTGAGGAAGATCTGGCTGGTGTGAAAAAGAAAGCGCAACAAATGCATGCTGCAGCTGTTGAGAAGGCCGAAAAAATTACTGCTCTGGTTGCTATTCACCACGTAGCTAAAGTTGGCGAAAGCGGCAAGCTCTTTGGCAAGATCACCAACAAAGAAATTGCTGATTTGATTGAAAAAGAAGTTGGTTTTGCCATCGACAAACGTTTGGTCAAAACTGAAAACGAAATTCACGCTCTTGGTGTGTACAAGGTGACCGTGAAGTTGGCCAATGAAGTTTCTACCGATCTTCAGTTGGAAGTGCTTCGAGAAGGCGCTACACCAACCACCGGTAAAAATGTACAACCTAAAGCCGAAGCATCTGCTGTTGAAGTAGACGCCGAAGCTGAAACTGAAACCCAATAGGCCACCCTCCGCAGAGTGGTCAAGTGCACATTGCGACTGAGGCACAACTACAACCAATGAACAACAGCAAACCAGCCATTCTTGGCGGGGCTAAATTATTCGATCCGATTTTGAATCTAGTCATTCCAGACCTTCCACCTTTCTCTGAATTACAGCCTGGCTATGAAGAAATGCTCAGCACAGGCATGGTCACTAAAGGGCGATTTTTGCAAGAGCTTGAAGCAGTCACTGCTGAATACAGCGGAGCAAAGCATGCCATTGGCGTCTCCAGCTGCACTATGGGCATCGTGCTTGTGCACAGGCTACTCAATCTCACCGGCGAGATAATTTTGCCGAGTTTCACTTTTATGGCTTCGGCCCTCGGTTGTGTATGGAATCAGGTTACTCCAGTCTTTGTCGATGTGGATGCGCACACCTTTAACATCGACCCGCGCAAAGTTGAAGAAGCAATCTCAGAGCGTACCACCGCCATCATTGCCACCCACGTATTCGGCAATCCGGCGGCAATTGAAGAACTTGAAAAAATTGCAAACAAGCACAAACTCAAATTGATCTTTGACGCCGCTCATGGTTTCGGCGCGCAGTACAAAGGGCAACCTCTTGGCGCCCACGGTGATTGCGAAATCTTCAGCTGCAGCCCGACCAAACTTTTGATTTGCGGTGAAGGTGGCATTGTCACCACCAATGATGACGAACTGGCTTTTGAATTAAAACGCTCGCGCGAGTATGGCAACGTTGGCAATTACGACCTCCACTTACCGGGTCTTAATGGACGTCTATCTGAAGCCAATGCGCTAATGGGCCTGAAAAGCTTTGGCCATCTTGAGCGCGTTGCCAGCCAGCGCAACGCCGCCGTCGTAAAAATGAAGGAACTGCTACAAGATGTGCCCGGAATTTCATGGCAAAAAGTAGAGCCGGGCAACCGCTCTTCGTATAAAGATCTTAGCTATCTAATTGATGAAACTGAATTCGGTCTGAGCCGCGATCAACTGGTTACGGCCCTCGAAGCCGAAGGCATTGTCACTAGAAACTATTACGATCCACCTTGCCACCTCCAGACATACTGGTTAGACAAAGCAAAAATCGGGCCTTCCGGTTTGGCCGTCACTGAAAAACTTTCAGCCGGCTCAGTTACTCTGCCTCTTTCGTCAAAAATGACGGACGAACAGTTTGAACGCATGGCCGATGCCGTCAAACGAATACAGAGCAATGCACCGGCCATTCGTACAAAATCTGGTGCCCACAAGCCAATCGAAGTGGCTGCCACCAAGTAGGCTGACCACTGATAACTAAAAACGACTGGCAGCCTTAGATTTAAACTGCTGCAGCTTCGCCGTGGGCAGTATAGCCTATAAGTGTTTTGTGTGGTCGTTTGACATAGCGGTTGAAGCCTGAAAAAGGGGTAAATCTAGTACCAGATACGGTGGCGCCAATTCAAGCAAATAACTCAAGCTACTTAGTCGCCTGCCACAAAGATTTCAGTAAAATTTTTGCGTCAAGAATGGGGTTGGCATGGGCTGTATATAGCTCGTCCATGGCGCTCAGTTCTTTGCAGGTAGTATCAGGGCGATGGTTCAAATTGGCCCAGCCGGTAATGCCTTTTTTTAAACCACTGCCGGGCGTCTGCGAACGCAGACAACCTTTGTCGGAGCAGGTGCATAATTGATTTAAATTAAGGCCGACAAAACTACTGGCGCCCCCCAGCACTTCGGTGAGCTTTTTAAAAGCAATGGTGTGCGCCGGTCTAAGCAATTTTAGCGCAGGCCAGAGCAGAATTAAGCAGAGCGCAAGAGAAACATCACCCAGACGTTTTTGGGCTAGATAGAGGCCTCGTAAGGCTCCTTGATGCCACCACCAGAAAAGTCTGTTTTGCAATTCGCTGCGACAACAGATAAAACCTACCCAGGCAATTGTGAAAATCGCTGGCCACGCCCGGCAAAGAATAATGTAGGCACGGTAGCCGGACGGCTTTTTGTCTAAATCTAGTTTGTAAATTCCGGCTAGTTTGTCCACAGTCAGATCTAGAGAAAATGTGGCAAGGGCAGAGTCTCGACCGGCGCGCGCCAGTTTAGAGGCCAGCTCCAAATCGGCCATGGCAATAATTTGATCGGCCAGAGATTTTGGGTTGCCCGGCTCGGCAACAAGACCAGTCTGGCCATGATGCACAGCATCAATCATGCCTCCGACGCCGGTTACTACGGTCGGAACCTGCATCAGAAGCGATTCTATAGCGCCGCCTAGATTTTCTGAAATAGACGGCTGCACGGCTATATCGATAGCAGCCAACAACTCTCTAACATTGTCGATGTAGCCTGTGAACGTTACACAACCACTAAGATTAAGCGCCTGGATGCGTTCTTTGAGTGATTCAATATATTCAAGGCCGGGGCCGGCTACTTCGGGAGGGTATGTGCCTACCAGCAGAAACCGGGCTTTCGGCACCACCTTTAGTATCATAGGCATGGCCTCAATCAATAATTCATGACCTTTTATGCCCTTGCCCCAGAGGTAGCTCGGGATCCATTCCGACTTTTCAAATGGTGGAATGAAATAGGCAATATGGGCGATTATAAGTGAGTCTGGTGGCAGGTTAAACTGATCGGTAAGTTTCTTTCTCACCGCTGTTCTTTGATAGCAAGACGGGTCGAAAGTTGTAGTATCGACCCCGTAATACACTCTTGCCAGGCGGCTTTCGGCAATGCCTCGAGATAGATACAGTGACCGCACATGATTGCAGCTGGGCACAATACTTGTATCCATCCAGCAGGTGCTGTATTCGAGCAATGCCGGTGTGTCCGCTTCCAGGTAAAAGATCTCCGGAACCATGCGCACGCGCACTGGACAGTCCGTCATCCAGGCAGCAATGCGTGCCAGAATCGATGAAGTAAACATATGATAATGCACGACATCGCACTTCTGTTGATACATCAAACGCGCCAGTTTGAGAACGCGTTTGAACAATTTGAAAAAATCGCCACTGTTCCAGATCAAGTCGAGGTCAATAAAATGACAGCTGATGCCCTCGGCTTCTAAAGCTTGAGAAACCCGCCCGGTGGCAGGTATAACCGCCTGAACGTCATGCCCCATGATCTTCAGCTGGCGAAGTTGTTCCACCATCCATTGAGCGTTGGAACTGGTTGCAGCGATGTGCATGATCTTCAGCGGCATGAACAAATTATACTTGAGTGAATTTAATTGGACCGTTTATTGAGGACAAGATTATGAAGCTGGCGGTGATTGGCGCAGGAGGGCACGCTAAGGTCGTAATCGACGCCATTGAACAAGTGAACGCCGCTAAGTCGCCGCCATTGGAAGTGGCAGGCGTCGTGGACGATCAAAAGGTCGGTCAAGTTTTTTGCAATTATTCTGTGGTGGGCGCCATCGAAGACCTCGACGCCGATTGTTTCGTGGTGGCAATCGGTGACAACGCCGTGCGCGCCCGCATCTTCAAACAATTATGTGATAAAGGTTATCAGCCAGTTTCTATAGTTCATCCTTCGGCAATTATCGCAGCGAATGTTGTGATAGGCGCAGGAACAGTGATTTTTGCCGGTGCCATAATCAATACTGCTACTACTGTTGGTGCCAACTGTATTGTTAATACGGCAGCCTCAGTTGACCACGACTGTATAGTCGATAATCACGTACATGTAGCACCTGGCTGTCATTTAGCCGGTCAAATCAAAGTTGGAGAAGGGACGTTTTTAGGCATCGGGACAAAAGTCATTCCTTTGATTATTCTGGGAAAAAATGTTATAGCCGGAGCTGGTGCTGTGATTGTTCGTAATGTTGCCGACAATGAGACTGTAGTAGGGGTACCGGCCCGAGCGATAGTGAAGGCGCACCTTGATAACGTGTGATAAATCTAAGACGCGCTCCGGGAAAATCTGATACCCTGATCTCTTATTGATTAAGAGCAGGTAATTTCTTGAGCATTGTTCTAACTAGCGCTCGAAATCTGGAGTCTATCGACGCTGCCGATTGCAGCGCAGAAGAATTGCAGGCGCTAGTGAGAAATGCCTTTCGCACGCTCAAGGCTGGCGAATCATTGCATTTAACAACGCAGGCTGACGTTTTGCACGAGAGCGAAATAAAGTCGGGCAGGGTCTACGGCGAAATTAAAAGACTACTGCTCTTCGAGGGCTTCCGCAACCCGCGATTCTCTCTGGTGGAGCAGGCTGCGAGTGGTTTGTCGTCGAAGTTGGCCGTGGTTGCCGACAGAGCTTGTGCATCCGGCGAAACCCGGCCGATTGCCGGCAAAAAGCTGAAAATTTTGCATATGGTTGCCACTGCTCGCGGTGCCACATGGGTTTGCGAGCAACTCTATAGCTTGAAGCAGCGCGGTCATGAAGTGGAAGCCCTTATTTATGGTCCGGGCCCCTTGCAGGACAAGCTAGAAGCTCATGGCATCAAGTGTTTGCAGATGGCGCCAATTTCTCTATTAACTTCCAGTATTTTCACTTTTGTCGCTGAGATTGCTAAGACGGCGTTGTTGTTCCGTCGGGGACATTACGATGTCGTGCAATATCATCTTTTCGAGACAGCTATTTTCGGTCGCTTTGCTGCTTGGTTGGCCGGTGTTCCTGTGCGGGTGCACATGCTCACCGGGCCATTCAATCTTGAGTCGCCGATTCTTGGACTGTGCGATCGGCTCACGGCAACTCTTGATACTCGCACGGTACCTTCTTGCTTGTATAGCTACGACCTTTACGCAAAAATGGGCGTACCGCCGGCGCAGCTTGATTTGATTTATTACGGTGCCGACGCGCAGAAATATATGCCTCAACATGATGCCAAAGGCTTGTTCCGGCGCGAGCTGGTAGCGAAGTATGATGCTTCTGCCGCTTGTCAGATTATCGGTATGGTGGCATATTTTTACCCTCCTTTCGACAAAAATTTAATTGCACCGCGACATCTGTGGGGCCGCGGCACTAAAGATCACGAAACCTTGATCGACGCCATGCCCCATGTTCTGAGGCAGTTTCCAGAGGCGCGGTTGGTTCTGGTGGGCGATGGGTGGGGCGAACTGGGTCAGGCCTATATCGAGAGATTGCGTCTGCGGGCTGAAAACCTTGGCTTATCGAAATCAATTCATTTTCTTGGTCACAGAACCGATGTCGATAAAATTTTGCAGGATTTCGACGTTTCCATTCAGTGTTCATTGACTGAAAATCTTGGTGGCACGCTGGAATCGTCGCTGGCCGGAGTGCCATTGGTCTGCACCATCACCGGTGGCATGACCGATTTGATTGAAGATGGTAAAACGGGTTTCCTCGCCACTGCCGGCGACCCAGTGGCATTAGCCGGCGCAATCAATAGAGCGCTGCAAGACCCCGCGCAGGCTGGTAGGTTGGCTGAAAATGCTCGCGCTCGCGTTCTGGAACGCTTTAATTTAAGCACTTGTGTCGATGGTCTGGAAAGTCTTTATCAAGAGTGCCGACAAGAACTGAAGCCTCGGCACTTCGATTTTTTATCGATGGTGGGCAGAGCAATTATGCTTATTCCCAAAGTTTCACAAGTTTGCTGGCTTTATACATATGGTTGTTTCAGCGCTAATCTGCCTGACCTCGATAATGATCCGCTTTTGCGAATTTACGCTTCAGCCTTTGAAGAGCATGAAGCGGCGCAGCTGGCAAAAGAAGTGGCCGAGACTCGCACTGAGCTGGCACGTGACCTTGCCCGAACTCGCGTTGAATTAGCCCGTGACGTCGCGCGAACTCGTACAGATCTAGCACGAGACGCTGCTAGAACGCGCAAGGAGCTGGCGCGAGAAATATCCGCTTCACGCAAGCAATTAGCCAGAGAATTGGCTCAGAGACGCAAACAAATGCGTAAGCCGGTAATACCGCTTTTAATTGGTCAAGTTCGTTTGTTCTTTTACGTGGCCGCCATTGTCTTTGCTGATAGCTGCAATCGCACAATGTGGTGGCTGCGTAAGAAATTCAATCGTTATACTTTTGCGAGCGCAAAATTGAATGCCGCTCTTCAAATAAAGCGCCTGATTGACATTGCGCTCTCATCATTGCTCATTCTTGTCACTATGCCTTTATGGATAGTGGCGGCAGGCTCGTTGCTTTCGCGGAAGAAAGCAGTATTGCAAACTACCGGTGTGCTTGGTTTGAACAATACTCCAGTTAAGTTGCGCTATCTCGCCTGGTGCGAGAACGTCAATGATAATGATAATTTCAGTGACTGTGCTTTCTGGTGGCTACCCTCGCTTGTGCAAGTATTGTTCGGTCAACTCTCACTAATCGGCACTCGTTTGCGCCCTGCAGATTGGCAGCCCACTGCTGCAGACGTCGATCAAGACTGGATCTGGAGAATGCGCCCGGGATTGATTGGCTGGTCGCATTTTGCCGCAGCGAAAGGTCTTAATTGCAGTTACGAGCTAGACCGCATGGATTTGCTTTATATGGGCACCTGGAATCATGTGCTTGACTGTCGCTTGAGTGCAAAAGCTCTTGTGGCTCTGCTCAGGGCAAAGGACAGAGGCCATTGAAAGCAATTGAAGATATTCAGAAGAAGATTACTGTCGTGGCCCCGTCTGCCGCACCAGGAAGCACAGATAGTTTAGAACTGCCGAAATTTGTTAATCAGGCCAGACGAAGCGAATCTTTTGTGGCTTTCATCGCGCGCACTTATAGAGAGCTAGCCAAGGTCAAGTTTGCCCTGGCATCTTTTGTTGTTAACTCTATTAGAAAGCGCTATCACCGCTCAGTGCTTGGTTTCGCCTGGAGCATGTTGAATCCGCTTTTAACCATGGGTGTCATGACTCTGGTTTTCTCCGTGCTATTCCATTTGCCCCTCAAGCAATTCGCCTTGCAGCTTTTTAGTGGTTTAATGCCCTGGATGTTCATTTCAGAATCGTGGACTATGGGCTCTACTTCTATTCTTGTGGCTGAGCCTTTTTTGAAAAAGGTCTATCTGCCTAAGGCGTTTTTCCCTTTAGTTTCATCGTTGCAGGCATTGTCCAATTTTATTTTTAGTATGGCCAGTCTGATGGTGATTGCGCTGTTAATGGGTATGCAAGTGGGTCCAGCCATGCTGGCTTTACCTCTAGCCATCGGCGTGCTCTTTCTCTTTAATTTTGCCATGTGTCTGGTGCTGTCGGTTTTGACAGTTTATCTGCGCGATCTGACCCATGTAGTGGGAGTGGCTCTGGGCCTTGCTTTTTATTCTGTGCCGATTATTTATCCGATTACACAAGTGCCTCTCAAATATCATATATTTATCAAGCTCAATCCGTTTTATTATTTCCTCGATTTATTCCGCTCTATCATTTGCCGCAATGAATTTCCGCCGGCCTATGAATGGGGAATCACATTTGGTATCAGTATTTTTACTGTTGTAGTCGGTCTCTTGCTGTTAAAGAGCAAAGAGAACGACATTATCTACCGTCTCTAGTCTCGATCAGGTTCTCATTCAGGTTTATCGATGAGCAGCGCAAGAATTCATATAGAAGACGCCTGGTTGCGTTTCAGAAGTTATAAAAATCCTTCGCCGGCCTTGAAGGAGATAGCACTGAGCGGCCTGCGCCGCAACCGTGATGCAAAATCAACAGTAGAATTTGACGCTCTTAAAGAAATCAATTTAGATGTTCGCGGCGGCGATCGCCTTGGCATCATCGGCCTGAATGGCGCCGGAAAATCTACTCTGCTCAAAATGATCGTTGGAATTTATCCTCCCCACGCCGGAACCGTCACAGTCATCGGTAGAGTGACACCGTTGATTGAGTTAGGAACCGGTTTTGATAGCGAGTTGAGTGGCCGCGAAAATATTTTTTTAAATGGTGCGCTTTTAGGACGCTCTTATAGCGAGATGGTGGCATTGGAAAAGGCAATCACCGAATTTTCTGAACTGGGCGACAAAATGGAATTGCCGATTAAATACTATTCGTCAGGCATGCTGGGACGATTGGCCTTTTCTATCGGCGCCCTGGTAGAGCCGGAAATATTGATCATGGATGAAGTATTCGCTACTGGGGATGCTCATTTCGTCCATAAGTCTATGAATCGCGTCAAGCACCTGTTTCAGAGCTCACAAATTGTGGTGCTGGTCTCTCACGCCCTGACTCAGATTGTAGAGCTGTGCAACAAAGCCATTGTTATTCACGAAGGGCGAATCGTAAATTCGGGTGATCCCATCGCCATGGTGGATTATTATCATCAAGAGATTGCTGGCATCCCAGAGGTACGGGGCCTGACTGTTACACAGGTCGAATGATAATCAACCGACGCAGCTCTAAGGTCGAAATAGTTCTGGCCGTCTTGCTCTCGGCTCTCCTTGCTGTTTGCTTAGGAGTTTGGACCTGGGGGCTAAATCGCGGTTTCGACATTTCGGACGAAGGAATGTATTTGCTGCAAGTACAAGAAGGAACCATATCTGGTGCCACTCGTTATGCTCTATTTCTTTCGCTTATCACCGGCGGCTCGTCTGAAGGCCTGATTTTTAAGTTAAGAATGCTGCAATTGGTCAGTCAAATTGTGGGCCAGACAATTTTATTTTTCTGCTTTGTTCGACGTTTTTACGCCAACGACAAAAACCACTCGTTCTGCCAGCTATTAGTAGTATGGTTGCTGAGTCTGCTTGGCGGGATGGGCCTTCTCGCTGTTTTTCCGCCGAGCATGTCTTACAACGGCTTAGCTCAATTTTTGATATTTGCTGCGGCTGGTCTGGTTTTATATGCTACTACTATTAGAGGCTGGCTCAGAGTCTTAACCTGCTCGCTTGCCTCAATATTTGCCGCTGGTTTGCTGTTCGTGAAAATTCCGTGTTCGCCGCTGCTTTTTGCCATGTGCGTGTTCTGGCTGGTGGTAGAAAAATTAGAGCGTAAATATGTTGTGCTGTACGCTGCTACGTTCATAATCACTGCCTTTCTACTGGCCTGTTTTTTCTTTGGCATTGAGTCAACTCAAGAATATGTCAGCGTCATTCAGCAGTTTGTGGCCAATCGCTCGTCTAGCAATCAGCATTCGCCGGCATCGATGCTCGCCACTAACATTAATGATTTTTACTACTGTGCAAACTTAGCCTCACAGGCTTTTAAATTGCTGTTGATTCTGCCTGCGATTTACTTCATTGCAATGTATGTGCTTTTGCCAAAAATTTCTTCTGTGGCTGTGCAGCGACTGATGGTTTTTGCGCTCTGGCCAGTGGTTCTCATCGCAGCGGTAAGTTTTGGCTCGCTTAACGCCAGTCTGTGGGCCAGCTACCCGGCTTTTTATGTATGGTTGCTGCTTGTCGCTCTAACGCTTGCGGGCACAGAGATATTGTCTAGAAGGCAACTAAGCAACCGCGATGCGGAAAAAAAGGTTTCAGATCCTGGTAAGTTTTGGGCTATGGCAATGGTGATAATGTTGCCTCTGGTTTATTACGCCGGCTCATGTAACCCGATTTTGTTGCAGTGCTACACCGCCAGCGCGCCTTTGTGGTTGGTACTGGGCAGTCTTGGTTTTGCACGTGCTGATCAAAGGAAGGCTGAGTTTTATCGAAGCACAGTTTTTGCTCTGTCTGGTCTGTTTCTCAGTTTTCAATTTATCTACGGCTATGTACACCAGCCGTATCTGCTTTACGGCGGCAAGATTGCGCAGTCTATGAAGGCCGACGACCTGCCCAATTTAAAAGGTATTTTGCTCGATGAAGAAAGTCATCAGTTTCTATTGAGCGTTTACAACCTATTAAAAGACAATGGTTTCAGGCCTGGAGAGCCAATATTGGCTTTGTATAATTTGCCCGGTGTGGTTTACGCCAGCGGCGGTAATTCCCCAGTTACCGCGTGGTGGATGCCTCGTCCGGAGTTCAGAGCCGCCAACGTTGCGGCCATCGGCAGGTTGGGCAAGGTGCGCAAGAAACCGCTGTATCTTCTGCTTTCATGGTATCCGGGTCAGGCCACTATCAAGGCTTTGAACGATGCCGGTATCGATTTTCCTCACGGTTTTAAACTGGTTGGTTCCACGAAAATGCAGCCGTATGTAGACGGTTGTCGAGATTTAAAAGACGCAGACGCCCGCTATTTGAATGGTGCAGTGCAAGTTTTTAAAGAGATGTAAGTTTGTCTGCAAATTATTATTCAGACTCTTGATCACGGCGGCGCTTTACTTCCGCCAATCCAGCAGCAGTAAGCGTGGCGCTACCGTCGCTAGATTTTTCTATCCAGCCATTAGCCAAAAGCAATTCTTCTGAGCTGTTCAACAATCTTTTTTCGTCGGCGCTCAAGCGATCTGAGATGGCTGGATGCACTTTCGGCAATTGACCATTGCGGTCGTAAGCAGTATCCATCAAGCCAAAGGCAAAGCCTTCTAAAGTGACGCCTCTCATTTCGTGTCTCCCGACTAGTTATCTGCAGGCTCTCTCTAAGCCTGTATCCCGAAAGCGGATATTGACAAGCCTTCGGGTGTAATATATCTCCCTTGTTGCGAAAGAGATATTTTTCGCTTGAATGCTAAGCGCATCCTTTGAATAGCCGCAAGTGAATGAGCACCAGATACGGTATCAGGTTTTGCTCGACCTGGGTAAGGACTTTAAGGAGTTTAAGGACTTTAAGGACTTTTCAATGCGAATACTAATAAATTTACGACGTGGTCTATCGAGTGCTATTGTCGTTTTCTCATTATTCAGCGCTACCGGTTGCGGATTGACGAGCCCTGGAAATGCCGAATTTGAGAAGGCATTAGATCTATTTGACCATGGTGAGTATCAAAAGGCACTTGAAGCATTCAAAGATGCAGACAGCAAAGTGCATGCAACTGCTTATGCGATTGGGCAGGGCAACTGTAAACTCGCGCTCAACGATTTCGCCGGCGCCGAGGCCGAGTTTAATAAGTTGGCCAAAACTCCACATGAAGATCTCGAATGGGTTGCGGCTCAGCTGGGGCAGGGGGTGCTGCTACTTGAGCAAGGTAAGCCCCAGGCTGCTCTTGTTCCGCTTTCTGCTGGGCTGCAGCATAAAGGCGGATTTGGCTTCGAATCGACCAGGGCGAAGTTGTTTATGGCTCAGGCGCTCAGTCTGGCGAAACTGGGCAAAGCCAAGGAGGCGGTTGCTTCAGCAGACGAAGCATTAAAATTGTTACCGTCTTCGGCCATTACACATCGCCTGAAAGCACAGGTGCTCAGGCTAACGGGTAAGCCTGGTGAAGCTTTGGTGTATCTTGAGAAGGCCGTCGAGCGCGATGATGGTGCTTACCTGACGCTTGTCGAACGAGGATTGACGAAGAAAGCTCTTGGGAAGTTTCAAGACGCTCTAACTGATTTGGACCAGGCAATCAAAAGCGACCCAAGGTTTGCAGTGGCATACGAAGAACGAGCAGCAGTGCAAGCAAAGCTGGGTAACAAGCAAGCGGCGAGTAAAGATCTTGTGGAAGCTAAAGCTAAAGCGATTAACGGTAAAAACTGGGATGAGTTTTCGCCAGACATTGTGCGGCCGTAAGCGCAAGTAAATCTGCCGGAGCTTCTCGAAGAATGGGTCTATGTTGTAGAAAATTCGGTGCCGACCGTTAAACTACCGCTGCAATCTCGTCTCGACGGCGCTTAACTTCTGCCAATCCCCCAGCTGTCAGCGTGGCGCTGCCGTCGCTAGATTTTTCTATCCAGCCATTAGCCAAAAGCAATTCTTCAGAGCCATTCAAAAGTTTTCTCTCGTCACTAGACAGGCGATCAGAAATGGCTGGATGCACTTTGGGCAGCTGACCATTGCGGTCGTAAGCAGTATCCATCAAGCCAAAGGCAAAGCCTTCTAAAGTGACGCCTCTCATTTCGTGTCTCCCATTTCTGTTATTTGCAGGCTATGTCTATCGCCAGGTGTGCCGGGGGTTGGGCCGAAAGCAGATGTTGACAAGCTTTCGCTCTTAATATATCTCCTGTGCGGCAAAGTAGATATTTTTTCGTTTTAATGAGGCATATTTTGCTAGGGATTCCAGGTTTATCAATGAGACGCAGACGAGAAAAAATCACAGATCCGATAACCGTTACTTACCCGGGTAAGGTCAAGTTTTGGAATTACGACCTCAATGATGGTCGCCGCCCCGAAGATTTTCACTACGGCGACGACGCGGTAGTGGCATGGGTTTGCCCGATAAATCCAATGCACAGATGGAAGCAGGCAGTTAGTAACTTTCTCAAAAGGCAGACTGACTGCATGTATTGTGCAAGAAAGCCGGTTAGAGAAAGTCTTCGTTTGTCTACGAAATATCCGGAGCTGGCCAGAGAATGGCATCCAACGTTAAACGATCATCGTTCTCCGGACACAATCCTCGCTCGTGACAGACGCAGTGCCTATTGGGATGTGCGCGGAGAATAATGATCATGTCTTTAATGCTGAAGTGGACAAACGATGTGCTGGCCTCGTTCCATGTCCGTTCTGTGTTTCTCCTCATTTGAAGCGCAAGCAGACCCTTGCCGCCGTTTGCCCTGAGGCTGCAGCCTTGTGGAATTATGAGCAAAATTACGAACTTACTCCAGAAGAAGTGAGCGCCGATTCTCTAATTACAGTGATGTTTAAGTGCAAAGCTTCCGTCGATTCGAATAAACCGCACCGCAACTTTATTTCAGTTGCCGAAGCTGTGGCGCTCGGCGGCGACCTTGATTGTGTATATTGCCGCAAAATTTATAAGGCGGACAGGCGCCCATTATCTCAAAGCCACCCTCACATTGCTTTGCAGTGGGATAAAAAGAAAAACGGAAAGTATACACCTGACGATGTCACCGCTGGCAGTGCTTTCTTGGCCCACTGGAAGTGTCCCGTTGCTTTTGATCATACATGGACGCTTGCGGTAGCTGTTCGAACAGCAAAGAACACTCGCTGTCCTTTTTGTTCAGGTCATAAAGTTTCATCCACCAACTCTTTTGCAGCGAAACATCCCGACCTTTTAGAGCAATGGCATTATGCAAAAAATCGTGCAGTTGACCCTCGCGCGATTCCTGAAAGCTATGATCTAAATGTGTTTTGGAAATGTCCCGATTACAACAAACATGTCTGGCCGGCCCAGGCACTTGTCTCTTCAGGCCTTGTTTCCCGAAATCGCGCGAGAGTGGCACAAAACCAAAAATGGATTGATCAAACCTGACCAGGTGCGACCGCAGACGAATCGAAAATGGTGGTTTCAATGCCCGGTTTCTAAGACTAATGAGTACGAGACTGCTCTATATAATCGTACTGGCAGCGGGAGTGGCTGTCCCATATGCGTTAATCAACTAATAATTGAAGAAAATTCGCTCCAGGCTGTCTTTCCTGAAATTGCTGCGCAATGGCATGCTCGTAAAAACGCGCCACTACTTCCATCGCAAATTGCGCCAAAGTCTAGTCGAGTGGTGTGGTGGCAGTGCCCTATCGACAGACGACATCAGTGGCAAAGTTCTCCCTCTGATCGTTCTAGCTGGCAACCAGACTGTCCGCAGTGCAGGGTTGCTGCTCAGACTTTCGCTGCTGTTTATCCTGAAATCGCGGAGTATTGGCACCCTACTAAGAATGGCAAAATAAAGCCAGATATGGTTAAACCGAGAGACCCTCGGCCATTCTGGTGGATCTGCAAAGAATATGGTCATGCCTGGCGTTCAAAAATTATGCGCCGAGTTGAGGCGAAAACCCCCTGCAAAGTTTGCTACAACCTTCAGCTGCGGCCGGGCAATATGTTGGCCGATTTGTTTCCTGCTCTTGTGCCGCAGTGGCATCCAACCAAGAATAAAGATCTGACACCAAACACGGTATCGGCTTTTTCTTCAAGAGCAGTCTATTGGATTTGCCCTGTTCGAAAACATGTCTGGCTGGCGAGAATAGGTAATCGCACAGCCAATAAAAGTGGCTGCCCTCATTGTCTGGAAGAGAGCTGGCGGAGAAAGAGGATGGGAAAATACCCGCTTTCCTAATCGCCGGAGAAAGGGAATGGGTCGATGCACCTGCAGTAGGCAGAGAAATCATATGAATCGCGGCGACATTTACCTGGTAACGCTCGATCCAACTCAAGGAAGTGAACAGCGAGGACATCGTCCTGTACTTGTTGTCTCTCCTTCTGAATTCAATCAAGCCACCAAACTGCCGGTTGTTTTACCGATTACAAACGGCGGTGAATTTGCTCAACGTATTGGATTTGCTGTTCCGATTTCGGGTATCAAAACAACGGGCGTTGTGCGGTGCGACCAGCCCCGTGCGCTTGACCTCAACGCGCGTAAGGGGCGTAAAGTTGATACATTACCCAGGCCATTACTAGATGAAGTACTGGCCAAGGTGATTACGATCTTTGCATTCACCAGCTGACTGCGCGGGAGAAAACTTATGAGTTCAGAGGGTATCGCAAATGATCCTGATATGCAGAACGCAACAATAGCTCTTCTAAGGGCAGCGAAGCGCGCACGGCAGATTGCACAACAGACTGGAACTGCTATTGTGGTCATTCGTGATGGTGTGTTGGTGCGTGAGATACCACAGCCACTTTCAACGCCAGAGAAGGAAAAATCTGACGAATTTCAGTGAAGAGGCCAGATCGGCGAGGAGAATTCATGAGCGCTGATTTTGGCGGTAATTCCGAATCAAAAGTCAAATTCCTGAATGACGAAGAAGCAGTTGAGCTGTTTGAAACACAGGTGCGCAACCTGCTTGGCATAAGTGCGAAAGAATTTCTCGCACTAAGAGCAACGGGCCAATACAAAAACTCCTGCGAAGATTCCAGAATGCTTAAACTACTAATGATGGTTCCCAGATCTTTGGCTGATCGCGGCGTCAAATAAAGGTCACGAGCCCCTCAACGCGTATTGCAAAGAGTAGGGATGAAAATGTCGAGATGCAGAAAATCCGAAGGCGGCGGAGCTGATGCTGAAGGTGAGAGATATAATTCAGGAGAATGAATGGTCGCAGCGGGAAGCCGCTAGGATACTTGGAGTAGGACAGCCACGAATTGCCGAGATAATGAGTTTTAATACGAAAGACTTTAGTGTAGATATGCTTTTGAAGTATTTATCGAAACTTGGACCACAAGGTACTTTAGTGCGTGAAATACCACAGCCAGAATCAACGTCAGACAAGGAAATATCTGAAGCCATAGAAACCGAGAGGTGAGACTTTCGTCTCACCTCTCTCAATACTTTATGTCTGCTCTACCGACTTTCCCCTTTACGGGTGGCCTCGCTATACCGCGACGCAGCAAGCTCAGGCTTACGACACTTGTCTTGTGTCCCCATCATACCAAGTTAATCGGCTGTGGAACGATTAACGAATATTACTACCTCAATATCCACTCGCCTTGCCGTTTTAATGCGCTATGCATGGCGTCGGGTGCTAGATCTAAATCTCCTGGCCAAGCAACCGCACCAGCGTCAATATAAACCTGCTTAAACAAGTCCTGATCTTTAAGGGCCTGAAATACGCCGGTGAAATAAGTTGGCTCAAATCGCACTGTTCCTGCGAATGTGAGGCATAAGAGTAGTTATCTGCCAGAGAGGGAATAACAAGAGCAGCGTAGAAGCGCGGGGAAGGCGCTGATGTCAGATACGAAAGACCAGTGTGACCGGTTGGTGATAAGGGAGCCGGAGGCGAAACCATTGGTTGGACCTGATGCTCACGCTGCACGCTTGTCCGGGCATCGGGGAACGAGCGAGATAGAGCGAACCCGCACCAATGCCAGCGATGGCTCTTTAAGGCACTATCAACAAACCAATCAGGGAAGGCATAAGTTGCTGTCTGACTGGGAAGAGCAGAATCGCAGCCTAGAGCTGTGTGACGGCGATGTTTCTGTATCGAGGACTAATCCGCTTAAGGAAGTAAACCTTAGCGGGGACCAGAAAAATGCAAATGGAAAGCCATATGCTGTCTATACTGCGGAAGCATCGCAGGCAATTGAGAGGCCCGGCCAGATAAGCAAAGTCCTGACAGAAGCTGATTATCAATCAAGCGTCAAGCTAAATGTACAGATAACCAATGTGCCGGAAGTATCAGCGGCTGTCACACCTGAAGAAACATACAAATATGCAACAAGGGTATTAGACGCTGGAGCGAAGGTAGTAAGGCAGACAGAGAGTCATATAGCACAGCCAAATGCGATAAATAGTGATTTGATGAACGTTGGCATGCATCTCGGGCAGAGCCCGGAGCAGCTGAATAACGACGTGCTGGCCGGCGTATCCGCTGCCATTCAAGTGCTAGCCAAGCCAATGACGCCAGACGAACGGGCGGCCACAGCTGGTTTACTTGTGCCGATGTTTTTCTTTGAGGGTGGAGGCAAGGTATTAGATGGTGCAGCTGCAAAGCAGATGAAGCTCGACCAAGTGACAGCGGACCAGCTTCAAATGCTAGGCATAGAGCGGAAAGAGATGCACATGCCAGAAGTACCGAGCGATTTGAGTCATTTGCAGCTTACCAAGGCTGAGCCAGAGCTTATCGAATCCATGAAGGCAAAAGGCCGTGAATTTTTGACTGCGGAGCAGGGAGGCGACTTAGAGAAGCATCTAGTCTCTTCGCATGCGGAGGCATCAGTATTTCCTGGTGATGGAGTGCCCCATCTCATCATCATTAAGCCAGGCGCTTCCAAGGTTAGCGTTCTGGAGGAGTTTCTGCATGGAACCCAAAAATCTTTGGGTATTTTGGACAATGCGGCAATTCCTAGGCACTATGCCGAGGTGCACGTAAAGGATTTTATGCTGAGACATAGACGGATGCTCGGTTTAAGTGAAGATGACTTTGTTTTGTTGGAGCATCTTAAACTCATGGAAATACAGAAATTGCATATGAGCGGGTACAGGTGGACAGGCCTATGACTAAAAAGACTTTACCGAGATTGCTGTTTAAAATAGTGGACGTTCAGGAGCTTCCTGAGCGGGGAGTCCAAGTCGTGTCAGATACTGCAGATATAGACCATGGCTATCGCGGTGGCGATGTTGTCGAGCTCCGTAGGCCAGATGGAAGCGTTTTTCAGCATATTGGTTTTGAAGTTAGATACAGCCTAGAGCCATTGTTCGCTTTGGCCAACCCAGAATATTCCCCTCCTGTTTCGCTCTGGTTTAAGGAGCTCACAAAAGTTGATCTACCACTTGGCACAGAAGTATGGATGGTGGTAGACCATCCAGTAGCGTTAAAGGGCAGGCGGTTTGAGTATGTTGGCGAGGTTGATAAGCAAGAGCAAGCGAGCCCGGTCGTAGAGAAAGCGGTTCGGATAAATGTTGAGAGTGAGGGAAAAGGCTATCCCAAATAGGAGCAACCGCTTAGAATCGAAGGTAACCTCTACCTATTACTACCGCAATATCCACTCGCCTTGCCGTTTTATTGCGCTATACATGGCGTCGGGTGCTAGATCTAAATCTCCTGGCCAAGCAACCGCACCAGCGTCAATATAAACCTGCTTAAACAAGTCCTGATCTTTAAGGGCCTGAAATACGCCGGTGAAATAAGTTGGCTCAAAT
>Ga0163154_10004619_pt1 | contig 17952 bp, 19 predicted proteins | sample OliLakLV19MP9P1_FD_148649 | JGI IMG/M metagenome (GOLD analysis project Ga0163154, IMG submission 148649) | Freshwater microbial mat bacterial communities from Lake Vanda, McMurdo Dry Valleys, Antarctica - Oligotrophic Lake LV.19.MP9.P1 | ecosystem: Environmental > Aquatic > Freshwater > Lake >...
CTCTATCCCAACGGTTCGCAAGGCGGCGTGTTGCCCGATCTGATCGTCGGTCACGGTGTTCTGGGCCGGCTGTTGGCGCGCCTGATGCTGGCGGCTGATGGAGCGGCTCAGCCAACCGTCTGGGAAATCGAGCCCGTCCGGATGACGGGCGCAGACGGCTACGCGGTTGTCCATCCCGACCAAGACCCGCGCCGCGATTATCACTGTGTTTGCGACGTCAGTGGGGATGCTTCGATCCTCGATGCGCTTGTGCAGCGCTTGGCGCCCGGTGGCGAGATTGTTCTTGCCGGCTTTTACGACAAACTCTCGTTGTCGTTCGCGCCAGCCTTCATGCGCGAAGTTCGCCTGCGCATCGCTGCGCAGTTCCTGCCTCGCGATCTCGAGGCGGTCATGGCGCTGATTGCTTCCGGCCGTCTGTCACTCGACGGTCTCGTCACTCACCAGGCCTCGCCGCTCGACGCGAGCAGCGCTTACCAGATGGCGTTTACCGACCCGTCTTGCCTGAAAATGGTTCTCGATTGGAGACAGCTCTCATGAGCGCGTGCAGCACCGCCGTTTCAACCTTCAACGCGCAGATTATGGCGGACAAGCTTCGTCAAGAAGCGTCCGAACCGATCGCGCCGGTCCACACGGGTGAGGTGCGCAAGACGACGCAGATCATCGCCATCTACGGCAAGGGCGGCATCGGCAAGAGCTTCACGCTTGCAAACCTGTCCTACATGATGGCCCAGCAGGGCAAGAAGGTGCTGCTGATCGGCTGCGATCCGAAGTCGGATACGACATCGCTGCTGTTTGGCGGTCGCGCGTGCCCGACTATTCTTGAAACCTCGGCGAAGAAAAAGCTCGCCGGCGATCCGGTCTCGATCGGCGACGTTTGCTTCAAGCGCGATGGCGTGTTCGCGATGGAACTTGGCGGGCCTGAGGTCGGCAGGGGTTGCGGTGGACGCGGCATCATCCACGGGTTCGAGCTGCTCGAAAAGCTCGGCTTCCACGACTGGGATTTCGACTACGTTCTACTCGACTTCCTCGGCGACGTGGTGTGCGGCGGCTTCGGCCTGCCGATTGCCCGTGACATGTGCCAGAAGGTTCTCGTCGTCGGATCGAACGACCTGCAATCGCTGTATGTTGCCAATAACGTCTGCTCGGCGGTCGAATATTTCCGCAAGCTCGGTGGCAACGTCGGCGTCGCTGGCCTCGTGATCAACAAGGACGACCATACCGGGGAAGCGCAAGCGTTCGCTGCCGCCGTTGGCATTCCCGTGCTGGCCGCGATACCGGCCAACGACGACATCCGTCGCAAAAGCGCCAACTACGAAATCATCGGACGGCCCGGCACCGAATGGGCGTCCGTGTTCGAAGGCCTTGCCGAGCAGGTCGCGATCGCGCCGCCGCTCAAGCCTTCGCCGCTGACCCAAGATCAACTGCTCGGACTGTTCAAAGGCGAGCAGGTCGGCCGCGGCGTTATTCTGCAGCCCGCCACGCCCGACGACATGAACGCATTGGCTCGAGTCAAGAAACGCTCGCTCGAGGTCGTCTACGACGCGGTCTAGACGTTTCGCTTTTGACAAATATCACGCCATCTGGCGAGGAGTGTATCACGTGACGGCAGCAGGCAACATTAACGACGACGGGACCGGCGAGGCCGAGGACATCGGCTTTGCGGGCTCGATCGTTCACGATGCTGCGGCGTCCGTACCGAACCTCGTCCGGAAAACCGAGACATCGGCGGATGGCGTCGGCTGCCATGCGGGTAAGGACACTTTGCGTCAAGCGGCGGCCGCTGCTGGCAAATCCGAGCTGCTCGATCAATATGCTGCGGACTATCCGATCGGCCCCCACGACAAGCCGCAAAGCATGTGCCCGGCGTTCGGATCGCTGCGGGTTGGATTGCGCATGCGGCGCACGGCGTCGGTGCTGTGCGGCTCGGCTTGCTGCGTCTATGGGCTGACGTTCACGAGCCATTTTTACGGAGCCCGCCGCACGGTTGGCTACGTGCCATTCGACAGCGAAACGCTAGTCACCGGCAAGCTGTTCGAAGACATCCGCGACGCTGTTCATCAGCTCGCCGACCCGGCGCTGTACGACACGATCATCGTGACGAACTTGTGCGTACCGTCGGCGTCCGGCGTGCCGCTGCAAATTCTCCCGAAGGAAATCAACGGCGTTCGCGTCATTGGCATCGACGTGCCGGGCTTTGGCGTGCCGACGCATGCGGAAGCCAAGGACGTGCTGGCTGGCGCCATGCTGTCCTATGCCCGCCGCGAAGCCGAGACCGGTCCGGTCACTATGCCGCGATCGGGCCGGAGTGGGAAGCCGACGGTTGCGCTGCTTGGCGAGATGTTCCCGGCCGACCCGGTTGGCATTGGCATGTTGCTCGAAGATATCGGGTTGGCGGCTGGCCCTGTTGTTCCGACGCGGGAATGGCGCGAGCTGTATGCAGCGCTCGACAGCCCGGTCGCTGCTGCCATCCATCCATTCTATACCGCCAGCATCCGCGAGTTCGAAAACGCCGGACGCACCGTCGTCGGCTCGGCACCCGTTGGCCGGGATGGTACGGCGGCGTGGCTCGATGTCGTCGGTGCTGCAGCTGGTATTCCTGGTTCGGTGGTCGATGCGGCGAAGGCCAAGTGGCTGCCGATGATTGGTGCCGCCCTGGCCAAAGTTCCAATCAAGGGCCGCATCACGATGTCGGGCTACGAGGGCTCGGAACTGATCGTCGCACGACTGCTGGTCGAGAGCGGCGCAGATGTCCGCTATGTCGGCACAGCTTGCCCGCGCACGATCTGGTCGGATGCCGACCGCGCATGGCTCGAAGAACGCGGCGTGCACATTCAATACCGCGCAAGCCTCGAACACGATCTGGCTGCGATGGCCGAATGGAAGCCCGATCTTGCCATCGGTACGACGCCGGTCGTACAGAAGGCCAAGCAATTGTCGATCCCGGCCGTCTACTTTACGAACCTGATCTCGGCTCGGCCGCTGATGGGTGTGGCGGGCGCCGGCTCACTTGGCCAGGTGGTCAATGCGGCGATCGGCAACAAGGCCCGCTTCGACCAGATGAGCGCCTTCTTCGAAGGTGTCGGCGAGGGCGAGACGGCTGGCGTGTGGACGGAACAACCCAAGCTGCGGCCCGAGTTCCGTGAGGCCTTTGCCCGCAAGCTCGCCAAGGATGCCAAGGCCAAGAAATCAGAGGAGATGCTCTGATGCTGATCCTCGATCATGACCGGGCCGGCGGCTACTGGGGCGCCGTTTACGTATTCTCTGCGATCAAAGGCCTGCAGGTCGTGATCGACGGTCCGGTCGGGTGCGAAAACCTGCCGGTGACGTCGGTGCTGCATTATACCGACGCGCTGCCGCCGCACGAACTGCCGATCGTCGTGACAGGTCTTGGCGAAGACGAACTTGGTCAGCACGGCACGGAAGGCGCCATGCGTCGCGCCCACAAGACGCTCGACCCGGCGCTGCCGAGCGTCGTCGTCACCGGTTCCATCGCCGAGATGATCGGCGGCGGCGTGACGCCCGAAGGCACAAGCATCAAGCGCTTCCTGCCGCGTACCATCGACGAAGATCAGTGGCAGAGCGCCAACCGCGCGATGCTGTGGCTTTGGACCGAGTTCGGCGCCAAGCGCATTCCGGAGCGCAAGCGTAAAGAAAATGATCGGCCGCGAGTCAACATCATCGGCCCAGCTTATGGCATGTTCAACGGACCGTCGGATGTGGCTGAAATCCGCCGGCTGATCGAGGGTATCGGCTGCGACATCAACATGGTGTTCCCGCTCGGCAGTCATCTCGCCGACGTTGCGAAGCTGACGGATGCCGATGTCAACGTGTGCATGTACCGCGAATATGGCCGGCTGCTGTGCGAAGCGCTGGAGCGGCCGTACCTGCAAGCACCTGTCGGTATCCATTCGACGACGGCGTTCCTGCGCTCGCTCGGTGAACTGACGGGGCTCGATCCCGAGCCGTTCATCACACGCGAAAAACATACCACGCTGAAGCCCATGTGGGATCTGTGGCGCTCGGTAACGCAGGATTTCTTCGGCACGGCAAGCTTCGGCATTGTTGCCAACGAAACCTACGCGCGCGGGATCCGCAACTTCCTCGAAGTCGAGATGGGCTTGCCGTGCACGTTCGCAGTTTCGCGGGTTGCTGGCAGCAAGACGGACAATGATGCGGTGCGCGCGAGCATCCGCAAGCAGGCCCCGCTGATCGTGTTCGGCAGCTACAACGAGCGGATGTATCTCGCTGAAGCGGGGTCCCGGTCGAGCTATATCCCGGCCTCGTTCCCCGGCGCCATCATCCGCCGTCACACCGGCACGCCGTTCATGGGCTATGCAGGCGCGACGTATCTCGTGCAGGAAGTCTGCAACGCGCTGTTCGATGCGCTGTTCCACATTCTGCCGCTGGCGACCGAGATGGACCGCGTCGAGGCGACGCCATCCAAGCTGTCACAGACCTCATCGCGTCCGTGGGACGCCGACGCGCACGCGATGTTCGAAGAGATCGTCGGCGCTGAACCCATCCTCGTGCGGATCTCGGCGGCCAAGCGGCTGCGCGATGCCATCGAAGCTGAAGCCGAACGCGCTGGCGAATTGCGGGTCACCGCAGCCCGCGTCGCCCGCGGACGGATAGGAGTTAAAGTCACTTGAGTTCGTCAAGTTATTTCGCCGACCTAATCGATACCAACACCGCGATGGAGGCTCCCATGCCCGCGACCGAACCCGCTACGACACACCGCAATCGCAAGGACGCCCGCAAGGACAGCCTGGGTTTTCGCCTGATCTACAGCGCGGCTTTTGCAACCTTCCTGGTCGCAGCCGTTGCCGACCGGCTTATTCCATTGCGCTGGCTCGTCGGCCCAACCGGGCAAGACAGCTATCTCGGCGTGCTGACCGAAGCCCGTCGCGCGGCTGAAACCTTCACGCCGTTCGCCTTCATGGGCTGAGCGCCACGACATCTCCTGGGCCTGTTTTGTAGACGGCCTGGGTAACGTATCCCCGCGGTGAACCTCTCAACAAGGTGAGCCCGGCAAGACCCCGCCGCGGGGGACGCGCGGTAACCGGCCGTAAGGCCAAACATGGAGAAGTAAAACCATGGAAAAATCAGGGCTCTTCCTGGGCAACGTATCCGATGCCGAGGCAAAGGAATTCCACAACGGCTTTATGAGCGGCTTCTATATCTGGCTGCTCGTGGCCATCGTCGCACATGCTCTCGTATGGGCATGGAAGCCGTGGCTGACGATGGAAACGAAGCGCGCTTCGTTCGAGTCGCTTGTCGCAATCACCAATCTTTTGGCTTGAGGAGAGTACGATGCAACTTTGGCGCGTTTGGCAGCTCTTCGACGCTCGTCAGGTCATCATTGGCCTCGGTGCGTTCTTGTTCGGGCTCGCGGTCATGATCCACTTCGTTCTTCTCTCGACGGACAAGTACAACTGGTTCGACGGCCCGCGCATGACAAAGACTTCGACGGCCGTTCCCGGTCTGCCGAAGTAATTTTGGCCTGCGAATTTCATTTGGCGATTGCCCGGCTTCGGGGCCGGACAATCGATCAGCGCAAAGACCAGTGGACGGACCCGTCGTAGGTGCCCGTCCGCCAATTTATAAAATTCAATGCCGAGGCATCCACCTTGGCAGACCGCAGATTGGTGCGCATGCGCGCCTGTTCGGGTTCTGGCCGTTCGTTCCGCAGGAGGTGACGATCAATGGCAATGCTCAGTTTCGAAAAAAAATACCGTGTCCGCGGCGGTACGTTGGTCGGCGGAGACATGTTCGACTTCTGGGTCGGACCGTTCTATGTCGGCTTTTTTGGCGTCACGACGATGTTCTTCTCCGTCGTGGGGACACTCCTCATTGTATGGGGGGCAGCGCTAGGCCCGACCTGGAATCTTTGGCAGATTTCAATCGCACCGCCGGACCTGAAATACGGGCTGGCCATGGCGCCACTCGCCGAAGGCGGCCTGTGGCAGCTCATCACGATCTGCGCGATCGGTGCATTCGTGTCATGGGCGCTGCGTGAGGTCGAGATCTGCCGCAAACTTGGCATGGGCTATCATGTGCCCGTCGCATTCGGCTTCGCAATTCTCGCTTATGTAACGCTGGTGGTAATCCGTCCGGTGTTGCTGGGTGCCTGGGGCCACGGGTTCCCATACGGAATTTGGAGCCACCTCGATTGGGTGTCGAACGTCGGGTATCAATACCTGCACTTCCACTATAATCCCGCGCACATGCTTGCGGTGACGTTCTTCTTTACGACGTGTCTCGCGCTGGCGCTGCACGCATCGCTCGTACTATCGGCGACAAACCCTGGCGGTGGCCAGACGGTCAAGACGCCTGAGCACGAGAATACATTCTTCCGTGACACCATTGGCTACTCGATCGGCACACTTGGCGTGCACCGGTTGGGCCTGCTGCTTGCCTTGAACGCCGTCTTCTGGAGTGCGGTGTGCATCGTGATCTCGGGTCCGTTCTGGACGCGCGGTTGGCCAGAGTGGTGGAACTGGTGGCTCGACCTTCCGTTCTGGCGCTGAGGCATTGGACATAACATGGCTTATCAAAACATCTTCACCCGCGTTCAGGTCCATGGCGGACCAGATCTCGGCATGCCCCAGAAGCCGGCGTTCACGGTTCTTGGGCAGCGCGGCTCCCAGACCTTCGACTGGCATATCCTGGGCCGTTTCGGCGACGCGCAGGTCGGGCCGTTCTATCTCGGCTGGACTGGCGTTCTGTCGCTGATCCTTGGAATTTTTGCGTTCAATATCATGGGCATGAATATGCTCGCCCAGGTCAACTACGATCCGGTTCAGTTTATTCGGCAGTTGTTTTGGCTGTCGCTCGATCCGCCGCGGCCTGAATACGGCCTGAGCTTCCCGCCGCTCAACGACGGCGGCTGGTACATGATCGCCGGCTTCTGCCTTACCGCCTCGATCCTGCTGTTCTGGCTGCGGATGTACCGACGGGCAATCGCGCTCGGCATGGGCACCCACATCGCCTGGGCCTTCGCAGCGGCGATCTGGCTCTACTTGGTGCTCGGCTTCTTCCGGCCGCTCGCCATGGGCTCATGGAGTGAGGCGGTGCCGTTCGGCATCTTCCCGCATCTCGATTGGACCACGGCGTTCTCGCTGCGCTACGGCAATCTTTTCTACAATCCGTTCCACGCGCTTTCGATCGTGTTCTTGTATGGCTCAGCCTTGCTGTTCGCAATGCACGCTGGCACGATCCTGGCCGTCAGCCGTTACGGCGGTGAGCGCGAGATCGAACAGATTACGGATCGTGGCACGGCATCTGAACGCGCTGCTTTGTTCTGGCGCTGGACGATGGGGTTCAACGGAACGATGGAGTCGGTTCACCGTTGGGCTTGGTGGTTTGCCGTGCTGACCCCGATCACGGGTGGCATCGGAATCCTGCTGACCGGTACTGTCGTCGACAATTGGTATCTATGGGCCGTCAAACACGGCGTCGCCGCTCAGTATCCTCTGGTATTCCCGCCAGTTGCTGATCCTGCACTCGCTCCGGGGAGGTAACAGTCATGAAGATCGATCTCAGACTGCCTATCCTTTTCGGCGTCCTTGCCGTTCTCACGGGCCTAATCGCCCTGACCTTCGAGGCACCGTATGTGACAATGTCACAGTGGGGTTATCGCGGGACTGGAATGGCGGTCGTCTATAATGACAAGGCGATCAAGGCGAGCGAGGTTGCAAACCTCGTTCCTGCTGCTCAGGATAAAGTTGAAAAGTCGGGTAAGAAGGCTCGGGAAGTCTACGAGAACGTTCAGGTCCTCGGCGACCTCGACGAAAACGAGTTCAACCGCCTGATGGCCGCCATTACGGAATGGGTCAGTCCAGAACAAGGTTGTTCGTACTGTCACAATGAAGAAGGCTTTGCCCACGACAAGATGTACCAGAAGGTCGTGGCGCGCTCGATGCTGAAGATGACCCAGGATATCAACGCCAACTGGACGTCGCACGTGAAGGCGACAGGCGTGACGTGCTACACCTGTCACCGCGGCAACAACGTGCCAGCCAACATCTGGTTCAACAATGAGCCCGGCGGCAGCATGGCTGGCGTCATCCCGCCAAAAACCATCGGGCAGAATACGCCGGTGAAGTCGGTCGCCTACTCGTCGCTGCCATATGATTATGGCACGTCGTTCCTGGAAAATGACGCCCAGATCCGCGTCAACTCTGAGACGGCGCTGCCCGGCGGCAACCAGACGTCGCTCATGCGGACGGAGCATACTTACGGCCTGATGATGCACATGTCGTCGAGCCTTGGTGTGAACTGCACCTACTGCCACAACACGCGCAATATCTCTCAGCGTGAAAACAACCCGCCGCAGTGGGCGAACGCATGGCATGGCATCCGGATGGTGCGGACGATGAACACCGGGTATCTCAACCCGTTGAAACCGGTCTATCCCGCAACACGTTTGGGCGCTTTGGGCGATGCGCCGAAACTCAACTGCGCGACCTGCCACAACGGGGCCTACAAGCCACTCAACGGCACGAGCATGATACCTGACTATCCAGAACTTGCTCCAGCAACGGCGACAAAAGTGTCTTATCTGCCGCTGAAAACCAACTGATACGGACCGACAAGCACATGGCCTGAACCCAGCTCATTAGCAGGGTTCAGCCACCACCGGGGACCGATCGGCGACTTTGCAATGACTGCGCTGGGCAACTGGCGCGGTCATTTTCATTTCAGTCGCTTTGTTTCAATCGTTACCCGGCACGAGAGAACATGCTTTAGTCCGGTTACCGCTGCCCAATTCCGTGGCTTTGCCCGCCGCTCGAACCTGCTTCGTCACCCGCTTCCGATCCACGAGCCTGATGCCCCACTTGTCGACCGCGCGCACCTTCGGCTCCTTACGCGTGCGAACGCCGATGGCTGTCCCCGGCATGCGGATCGGAGTGATGGGCGGGACGTTCAACCCGCCGCACAGCGGCCATCTCGTGGTGGCGGCGAGCGCGATGAAACGGCTACAGCTCGATGCGGTGTGGTGGCTCGTGACGCCCGGTAACCCGCTCAAGGTCAACGGCGGGTTGCCGCCGATCGAGGCGCGCATGGCAGCGTGCCGGGCGTTAGCGCGCCATCCGCGCATGCACGTGACCGCGTTCGAGGCGGAACTCGGCGCGCCCTACACCGCCGTCACCACCGCATTTCTGGCGCGCCGTCATCGCGGCGTGCGGTTCGTTTGGCTGATGGGGGCGGACAACCTTGCCGGGTTTCACCGGTGGCAGAACTGGCGGGGCATCGCCGCAACGATGCCGATCGCGGTTGTCGACCGACCGAACTGGCGGTTGAAGGCCGTGTCGTCGCCAGCAGCCGCGGCCTTGGCCCGGACGCGTTGGAGCGAGGCGCGTGCGCGGGGTTTGACGAGCGGCAGGCTCTGGAGTGGTGTTTCGATGCCGCGCCCCGGCTGGGTATTGTTATCGACCCGGCTGTCGCCAGAATCCTCGACCGAACTGCGCGCCAGGGTTGAGGCCAGGGTTGAGGCCAGGGTTGTGGAGGCCGGGGCGAGAGTCGACGCTGGCGGCAGCGCCGGTGCGACCGGGTCGGGCTCTGGCGCGTGTCCAGCTGCGGCACACAGTGCCAAGTCCTAAACCATAATACCGGCAAAGGAACGATCGGAGCTTCGATCCCGATCAGGGGAGTTGGAAAACCGGGACGAATGCGTTAACACTTTATATTGCGGGCACTGAGCCCGTTCCAGCGGTGAGGCACCGTTTGACATCTGCGCGGCCCGACTGCCGACGACGCTCGCCAAGACCACCGGTTTTTCCGGGATCTTGCGGGGTCGGTCGGCATTTTTTCTTTGCGTTGCCGATGTTCCGCCCTTGCCTTTTGATCGACGACAACTTGGCGCAACCCGAAAGGAACTTCATCAAAACATGAGAACCACGTCGGACGCCGCCCCTGCGAGGGCGCAACACGACCACGCCGCCGTCGGCCTCCAGCCGCCGGGGTCAGCCAACAACTTGGGTCAAGCCAACTTGGGTGAAGCCAACTTGGGTCAAGCCAGCGAGGCCAATCCATCCGCCGATCTCGTCAAAGCGATCGCGATCTGGCTCGATGAGGCCAAAGCCGAAAACATCGTCACGATCGACCTCAAGGGCAAATCGACCATCGGCGACTTCATGATGATCGCCAGCGGCCGTAACGACCGCCACGTCGGCGGTATTGCCGACATGCTTCAAAAGAAGCTGCGCGAGTATGGCGCGGGCAAAGCCCGGGTCGAAGGTCTCGAGTCGTGCGATTGGGTGCTGATCGACAACGGCGACGTCATCGTCCACGTGTTCCGTCCCGAGGTGCGGGATTTCTACAAGCTCGAAAAGATGTGGTCGGGTGACCGTCCGGTCGACGAGACGACCCACTGAGGGCTGCGCAATAGCGGGCTTTGACATAACGGGCGCCAGCGGGAAGCTGGCCGCCCGGGACGCTCGGGCTAACTTTATCCCGGTTGTGGTCGCAAGGCCTGAGATGCTTGATCGGTCGCTGCGGCGATGAAAATCATGATTGCCGCCGTCGGCCGCCTCAAAGACGGTGGCGAGCAGCAGTTGTTCGACCGCTATGCCTCGCGCTTCAACTCTGGCGGCAAGGCCCTTGGCCTTGGCCCAATTGACCTTCGCGAGCTGGTCGAGAGCCGCAAACCAGACGTGGCTCAACGCAAATCCGACGAAGCCACGCGGTTACTTTCGTGTTGCCCCGACCGCGCCGTGCGGATCGTGCTCGACGAACGCGGGCGGCCGGAAGACAGCGTCGCGTTCGCAGCCCGGATTGCCGGTATCCGCGACGGCGGCGCTTCAACGCTCGCTTTTCTGCTCGGCGGACCCGACGGGCACGGCACGACGCCACTGTCTGGCGTCACTTTTCGCCTCAGCCTGGGCGCGATGACCCTGCCGCACGGCCTCGCCCGCGTGATCCTCGCCGAACAACTCTACCGCGCCACGACGATCCTCTCCGGCCACCCGTACCACCGGGGGTGAGGAAGGTGGCGTGTCTTGACTCGCTTTGTGGGGTCGCGTTGTGGACTTGCTGCAACGGCGCGGACGCGGCAGTCTCGGATCTGCGATGTTCCATTTGCGTTGAGGTCAACCCGAGGCCGCCACCCATGTCCGAAAGCGAGATGACGGGCTACACGGTCGCCTATGGCCGGGACGAGGCGCCGTTCCCGGTTTATGCGGCTGCTGCCATTGCCGCTGTGCTGCTGACGGCGGCCGCGTTGCGGCTCGATCCGATCATGCTTTCGATCGGCGTCGTGGCGGGGGGCTTTGCTTTCTACAATCTACCACTGGCCGAAGTTGGTCGGCCGCGAATGGGCGCCAACCAATATGGCGTGTTCATCGAAGGCTTGGGTCTCATCCAATGGCGCGCGATCGATGACATCCGCTTGGTCGAGATTGCGGCTCGGGCGGCGACCTCGAACGAATTGCTGATCGCGCTGAAACATCCGCTCGGGCGCGCGCTCATCGCCGACTGGCGCAAGCAGCCACTCCATCGTCGGCTGATGCGGTTACCGTGGCGGATGACGCATGACAACACCATCCGGATCGCGCTCGACGCGTTTGAAAACGAACCGGGCGACATCGAGCGGACGTTCTTGCGGATGTGGCGCCACTTCCGCAGCTAGAACCTGTCCGGTTTAATAGGCACCTAGGCGTCAGCTGCGTGCGGCGACTTTGTCGAGCAGGGCAGGCGGCAGCACGCGCTTCAGGACGGCCGCCATATGCGTTGGTGTTGTCACATAATAGCGGCGCTGCGGCTTGGGGTTTTCCAGCGCATGGATCAGCTTGAACACGACCTCTGACGGCTCGAGCTTGAAGCGGTCGGTCCCGCCCGCTTCCATGCTTTCGAGCCGCTTCATGTAGACCGCGCGGTGAGGCGATCGCTCGATGTCGACGGTCTCGCGGAACCGGGCAAGAGCGGCTGCGACGAAGTTGGTCCGGATCGGGCCAGGTTCGATCAGGCAGACGTGGATACCGGTGTCGGCGAGTTCGAGCCGCAAGCTATCGGTGAGCGCTTCGAGCGCGAACTTCGAGGCGCAGTATGCGCCGCGGTACGGCGCCGCCATGAGGCCGAGCACCGACGAGCACTGGACAACGCGCCCGGAGCCGTTCGCGCGCATGGCAGGTAGTACCGCGCGTGTCAGGGTGTGGGCGGCGAACACGTTGACCTCGAACTGCTGACGGAGAAGCTCGGTCGGCAGGTCTTCCACCGCGCCGACTTGGCCGTAAGCGGCGTTGTTGAACAGCGCGTCGAGCCGGCCGCCGGTCAGTTCGAGCGCTTGTTGTGCGCACGCTTCGACGGCGGCGTGGTCGGACAGTTCGACCTTGATGACTTCGAGGCCTTCGACCAACCGCAAGCGGTCGATGTCCTCGTCCTTACGGGCCGTCGCGATGACGCGCCAGCCTCGGCCTTTGAGCATTTCGGCGGCTGCGAGGCCGATGCCGCTCGACGCACCGGTGATGAGAATGGATCGTTCGGTCATGGGTCACTGCGCAAGGCAGACCACGGCGCTGCCGCCGGGTCCGCTGGACTGTTGTTCGGGGTCGGGAGTGTCAGTTGAACGGCGAGATGATCAGCGCGGCACCTGCGGGGTGGAGCGCGCGCCAGAGCCGCGTAGAGCTTGGCGTTCCGTTTCGATGGCGGCGACCTGGGACGGCCAGCTCGCGCTCAACCAATCGTCGGTACCAAACAGCCAGTACCAGAACCGGTTGCGGCGATGGTAGCGCTCGACCGTCGCGCGGCCGATATTGTCGACGTTCGTCGTCAACTGCTGCAGCAATTCGTTCGGCTTGGTGATGGTGGTTTCGATCGATGCCAGCCGGTTGGCAATGACCGAGACGTCGCCGACGCCATCGAGGCGCCACTGGTCGATAGAGCCGGCCAGTGTGTGCTGGTTGGTATTGAGCTTGAGGAGGGCCTCGTGGACCTCTTTCAGCTCCGTCGCGTGTTGCGTTTGGAGTTCCATGGTCCGCTCAACACTCTGCGTGAGCTGAGCCTCGAGCGCAGTCAACCTCTGGACCATCGGCGCCAGTTGGGACTTGATTTGGCTATCGAGGGCGCCGAGCCGCTCGGTCAGTGGCTGTGTGGCAGCCTGCATGCGGCCGTCGAACGCCGTTGCGACGGCCGTAAGCCGCTCGGCCAGCGGCTGTGCGGCTTGTTGCAGGCGGCCGTCGATGGTGGCTGCGAGCGTCGTCAAGCGTTCGCCGACGCCGTTGAGGACGTCCGCGCGCTGGCGCTCGAAGCCCGCAGCCAAGGCTTGCAGCCGTTCGGTCGTCAGCGATTGGACGCGGTCGGCGTTGCCGGATTGCACCGCAAGTGAGGAGGTCAGCGTCTTGATCTCGGCCGCGAGGCTGGCGGTGGCCTGCTGGTACGCCGTGCGTTGAGCGGCCATTGCATCGTCCATGGCACGCAACCGTTCGGCCAAGGCTTCGCCGACCTTGGAACTGTCGGACGACAGCACGGCCTCCTCGATGATGTCGAGGCGGTTGATGATGCCGTCGACGTCGACCGGCTTGCTGTTGGTGATCTCGACCGCGCGCTCGATCTGCTTGAGGCGGTCGACCAGGGTCGTCTGCAGTCGGCCACCGTCGGCCATGGTTTCGCGCACGGCCCGTTCCATTTGGGCGAGGCGGTCCTGGATCGGCGACAGATCGATCGGGGTCACACGCTGGCGTGGATCAAGGACGGCTTCCTCAATCGAGCTGAGACGGTCGAGGAGGCGGCCCGTCACTTCGTCACTTCCGCGGGTGTCGAGGACGGCGCGTTCGAGCGCACCGAGGCGGTTGTCGAGGCCGCCACGGAAGCGGCTGGTGTCATCGCGCTCGGTCGAGAGATTGCGTTGCAAGTCGAGGACGATGCCCGACACGGCGCTCCGCTCGTTGGCGAGTTCGTTGGTCAGGGCGCGGAGTGCCGTTTCGAGTTGGTCGATCCGAGCATTCTGGATGCCGTCGGTCGAGCTGCCGAGATATTCGCGGGCGGTATGGTCCCGCGCCGGGTATTCGCGGGGCGCGTAGTCGCGGGCCGGGTAATCGCGAGACGGTTCGCTGCGGCTCCAATCGTTGCTCCGTCCGGTGCGGCGGTCGGCATCGAAATCGCCGCGCAAGTCGGTAGCGAGGCCCGATCGTGACAACGGTGGGAGCGCCATTGTGCTGGCCCGCAGCGTGGAAGCGTCGCGCGATGGGCTGGCCTCCCGCAGCGGCATACGATCGCGGGCCGAGCGGCCGCCGTGGCGCGCGAGGAGGGTGATACCGGGAATGTCTGAGGGCATGTCGAGAAGGGCGTCGACGACGTCGTCGACGTTGGCGGGCGCATTTCGGCGAGCGGCATAATTCGATGCGGCGCGTAGCAACAGCTCGAGGTCGTCGGAGCGGCGCGGACGGGTCTGGCCGCTGCCAAGCCCGATCGGGATTTCGCTGGCGACAATCGTCGCACTTTCGCGGCGCAGGCCAGCAACGCGCAGTCCGCGCGTTTCGAGCGCGCTCGTTGCGACATCGATGCGCGTCATGGCGTGAAGCAGGTGTTCGATGCGCACGTCCGTCGCGCGGTGGGCGGCGGCCACGTCGAAGGCGTGATTGCAGCAGGCGAGGACCACCTCATCGACAAGGATAGGCGCGCGCGACGAGGTCAGCCGCGAGCGGCCATTGCTGGGGGATTCGCCCCCGTGCATGTCGGGTGGACCCCACGTCTGGGGCGTTCTGAGATCGAGATCTTCGCCGCGGTAGGCCATACCAACCAACTCCACTCAACCAACTCCAGAACACGAGCCGTTCAACCCGGCCGCACGGATTACACGCCGGTAAAACGCCCACGACATCACGCCGCTGAAAACCGGGCTCACCGTACTAAGCAACCCTTTGACGCCGCGAAGTTATCGCTTTTTTTCAGCGACGGCGAGGGGCAACCGCAGGCAAACCCGTGATTTGGTCAACGACCGTGCGGTTGCAGCGACATTATCAGTCAATGCCGACGTCGCAGCCATGGCTCAATCAGAAGCAAGCCTAATACCGTTACATTAAGCTACGGTTCGCGATCAATCGAATGGGAACAGGCCGGGATCGTTTTTGCGGGGGCGTTTCAGCGCTTCGGCGATCTCGCTCGTCAGTCGGCCGTCTGGTGGTGGCTGCAACAGGTCGCGGATCGGGTCGGCGGAGCCGGGCGAGACGTCGAGCCAGCGGTCGAACTGGTCGGGGCTCAGGATCAGCGGCATCCGGTCGTGGATGTGGGCGCAGTCAGCGTTGGCATCGGTCGTGACGATCGCCATCGTTTCCAATTCGCTGCCGTCGGCGCCGATCCAGTGCTCCCATAGTCCGGCCAGCGCGAGCAGCGTATCGCTGGTGTTCGACTTGATGAGGTGGGGTGTCTTGGCGCGTGGGGGACCGGTCCACTCGTAGTAGCCGTCCGCTGGCACGAGGCAGCGACGGTGACGGATGGCGCCACGGAACGACGGCTTCTCGGTAATGGTTTCGGCCCGCGCGTTGATCAGAGTCGAGAACTGGCGGATGTCCTTGACCCAGGGCGGGATCAAGCCCCAGCGGACTAGCGCCATTTCGCGCGCGGTTCCGGTGTTTCCCCCGGTCCCGGAGTTTCCCCCGGTCCCGGAGTTTCCCCCGGTCACGGAGTTTCCCCCGGTCACGGAGTTTCCCCCGGTCCCGGAGTTTTCCCCGGTCCCGGTGGGGTGTTTGATCGCGGAGTTCCGCACGATGACAACCGGCTCGGTCGGCGCAATATTTGGGCGCGGCGGAAATTCGAGCGCGTTGGCGGTCCGGAACAGTCTCTGGACCGCCTCGGGAGGCGAGGTGAAGCTATAGCGCGAGCACATGCGCGGATAGATATCACACCGGCGCGCAGCCGTCGCGATGGCGCTGGCATGCTCTGCGGCGCCGTAACCGTCTTGGATCGATCACAGCTTGCGGGTTACGCGGTCAGCGTTTCCGATGTCTGAGGCCGCACGGCCGGCTGCGCCTCGGTGGCGATCGCCACGACCTCGCCCGCACGCAACGTCAGCGCCAATTCGCCGCGCTTCAAGCGCAGTGCGTCTTCGCCAAAAATTTTCCGACGCCAGCCTTCGAGCGCGCGGACGGACGGGTTGGCTTTGGTTGCGATCAGCTCGAGGTCTTCGGTATCGGCAATCAACCTCGGAGCCACGCGGGCGCGGGCGGCTGCGGCCTTGAGCAACACCTTCAGCAGTTCGACAAGGGCGCCAGCTTCGGCGGCGATCGCCTCGTGGTGCTCGACGGATGGCACGGTCGCTGGATCGCGGGCGAGGCCCGCTTTGACAGCATCTATGATTTCGCGCGCGCGCTGGGAGCGGGCGAACCCGTCGGACATGCTGCGCAGTTCGCCGAGCTTTTCGACCGTGGTCGGGGCCTGATGGGCAATGTCGAGCAGGGCATCGTCGCGCAAAATGCGTCCGCGCGGGACATCGCTGGCCTGGGCGTGTTGTTCGCGCCACGCGCAGATCTCGATCAGGACGGCCAGCGCCTTGCGGCCCCGCACCTTCAGCTTGAGGCGCTGCCACGCATCCGCTGGCACCGTCTCGTAGGTGGCGGACGTCATCAATTCGGCCATCTCCTCCTCGACCCATTCGAGGCGGTTTTCGGCAGCCATCTCCTGGCGCATCTTGACGTAAACGTCGCGAAGATGGGTCACGTCGCCGAGTGCGTAGACGAGCTGGTTCTGTGACAGCGGGCGGCGGCTCCAGTCGGTGAAGCGCGAGGACTTGTCGAGGTCGGCGCCGGTGTATTTCTTGACGAGGTTGACGTAGCTGATGCTCTCGTTGCAGCCGCAGACCATCGCCGCGATCTGGGTGTCGAAAACCCGCTTTGGCACCTTGCCGGTCTCGACGAAGATGATCTCGATGTCCTGCCGGGCGGCGTGGAACACCTTCACAATCTGCTCATTCATCATAAGGTCGAAGAACGGCGCGAGGTCGATACCGGGCGCCATCGGATCAACGATAACCTCCGGGCCAGCGGCGCTATCGCGGCCGGGTCCCGCCATTTGGATGAGGCACAGGATCGGCCAGTAGGTCGATTCCCGCATGAACTCCGTGTCGACGGTGACGAAGTCGCCCTGGGCGAGTTCTTCGCAGGCACTGGCGAGGTCGGCTGTGGTTGTAATAATGCGCATGGCGGCGGCTGATAGTGGAAGACGCCCAGGTTGTCGCGAAAATGCCATAGTAGGGAAAATTTCGGAAGTTAGTGGTGTATCCCGGTCATGCCTAACAAACATGTGTCGATTTGGCACCTGCCGATGGGTCTCAGCGCCAGCCGCACGGGGTTTGGCGGCGAGAATACAACGTACCTTACTTGCTGGGTACCTTCGGTGAGTAGGCGCAGCGATCGGGTTTGATGTCGATCAGCGGTGTGCCGTTCAAGCAATCGAGCCCCCGCACGGCGACCGTTGCGCCCTCTATCGCGACGAGTTTGCAGACGGCCGTGCCGATGGGGTTCGGGCGTAGCGGGGAGCGTAAGGCAAAGGTGCCAAACGTCTCACCGTCGGACTTGGGCGATTGCTGAAGAAGATCGCGCCGGGCTTCATGAAGCCAATAGAGCACTTCGATCGTGTCGAAGGTTTCGAGGCCTTTGAGTGCCAAGCCGAATGGAGGGGTGAGGACGAGGCGGCAGATCGGGCCGTCGTGGCGTCCCTGCCGCGGGCATTCGGCACGCGTGGTGAACGGCGTCTCGATGTGGCCAATAAAGACAAGTCCTACGTTCGCCTCCGGCAATGGCGCCACGCACTCACCGGCGCGGGCGGCATCGCGGGGTTGGTCCGTGTTGTTGCGCCGGTCGGGGTTGTCTGCCTGGTCGGACCCTGCGCAATTCGCGCTCATCGGTCGAGCGCTGGGTCACGCGCGTCATCGGGCACCGCCGTGTTCTTCAGCCACTCGGGGAATTCGACCTCGGTACCTCGGCCGTTTTCCTCGAGCCATTTCTTCATGAATAAGAT
>Ga0163154_10004621_pt1 | contig 17948 bp, 22 predicted proteins | sample OliLakLV19MP9P1_FD_148649 | JGI IMG/M metagenome (GOLD analysis project Ga0163154, IMG submission 148649) | Freshwater microbial mat bacterial communities from Lake Vanda, McMurdo Dry Valleys, Antarctica - Oligotrophic Lake LV.19.MP9.P1 | ecosystem: Environmental > Aquatic > Freshwater > Lake >...
CAACAAGCCAAGGGGCTACCGCGCTCCTACTCTGATTACCTCTCCTGGAAGATCCGGCAGTACCACGACCTCTATTTCTCCAGGGTCAATCCAGACGAATACACGATTGTGCGCTACGTGATTGCCCCGGATGGGCAGATCCGCGAAGCCGAAGTTTTACCCGAGAGCAGCAGCACCCCGCCTGCTGTCGCTGAACTTGCCGCTGAGACTATCCGCGACATGGACCCCCTCGAACCCCTACCGGCAGGGATTAAAGAAGTCGTGGTCCTCGAACTCTTCTGGAATGGGACGGTGATTGGGGACCCTGGTAGTTTAGAGGAACGCCTGAGTACCTTGCCTGATGGTCGCTGGATTGAGGAAGTTCCCTAACCGACAATGATTTAGTGGTGCGAGATAGTTATGGATGTCTTAATCCTGGGCGGTGGGGTCATTGGGTTGTCCCTCGCTATCGAACTCAAGCTCCGGGGCTGTGCGGTTCAGGTGCTAGATACCGCGCGGACCGGGATGGCGACTCGGGCAGCGGCGGGGATGTTGGCCCCGGAAGCTGAGGGTCTGGCCCCCGGTCCCCTGCGGACCTTGGCCTTACAGAGTCGGGAGCTTTGGCCTGCCTGGAGTGAGAAGTTAGCGTATCTGAGTCAACAAGCAGAGATTGGCTACTGGCCCTCGGGTATTTTGAGCCCCCGCCCTGTCCGTCCTCAGGGGATTGATGGGTGGAATCGGGCACAGGTCGAGCAAATTTTGCCCCAGTTGGACCCACAATTTACTGGAGCGGCTTGGTTCCCACGGGATGCTCAGGTAGACCCCCGCCGCTTATTGACCGTCCTTATGTTGGTCTGTGGACAGTTGGGGGTCCCGATTCACCCCGTCCAAGTTGAGCAGTTAATTATTCAAGACGGTCAAATCCACGCCCTCAAAACTGACCAGGGTAATTGGTCAGCGGACCAGTACGTCCTCTGTACCGGGAGTTGGGCAGCAGCATTACTAGGGTTGCCAATTTTTCCGCTCAAGGGTCAGATGATGGCTCTCCAGATGCCCCGCCATCGTCTATCCGTCGTTGTCTTCGGTCCTGGGATCTATCTTGTGCCGCGCCGGGAAGGGAAACTCATCGTTGGAGCTACCGAGGAAGACGTGGGTTTCACTCCTGAGACGACCCCAATCGGCTTGCAATCACTGCGGACCCGCCTGGGTCAACTCCTCCCAGAGGCTTTAGACTGGCCCATCCTCGAAACTTGGTACGGCTACCGACCCACGACCCCGGACCACAGCCCCATCCTCGGTCTTGGCCCCTACCCCAACCTCCAGCTTGCCTTGGGGCATCACCGTAACGGGATTCTCCTCAGTCCCCAGACCGCTCGCCTCCTCGCCGACAGTCTCACTAGACGACCCACGCCCCAGTTAGAACCATTCAGTTACCAACGCTTCAAGACCCCTGCCCAGCCGGAGAACTAGCGGAAACACCTACCTGTAGTGGGCCGAATTCTAGAGGTGCGTGATATATAGTTGTTATGGCGATCATAAGGGTGTCTAGTGCGTTCGGTACTCCTTCCTACCGTCGTCAAAGCTAGTGTTGACGCTGACCATGGCGACCGTTTACGCGTATTCTCCGGGTCCGCCAATCCTGAACTAGCCCTCGAAGTCACCCGTTACCTCGGCATTCCGCTGGGGAACATGGTCCGTAAGACCTTTGCGGACGGTGAGATTTACGTCCAGATCCAAGAATCGGTGCGCGGTTGCGATGTCTACTTGATCCAGCCCACCTGTCCCCCGGTCAACGACCATTTGATGGAACTGTTGATCATGATTGATGCCTGTAAACGAGCATCAGCGAGGCAGGTGACGGCAGTGCTGCCCTACTACGGCTATGCCCGGGCTGACCGCAAGACCTCGGGTCGTGAGTCCATCACGGCCAAACTCACCGCCAATATCCTGACGGAAGCCGGGGTGAACCGGGTCCTAGCCATGGACTTACACTCCTCCCAAATCCAGGCCTACTTCGATATCCCGGTAGACCACATCTATGCCAGTCCCGTCTTGGTGGAGTACCTCCAGCACCTAGACCTCGCGAGCTTGGTGGTGGTCTCACCCGATGTGGGGGGAGTAGCCCGTGCCCGTGCCCTCGCCAAACGCTTAGATGATGCACCCCTCGCCATCGTGGACAAACGCCGCCAAGGGCATAACGAGGCCGAGGCGATGAACGTAATCGGGGATGTCAAGGGGAAGACAGCGATCTTAGTGGACGACATCATTGATACCGCCGGGACGATCCTGGAGGCGGGACGGGCCTTACTCGCTTCAGGAGCTAAGGAAGTCTACGCCTGTGCCACTCACGCCGTCTTCTCCCCACAGGCGACAGAACGGCTTGCCAGTGGGGTCTTCAGGGAAGTGATCTTGAGCAATACGATCCCCGTTCCTTATGATAAGCAGTTCAAGGCGTTACGGGTCCTGTCGGTGGCGAACTTGCTCGGGGAGGCAATTTGGCGCATCCATGAAGATTCTTCAGTCAGCAGTATGTTTCGCTAGCCATGGAACTGGTCCCGACCCAAACTGCCTGGTTGACGCAAGCTTTGGCCCATCTGGATGTGTTGTTGTTAGACCATGCCCACTGTGAGAAGAAAGCCGCCCGGGTCGCCCTCCAACTCATGCACCGCTATCCGGCCCACCGCGAACTTGTCCAGGACCTAATCCCCTTGGCCCAAGAGGAATTGCAACATTACGACTGGGTGAATCGTAGGCTCGATCAGCGCGGTATTCGTTGGGGCAATCTGGCTGCCGCGCCCTACGGAAGCCGCCTCCAACAACTCATCCGTCGCCAGGAACCAGCGCAGTTATTGGATAGTTTGTTGGTCTGTGGCCTGATTGAGGCGCGGAGTCATGAACGGTTGGGATTACTGGCAGCGGCGGTGGATGACGCTGACCTGCGCGAACTCTACCAACGGCTGACCCAGGCGGAGGAAAGGCACCAACGGCTCTACTGGACCTTGGCGTTGACCTATTTTCCTGAAGTGGTGGTCCAGACGCGGTGGGCTGAATTAGTCCCAGCGGAGGCAGAAATCCTTAGGACTCTCTACCCCCAACCCCGGATGCATAGTTGATGTTGAAGAACCTGCCCCTCCTCGTTGGTATCCTGGGCAGCGGTCTATTGGTCTTGAACCGGACGCTGGCGACTCCCACCCCAGAACAGACCCGCGCCGATGCCCTGGGACTGATGATGGCGGCGGTGTTGGTTCTGGTCGGGATCCTGGCGCGTCCTGCCCAACCCGTAACAGCGGCAACTATCACCATAACTGCGCCTCAGGGTACGGAAATAGCCCCGGTCTCTCCTCAACTGGCCCAGGAATTGCAGTGGTTGGGAGAGAGTCTATTAACTAATACCGCCGCCGTCAGTCTTTTGGTGTGGGACCAGGGGCGGGTCTTGCTCCGCATGGGCTATCTGGCGACGGAGGACTTTATCACCGGACCGATCGTCGAGCGGGTCCTCCAAACCCAAAAACCTGTGTACTTGGTGTCCCTGAAGTTATTTCCAGGGCGCGTTGAGTTTAGTTATTTACCTATGGGAATGCAGGCCATCGTTTGTCAGCCTCTCGGGAACCTGGGGGTGTTGGTGCTGGGTGCTAATCAGGAACGCAGTTTCACGCCCCAGGATTTGCAGTGGATTGCGGTTTTGGCAAAACGGCTGGCGTTGACCTTGGACGAAAAACGGGAGTGAAGGATGGCACGGTTGGATGTCGAGATCTCTGAAGAGTTATTTGCCCGACTCCAGCAACACCAGCGGACCACGGGTCAGGATTTGACCCAGGCCGTCGTGGCGGCCTTGGTCCTATTACTACATCCGCCGGAGGACACCCTCGCCCAACGTCTCACCACCCTCGAACAGTCCCCCCAACTGTCTCCGAGCTATCTAGAAGGCCATGTGGAGGAACATGTCGCCACCCACGTCAGCCGGATCATGGGCTATGTCGAGCAGACCAGCGACCATCTCATGGCAATCTTGACCCAGCGGCTAGCGCAACTGGAGACCAACCAGACCCAGACCGCGAGCAGTCTCAGTGAACGGATCACAGGGGTAGAATCCTACTTGGTCCAACAACACCAGAGCCGCGATCACCTTAGTCAGACCGTTCAAGCCTTGGTCCAACAGTTGACCACCATCCAAGCTCAACTCCAGCCCGTCCTCCCCGAAGGCGGGTTGAGTGCTACCGCTTTAGCCCAACGGCTCGGCGTAGGCCGTCATACCTTGGTCCGCCATCGCAACCAAGCTGATTTCCCGCAGTGGTCCCAGAGCCAAGACCCCGACGGTCTAGCCTGGAGCTACGCACCCGACCAGAAGCAGTTTTTTAAATTAATCGGTACATGATGCGTGAGATCATTTAAGACCTTAGGGCTGAAATGATATAAGCGGTATAGCCTGTTGTTAGGCGGTAAAAGAGCGAACAACTGAAATCTTGTTCTTGTTGGGGCGAATCACTCTTCGGGTTATCGCGGTATGAAAACCTCTGATCTCGACTATCAGCAAATATTCCGCCGGGGAAGCACCTCCAACGGTTGGGTAGTTGCTGAAAGATCCTCCTCAGATTTTTTGATTGATGGGGAGTCACTTTTGCACGCATTAGTGAAGATTTATGGAGGGCATCCCGACTTTACGGGGGGTTTTGTAAGAGGTTTCGTTGAATCAAACCGTGATGCGCTTGCCAAGTTTACACTGCAAGCTTTGTCTGATATAGACAGCGGTCGTGTACTTCATCTTGTGGAGAGAGTTGGCCCTTTCCTATTTAAAAAAGAAAACTATGAATCCGTGCTCTCTCGGGTTGCTGCTTTCTAACTAGTAGATTTAGCCGCTCTGTTTCCGGCTTGGTCATTAGACCGTGAGCATCTCTCTAGGCTACAGTAAAGGGAGCAATGTGCAGGGTAATTGGAGCAATGACAGTTCAAAAGCCCCAATATAGCAGGGAAGAATTCGCCCGTCGTGGCGATGAGATCTATGAATCGCAGGTGAAACCTCTGGTCGAGGTTGGTAATCATAAAAGGTGGTTATGTTGAACTTAACAAAGTCGAATTACTGAACGGCTGAGGCCGTGACTGATCCAAGAACGGTTAGAGTGGTTTATGTACCTTATGAATTGACCCGGATGCCCTTAGGCCGCTAAATCGGTGCACCCAAGGTCAAGGTGAACTCCGAGAAAGCTACCCCAAGCCAAGTCTCCCGGCTCTCCACAAGTTGATAGGGCTGCGGGTCGATCCCCAAGGCACTCATGCGCCACGAGATGAGCTGCCCCGCTCCTCGGAAGTCTGCTGTTGCTGCTCGGAACTTGCCACGGGTGTAGGTCAGCAACGGTAGGGAAAAAGACAAGGGCGGCACGGGTAGGTCGGGGAGGAAGCTGACGATATCGCGGGTTGGATTGGTGTAACTGGCCTTCAATAAATCTCCCTGTGTCCCGCTAATCAAGAAACTCTGCTCCCCCCAGTGATAATCCAACGTCCCCAACGTCTTCGGTAAGCCCCAGTTTGACTGTCCATTGACTTGAGAAGCGGGCGAGTCCACGGTCATCGTCGTCACCCAGAATGAAAGGTTCGTGCCGTGACGGACCAAGGCCGGGGCAATGATGAACTCGTTGTAAGGACCCACCGGAGTCTGGTCGTAGTGGATGAACCCCACAACCCCGAGGGTATAACCGGGCCAAGTCTGGATGATATCCAGCGGGATGAGATCTTGGACCAACGCCACCGGGAACTGAGCGAACTCTAGGGCGGCTTGGCCCCGAGTCTGCCAAGGCGGGGGGATGCGGGCGTGGGAGCCGGGATCTAGGTCTAGGGCAGGGTCTTGGGGGATAGCCGTACCGGGGACGACCACCGGGGCCAAGACCCAATCCCAACTATTTACAAAAGGTAAATTCACGGCAACAGATCCTCCCATAACTGGCGACGGCACTGGTCCTGGAGCTCACGCACAATCGGTGCATCCTGGGCGGTGGGCAGTTGCGTCGTGTAGTACTCCAAGTCAGCTAGAGCTTCTCGCCACCGCCCGAGACGAGTATAAATAATTCCCCGGTCGCGGACCTCAAAAGGCGCGTCCGAGAATAACAACAACATCCGCTCTACTGCTGCTAGGGTCCGGTCCAAGTCCTGACGGTGAAGGTACACGCCCTTGAGGTTGGCGAGCATCCGCAACAAAAAAAAGCGCGCTCCTAGGGGTTCACGAGGAATATGGGCTGCCTGGGGACCGAACCACTGCCGCAGACGGGCCTGACAGTCCTCTGGGAACAACACCTCGCCTCGATGAAAAGCATCCACAAAGAAATCCACCTCCGGGAGGTCCGGGCGGATGAGCAGATGCCCCGGCATCCCCACCGCCACCATCGGGAAGCCGACGCGCTGAGCAATCTCTAGATAGACCAGAGCCATGGTAATGGGAATCCCCGTGCGCCGCTCCAGCACTTCATTGAAGAAACTATTGCGCGGGTCATAGTAGTCAGTTTCATTGCCTTGAAAGCCCAACTCGTCGTAGAGGTAACGGTTGATGGTCTGGATCACCCGGAGGGGATAGGGCGCGTCGGGTAATTGGGTTTGGACGGCTTGGGCCATGGTGTCGAGGGTGTCGAGATAAGTTTGTGGGTCAAGGTCTGGGTATTCCTCCTGGGCCATGAAAAGAGCCGCCCGCGCCAGATTGATCTGGGGCTGGTCAAGCTCTTGGCGGAACCGGGTACGGGCGGGCAGCATTAGCGCGAACCGAACTGGAAACCATTGGCCTCAGCATAGCGATTTAAGAAGCGCATCACCCGCTCTAAAATCTCATCGGACCCGACTTCAAAGGAACATTCCACCTTGGCTAGATCATCGTCATTGCGAAAAAAGAACTTCATCCCGTTGGGGAAAACTTGGATCTCGCCTTCTTCATCGCGCAACCAGAGACTATCGGAACCCTGGGTGAAGCTCCGCAGCTTCTCCATCGCCTGGAGCCGTTCAAAAATTAAGACCACTACTTTCGTTGTCGCCCGCTTGCGTAAACTCACTTCACTAATTGTCTCTTCCAGCCCTTCAATAAACTGCACGGAGATCGTCACGGGTCGCCCAAATGTATTGATGCCCAGTGTATCCGCTCTCCTGTGCCCTGGGTCTAGCCTGCACAATAGGAATATTCCACCTTGACCACCCCATGTCCAAAGGCTCCATCCCCTTCCTTGAAACTCTATCTATGGCAGTCGAAAGTCTCTGGAGTAATCGGCTGCGTACCGGGCTGACCATGCTGGGGGTCGTGATTGGAATTGCCTCGGTGATTGCGATTACCGCTGTCGGGCAAGGGGTCCAGAAGGCCACCGAGCAACAGTTCCAGAGTCTAGGCACCGATGTCCTCTTGGTTCTCGCAGGGGCGGCGCGGACGGGGAATGTCAATCAGGCTGTCGGGTCCGCCACGACCTTAACCTGGGACGATGCCCAAGCCATTCAAGCCCAGGTTCTTGCCGCTCAAGGGGTGACGGCTTTTCTGTTGCGACCGGCCCAGTTGGTTTACCAGGGCGTCAATACCTCGACTACCGTGGTCGGGACCGACGTGGCCCATCCGTTGGTGCGGAGTTACCAGCCGGAGACGGGTCGTTTTTTCACCGAGAATGAGGTGGCTGGGGCGGAACGAGTGGTGGTCCTGGGTTCTAAGGTGGCGGAGCGATTATTTGGACCGGGGGGCCAGGGTACGGGGACCAAAATCCGCATCCAAGGTGAACGTTACTTGGTGACCGGGGTGATGCAAACCAAGGGCGCGTTGGCGAATGTGGACTATGACGACCGGGTGTTTATCCCACTCTCGACGATGGCGGCTCGCTTAGTCGGCAACAACGCCCTCCGTGGGGTCGCCATCAACGGCCTCTGGGTCAAGGCCCGCAACCAAAGTGATTTGGAAGCTGCCCAATTCCAGGTGACGAATTTGCTCCGGTTACGTCATGATATCTACCCGCCCCAAGAGGATGATTTCACCGTGACCAACCAAGTGGATCTCGTCAGTACCCTGGGGACAGTGGTGGGTCTATTCACCGTGCTGGTGGTGGCGATTGGCGGGATTTCGCTCGTCGTGGGCGGGATTGGGATTGCCAATATCATGCTGGTCTCGGTGGTGGAGCGCACCCGCGAGATTGGGGTCCGCAAGGCTTTGGGGGCGACGCGGCGGGCAGTCCTGGGTCAGTTTCTGGCTGAGGCGGTGGTGGTCTCCTTGGTGGGGGGCGTGATTGGGATTGGGCTGGGGATTATGATTGCCCTAGGCGCGGCGACAGGCTTAAAGTTGCCCTTTGTCATCTCCCCGACGGCGGTGGTGGTGGCCTTCGTTCTCTCAGTCGTGGTGGGTTTGTTGGCGGGGGTGATCCCGGCGCGTAATGCCGCCCGTCTCGACCCAATCGTGGCCCTCAGGAGTGATTGAGATGATTGAACTCACAGCAGTGACCAAGACCTATCGGTTGGGGGAGATGGATGTTCCGGTCCTCAAGGGGATTGACCTGACAATTAACCAGGGCGAATATGTAGCGATTGTCGGGGTCTCGGGGTCCGGTAAGTCTACCTTGATGAATATTATTGGCTGTCTGGACCGTCCCACCTCCGGGCGGTATGTGCTGGAGGGGCGCGATTTGACCACCTTGGACGATGACGACTTAGCCTATATCCGCAATCAGCGCATCGGCTTTGTTTTCCAACAATTCAATCTATTGGCACGGTCCACGGCTTTGGAAAACGTGATGTTGCCGATGGTCTACGCCAATGTTCCCAAGTCCGAGCGGCAGGAAAGGGCGGTCCAAGCTCTTACTAAAGTGGGACTTGCCGACCGTCTGACCAACCGTCCGAGTCAACTCTCCGGGGGCCAACAACAACGCGTCGCCATCGCCCGGGCCTTGGTCAACCGCCCCGCCTTGGTCTTGGCTGACGAACCCACGGGAGCCTTGGATACCCGCACCTCTCAAGAAGTAATGGCCCTCTTGACGGAGCTTAACCAGCAGGGGATTACAATCATCATTGTCACCCATGAACCGGAAGTAGCTGCCCAGACCCGCCGTCTGATTCGGGTCCAGGACGGGCTGATGGTGGACGCACTCTCTAAGGTTTAGGGGCAAGGCGGAGGGGCCTCTTAAAATGAGGAACCGGGCTGACGCAAGAATTCTAGCTCTGCTGGGGTTGAGGGACGGTCCAAGATCCGGTTGCGGTGCGGGAAGCGTCCAAACTGGGTAATCACTTGCTGATGTCGCTTGGCATAGTCCAATGTGGATTTTAGGAATTCATCGCCGTCCAGGTGACTGAAGAGGGCTACACACTGTTCCTGGTCGTTGGGGTTTTCACTATGTTCAAAGGGTAGGTAAAAAAACATCCGTTGGCGTGAGGGGAGTTGCTGGTCTAACCTTTGGGCTACAGCTTGTTTTGCCACCGTCAGGGCTAAGGGGTCCGTCCAAAAAGAGCGGGGGGTATCACGAAACATATTGCGGGGGAACTGGTCTAGCACCAAGATGAGGGCCAAGCTCCCTAGCGCGGTCTGTTGCCAGTCGCCCAACTCGCCCACCGCCGCTTGCTGGTAGACCGGGAGGAATTGACGGACCTGCTCGTCGAACTTGGGGTCCTTGGTGAACCATACCGTACGGGATTGATACCCGCCGTCATCCGGTTCGCCAAACCAAAAAGCTAAAACAGCCGCTGCGGTCATCCTGCATCCTCGTTACTCACCTAAGCTTAGGTTTTTAGCTCAGCAATGCCGTACATTCCAGGATCAGTTTCTGGTTGACCAAGGCGTGGGGTTGGACCGTTAGGGCACGGCGGAAGGACTGGATCGCTAGGGCATATTCACCAAGGGCCGCATAACATAGCCCCTGCCCGTGGAGTGCCCCGAAGTGGACGGGTACTAGGGCCAGCACCCGTTCACAATCATGCAAGGCACTGGGGTATTGTCCCTGTAAATAGTAGAGGACTGCCCGGCGGTTCCAGGCTTCGGCAAAATCGGGCTGGTCTTGGACCAAGTTGGTGAGGACTTTTTCGGCTTGGTCTAGTTCACCGGCCTCCCAATGGGTCTGAGCGCGGCTGAGTTGGGCGAGTCCCCAGGCTCCCTTTTGGGTAAACCAGTGCTGCCATAATTCCTGGGTGGCCTCAGCCCGCACAGCTTCATCAGGGTCCTGGAGGGCGGTCAATAAATCCTGGGGTGTCTCAGCCATGGAAGCCTCCTTTATTTCTATTAGACAATTGATACTGCACAACCCTGAGTATTAAGTATTTTGAAGCCGTGTTCTCATTCGAGTCTCCTTCAGTACAGTTAAGGAAAATAGCAGTTTAGGGCCATGGAGAACAAGGAATTCAAGTGGGAAAACGAACGCTACAACCAAACCCGTGAACAAAATGACGGGCTGGCCTGTGGTGGACTAGATGTGGGCATTGCTTACGGGTTGATGATGTTTGCGGGGCTGTCCTTCATCCTGGCGGTGGTCCTGACGGTCTCTTATCTCATCTTGCTTTTTTGACACGGGGAGCTATGTTTTCCACTCGAACCGCTGGTGGAATCCCGCTGTGGAAAACATAGCCACCGGCTGGGCTTACCGCATGGGTCAAGCCCTACCTGTGTTTGTCTGGAAGCTCGTTACGACTGAAACCTTGGATAAATACTAGGAGAGGTCCCGAACATCGCGCTACAGCCAGTAGAACTTGAGGGAAAATATCCTTTTTCTGTCGACGGGGACCCCCTACCGGAGCTCCGCCACCATATGCAACAAAAGTTGTGCGAGTTGATGCAGTAGCCTACACGCCTACCCCCACAGACCTAGCCCAGCAATGGTCGGCTGAAGTCCAAAGCAGTGACACTGTGGTACTGCTGGAGGATGAAGGTCATCTACATCATAGAGATGCATAGGAATATACTTGGGCTGCTTTAAACCAACGTATTAGCGTAAGCATGAAGAATGAAAATGAGAAACAGAGCTATTATGGATACTTAGATATAAGGCAAGGCACCGTCGTCCTTAAAGAGTTTAAAGTTGCCAATACAGAATCAGCAATTGCCTACGTCAAGCACCTGAGAGAAATCTATAAAAATAAAAAGATAAAGTTAATCCAGGATGGAGCGGGTTATCACAGAGCGGCAGAATTCCAAACGTACCTGGAGGATTTAAATAAAGGTGTAGAACAAAAAGACTGGTTGGTAGAAAGACTGGTTGGTAGAATGTGTGCGTTTGGCACCATATGGGCCCGAACAAAACATATTTCTCTCTGAGCTGGTATATCTGAGCATCTCCTATAAAATATTCTATGCGAGCTTTATACCATCCATCTGGACACTTGCTGAATCTTTCATTCCAAAAGTCATTAACAAAAAATCTGCGAGCTTCTCCCTCTTTGCCCAAGCCACTAACGGAGGAGTGCAACCACCAAGTAAAAATATTGTTAAAGCTGAAACGAGACCGATGATCGTTGTGAGGTTATCCAACCGAGTCCGCACTCAGGATGGCGGTGAGGAGACCGGGAAAACGTTGGTCTAGGTCCTCGCGGCGGAGGGAATTGAGGTGTTGGGTGCCTTCTTTACGTGAAAAAATTACCCCGGACTCGCGCAGGACCCGGAAGTGATGGGACATGGTGGATTTGGCAATTGGGGATAATAGGGCATCACAGAGTGGGGCACAGGCTAACTCGCCCTGGTCTAGTCTGCGGACAATTTCTAGGCGCACTGGGTCGCCCAAGGCATAAAGGACCGAGGGGAGGGCGATGTCTTTGCTGTCGGGGTGATGAAGTAGCCGCATCCTTGCATTGTCGCATAAATTAGCTTATAGTTTGATAGTTCGACTTTATCGAATAATCAAACAACCACGGAGTCCAGCGATGTCGGATCTGTTCGCGCCCATCCAACTCGGTCCCTATACGCTCCCCAATCGGATCATCATGGCTCCTTTGACCCGCAACCGGGCCGGGGCGGGGAATGTTCCTGGTCCCTTGAACGCGACCTATTACGAACAGCGGGCCTCCGCTGGCTTGCTCATCACCGAGGCGAGCCAAGTTTCGCCCCAGGGCCTAGGCTATCCGGCGACTCCCGGCATTTATGCACCGGAACAGGTCGCGGGTTGGCGGTTGGTGACGGAGGCGGTCCATCGGCAGGGCGGACGGATCTTTTTGCAACTCTGGCACGTGGGCCGGATCTCTCACCCTTCTTTGCAACCCGATGGTGCCCTCCCTGTCGCCCCCAGTGCCATTGCGCCCCAGGGTCAGGCGATGACCTACCAGGGAATGCAGCCTTTCGTTACACCCCGTGCCTTGGAGCTTGACGAGATGCCCGCGATGGTCGAACAGTACCGCTGGGGGGCTGCTAACGCCTTGGCTGCTGGGTTTGATGGAGTCGAGGTCCACGGGGCTAACGGTTATTTACTCGACCAGTTCCTGCGCGACGGGGCTAACCACCGTACTGATAGCTACGGGGGTCCGGTGGAAAATCGTGCCCGGTTGTTGCTAGAAGTGACCGAAGCCGTGGTGGGGGTCTGGGGGGCTGACCGGGTGGGGGTGCGCCTCTCGCCTAGTTCTACTTTTAACGATATGCAGGACAGTAATCCCCAGGCGACCTTTGGCTATGCGGTGGACCAACTCAACCGCTTTGGGCTGGCCTACTTGCACTTACTGGAACCCAGCGAATCCGACCTACGGCATGGCGGTACAGCCATCCCGACCGCTTACTTCCGGCCCATCTTTAAGGGTCTGCTGATGGTCAACTGGGACTACGACCTCGCCAAAGGCAATGCGGTCCTCGCTCAGGGCAACGCCGATTTGGTCTCCTACGGTAAACTCTTCATCGCCAACCCCGACCTCCCCGTGCGCTTCCAGACCCAAGCTCCCCTCAACACCCCGGACGAGACGACGTTTTATGGCGGCGGGGCGGCGGGCTACACCGATTACCCGACCCTCAAAGAACGACAACTGGCCTAACCCACTGGAGTAACCATCATGATTGACCTCTACTACTGGACGACCCCGAACGGGCACAAGATCACGATGTTCCTGGAAGAAACGGGCCTACCCTACCGCCTGATCCCGGTCAATATCGGTAAAGGGGACCAGTTCCAGCCGGACTTCCTCAAAATCGCGCCCAACAACCGCATCCCTGCCATGCTTGACCAAGCCCCGGCTACGGGTGGTGAATCCATTGCCGTTTTCGAGTCCGGGGCGATCCTGCTCTATCTCGCGGAAAAAACTGGGCAACTCCTGCCCACGGACCTACCGGGGCGGGTAGTTGTCCTCCAGTGGCTCTTCTGGCAAATGGGGGGGCTGGGTCCGATGGCGGGTCAGAATCACCATTTCAGCCAGTACGCGCCGGAAAAAATCCCCTATGCCATCAACCGTTATGTCAATGAGACCGGACGGCTCTACGCGGTGCTAGACCACCAACTCCAGGACCGGGAATTCATCGGCGGGGCCTACTCGATTGCGGACATCGCGGCCTATCCCTGGATCGTCCCCCACGAACGTCAAGGCCAACAACTCGACACCTTTCCCCAGATCAAACGTTGGTTTGAAAGTATCCAAGCCCGCCCCGCCACCCAACGGGCCTACAGCCGGGCTGAGGAATTCAAGGACCAGAACATCCCGCCCACCCAGGTCCGCGAACTCTTGTTTAACCAGTCAGCAAGCACGATCCAACGTTAGGACGCACCCCGGCGCAGCAGTTCGGTGGTCGAGACCTGGATTTCCACCGGGACTAAGACCACCCTGGCGCCCACTCGGGCGGCGGTGACGGCTTCGGGCAATTTGTCTAATGTATAGTCGCCGCCCTTCACATAGATATCGGGCCGTAAAGCGGTAATTAAACCATCTGCCGTCGGGTCCGCAAAAATCACTACTGCATCCACCGCTTTGAGGGCCAGCAACACTTCCTGGCGGTGGGCTTGGAGGTTCACGGGCCGGGTCGGGCCTTTGAGAGTACGGACGGAGCGATCGCTATTGAGACCAATCACCAGGGTCCGGCCTAGGGCCTTGGCTTGGCTCAAGTAGCGCACATGACCGACGTGCAACAGGTCAAAGCAACCATTGGTCAAGACTAGGGGCCGCCAGTGCTGGGGGTCCGCCGCGACTTGCTCAATTAATTCGTCCAGTCCGGGGTCCATGTCACCTGCTCTAGGTAATGAAGGAGTTCCTTGGGGTTCGTGGTACAGGTCCCGAAGGTGCGGACGACAATACTGGCGGCGAGGTTGCCCAGGACCATTGCTTCCTCGGGCCGTGCCCCACTCAACCGCGCCGCCACCAGTCCTGCCACCACCGTATCCCCGGCCCCGGTCACATCAAAGACCTGGGTACGGTTGAAGGCCGGAACGACGAAATGCGCTCCTGTCTTCAGAAAAAGGCTCATTCCGGCCTCGCCTCTGGTAATGAGGATTTGTTCGGCTCCGGTCTGGGTCAATAGGGCGGCCCCGGCTTGCTCTAGGCTCTGGGCATCCTGGATCGCAAACCCTATGGCCAGTTCTGCTTCTGGGACATTGGGGGTGAAGAGTTGTGCGCCATGGAAACGGCTGAGGTCCTGATGGCTATCTACAATTACCTGGGGGTGTGCTAGGCAGGCGGCGATGACGGCTGGGGTCAATACGCCTTCGGAATAATCGGAGCAGATGACCAGTTCTACCTGAGGCACCCAATGACGAATTTGGGCGACGAGTTCAGCTTCTACGCTCAGGGCGAGGGGCAGGTCTGATTTGCGGTCTACGCGCACGACTTGCTGGGTGACGGATTGGCGGGCGTGGGCAGCAATCCGGGTTTTTGTCACGGTGGGCCGGGTGTCATCGGTGACGAGGTGGGTGGTCAGGATGCCCCGGTCTTCGAGGAGTTGGCGTAATTGCTGACCTTGCAAGTCCGCGCCTAATACGCCCAGGGCGACGGTTTGTACGCCGAGGCTGGCGAGGTTAGCGAGGGCATTGGCGGCTCCGCCGGGGATTTGGCAGGTCTGTTCATGGCGCAGGATGACCACGGGGGCTTCACGGGAGATCCGTTCGACGGCTCCGGTCAAAAATTCATCTAGGGTCAGGTCCCCTACCACCAAAACTCGCGCGGTCTCTTGACCAAAACGCTGAATAATCTCTGCCAGTCGCGCCTGCACTGGAGCCTCTGCGACACCGTACCCACTGTACCAGAAGCAAGAAGATCATCCAGAAGCGCGATGTGGTGCTGTTGATGAGCTTGGGGGGTTGAAGGCGGTGGGAGTTTTGTGCGTTGGAGATAGTGGTTCGCGCTGGATTCAACAGCCGGTAAGGGTAGTCCACCCTCACGCTCCCTCCGACCCGTGGGGGCCGCGCATGGCCCCCACGTGCAACTAAAGCTCACCATGAGGACGGGTAAGTAATCTACCCGGTTCAACGGCTGTTTGCATAGTTGCATTTTTTACTACACCCCGTCCTCTAGCCGACGCTTACTCTTCCCCTCTTCTGTCTTGGTCCCCCACCACGCCTGTGCCCGGCAGGGTATGGGGCGGAGGGGCCGCTTACTTCTTAATTAGTGCGCGAGCCAAAAGAGTAATCCGTTCACACTCGCCAACAGGCCAATTAGGGCAATGGTCGAGCGCAAGCGTTTGAGTAACGGAGTGAGTTGGTATTCCACGACCAAGCGGTCCTTCGCTAGCACTTCTTCGGGTTTCACCCAGAGGTCGCCGTCGTGGGCACCCGTCTCTTCGTAGTCCACTTGGGCCCGGTTCAAACGGTCAAAAATATAGGACCAGCCCAGGTACAACCGCGCTACGACTAACAATAAAAAGCCGCTCGCCATGGCTGAACCCGCCAAGAGAAACTCCAAGGGCAAACGCCGGGGGGGATAGCTCCAGTTCGCCACCGGACCACTAATGAGCCAAGCCCCCAACCAGACCAAGGCCATCCCCACCCAGTAGCGGCGCGGTTCCAGGGTCGCCCAATGGAAAAACCAGGAGGCCCGCAACTCCTCGTACTCGTTCATCGGGAGTTGTTCGGGCGGGATGATGACTACTTTACGGGTTGGTCCTGGTTTCACGCCTGTCTTCCAGCACGGTCCTTTCCAGTTTACTTTTCTACAGCTAGGGGTGAGCAGGTAGCTAAGCCTGCGCTTGAGCGTAGAGAATCCTTGAACAGGCCCCGCCCCCCTCCGGTCTAAAAGGGTATCCAGCGTTAAGGAAAGGTTCATGAACAAATTGATGTTGCTCACTGTGGTCCTCCCCCTCATTTTCGCGCCTTTCGCTTCGGCTAATCCGGTGCAGGGTACAGGCCGGGTTGCCGGGACGGGCTATGCCCAGGGTCAAGGGCTGGTCCGGGGCAATGGGGCGGTGACGGGGACGGGCGCGGTGGTTTATCGCAGCGATGCCGGTCAAGTCCAGGTGAAAAAAGGGACGGGCACAGTCCAGGGTCAGGGGATTGCCATCGGGCAAGGCCGCGCCCTCGGTCGTCAATCTAATGTTGCGGGGAAAGGTTGGGCCGTGGGTCGTCCGTAATAAAATGACAACATGAAAAAATTCCTCGCGCTCGTCTGCTTGCTGGGGGGGCCAGTTCTAGGCCAAGCCGCCCCCCCAGTTCCCCCCGCCGCCACGAGTATCTCCGGTCTCGTCCCTCAAGGTTGGCAGGTCCTCGGTCAAGCGACGGGGGATCTCAACCGGGACCAGATCCCCGATGTTGCCTTGGTCCTCAAAAGTCCCCAAGAGCGCGATGACGTTCCCGAGAGTTGGGATAGTCCGCGCTTTTTAGTTTTGGCTCTGGGGACAGGGCGGGCTTTTACCCTCGCCGTGATGACCTCGGAGCCGCTTTTGAGGCGCAGTGAGGGGGGTATTTTCGGGGCACCTTTTGAAGAGGTGGCGATAGTGCGGGGAGCTTTGATCCTCAAGCACTACGGTGGCTCTCGTAACCGTTGGTCCTACACAGACCGCTATCGCTATCAGGCAGGGGGCTGGTTCCAGATTGGGCGCACGGAGAGTGAGATGGATACTTTTGACCTAGATTTCGCCCACGAACGGGATCTGAACCTCAATACGGGTCTCGTAATCGAGACTCAGACTAAGGGTAAGGCCCCGGATCGTTCTACCGCCGAGCAGCAGACCTATCGGCACATCTATTACGAACTCAGGGCGGGGCAGGTCGCGCAAATTCCCGCGCTGGGTGCTCCTTGGCCCGGTACCGTGATCCAACTCAACCGTAACCAAGTCGTCTCAGGCCAGCGCAATTGGCAGGGAACCACGGACCTCGCCACCCAACTCGTTGCCCTAGTGAGTGGGGACGATCTCTACCTGCGGGCTACGGTCCAGGATGAACGGGTCCTCCCCGGCGATGGTCCGCAACTCATCAATGCCCAGGGTCGTCCTGTTCCGCCAACGAGTACCACGACTGAGACCCGACCGGGCGGGTACATCTGCGTCACCCGCTACCCGCTCAAGGCCCTAGGCGTGCGTCGTGAGGATGACACTACCAACCGCCTCCGGGTGAGTGTCGAGATCCGAGACCGCGACACGCCCAAAGAAACCCCCACTACGCTCTCCACCAGCCGGGGCGGACGCAAGTACCCCGCCCGCCTCCAGTTGGTTGCGAAACCGGGACTCCCCCGCCTGGATGAAGTGTCCTTCCCAGGACGTTAATGAGGGTACAAACGGCGGGACTGTCGAGATGTAGTCTTTAGCAGCATCCGCTCTGCCAATCCCACTACCTTTTCAGGAATTAAGTACCTAAATCTTTAATCTAGGGGCACCACGATTAATTGCTGTCTGTCCACATAAATGAGAAAATAGGAGAAAGAGTTGGATTGAACATGGGGCAGCAAGGAATCTGGGATTGGGAAAAACGGTAAGTATGCTTGGTTGAGCAAAAATGCTTTCTTCCTCACCTTGATTCCTTCATTCCTTGGTCCGAATTTCGACCAATCTTAAACCAAGTTTACGAGCAACCCAGAAAAAGTAACGCTGGGCGCAAACCCATTGATGTGATTTTGATGTTTAAACTGCTCATCTTGCAGCGGCTTTATAATATCAGTGATGC
>Ga0163154_10004624_pt1 | contig 17932 bp, 16 predicted proteins | sample OliLakLV19MP9P1_FD_148649 | JGI IMG/M metagenome (GOLD analysis project Ga0163154, IMG submission 148649) | Freshwater microbial mat bacterial communities from Lake Vanda, McMurdo Dry Valleys, Antarctica - Oligotrophic Lake LV.19.MP9.P1 | ecosystem: Environmental > Aquatic > Freshwater > Lake >...
GGGTTACGAAAAGCAGTCGGGGCGCGGGGCGGCGACATCATGATGCAGTTCTTGATCGAAAGCATCATCCTGTCAGTGATCGGTGGGGCGCTTGGGGTGCTGCTTGGTTGGGTTCTCACATTGATCGCGGGGCGGGTGGTGCCGACCCTCACGTTAAGCGTCACAACCGACGCGGTGGTGCTGGCAACAGTGGTCAGTACTTTGATCGGCGTGTTTTTCGGCTTGTACCCCGCCAGTCGCGCCGCCCGAATGCGTCCCATTGACGCACTGCGATTTGAGTGACTCTTATGGTCTTTGAAAACTTTCGTATCGCGCTTCTTGGCTTAACCGCGAACAAACTGCGTTCTATCTTGACCATGTTGGGGATCACCATCGGGGTCGCCGCCGTGATCGTCCTTGTCTCGCTTGGGCAAGCCGTAGAAACCTTTGTGCGAAACCAGTTTTTAGGCTTGGGGACAAATCTCATCCTTGTGTCCCCGCGTGAAGCCACGCTGACCGATATGCGAAGCGGTACGGCGAATATGGTGCTTACTATGCGCGATTATGAGGCGCTGAGTGATATTTCGCGTGTGCCGGATGCGCTCAATGTGATGCCACAAATGAATTTCAACCGCCCCGTGTCGGTTGAGGGACGACAGGCGAACGGGCGTTTACGCGGGGTTACAGAAGCATTTTTCCCTATGCGTAACCGTGATGTGGTTGCAGGGCGCTTCCTCGAACGAGAAGATATTGAGGGTCAGGCGCGGGTTGCGGTCATCGGTTTGACCGTCGTAGAGCGATTTTTCCCTGATACGTACCCGATTGGACAGAATATCCGTATCAGTGATGTAACTTTTCGCGTCATTGGTGTGATGGAACGGGCGGGGGGATCGGGGTTCGGCGGTGACGAAAACGACCTCATCTGGATTCCGATCTCCACAGCACAAAGCCGCCTGAACACGGGGCGCGATGCCAGTGGTCAAAAGCGCGTGACTAGCATCCTTGTGCAAGCGCGTGACGCGGAAAGTGTTGACCTCGTGGCGAGCCAAGTTCGCCAAACCTTACGCGAGGCGCGAAACATCAGCTTTCGAGATGAAGATACGTTCCAGATTTTTACGCAGACCGATTTGCTAGAATCGGTAGGGCAGATCACGGGTCTGCTGACGATCTTTTTGGGCATTATTGCCGGAATTTCGCTGCTGGTGGGTGGCATCGGCATCATGAATATCATGCTGGTGACGGTGACAGAACGCACGCGAGAGATCGGTTTGCGTAAAGCGGTAGGGGCGCAGAAGCGCGACATTTTGCTGCAATTCCTCACTGAAGCAACGGTGCTGTCTATGGTCGGCGGCGCGATAGGGATAGGGATCGCGTTCGCGGGGTCGCTGGCGGTCTCGCTGCTGTCTGCTGACCTGTCGGTGACGATTCAGCTATCGAGCGTGCTGCTTGCGACGATGATCTCCATAGGAATAGGGGTGTTTTTTGGCATCTATCCAGCGAACCGTGCAGCGGCGCTCAACCCTATTGATGCCCTGCGCTATGAATAAGCGTTGTCCTTCTCGTGTAACAATGCTACAATGTGGCTTAAGAATATCCCCGCATTGAGTGTTCCAAAGGCTGCGGCATGTCGGCAAAATTAAACGGAAAAGAACAAAGTACAGACGCGCTGCTAAGCTCTGTTCATGACAGTATGCTCGATGGAATGGGGCAGCTTGCCGATTACTTCGGCTTTAGCAAAGTCATGGGGCAGTTGTACGGCGCGTTACTGTTGAGCGATAAACCTCTCTGTCTTGATGATCTGGTCGAACGGTTGGATATTTCTAAAGCCAACGCCAGTATGAACATGCGTACTCTCGAAAATATGGGGATGGTGCGTCAAGTTTGGGTACGCGGCACCGGCGGACGCCGTAAATTCTACGAAGCGGAAACCGACTTTTGGGCGATTCTCACCAATATCCTCAAAGGGCGGGAAATGCGCGACGTAGATCGCGCGCTGGCAGTGATGAACGACAATATTCAACGGCTGCAAACCGCTATGCCAGTGATGGCAGAGGGCGATCAACAGTTGGCAGAACTGTATGTACAACGTATCGCGCAAATGCAGGGTTTATTTCAATTCGCGCAGTTGATGATCGTGACTATTCTGGCAAAAGTGGCAGAAGGCGAAGGCGACGAGATCGTCAAAGAACTCACTGGTAATTTGCCCTTGTAGCGACTCATCGCCTTGACTATAATGCAGTTTCCTGAGGGGGAATGGCGGAATTGGCAGACGCGCATGACTTAGGATCATGTCTCTTACGAGGTGAGGGTTCGAGTCCCTCTTTCCCCATCAAATATCCATATTTCCCTCGCGTCTTTCGTGTTGCTTTCCACTGTGGAATGATCCGGCTTTTTCCCGTATAATAAGAACATCGGTTTGATAGTTCGCCTACAAGGAAGGGAATGTCCCGCCTCAGACTGATTCTATTTTTGACATTTGCACTCACCCTCACGCTTGCTGGTTGTTTTGCCAGCAGCCCTGAACTCACACCCGTTCCAATAACCGTACCAGTCTTCGATGATCCGCCGGGGGGCGATGCTCCCGCGCACGCCTTGAGTATTCAGGCATTGCGTGACAGCACCTACGTCGGCAGCGATTTCGTTGTTGAGCAAACCCTCGAAACAGGCAGCAATTACAATCGCTACATCGTTTCGTATTTGTCCGAGGGGCTGAAAATCTATGCGCTGATGACAATCCCTTGGGGTGAACGTCCACCAACAGGGTTCCCCGTTGTCATCTTCAATCACGGCTATATCCCGCCCAACGAATATCGCACCACTGAACGCTATATCGCTTATGTCGATGCGTTTGCCCGCAACGGCTACATGGTGATCAAGTCGGATTATCGCGGACATGGCAGTTCAGAGGGTCCAGCAGCGTCTGCTTATGGCAGCCCCGCTTATGTGATTGATGTGCTAAACGCGCTGGCGTCAGCGCGGCGTCACCCCGACGCCGATCCGAATCGGATTGGCATGTGGGGACATTCGATGGGGGGCTATATCACCATACGGGCTATGGTTGCACAGCAGGACATAAAAGCCGGAGTCATCTGGGCAGGGGTGGTCGATTCGTATACGGACATGCTGACGAGTTGGTTTCGGCGCGGCGGGTGGACTGAGAGCATGTTTTCTGCCTATGGCTCTCCCGAAGAAAATCCGGCGTTCTGGAACTCGATTTCTGCGAACAGCTACCTAGATGAATTGTCGGGTCCTGTGCAAATCCATCACGGAACGGGCGACACCACTGTAGCGTATCAAATGTCCACCCGCCTTGATCAACAAATTCGTGATGCGGGTGGTACATCGGAATTGTTCTTGTACGATGGCGATGATCACAACATTGCAACCCATCGTGACAATGCGCTGCTGGTGTCGGTAGCGTTCTTTCATGTCTATGTAAGGGGCGTAGTTTCACCCTAAAACAGTTGCTTACGAATCTCCCCTGTTTTAAGGGTTAGTCTATTGTACAATTAACGCAATATTGACCTGAGTTTGTTGAACTGGTGCTGTAACGCAACAGAGAATTATATAGGTGGACTGCAATGCTGTGTCCCTCGTCTTCACATATAATTCTCTAACACTCAACTGCTATAATGGCGAGTAATCGCTTCTGCGAAGGATAGTCTCTTGAACATACAAACCGAACGTCTGGAAGATCATACCGCTCGTATCACCGTCGAACTTGATGGTGAACGTCTCGACCAAGCTAAGAAGCAAGCAGGGCAAGAAATCTCTAAGAAAGTCAACATCCCCGGTTTTCGGAAGGGTAAAGCCCCTTATAGGATGCTTGTAAATTACGTGGGTGAAGCAGCAATCCTTGAAGAAGCGGTTGAACTGTTGAGCAACGACATTTACAAAGAAGCACTCCCTCAAACGGACATTGATCCGTATGGACCCGGGTCGCTGGTTGATTTCAAACCAGAACCGCCATCGTTCATCTATGTTGTGCCGCTGCAACCGAGCGTTGACCTGAAAGATTACTCTGAACTTCGCCTCGAATACGCGCCGCCAACGGTAGATGACCACGATGTCAATATGTCGCTGCGTAATCTGCAAGAGGAACAGGCAGTCGTCGAGCCGAGCTTTCAGCCAGCCGTGATGAGCAATCGCGTCACGCTTGACATTCACTCTCACATTATAGGAGAGGGTGAGCATAAGCATGAACACGCGGAAGGCGAAGAGGGCGAAGAAGAAGCCGACAGTCATGATCATGAGCAGGGCGAACCCTTCATGCACGAACATGATGCAATGTTCATCCTTGATGCCGATGGCGAACCCGTTCCCGGTTTCAATGATGCGCTCATCGGTGCAGTTGACGGCGAAACGCGCATGTTTGAACTGGCGGTTCCCGAAGACGAAGACAAGTACGGCGATGCGTCGGGCAAAAAGGTTCACTTCACGATTACCGTGAAGAAAATCGAAGTTCTCACCTTGCCAGAACTGACGGATGATTTTGCCGCCCGCGTTACGAAAGACGAGGAAAAACAGCTTTCGCTGCTCGAACTCCGTATCCGTATGCGTGAAAATCTCGAAAAGTCGTCGTCAGATCAATACCGTGAGGATTTCTTGCGCCGTGCAATTGATGCGTTGGTCGAAAAAGCAGAAATTGGCTTCCCCGAAGCAGTGGTGGCGGATCAAGTCGAGGACTTTTTGCGAGACCTTGATCAACGACTGCGGCGTCAGGGCATGACGCTCAAAGACTATATGTCAATTTACAAGAAATCGACGGATGATCTCTACAACGATTATCGCCCCAATGCGGTTCAGACCGTCAAACGTTCGCTTGTTTTGCGACAGTTGGTAAGTTCTGAGGCGTTACTGGTGTCCGATGAGAGTGTCAATGCAGAGATTGACCGTGTGCTAGGGCGTTTCGAGTTGGATAAACAAGAAGACATTCGTAAGATGTTTGACGCCCCGCAAATGCGTGACAGCGTGCGTAATGACCTCCTGCGTGATCAGGTGATTGACCGCATCGTTGCTATTGCAAAAGGCGAAAAGTCTGCATTAGCGTCACTACCTACCCCGGAAGCGGGAAGCACTACAACCACTGAACCTACGGAAGACAAAGAGGAGTCTGCCTAATGTACCCCCAAAACGTTATCCCTATGGTGATTGAGCAGAGCAGTCGAGGCGAACGCGCTTACGATATTTACTCTCTGCTGCTGAAGGAGCGGATTATCCTCCTTGGCACACCGATCAATGATCAAATTGCAAATCTGATGGTCGCGCAGTTGTTGTTCCTGCAAAGCCAAGACCCGGAACGTCAAATTCAGATGTTCATCAACTCGCCCGGCGGCGTCGTGTATTCGGGCATGGCAATTTACGACACCATGCAGCAGATTAGCGCCCCGGTTGCGACAACAGCAGTCGGCATCACCGCCAGCTTTGGCACGTTGTTGTTGACAGCGGGCGCGAAGGGCTTGCGTTACGCACTGCCGAATGCCACGATCCACATGCACCAGCCATTAGGTGGAGCGCAGGGTCAGGCATCGGACATCGTTATTCAGGCGAATGAAATCATGCGCTTGAAAGAACGTCTCAATCAAATTCTCGTATTCCACACCGGACGCGAACGCGAAGTCATCGAACGTGATACTGACCGCGACATCTATTTCAGCGCACAGCAAGCGGTTGATTATGGTTTGATCGACTCGGTGTTGGAAAGCTCGAAGGCGCCTGTAGGAGTATTGCTCAAGTGAACTTTTCACCAACGAACCAACGGTGTTCATTCTGCCGGCGCAGTCACGACGAAGTAGAACGTCTGATTGCGGGTCCCGATGGGGTGTTCATTTGCGATAACTGTGTGGAGTTGTGCCAACGCATCCTGTTCGAGGAAAACCCGAACTACGGGCGCGATGAATTGGGGCTTAATTTAGATCGTCTGCCTTCCCCCCGTGAAATCATGGCGCATCTCGATGAGTATGTCGTCGGGCAAGACCACGCCAAGCGCGTCTTGAGCGTGGCGGTCTACAACCACTACAAACGGATTCGTAACGGCAGTGTAGCGAACGGCGTGGAGTTGGAGAAAAGCAATATCCTAGTCGTAGGACCAACGGGGAGCGGTAAGACGCTCCTCGCGCAAACGTTAGCGCGTGTCCTCGATGTGCCGTTTTGCATCGCTGACGCAACATCGCTAACCGAAGCGGGTTACGTCGGTGAAGATGTCGAAAACATTCTGCTGCGCCTCATTCAGGCGGCAGATGGAGACATTGCCCGTGCTGAAAAGGGCATCGTCTATATTGACGAAATCGACAAGATTGCGCGTAAGTCGGCAGACAATCCCTCGATTACGCGGGATGTTTCTGGCGAAGGCGTACAGCAAGCCCTCTTGAAAATTGTCGAAGGCACGCTGGCAAATGTTCCGCCGCAAGGGGGACGCAAGCACCCGCATCAGGAATTCTTGCAGGTTGATACGTCGAATATTCTGTTTATCTGCGGCGGCACGTTCGCCGGGATTGACGATGTGATTGGCAAGCGGGTAGGCGGTAAAGGCGTCATTGGCTTCAACCCACAGGCTAACGAAGAACGGGTTAACCTGTCGGATAAGCGTGATTTGCTTCAACACGTTGCGCCCGAAGACCTGATTCAGTATGGTTTGATCCCCGAATTTGTGGGACGCTTGCCGGTACTGGTCAATGTTGACCCGCTGGATCGTGACGCGCTCGTGCGTATTCTGGTCGAACCGAAGAACGCGCTTGTGAAACAGTATCAACAGCTTCTCGCGCTCGATGGTCTGGAACTCGCATTCGATGACTCCGCACTCGGTGCAGCCGCAGACCTCGCGTTGAAGCGCGGAACAGGCGCACGAGGCTTGCGTGCGATCATCGAAAGCCGTTTGTTGGATCTGATGTTTGAAGCGCCGGGACGTAAAGACATTCACCGTGTCGTCATTGATGCGGATGTTGTCAAAGGCGTGTCGCGTCCGCTCATGTTTGACAACGAGGGCGAACCGATCATCTGGACGGACAAAGGTCCGCTCCATACAGCAGCCTAATCAGATTGGATTGACTCTAGGGACGAGGCGATTGCCTCGTCCTTTTTGATCCTAAAACCCGTTGGGGATGATTAAATCGATGATTTAGCGTTCAGGCGTGAGCAGAAGAACTTCGGCAGCCTTGCCGACCTCTCGTTGAAACATTTGCGCGTCCACGCGGTTCGTCCCGCTAGAATTAACCCCCCAATTGCATGGAATCACCCAGCGAGGATGCAATTGCACTGTAACTCGCGCTGCTTGTTCGGGGGTCATCGTCCCCTTGCCATCAATCGGGAGAATAGCAATATCCGGGTGTATAGATGCCATTTCGGGAATGACCGCTGTATCACCCGCATAATAAATATCATAGTAGTTGAGCGAAATCACGAAGCCCAAGCCGCCTTCTTTCAGAGAATGACGCGGGTCGTCAGGCGAATAGGCAGGTACGGCTTTGACACACGCTCGATCTAGGGAAATGCTCTGCCATGGAAGGAGTACCTCACAGCCGGAGATTTCCTTCGCTACCCGCTCGTTACCGATAATGCGGGTATGTTTGTCGCGCAATTTATCAATGTCAGCGAGTGAACAGTGATCGTAATGATCGTGACTGACGAGAATCACGTCCGCAGGACGGTCAGTACGTGTGATGCGCCAGGGGTTGATGTAAATGAGCGGTGTTCCCTGAATGACGAAACTACCATGCCCAAGCCACTGAATTTGATCAATCATTGTTGTATGCTCGATGGCGATGCGCCGTGTATGTAATAGAGCGTAACTTTACAACAGGTCGGGTGTTTCGACAAGATTTTCGTACTAGTCTCAATTGACATCATGCGACACTTATCCAAAGCCGATATATAATAGTCTTGCTTAAACACGCTTTTACGCCTTAAGGAAATATTCCATGAGTGATCGTCCTATCAGCCGAATTCAACCTAAGCCCAGCTCTAACCAACCGCGTCCGACTGGTGAACTCGGCGCGGTATGGAATCCGTCTCCGCTCACAACGCTGCCCGACACTGGACTCAATATGCTTGCCGTCGCTGACCTTGTTCTCAAGGTGCTGTATTTTGGCGGTTATATGGCGGGACATGCCATCTCCGATATTGTCAAACTGCCGTTTACTGGCGTACTGGACACGGTGATCGACTTCTTGAAGCGTGAGAAGTTTGTTGAGGTCAAAGGCTCAGGCGGGTTGGGGGAAGCCAGCTTCCAGTATTTGATTTCTAATTTGGGCGCAGCGAAAGCGCGTGAAGCCCTTGAACGTTCGCATTACGCGGGTCCCGCTCCGGTGACGCTTCAACAGTACATCGCCGCGATGAAAGCGCAAAACAAGGAACGCCTCATCGTTCACGAAGAACAGATGAAGACGGTCATGACTCACCTTGTCATATCGGAAGAAATGTTAGCGCGAATTGGACCTGCGGTGAATTCTGGTCGTTCGATGTTCCTATATGGACCTCCCGGTAATGGTAAAACAACCGTCGCAGAGCAGGTAGGACGCCTTGTGCTAGGCGACTTTATCTGGATTCCGTATGCCTTCGACGTTGATGGACAGACCGTGCGTGTATTTGATAACGTCAACCACGAGTTAGCAGAAGAATCCACGCTCAAACTCGGTACAGGCGTCATGGCAGACCCCCGTTGGATCCGTATTCGCCGTCCGATGATCATGGTCGGTGGTGAATTGACCCTCAGCGGTTTAGATTTGGTCTACGATACGATCAATAAATACTACGAAGCACCGTTTCAGGTGAAAGCCAACGGCGGCATGTTCCTCATTGATGACTTTGGACGCCAGCAAGTTCGTCCGCGTGACTTGCTTAATCGTTGGATTGTGCCGCTCGAAAAAGGCGTGGACTTCCTCACATTGGCAACCGGACGCAAAATCGAACTCCCATTTTTCGTACTAATCGTGTTCTCGACCAATATTGACCCGCGTGATCTGGTAGATGAAGCGTTCTTACGCCGTATTCGTCACAAAATTGAAATTACCGATCCTACATACGAGCAGTTCCGCGACATTTTCAAACGGGTTTGCTCTGCAAAAGGCGTCAAATACGATGAACAGGCGCTGGCGTACCTCTTGAAAGAATGGTACATCAGCAAAAACCGTGCGCTCCGTTCCGTGCATCCGCGTGATCTGGTCAATCAGCTATTGGACATCTCTACTTACCTGAACACGCCACCCGTTTTGACCAAAGAAATGATTGACCGTGCGGCGGCGTCTTACTTCGTCAACCTTGACTAGCGTATGAACAAAACTTTCAACGGGGCGGCGATTCCGCGCTATCAAATTTTCGTGCTGGGGGACGGCAACTGTGTCGTCCAATGGAGCGAAAATTCGGTACAGGATTTGATGAGTGGGAATTACCGCCCGTATACGCATCACGATTTCGGACATTTGATCCACGATTTTGAGTTGGATCGCTTGAAATCTGCCGGGGTGGTCGAACATTACAACCGCGCTTATGTGTGGGTTTATGCTCTGCCCGAAAACAACCGTTTTGGGACGCTCCGCACGCTGGATAAATCCTCAAATCGCGTCCGATCCTACTATCTGAATACCACGCTGCCCTTTGATCGCTTTGATGAAGTCTTGAGTAAGCTGCAATCGCTCGGTCTGATGGATACGTATTGGGCGACTGAACATGACAATGTGGTCGCCATTTTCGCCAAAGATGAAAAGCCTTTTGTTCAATTGAAGGACGCCGAAACAGTACAGCGACACCTCAGTGCTGCCGCGCCAGATTTGTTCAAAGATACGGCGGTAGCGTTCATCGAAACCTCGCGCTCTGAAATGGCGCTTAAGTCGGCTGACTCCCAAGACCTGAACCTGGATGTGATCATTGCAGCGCAAACTGATACATCGCTGCTGGAAGGGAAACGGGTCGTCATCGTGATCAAAGACGACCTCGAATCGCATACCATCTGCCATATGTTCGGCGCTCTGTCGATGGTTGTCTGCACGGCACGGACGGCGGGCGAAGCTCTGCAAAGCCTTGAAGAGCAGCCTTCCGAGCTACTGGTGATGGAATTGCAACTACCCGACATGCACGGCTATGAGTTGATTGCCAAAGTGCGCGAAATGGGCTTGTCCACAGCGGTTCATGTGATCGTCTTGGCAGAACCCCGCGCCACCGAAGCCGATCAAGTGTTTGCGCTGACCATTGCCAAAGTAGACGGTTATCTGGTGAAACCCATCAATTTGCCACAGTTGCGCCAAACCGTATGGACAGCGTTAAAGGGTTAAACAGTGGACAGCCTTAAGGACATCTTTTATGGACAAGGCACGCCTTGTCCATTGTGTTTTAGAGATGTGACAAGTAGACTCAACATGCATCGACCTGTCGGATAATAAGCGGTTGCTGTAAGCATCCCCACGCCTAAAGGCGGGGGCTTTTAGCCCTAATGCTTACCAGACTCAGCCCGCAAGGGCTACGTTACGACTGAATAGATAGGCACTTCGGAATACCTCACCAGTTCCGAACGCTGCGGTGTGCGATTAAACAGGCGATTGGGAAAAGCCAGTGTCGCTCACGAAAAACCAGTCGATAACCTTGTCGAGGTGAACGTTACGCCCGCAAGGGCAGAAGGTTTGGCAGCTTTCCAGCTTTACGGCGAAAAACTGCCTCCCTTCGGGGAGCTAGTGACGATGTTGTAAGGAAAGGAGAAAAGGTGCTATCCCTCCCCATAGCTAAAGCGAGGGGTATCTCGCGCCAAATTTGATGACTCAAACACCTTGGGGAAGCAAGATGCGTCGTGTCCATGCTGAGGCAGAATGGATGGCGCCCGAAGAAGTAATTCATCAGGTACGGCTGCATTATCTGGAGTCGCTCAATTGGCTGCACGACAGCATGTTCGGGTCGTGGGCGACGCAGTGGTCGGACGCATCAACTTATTTACATGGCGCATTCCTCAAGCGACATCAACAGGCATTGTTGACCTCGCGTGATTCTAAACTCCCGTCAATTGTGGGCGTGCTGCGCTGCGATCACACGCTCGAAGCACGGCATTTCAGTCAACAGGGCGGCGATTGCCTGATCGTCGATCATCAGGTGGGGCGGCGCATGGCGACCTACAACCGCGACTCTCAAGAACGGCTGCATACGCAAGATTTAGGCGATGGTGCAGTGGTTTATCGAATGCATTACGATGCTAAATCGCGTCGTTGGAAGCTCGAACAGTTTGTGCAAGAGCTTCCGGTTGGATGGGGCAGCACGCGCCGCCGACTCCGCGAAATTGGGAGCTTGCCGCCTGCCTTTGGGCGCGATTCTTAACTTCAAACCTCATCGTTAGGCGAGTTTGTGACTTCCACTTCTACGACGTTTGTCACCGGCGGGACGGGCTTTTTAGGGCGACATCTCATTCCGTCATTGTGCCGCTCTGGACATAATGTCCGCATTTTGGCGCGTCAGCCCGAAGACCATGCCTGGTTGAAACGTTACCCTAATGTTGAAATTGTGCGCGGCGATGTGCTTGACGCAGCATGTGTGAAAGAGGCGGCACGCGGTTGCGATTACATCGTTCACGCCGCTGGCTATTTTCGCTTCTGGGGCGAACAAGCCGTGTTCGATGCAACCAATGTGGTTGGGACAGAAAATGTCCTTAAGGCGGCATCTGACGCCAAGCGTGTCATCCACGTTTCGACTATCGCGCTCATCGGTACGCCAACGGGCGTTGTTGATGAGAATCATCCTGCCAACCCGACGGATAATTATCAGCGCAGCAAGTACCGCGCAGAACAGCTTGCCTTGAATTATGGCGTTCCTGTGATTGTACTGCGACCCGGCGCATTTTATGGTCCGCTCGGTTCGTATGCGTTCAATCGCCTGTTTTTCAGAGACCCCATGCGCGGGATCATTATGCAAATCAACGGCGGAAGTTACATCACATTTCCGGCGTATATTGCAGATGTCGCACAGGCGATTGTCCGCAGCTTTGATCATGGGCGCACAGGGGAAATCTACAACATTTGCGGCGAGTCGCTGACGCACAAAGCCGCCTTTGACATTATTTGTCGTGAGGCGCACTTGTGGTATCCGCGTCTCAATATCCCCGGTTGGCTAGGCGAGTCATTTGCTCGTTTTTTGACCCTGCTTGCCAGCGTCACCGGACATGAACCATTTTATCCCGTCACCTTGCGATCTTACGTGTATAATGACTGGCGCGTCACGAGCGAAAAGGCGAAGCGCGAACTCGGTTTTGTGCCGACATCATTTGAAGAAGGGGCGCGCCGAACGATTGCATGGTATCGGGCGGGACAGCCTGAGACCATTGAAGAAGTTGAAGGACAAGTATGATCGATCAAGTCAAAATTTTTGTGCAAAGCGGTAACGGCGGCGATGGGGCAATTGCCTTTCGACGAGAAAAGTTCGTGCCGCACGGCGGTCCTTCGGGTGGGGACGGCGGCGACGGTGGGGACATCATTTTCAGGGTCAACCCTAAGATGAACACGCTTGCACCCTTCGGAAATAAAATCCATTTTCGGGCAAAGCCCGGTGATCGCGGCGGTTCGGCGCGTAAGTACGGTAGAGATGGCAAAGACGTGGTGATCGATGTGCCGCGAGGAACCGTCGTGCGCCGTGCAGAAGATAGTCACATTCTGGCGGATTTAGTGCGTCCCGGCGAAAGCGTGATTGTTGCAAAGGGTGGAAGCGGCGGGCGTGGCAATTCACGTTTCGCCTCAGCCGCGAATCAAGCGCCGCGCATTGCCGACAAAGGCGAACCCGGCGTCGAAATGTGGGTTGTTTTGGAACTGCGCCTGATTGCGGATATTGGAATTGTGGGTGTGCCGAACGCGGGCAAATCTACACTGCTATCGGTGATTAGCAATGCGCGTCCGAAAATCGCAGATTACCCCTTCACCACACTTGAACCGAATTTAGGCGTTGTCTCGCTCGACATGAACGATCTTGTTGTGGCAGACATCCCCGGTTTAGTGGAAGGCGCACACATGGGAATCGGGCTAGGGCATTCATTTTTACGCCATGTGACCCGCACGCGCATGTTAGTACATCTGCTCAACGGCGCGTCCGAAGACCCCGTAGCCGACTATAACCAGATCAACGCAGAATTATCACTTTACGATGAACGCTTGGCGCAAAAGCCGCAAATCGTCGTCGTCAACAAGATCGATATTCCTGAAGTACAGGAACGTTGGAGCGAAATCGAAGCGGCGCTCAAGAGTCGCGGCGTTGAAAACCCGATGGCGATTTCTGCCATCAGCCGTGAGAATGTGCAAAAGCTGGTTGGACGTATGTTCGAGGAATATTCCAAGCTGCCTGAAAGCGCGTCAATGACCGCCGAAGAAATGCCGCTCTACGAACTTCCCGAAGAGGATGAAGTGGTGTTCAAGATTGAGAAACTGGGCGAAGGCGAATACCGTGTGAGCGGAGATCGCATTGTCCGGGCGGCGGTGAGAACCTATTGGGACTACGAAGAAGCGGTCAATCGTTTTCAGAGGATGCTCGATACGATTGGTGTCACTGAGGCATTGCGTAAAGCGGGCGTCGAAGAAGGCGACTCGGTCTACATTGGTGAAAACGAACTGGAGTGGTCGGACTAATTGATGCGGCGGCTAGGCATTCTCGGCGGTACATTCGACCCGCCGCATATCGGGCATCTCATTCTTGCTGAATATGCGCGGGATGCAGTCAACTTAGATGCCGTGTTGTTTGTCCCTGCTGCTGACCCGCCGCACAAACACGGGGCGCGTCTATCGGTGGATCATCGTCTGGCGATGATCACCTGTGCGATTGATCATCGCCCCGAATTTGCGATTTCCCGTGTGGATATTGACCGTCCGGGTCCTCATTACACGGTAGACATGCTGCGTATCTTGCGAGAGCATTACCCCCAAGACGAACTGTATTTCATCATGGGCGGCGACTCTCTGCGCGATTTCATCAAGTGGAGTCGCCCGAAAGAATTGATTGCGCTGGCGAAACTGGTGGTCATGGGACGCCCTAACGCAGACGCTTTCCCTCACATGCACGAAGAACTCTTGCCGAATTTGGCGGATCGCGTCATCATGACCGAGTCGCCTATGTTGGGCGTTTCCTCTACCGACATCGTTGAACGGATTCGGGCAGGGCGCAGTGTTCGCTACGTCGTGCCAGACCCCGTCCTATCGTATATCGATACCCACAGGTTATACCGAGATGAATAAATCTAGGGCTTTGATGCTCTTTTTGCTCCTGACTCTTTTGACGCTTTCCGTCGGCTTGTTGACCGCTTCGCCCGACGCGCAAACCGCGCCGACTCTCGTCCCGCCGACTCTTGTCCCAACGCAGCCCCCCTCAAATTTTGACGCTTTGCCCTCCGAATCGGGGGTAGCGCGAATTGTGCGTGATGGTCGCGTGCGTGTAGGTATTCTCTACAACGAGCCGCCCTTTGGCGAATTGAGCGTGCGCGGCGAAGAAACGGGTTTTGACGCCGATATTGCCCGTAGCCTCGCTGAAGCGTGGGGCGCGACTGTCGAATTCGTACAGGCGACGCGCCAAACCGGGATCGAACTGGTGGCGAACGGCAACATTGACCTGTTGATCGCCGCACAGCCTCATTTGCGGGAACTTGATAACCGTGTCGAATTTAGCCAGTCGTATTATCCAAGCGTACAGGCGTTGATCGTTCGTAATGGTGACGGCGCAACCACGCTCGAACATATGGCGGATCGCAACATTGGCATCGTCATGGGGACACGTTCCGAACTCGCGGTAGCCGATTGGGAGAGACGTACAGAATACCCGTTCAACGTCACCCGCTACATGACGCTTGATCGAGCGTTGGCAGCCCTAACCGCGCAAGAAGTGGACGGCGTCATCGAAAACTATGTTCACATCCAGCGCATGATTCGTTTTCAAGCCGAAAATTATCGCTTTGTCGATGTACCCGTAATGGCAGAACCTTACGCGGTTGCCGTTCGCCGTCAAGATGTGAATTTGCGTAATTTAGTCAACCGCACGCTGCAATACCTGTACCGGAATGGTCGCCTAAACGAACTGCACCAAACCCATTTTGACGGCGCAAATTACCCCACCAGCGCATTTATCACTTGGGCGAACGTGGGGGATGATGCGCCGCAGCCCGCCAATTTCCCGTCAGATGTACCATTTCCCATCCAATACGTTGTGCCAAATTTACAATCAGCGCGGGTGCTGCGGGTCGCGGGCTTACGCGAACTGCCCGCTGATGCACCGGACAGCTTGCGTCGTCTTGACGGGGTAAACCGTGCTTTGATCAACGCGATGGCAATGCGCTGGAATGTTACGGTGCAGCCCGTTCCCGGTGATAATCCGGTTGATCTGGTTGCGACGGGTCAAGCCGATCTTGCAATTGGCGTCACACCCGATTGGGCAGCGGCGGATCGTGTCGATTTCAGCAGTTACTATCTGATGCACGGCTTACGTATGATGCTGCGCTCTGATGCGAATATCGGCGGGTTAGGCGATTTGCGCGGTCAAATTATCGGCGTCTTTCAGGATGAACCGGGGGTGCGTGAACTTGTGACCTCGCTGGCATCCGATCAACGTGCGGTTGTAGATGATTTTTTCACGATTTTGCGCGAACAGGACGCCGCTTATACCATGCTGGTGGATAACAATGCCCGCGTCGTCGTCGGGGATAGCTTGCGCCTCATTCCCAACGTGGAGGCGAACGGCGAACAGCTTGAACTGCTCACCGATGCGGACGGGCGGGCGATCTGGTACAGCCGCGAGTATGTGGGCATGGCAGTCCCGCGCAATGACATTGATTTCCGCCTTCTGGTGGAGTACACGCTTCAAGAAATGGCGCGTGATGGGTCGCTGCTGCCACTCTTGCAACCCGTCATGTACCCGCAAGACGCGCCCTCGTTCGAGTATTACCCGGGACCCACACAGTATCTCGGCTTTAACCTGACGGGTCAGCAAGGGTAAACCAAGAACTTATTAACCACAGAGAGAAGAAGTCAACTGTGAACCGTAAACGAGAGTGTCTATTATTGAACGGACGCGATGTATCGCGTCCCTACGTAAAAATCGCATTGTAGGGACGGCATATATGCCGTCCGTTGCACAGTAGACACTCCCCCCGTAAACTAGGAACTTTACTCTGTGTTCTCCGTGTTCTCTGTGGTTAAATTTCTTTGCTCTTGTCTTTATTCTTCGCGGCTTTGCGGCTTTGCGTCAGGTTCTTTTTTCTGTTGCTGTCCTAAACTGGCAAGAATTACACCTACCAGAATAGCCACGCTGCCATACAACTGCTCCCGCGTTGGTGTTTCGTTAAACAGCAGATACGCGGCAATCGCGCTGCCAATCGGCTCCATTTGCGTCGAAATGCTGATAAACGTCGCAGACAAATAGCGCAGCGCGAAATTGAATGACCCATGTCCGATCAACTGCGGCACGAGCGCCAGTAAGACAATCCACATATAACCCTGTGCGCTGTAACCTGTCAGCGAGGTTTGTGTCACTAGCACGACGATCAGCAGGAAAATCGCCGCAAACCCGTACACCAGCCAGATATACGGTATCAGCGGCAGTTTTGCCCGCAGTTTGCGCCCGATTACAAGATATAGAGCCAGCGCAACTGCACCCGCCAGCGCCAGCAAACTCCCTGTGAGCGAGTCCCCTGTAAAAGCGGCGATTCCCGTTTCGCCGCCCAAGCCAATGACCAGCCCGCCGATGAACGCGATCACCAAGCCGACCACCACGAGCGGCGCGAGTCGAGCGCGTAGGAATATGACTTCGAGCAGCGCCACCCACAGCGGACTCGTTGCCACAAAGACCACGCTGATCAAGACGCTGGTGAGTCCGAGCGACGCGATCCATGTGCCAAAGTGAATCGCAAGCAGCAGACCCGATACCGCTGCAAGCAGAATATCTGGACGGGTGAGTTTCGATAACACATCCCTATGCCCGCGCAACGCAAATGGTGTCAAGATCAGCGCGGAAAGGGTGAGCCGACCTGCCGCAATTGCAGGGGAGGGGATTCCCTCCGCCATTGCCGAGCGCACAAAGATAGCAGCAAACGAGACGGCGGCAATTCCCGCCAGCATGACAAAATAGACCTGTGGCGGTATTCGGTTAGTCATTCGCGTCCTTTCGAGACCGCTACTTTAACATTCCCTGAGTTCCCTGTACAAAAGACCAGTTTAGCGTGAAAAGGCGCTTCGCCTGTGCTATACTACTGCTATCTTTAATCGCAAACGATATTAAGGAGCTTCTGGCTATGGCGTTTGTATTACCTCCTCTGCCTTACGAAAAGGCTGCACTTGAACCGCACATCGATGCGCTTACGATGGAAATTCATCATGACAAACATCACAACGCATACGTCACCAATTTGAACAAGGCGCTGGAAAGCGCACCCGACTTGCAAAACCTGTCGATTGAAGAACTGCTACGTAACCTGAGCAACGTGCCGGAAAATATCCGCACGGCAGTACGCAACAATGGCGGTGGTCACGCTAATCACACGCTGTTCTGGAATTTGCTGAGTTCAAATGGTGGCGGTACGCCGACGGGCGATGTAGCGAATGCTATCAATACAGCATTCGGCTCGTTTGATGCCTTCAAGACCGCCTTCAAGACGGCTGCAACGGGTCGTTTCGGCTCTGGTTGGGCATGGCTTGTGGTCGCACCCGATGGCACAGTGAGCATCACCTCGACCCCGAATCAGGACACGCCCATTATGGACGGGCAAACGCCGATCCTCGGCTTGGATGTGTGGGAACATGCCTACTATCTCAAGTATCAGAATCGCCGCCCCGATTATGTGGACGCCTTCTGGAACGTGGTCAATTGGGCTGAGGTCGCACGTCTGTACGCCGCACGTTAACGTACTGGATTTTTGGTGTCGTTTGTCACTGCGATACGTTTCATAAACTCAAACGAAGGCGTTACAATGTGTAACGCCTTTTTTGTTGTAATTTTGTAGGAGTAAACATGACTGATTATC
>Ga0163154_10004625_pt1 | contig 17928 bp, 16 predicted proteins | sample OliLakLV19MP9P1_FD_148649 | JGI IMG/M metagenome (GOLD analysis project Ga0163154, IMG submission 148649) | Freshwater microbial mat bacterial communities from Lake Vanda, McMurdo Dry Valleys, Antarctica - Oligotrophic Lake LV.19.MP9.P1 | ecosystem: Environmental > Aquatic > Freshwater > Lake >...
AGCTGGCTATCCCCGTGATTACCGCCACCGAGATGTTGAAGTCCATGGTAGAGCGACCTCGACCAACTCGAGCTGAAGTGAGTGATGTGGCCCACGCTATTTACGACGGCACTGATGCGATCATGTTGTCTGACGAAACTACAATTGGTAAGTATCCAGTCAAATGTGTGCAGACTCAGGCTGTGATTGCTGAGTTCAACGAGCCATATGTGATGGCCGGTGAGTACGAGCTGATCGATGGTTCGGTCATGGCATCCACTTGCGCTGCAGTCGTCACTTTACTGGAAAGTACGGAAGAGCCGATGAGTTCTGTCATCTGTCTCACCACTGATGGTAAAGTCGCTCGCTTGCTAGCCAGCTTGCATCCTTCAGTTGCGATTCACGCTATTGCTCCGAGTGAACGAATCGCCGCTCGACTCAGCGTCATGTACGGTGTAACCGGACATGTTTGGCCTGATTTTGATCAAACTAACGTACAGTTAGCAGAGCTGACGACATTTGCTCAGCAACAGGGTATCGTGAAAACTGGTGAAAATGCTATTATGATATATGGCAAGTCCGACGAGAGTCTAAACTTGTCAATCATTAAGCAGTAGTAAGGAGTCTCATGCCCAAAAAATCAGGCAGTTTGTTAGCAGCAGTTGGAGTTGTAGCCGCCGGTGCCGCCGCGCTTTTCTTTTCCAAAAAAGAAAACCGTCAGCTAGCCAAACGAGAAATCACCAAAGCTAGTGCTAAAGCCGAGAAGGCGACGAAAAAGCTTCGCAGCAAACCAGCGGTGAAGAAAATCGAAGCTGAAGGTAAGAAGCTAGCCAATAAAGTAGTTAAGGCTGCTCACAAGACCGCGACTGTTAAAAAAGCAGCCGTCAAAGTAGCGAGTGCTCGTAAGGCTGTCAAAAAAGTCGCGGCTCAAGCCAAACAAAGCGTGGCTAAAGCTAAACGTACTGTAGCCAAAGCTAAAAAAGCTTAGTCTCGTCTAGGTCCAAGATGCCAGCGCTGTAAGTGCTGATCGGCATTGCCATCATAAAACTGCTGCAAGTACTGGGGAACTGGCTTACGGTTACTCAGGTAACTAATGTTCCTCTGGAGCGTAGGTAGACGGGGGAGGACGTTTATGCCCGTAGCTAGGAGCAGCACTAAGCTAAGTGGAACTAAGTAGTGAGTTTTTTCCTGACACCATTTCTGGACTGACCAGATTAAGAGTAAGCAGAGGATTATAAATCCAGAAACGGCGTACCTTGTGGAGAGCGGTGGCAAAAACCACCAGACCAAGTACTGAAACCCGGCAAAAGCCACCAAAGCTTGACCAGTCTGCGACTTGATTATTGTGGGCAGCGCCAGGACTAAAAAGGGTAAGAAAACCAGTAGGATGATCGAGACGTAGTCACGGCTCTCGAATAGAATCACTGGTAGCGAGCTAGGTAACAGTTTGGTTCTCTCCCAGAGGTACGGGAATGGTGATTGGTGTCCACCTATTTCGTCTAGTTTATTCAGATGGAGTTGGCCAATGAATAATGGCGTGCCGGTGTGCACGGTAGTCCGCAGATAAAAGATTCCACAAACGAGGACAGTTCCGACTATTGCCAGAATCAGGCGTCTGGCTGGCCACCGATAAATGATGGTGGTGATAAAACCAAACAACGGCAATAGGATCAGAGAGAGAAACTTGGTGCCGATAGAAGCGCCAACCATCATCCCAGCTGCTAGACCAGAGGCTCTTTTTTTAAGGAGAGTGTGATCAACCAGTAACCAGAGTGCGGCAACCTCCCACACCGCTTTGGCTAGATCCACATAAAAACTAGTAGACTGCCAGCTGACATCTTGAAATAAACTCACGACTAGAATGAACCATAAACTCCAATAACGACTCAAAACGTGCCGGCCCAGCTGATACGTGACCGCCAGCAACGTCAGGGCTAAAGAAAAAGCCGTGAGCTTAACTCCCAGCTCGCCAGCTGCCATCAGACCTAAGGTGAAGAGTAAATCAGAAAATAAGGGATTCACCGATTGATACAGCTCTGTCAGCCAGACAAAGCCCTGGGCTTCCGTCATCGCCTGAGCCACTGGTAAGTGATACCAGACAGCGTCAAAACCTGTTTCAGGAACTAACAGACCCGTGGAGTGAATCAGCCAGATCAACACCAGGCTAACTGCTAGACATTTTTCAGGCCCAGAAAAGCTAGAGACTCGACTGGCCGCAGTGCCTATAACGAGGAGTAAGAAGGTAGTGGGGAATAGCAGCAGTAGAGAAGAGACGGGGAGAAGTAGCTGCAGACTGGCGAGCAAAGTAGTGACTAAGCCCACCATGAGCCAGCTCAGGGATAGATAAAGCGTCAGTGGCTTAAGATTGGCGGTCATTTAGCGATATGATACTCTATTCTTGTCGAGAAGTAAGAATTATGAAATTATTTCCTAGCCTCATCTGCTTTCCTATGGCGAAGGAGGAAGAAGGTTCTCCTTCTAGTTTTACTGCTTACTTGCCTTAGTGCTTATTCAACTTATATAGCAGTACGAGAGAGTTTGGTTGCAAAACAATGTTTCATATTTAATGTTTCATATCCTGGTACTAAATCGTTTGGTGAATGTCAAAAATCATTAAATACAAAAGACTATTTTCGACACATTTTTGAGTAAGAAGTATCAAACTATAGTTCCGCTAGGCATGAAAAAGGGTGTGGCTTATAATAACTGATCGCGCCTGTAGCTCAGTTGGATAGAGCAACTGCCTTCTAAGCAGTAGGTCGTGGGTTCGAATCCCGCCGGGCGCACTGCCGTATTTGGTGATACTCTCATGAAAAATCAACCAACAGCACTCACTTTAAAGCCACTCATCCTCAGAGTTGGGTTATTTGTGAGCATGTTTTTGTTCCTTTCAGGGTTAGCAGGCTCCTGGCTGATTAGTACTCAAACTTTATTTTTCCCCTTTTTATTCTCGATCTATGGCAGTGCCGGGAAAGTCTTGCTGTTTGGCATGCTGGCTTTTCTACTTCAGAGTCGGGTTACTTTACAGACTCTCCCGGTGTCCCCATTTGAGCGCAAGCAAGTCGCCTGGTTGCTCAGTTCAGTTGGTGCCTTAGGCCTGTTCTTTTTACTGGCCAATGGCTTGAAAGGCTTCACTGGCTGGCAGGAAGCACCTGTGCTTACTTTAGTCACTCATCTGGCTTTGCTGACTAGTGGATTATTAGCGTTAATCGGCAGTTTTGGACCGAGGTATTTAGTTTTAATTCTGCGAACCTGCTGGAAGCCTGCTCTAATCAGCTTGGTTTTAGCAACCATCTTCTATTTTGCCTTCGAAAGTATCTTCAAGCTGTGGCCCTATCTGAGCTCTATAATCTTATGGGCGGTGACCAAGATGCTAGCGGTGACTAATCCAGGGGCAGTAGTGATCCCGCCTTTAACGATTCACCTCAAGGAGTTTTCGGTCACCATTGGCGAGTACTGTTCGGGCATCGAATCGTTATTTTTAATCTCAGTTTTATATTTTCTTATTGGCTGCCTAGAGTGGAAACGCGTGAAAATGGTGAGTTATTGTGCTATGTATTGCCCATTGATTATTGGGATGTTTGCACTTAATATAGTGAGAGTGTTTGGCATCATCCAAGCAGGCGTTTGGCTCTCTCCGCAGATTGCAGCCAAGCTATTTCATACCTATCTGGGTATGATCTTGTTCCTGGGTTATTTTTTACTATTTATAAAATATGTGTCGCCTCTTATTTTGCGACCAGCTAGAAAAAAGGATGAAACTATATGAAGATTGCTAAAATAGGACTCGGAAGCTTGATGTTAACAGCCATGTTGATGACTGGTGTGGCCACCGCACAAGCACAAATCGTGAGAGAGACGGTGATTACTGGTACGGTGTTTGGCCCTGATGGTACTCCGGTAAATAGTGGATCTGTTTCAGTCCAATGTGGTACCGCTTCTCTAGCAACTCAAATCAGACCTGATGGTACATATGGGGTGACCTTCTCTCAAAATAACTGTAAAGTTGGTGACACTGCAGCTGCTTCCGCATCTACTCCTGAAGGAAGTGGCTCGGACTCTGAAGTGGTGCAAAACTCGGTCGTTAATGGACCCATTGTTGATATTGACATTGCAGTGATTGATATTACAGTACCTGAATTTGGTCTAGTGGGGGGAATGATCACCGCGATCGGTGCAGTTGGCACGTATATGTATATGAAAACAAAAGCGTTGATTTAAGAAATATATTTTGATTGCAGTTGCATTCGTTATTAGCGATTAGTGAAGTGAGATTAACTCTATATCAGTCCAGATATACTGCACTAAATGTCCCAATAGTTAACATTATTTTCATTGAAAACACTTGACGTAATTGGGTAGAACTCAGAGGGTGGAGTGGCGTCGCTGAGTATATTTGCATGATGACTGTGATGACCGCTTAAATTTCATTTTTCCAATAACAAAAGTTAGACTATTTTTCAGGCTTTTTTGTTAGACAATCCTTGTATAATACTGACTCATTAAAAAGCCGAATATTATATGAACTTGGTAGCCAACTTAAAAAAACATAATTTAGTCAAGATAGGCATACAATACTTTTTTCATCTTCATAATGACTCCTTGTATCGTAATTCTTTCTATTTAATCGCCAGTCAGGCAATCTTGTCAGTATTTGGTTTTCTATTTTGGGTAATTTCAGCACAATTGTATGAACCCAGTCAAATCGGAATAGCGACTACGCTCATTTCTATCACTAATCTGATTACAAGTTTTTCATTGGTAGGATTAAATTCAGCAGCAATTCGCTTTTTACCAAAAGAACGCAATAGAAGCATCTTTGCTAATACCTCATTTACAGTTGTTGGACTAACCTCATTAATTATTTCACTACTTTTACTCTTAGGACTGCCTATCTTTTCTCCTCCTTTAGCAGCAATTCCTCTTTCACTGGGTCTAAAAACTTTACTATTAGCATTTATGGTTGTCGCGACCATAAATGCATTAACCGACAGCTTATTTATAGCTATGAGAGATACGAAATTTATTCTAATCACGGCAACTATTCTGAGCATTTTGAAGTTATTTCTTCCTTTTATGCTAATTGGTTTAGGATCACTAGGTGTTTTTTACTCCTATGCAGTTGCTGTAATAGTTGCATGTTTTCTAAGCCTCTATTTTCTTAGATATTTTGGAATATTCATTTCTCTGCAGTTCAGTAAGGAAACAATTAAGAGGGTGAGTTCATTTGCTGTCAGTAACTACATGGCAGGTTTGTTTGGTATGCTCAATGCCACTATCACACCAATACTCATAACTAATTCACTTGGTCCCTCAACTACGGCTTACTATTACATGCCAACAATGATATTAAGTTTTCTTTTATCCTTTCCCAGGTCTATAGGGTCGTCGATGTTTGCAGAAGGATCACATAGGGAAGAGAGGCTTAGAACATTATTTTTGAGGTCAATCAAGGCAACCTACAGCCTATTATTACCAAGTGTAATGCTCGCAATGATACTTGGTCCTTTAGTACTAAGTGTATTCGGAAAAGATTATTCAGATGAAGGGATTACGTATTTAAGATTGACTCTCATCTCAACTTTAATATCAGTACCAGCTGGACTAATGAGTAGTATCTTGAATATTAAGAAGAAAATGTTTTTCGTTATTGGAATTAGCGTTGCAGGCGCAATACTTGGTGTAACACTTACCGTTCTTGCACTGCCCTATGGCTTAACTGGTATAGGTACTGCGAATATTGTGGGACAGACAATTCTGCTTTGTATATATTCCGCAATTTTTTATTATTTATTCTTCAGGTCAAGAAAAAAATTACGTAACAGTCCATCTAAGATTCCAAAACCATAAGCAAAATTACTCGCTGTAGTTTGTATAAAATTACCCTTTAGTGAATCCTTAACAAGAAAATACAACCATATTGGAAATAAAAGAGGCATAAAAAAGAGTAATGGAAGCAGAATTATTAGCAAAGGATACTTAACTGCATAAGGATCCGTTTTAAGTATTTGTTTTACTTGCTGAGGGTGTTTTGAATATAAGGTAATCTTTGCTCTACCATAATTCAAGTTTCGTCTGTAATCAGCATTTAAATCTCCCCAATCGTGGTAAATGATGGCACTAGGAGTAAATCTAATCTTATATCCCGATTCAATTGCTCTCCAAGAAAAGTCCATATCCCACCCGTAGTTAAAATTGACCTCGTCATAAAGTCCAATTTTATTAAAAACACTGTTTTTGACTGCACTGTTCATATTTGGACAATAACTAATATATTTATTTTCGCTAAATTTATCCCATATGTTGTCAAGTTGAGATTTCTCTTTAAGTGATTTTACAAAACCAGCGACAAAATTCTCCTCCTCATCTAATATTGGTCGTGTCAATTCATAAAGCCAGTCATCTTCTGGTATACAATCCGCATCTATAAAAGTGAGTATTTCTCCTTTGGCTTCTTCTACCGCTTGATTAACTTGTGCTACTGTTGACCTCTTACCACCATTCTTTTGAATATAATGAATCCATCTAACTTTGTCAGCATAGACTTTTTCTATTTCATCTAGCTCACCTGTGGACGAATCAACAACTATTACTTCATAACCCTTCACCTTTTTTTGTTTTAAGAGAGCATTTAAAGTTAGTTTTATTCTTTTATCATTTTTAACGGGGATAATTACGGATATTTTGTATTTCATTCATTTCCTACTTTTAATTAGTTTTGCTGGAATGCCTCCAACTATAGAATATGGTTTAATTGATTTTGTTACAACTGCTCCTGAACCAATAATGCTACCTTCTCCTATTTGAACACCTGGAAATATTGTTACATTATTCCCAATCCACACATCATTTCCAATTTCTATAGACTTAAATGTGTCCTCTTGCAGCCTCATTGGTATATCTGTTCTGTTAAATTTGTGCATTTTTGTAAAAATATAGCAATAGGGACCTATCATTACATAGTTACCAATCTTTATGCTTGTATCTCCATGGACGATTAGCCTAACATACTCATTAATGTAAACATGACTGCCGACTATTATATTCATTGGATTGAAGGCAAAGAATTTTCCCTCGATCAAGAAATCCGAGCCACATGACTTGAACCTCTTTGCGTGATACATGGATCGAATTTTATGCGGAAGATATTTAATATTAGAAATCTTCTTTTTAATAAATTGATTAATGGTTTCTTTCTGCTTCATACTAATCGAACATTTTACAGTAGGCACTAATCGTTTTTATACCACTAGCCTTCCAGCTGTTATGTTCAGTGAATATTTTTGCTTTAGTTCCTAACTCGTTCAAATCGTACTTGTTATTCATTACTGCGTTCATCATTTCATAAAGCAATGTATCTGATTTTTTGTCAATATAAATACCGCTATCTTTTGGATAATCTATAATATCACCTGTTAAATTAGCTATAGTTGGTTTAGAAAATGACATATTAAGTATTATAGAACTACTTGTATTTACTTTTCTAAAAGGATAAACAAATATGTCAGTAGCATTCATAAAGTATTGAACCTCATTGTCTGGAATGTAGTTTAAGAAAAGTAGAATGTTTTTGTCCTTTTTTGCTTCTGAATGTAAAAAGGATTCAATCTCCTCATCGTAACATTTGCCTGCAATAAGCAACTTAGATTTTCCTCCTTGTATTTTTTGGTAAGCAAGAACCAATTCGTAAATTCCCTTATACTTTTCGATTCTACCAAAAAAACCAAAAACTATACTATTCTCATCTATGTTGAGAAATTTCCTTGCTTCTGATTTAGTTACGTAATTTGGATATACAGAGAAATAACTGCCAATTGGAATAACAACTGTATCATTTGTACGTAAACTTAGTTTTTCCATTATTTGTACTGTATTCGAAGTGTGAACTATTTTAAGATTTGAAAAGTATGAAAGTATAATGCTCATAAGCCTATCATTTAAGAAAACTTTTTTATGTGGTAGTACGTCATGAACAGTCCAAACTATTTTATAGTGTAAAAACTTCGTTATAATTAAGAAAAATAAAAAATAGACGGAAAATATTAATCTCGTAATGTAATTGTTGAAGATCATGCCTTGGTTAGTGAGCTGAAACATAAAGACCCAATGGATGTGAAGGACATTAAATCCTTTGATTCTGAAAATAATAAGTTGTAATGGCAACGCCAGTAAACTTAAAACATGTGAGCTAAATGCATTCACCAAGTACTGAACTTCAATTTCCGGAGAAATTGTGGAATAGAGTAAGTCCTGATAAGGATTAGAATCCTTGGGATATACGAGTATTTTCATTTAAGAGTAATTAGTCCAGTTATAAATCCTGCCCCATACAACAGGTGATCAATGAGAGTAGTAATGGGTTTTTCGTTCCTATTCTTAATGAGAGGAATTATTAATAATAAAGGGTAGTATGGTACGAAAAAGAGTAAAGGCAAACCAAGGATGAAAATGGGATAGAATACTGCGATGGGATCTCTTTTAAGTATTGAGCCTAACTTGCTTTTGTGTTTCAGATATACTCTAGCTCTTCCTTTTCCGTACCTAAATGACCTGATTACTTCCTGAACTCTGTTGCCCCAATCATGTGTAACAACTGCTGCAGGCTCATTACGTATTTTAAACCCCAAATCAACTGCCCTCCACATAAAGTCAACATCTTCACCAGCTTCAAAATTTTCATCAAAATAGCCAGTTTCCTTAAATACTTCTCTCGATATTGCCGTATTAATGGTTGGACATTCATGTAGATAAGTTTTAAACGCGTTAATTTTAGAGGTTCTATCGTGTATTGTTGATGCACCTTCAGAGCATGTTGAACCAGCCACTATTTTTTCACTTTCATTAAACATAGGCTTTGTTAATACTTCGAGCCATCCTTCATGAGGAATACAACCCGAATCGACAAAAACAATTATTTCTCCTTTGGATTCTTTCACGCCTATGTTCCTTTGTTCAGCAATTGTGATTTTCTTATTTAGTGCAACAAAATTAATCCACTTCACCATCGGATATACATCGCGAATGTAATCAAGTCTACCTTGCGAAGCATCGACTACTATAATCTCGACTGAATACCTGGAAGATTTAATATTAGTAAGTTTATCTAACGTTAACTTCAATGCTGGATCGTCTTTCACAACAGTAATAATTGATATCATAATTAATTATAAACCGCTGAATTCTTAGTGGAATAAACTAAATTAGTATTTTCATTTAAGAACATCAAAGGAAAGCTGAAAATTAAAGGTTTTGTGATATATGTCCTCCTAGCACGTCCATCAACAAAATTTGTTCTAGAGGCATAGACATAACCATTCTCTGGCAACGATGATGGTGTAACATCAAACAAAACTCTCTCCGTTCTGTAACTATGAGATAGAAACTTCAACCATGAGTACTGATCCATGCTTATTGGAATTTCCTGTTGTCCAAATCTCTCCAACCATTTAACACCAGAAAGCTCACTATCTTTTGTAAAAAATCTATCATAGTCTTCCCCATAGTTATTTAGATTCAAATGGGCTGTTCCGCCAAAGAATTGATTAATAACACCACTACTGCTAAGAAAAAATAAACACGAAAACGTGATCAAACCAAATGTCAAAAGGTTCCTCTTTATAAATGGCAAAGACAACAATCCTATTAGGATTACAGACCCAAAAATTATAAGAAGTTGCTGATATAATCTCTCAAAGTTATACGCAAGCGATAAATATGGCAAAAAGATTATGGTGCCGAGCAACATCATTCCGATAGCAGTAATACTCGAGTAATCTATGTCGTATTTACTCCTATTCAAAAAGAAGTTTAAAAAAAGTATTAGTGAACCAAAAAAAAGAAGTAGTCTAATTCCTGTTTGAACTTTTCCAAGAGAGAAAAGAATTGTTTTTCTAATAATGCTATCTACAGCGACAATCTCTTTCGAATACATGATTTGAGGCGGATAATTATCAGTGAGTTCTTTTGGATATAATTTGTACCATCCAAAGTTTTTAATATAGTCATTACGCACTTCATTAGAATAAAAGAGCACCTGATCTTGAGTGGGAGCTCCTAGATTCTTACCGAATGCAGATTGCGCTTGTGGACTCTTGAGTTCGTCGTTATTAACCTTTGATATATTCGCTGAAATTTTATCAACTAAACTCACAACATCTCCTACAGAATTTGAAATCACACCGTACCAAATATACGTTAATGACAATAGATAGATTATCATCCACAGCTTTATGTGCTGGAGATTAATTTCAATCTTAGCCTTGAACACGAGCTTGAGTAGTTTTTTTATTATCACTAAAAAGCTCGATATTGAAAATGCTCCAATTAGAAGAATATTCGCTATATATGCAGTTGAATAATGAGAAAGTATCAACCCTATGGCTGTTAGACAAAAAAGAATAAATCTATTAATTTTTCCAATTTTTCCATGAAATATGACAAATAATAATGCAGAGAAAAATAAAAAAGCTAGAGCTTGCCTGTTTAGTGCCGGCATTTGTTGCATAAATTGAAACTGAAATATGAAGAACACACTAGACATAAAAGAATTAAAATTGTTCAGGTATTTTTTGGAAAATAGGTAAATGAATATAGGAGTAAAACTAAATAGTATAGGAAAAACTATCTTGTACACATACAAATCAGGAATTTTAGTTATAGTTGAAATTAACACTGGCAAAAGTGAAATACTTAAAGTTGCATTATAGGCAGACGCATAGTTTTCTGTAGACCATTTTCCGATGCTTTGAGTAATCTGAAAAACTCTAAACTCTTGATGAATATCCCATCCAATTAAATAGTTACTCCTTAGTGAGTACATTAGCAATAAACTCAATGAAAGAAAATAAATTATAAATGGATAAAGATTTGTATTTTCTCTATCTTTTAAAATGAATAGTATAGGAATAAGTAATGCTATAGAAAAAAGCATCAGTAAAGTAATTGAGTTTTGTCCTCCTGAATTTAAAACTAGAGCACCCGAGATAGCCAAGAAAAGAATAGAAAGCGGTGCAAATACTCTAAATACTTGTGATATCTTTAAGCCATTAACAAATTCATCCACATTAAATAATACTGTCTTCATTACTGTGATGAATGAAATCATTATGTTTATAATTAAGTAAGAATTTGTCAAGGAATCAGAACTTAGACTTAGATTGGCAAATTTTGGAACACTTAAACTGAATATAAGACCGAAACAGATCGCGTAAAGAATACTGCTTATTACTGCCAGCGATAATCTTTCGAAGAAGTCAAAACTGTTTTTAAGAAGCGAACTAACTAATATAACTCCAGGTACAGTGCAAATCACTGTAAGTGAATAGAAATGTCTAACATAGGACGGCAAAAACGTAGGAAACAAAACTATGATTCCAGTTATTAGCACTTGAATGATTAATAGGACTAGTCCCCATCTAATTTTTATCATGGACGTTAACTATACTTTTCACATAACCCAAATTATAAAAAGTCTCGGTGAATAATTGAATGTAGGGGAAAAATAAGATACTAATGTCTCTTCTTTTCATAAAAGCTAACATCCACTGAAAGTAAAGGATGAGCGGCAAGAACATTAAGAGTAAAAAAGCTCTTATATCGACGAGTATAGCTGAGAACGCAATTAAAAACAAAAGGGGATAGGGAAAGAACGTAACACTTCTTTCACTATGTATTTGTTTTAAACGAAAATTACCCTTAGCGTAGGAATACGACCTTTTAAATAAAAAATAAAGTTCTCTTTCGAATTTATGATCTACTTTCATTTCTGGAAAGTAATATAGTAATCCAACTTTTTTAGCTCTAATCCTATAACAAAGCTCTTCTTCCTCACCACCGAATTTTAGAATTGGGTTAAAGAGCAATCCATTGCTGAATACAGTCCTTCTAAATGCCATGTTTGCTCCAACAACAGATGAAATTTCTTGCGAAATCTGCCATCTTGAATATGATACGATTTCAAATTGTCTTTTTAAATAAAGCCAGAGCCTAAAAAAGGGGCTTGTGGATATACTTAGCTCAATCTCCAATGGCTTTAGGGGTTTGGTTGCATCAATATACTTTTGAACTACAGTTTTGATTTCATGTGTTTTGACCCATCCAGATATTCCACATACGTCAGCATTGTTATTAAAGGTATCATTAATTTTTTTTAACCAATTTAGCTCGGGAATACAATCATCATCTGTAAATGCTATTATGTCACCTTGAGAGTTTGCTATTCCTATATTTCTAGATTGAGCTAAGCCTAGATTATGGGAATTAGTTATCAAAGTGAACTTATACTCTTCAATTAATTCGGATAGACCATCAGATGAAGCGTCATCAACTACAATAACCTGATACATTTCTTTTGAATAAGTTTGATTTTTTAGTGACTTTAAGCAGTCAGCGATCTTTTTTTTTCCATTTTTAGTACATACCACTACGGTAATTAATTTCACTTTCATATTTCTATATCAGTTCTTTGTAAAGATTATTGTGCAAGAGGGCTATTTGCTTCAGACTCAGTTCATTCATAAGTTTGTCATAGCTATTTGCTATTCGTGAGTGATTTTTTTTGTCATTGAATAACCATACAATTTTTTCTGCAATAGAATTAGGATCAAAGGGAGGAACTAGCAAACCGTAGTCATTTAGGGTTTCCGCCAGGCCTCCAATTCTAGTGGCTATGATAGGAATTCTCATTGGAAGTATCCGATGTAGAACGCCGCTCTGCTCAGCATTGGTATAAGGTAAAACAATCACATCTGCTTCGCCAAGACACTCATAGAGCTCAACCGCTGGTATATACCCAAGAAAGGAAACATCGTTTACAAGGTCATATTCCAAAATAAGTTTCCTTAACCCTTCTAAGTATTCCTGATCTTTTTTTTCGAATATTTTAAAAATACCACTTCTCAAACGAATCTGACCAGCAATCAGTAACTTTAATTCTTTTTTAATCAACTTTTCAGTCTTTAAAATATTCAAAGCTTGTATGAGAAAATCAATTCCTTTATCAACATGTATGTAACCAAAAAACAAAATATTAATACTATCTTTTTTAGCTTTCTTTCTTATATAAGGCGCATCAAATATGAAATGTTTCATTATTCTAGTTTTTTCGGAATTTACAGAACATTTTTCTTCGAGAATTGTTTTCGCCTCACTGGTATGTACTAAGACAACATTCGCCACAAGTGATATTAAAAAAAAATAGAGTTTCGAGATAGCACCTAATAAGTCTGTTTCCCTTTTTACTTCGTGCAAAGTCACAATAACCTTGACTTTAAATATAAATTTATAAATTAGCACGATTAACCAAATATGTAGTGACAAAATACCATATGCGGGAATAGCATATTGAACATGCAGTATCTGAATTTTGTGATTATTAATCCAAGAAATTAATTGAATAAAATCATATGGATTAAAACTCAGCAAGGGAAGCAAGTAAGGGATATCTCCTTTACCTCCATTTTTGCTTGTGATCATAGAAATCTCATTGTCCTTTTTTAACTCATCACATAGGGCTAAAGAATAAGCTGCAATTCCATCCCCAATATTGGGATTTGGAGATAAATAACATATTTTCATGATTTATAAACTATACAAAATGCGAATGAAATCTCTTAATCTGTATGACACTCTGTTACTTCCAGTCATGATAATTCCAACAGCTGAATTAGGTGGTGCATTTACAATATACGTAACAGTGTTGTTTTTAACTGGGATAACGGTCGTAGATATTAGACTCTCACCATCCGCATCTACTGATGCTTCATAAGCGCTCAGTGTTACAAAATTGTCATACGGGATGTTTTTGAAAGTCAAGTTAATTTGCTTGCCAGCAGCATCCTGATTAGCCACTGCAGCTCCGTATTCCCCATTACTATTTCTGAAGCCAAGAATACTTATGTTTTCACTAGAATCTGATTCATAAATATTGCTTGTACCTTTGCCAAGCGAAAGAGTATTTGATAGCAAACTCCAAGTTTTAGACTGAGGGAGCAGCTGTATTTTATTACCGGTTTTTTCATAAAACGCTAGAAATCCATGCCCTCCATTTTTAAATTCTCGATCAACTGGAAATAAAGAGTAATAATTAGCACCCGCAATTCCCTCGTTTAAAAAATTTATTAACATACTTGCTGTATATGGTATCGCTTTTTCCCCTATGACCTCGGGAGCACTGATTTTTACATCTGAAAGATAATTCCATTCTGTAAGAAATATTGGTAGGTTTTCTACATTGTATTGTCTTAACTTCGTTCGCCATTTCTGCCAGTTAGGTGGTAATGCTCCATAATGGTGAAAGCTTATAAAGTCTAGACTCCTTTTGGCATCCTGATCTGTGAGTATTGCATCAAGTATTTCAAAATTGGTGGATGTATGATCAACAGGACCGCCAATCATAATCTTTTTACCATCATTTGCTTCACTGTCTACTTCTCTAATCGCTTTAGAGGCATTTTTAAAGATTTCAATGTACGCTTGTGATCTATTTAAATTGGTGCCTTTTGGATTTAGAAATTTTTCATATGAAGGTTCATTCCATATCTCTAAATAGTCTAGGTTTTTCCTGTGTATTACATATAATTTTTTTACGATATCCCTGTATACTGCCCAATCCTTTGGAACTCCATATTGATCACCACTATACGTTAGCCATGGAGGAGCGTATGAAACAATACCAAAATTTTGTAGATTATGTTCCTTAGCTTCACTGAATATTTTTGCAATTATATTAACATTCTTTGTCTGCCAATTTTTTGGATTAGATAAGTCATCTCGGTTGGAAGTATAATCCTCAATCGTCATTCTTCCTGGTAATGAATATTCGAGAAAAAAATCTTTTCTGACAGAAGTAACACCTACATTTTTAATCAACTGCCAAGCATCAGCATCTTCTGCATTTGGGCTTTGAGCCCCACCAAAGACTAATGGTGAACCATTTGTTCGTTGTTGCCTATAATTGATATCACCATAACTTCGATCACTACTAATCCCAAGCACCCTCGATGATTCTGAGTTGCTGTCTTGAGCATAGACAATATATTTTCCTTGCTGGTATGCAAGCTTGTTTTTATGAAAAGCACTTAAGCTAAAATATAGTACTGATAGCAAAGAGATAGCTATAAAGCTGAAAAGAAAAGGTTTTAACATTATATAGTTCAATCTCCATCGATAATTTCGTTATTTCATTGTAAGAAAAAAAGAATGAACTGGCTAGTACGTCTTATAAAGACTTTCACATTGGAAGGAAACATTAGTCCAGTCTGATATTGTACCGAATCTAACGCTGCTGAATGGCATATTTTGAGTTACCTCAATAATGTTTTTTGCAACGTCACTCACTAAAAGGCGACTTATCCTACCATTGCTCCCATTCACTAGCTCTTTCGCCGCATTGTCTGGCTCATTAACTGTAATTACAGGCAATCCACAAGCATTTGCCTCTAATACAACTAGTCCAAAACCCTCACGGCTTGAAAGCAACACAAAAACCTTGGAGGATTTAATCAGACCATACAATTTAGCTATATCTTTTTCAAACGGTTTAAAAGTCACATTTGCATTCAACTCTAGTCTTGTTACTAGAGTTTCTAAGCTCTTCTGTTCTGGGCCTTCGCCCACAATTAGTAATTTGATACTGGGTCGACTTTTCTTGACCACCGCAATCGCTTGGATTAATACCTCTACATTTTTATGTGCTAATAATCGTCCTGCATAAATAACATCTGAACTGAAATCAGATTTGGGTGCAGATTTAATTACAGATAAATCAATACCATTTGGCACGATCACCAATTCTCCTGAATAGTTCATCCAGTTCTTTAAGCGGTGTGCGGTCATGGGGGAAACCGCAATAATAGTATCAGGTAACTTAACACTCAAGCTTTCAATAATCGCTGCCAATCTACCTTTATTACCCCCCAAATACTCCCGCCAATACTTCATTCCCCACACTTCATGCCAAGTAGCAAACATCTTCTTACCCTTTAGCCAACACACGACTCGCACCGAGTAGAGCGGGAAAAATGGCATGTGATCAACGTCGATGACGTCGAACTTTGCACCCAACAACCTAAAACAAGCCAAGCCAAACATAATTCCTTGTTTGATGGACCGTCGCTCTCCCGAGTACAGAGGAATTAAAGGACAAATGCCATGAAGATGCACACCTTCTTCAGTTTTCTCGGCCGGACCTGGCCACCATTTCATGCAGTAAATGTGAACGTCAAATCCTCGAGCTGCCAGTCGGGTACTAATTTCATGCAGCCGTGTTTCCTTGCCACCTTTGTTGTAAGGGTAAATGGCGTCCGAGACGAAAGCGACTCTCATGGACATGACTAAGCCCTCTCTGGGGAAAAACGCTGGTAGGACTTTGACATTCTTGACTGTCGCACTACTACACTTGGTGGTTGCCATGATAGATTTTCTAAAAATTTGATAAAGATTTTAAAACCATCAGCCAAGTGATTGAGCTTTGAGTCACCCATCCGGCTGTGATAACTGATCGGGACACTGAAAATCTCCAGGTCTAGTTTGGCCATTTTGGTCAACATATCCATCTCGATCTCAAAACCACTGGACTCAATATGCGGTAACATTTTATCTAAAGCTGATTTTTTCCAGGCAAAATAACCCGTCAGCACATCAGTCACATTGGTGTGATAAAAATAGCGGACCATAAAGGAAAATAACCAGTTGCCCATACGGCTCATCTGACTCATGGAGCCATCATGAATCCGACCTTGAATCCTCGATCCTAGAACCACATCACAAAACTTGGAGTCTAGAGGCTCAATCATCCGAAATATTTCTCGGGGGTGATAGGTATTATCACCATCCAGCATCAACACGTAATCAGTATCATCAGGGACATTTTTGAGTCCAGTCAGTAAAGCGTGACCTTTACCTTTTCTAGGCTCAACAATCACATCGGCACCATATCGTAAAGCGATAGCGCCAGTATTATCATTTGAGTTGTTATCTACCACAATGATGTGAAGTTTCCAGTGAAGCTGTTTCAGCGCTCTTTTGGGAAAAGCTCGAATGACTTTGGCAATGGCTTCGCATTCGTTATAGCAAGGGACAACGACAGTAACTTTCTTTCTCGTGTGCAACATAATCTACACATTAAGTATACCTATGACACTGTTTTGGCACAAGTAGAAGGTTATAATCCAGTAAGCATTTTTTCTAATTTGATCGAGTGATTTTGGCAGATTTTGTGGCCGGAGCGGGGGACAGAGTAGTCCAAAAATGTATTGACTGATCAATGGTTACTAGCCTGATAGTGACCTTTGTCCTATTAGACAAAAAAGCGGGAACTACCAAATCCAGGGGAATGGTTTTGCTCTGGTTATGCTGCAAATGTATCGTGGTTTGATAGAGTTCCTTGGGCTCGGCTGAGTCAGTCGCATCTTCAGCCACCACAACAATCGGGTACTCAACTGGTTTGTACTCCAGATTATTGACTGTAAAGGCGATCTGAGTAACTGAACCCGCTACTATATTTCGTGGTAATTGTAGATGATCTTCAAAATACAGCTCGGTAAACGGTTCCGGAGTAGGGGTTAAGGCCTGCAAGATGGGTCTATCTGGACGTAGGACGATTAGTAAGCCTATTACAACTCCCAGGACAGCGACGAGTGAGATAGTTTTAGGAGAGAGCATAAGTGATTTACTAGCATATCAAAGATTAGGTGGACGAGTTAGAGGTGGAAATAAAAAGCATCTCCCTCCTCTTGATAAGACAAGGTATAATTGAAAACCTTGGTGGCTGTAGCTCAGCTGGTTTAGAGCGCGTCCCTGTGAAGGATGAGGTCGCGGGTTCGAGCCCCGTCAGCCACCCATTGCGGGATTAGCACCCTCAAACTGCTTAAATAGGTTGAAAGAACAACCTAATCGAGTGGTTCGAAATCCAGGATATTGATAAGTGATCTTTTCGGGGTAAATTGAACC
>Ga0163154_10004627_pt1 | contig 17924 bp, 17 predicted proteins | sample OliLakLV19MP9P1_FD_148649 | JGI IMG/M metagenome (GOLD analysis project Ga0163154, IMG submission 148649) | Freshwater microbial mat bacterial communities from Lake Vanda, McMurdo Dry Valleys, Antarctica - Oligotrophic Lake LV.19.MP9.P1 | ecosystem: Environmental > Aquatic > Freshwater > Lake >...
TTCGACAGTCTGTTCTGGCGTCAAACCCTCTCATCGCCCCCCCTGGCACCTGCTTTACCGAGGTAAAGCCTGTCTCTCCTGCTCTCAAACCCAACTCGCGTATGAAATAGCCGGGTTAGCTACGCAATCCGGTCCACCATCGTCGACCACCGGCGCATTTACCTCTTGGGCGGATCCGGAGGCGGACACATGGCCCTGACGATGGCCCACTCGGCCCCCAGCATGTGGGCCGCCGTCTCGGCTTGGGTGCCGATCACCGACCTCGCCTCCTGGCACGCTTTCTCAAGATCGAAAGGATCGCGCTATCATCGCATGTTGGAAGGCGTTTGCGGCGGCGTTCCCGAAGATCCCGCTGCCGACCTAGAATATCGCCGCCGCTCTCCGCTCTTTCATCTCTCCAGTGCAGCCGGTCTGCCCATCGACATTCAAGCCGGCATCAACGACGGCCATGGCTCAGCTCAGGTTCCAGTCGATCACTCCCTGCGAGCCTTTAATGAGCTGGCGGCCGCTAATGGGGCAAAAGAGAAAGCACTGACGTCCGCGGAAGTCGAGTTCATCACGCGCGAGGCACGTCTGCCTCCCGGATTGAAGTCCGATCCCTTCGACGAACCCAGCCGCCTACACGAGGTACTCTTTCGCCGAACCGCCGGACCCGTACGACTCACGCTTTTTGAAGGCGCGCATGAGACCGATTTCTCGGCAGCCATGCGATGGTTGGAAACACAACGGCCTCCACCTGCTCTCGAGTAACCCCTCCTGCCGGCAATGCGGCGGTCGGCTCAACTAAGATCAGCTCGAGGCTTTCAAAACCTGCCCACACTGCCGCTCCCCGATTCCAATCAACAGGGCTGGCCGACGGGGTCAGTCCGTGAATCGCAATTCAGCGCTCAATGAGCCGCCGATCGCTGCTGAGGAGGCTAACAATTCACGGACCCGTCGGTCAGCCCCGCACACACGCTTCGAGCTTTTCGGCCACGACGGTATAGATCGGATATGCCCGCAGGTGCGGAGCCGGAAAATCCAACAGCACCGGGAAAATAATTTCTTCCGGCGCGGGTGTGACGACATCGCCGAACCCGATGTCCACCTGCACCCGAATCCACGCGCAATGGGAACGTTCGATCGTCATCCCCGCCTGATCGCCGCCGGGTTGAAGACGGCGCGAAATTACACGTGCGCCTGGGTCCGGTAACTCCGGGGCGACTTGCCGACGTGACGGCTGAACCAGTTGGAAAACTCGGAGAGCCCGTTGAAACCAAGCTCACTGGCAATCGTTTTGATCGTCGACCCGCCTCTGGCCAGTTCTGAACACGCCTGCGTCAACCGGAGCTGTTCGAAATACGCGCGGGGCGTGACGCCATGCTGCGTTTTGAAAAGCCTCGTCAACTGTTGCACGCTTAAACCGGCCTGAGAAGCAAAGGCGGTACGCGAGAGGCGTTGGGCGAGCGGCGCTCCGTCCAATAAAACCTTCGCCCGCACCAACCGGTGGTCCATTTCGGCAGTCGTCGCGAAGGGCATGCCGAGCGACGGCAGTATTTTCAAATATATGCCCAGCCAACGATACAGCGCCGCCTGCCCTTCAAAGTAGCGCGTAGGCGAACCATCCTTGAGCGGCGAATCTTTTGTGGTGGCGCACTTCACCAGTTCGTTGGCCACCTGCCCCATGATGCCCCGCGGCGAATGGGCCAGCACGAGTGGCCGGTTGCGTTCGAAAAGCTCCCGGCCGTTTGGCCAGCGCAACCGAAACCGCACGCTGAGCACAACCGCGTCTTCGCTGAAGTCATGCCACACCGAACCTCGCGGCGGAAAAATCCAGTGGCCGGCTTTCGCGACCGTCACCCCACCCTCATACCGCAGCTGTACGTTCCCGCGTTGCAACCACCACACCGGAATATCCTCTGGATACATGGCGCAGTGCCGCGAGGCCGGCTCCACCGCTCGAACAGTCGCCCAGATGAGCTTGGTCTCGAGCAGAGAGAAATCCATGACGGCACCCAAGGAGTGATCCAAAACGAAAAGTTTTCCAGCCGAATCACCAATTTCATTCGGTTGCACCGCACGCCCAGTGATTGAGATTGAAAACCATGACCTCGACGCCCACGGCCGGTGCCCCGCCCTCCTCCCGCCTTGGATGCCCGCGCACGGAGGGAGGCGCCGGACTCACCAGCGCGGAAGGAGAACGTTTTCACAATGAAGGCTACCTGGTCGTCCCGGGCCTGTTTGATCCCCAAGCCGACCTGGATCCCATTATCGAAGAGTATGACGGCGTACTCGATCGGCTCGCGACTGAGCTCCTGGCGAAGGGCGAGATCAGATCGTCGTATCCGGAGCTTAACTTCAGCGAGCGGCTGATCCGGATCAGCCAGGAAACCCAACGGCTCCACTTGCAGGCTTTTGATTTTTCCCTGCCCCAAAAAAATATCCGAGCGGACACGCCCATTTGGGTCGGTCCGGCGGTCTTTAAAATTATTCGCCACCCAAGGCTGCTGGACGCGGTGGAAAGCCTGCTGGGCCCGGAGATCTACTCCAACCCAGTCCAACACGTGCGCCTCAAACTCCCCGAGAATCGCGCGGTGTTTGATCCGCAAGGCCGGAATCTCGACGGCGCGACCGTCTGGCATCAGGACAATGGCGTCATCCTGCCCGAAGCCGACTCGACAAATATTCTGACGATCTGGTTTCCACTTTGGGATGTACCGATCGAATCAGGATGTCTGCAGGTCATTCCCCGCAACACCGCGCGTGGCCTGCGCGACCACTGCCCGGTTCATGGCGGTGTCTCGATCCCCGACCCGCTGCTCGAACTTGATCAGGCGATCCCAATACCGCTTCAACGGGGCGACGCGTTGTTCATGCACCGGCTCACGTGTCACGCCTCGCTGCCGAATCGCAGCGACAGCGTTCGTTGGAGTTTCGACCTGCGCTACAATCCCATCGGCCAAGCCACGGGACGAGGCGCCTTTCCTGGTTTTGTCGCTCGCAGCCGGGCTCGTCCCGAAACCGAACTCCACGATGCCGAGCGTTGGGCTGAGCTCTGGCATGAGGCGCGACAGATGTTGGCCCAACAGCCCGTCTTGCGTCCGTTCAACCGCTGGGACGGAAAGAACCCCACCTGCGCCTGAAGTGGAGTGAGCACCGCCTCGCTTCCGTGGGCCGCGCATCGCCGGGTCACGCTCCAATTCTCCCCTCACCCATATGAGATCGTTTATCCTGCTGCTCCTTCTGACGCTGGTCGCCCCCGCAGTACGCTCCACCGCAGCTCAACCGAACGTCGAAAAGATCTGGAGCCAGGGCGGTCACAATGCCTTCACCGATCTCATCCGTTTCCAGGACCGCTGGCTCTGTACTTTCCGCGAGGGTGACGGCCATGTCTCCAGTCGCGGCAGCGTACGCGTCCTGGTTTCAGACAATGGCAAGGCGTGGCGTTCCGGTGCGTTGCTGACGGAAGCGGGCATCGACTTGCGTGATCCGAAACTCTCGGTCACGCCCGATGGTCGGCTGATGATGGTCATGGGGGGATCAGTGATGGAAAATGGGCTCTATATAGACCGACAGACGCGCGTGTCGTTTTCGCCGAACGGAATTTCCTGGTGCGCGCCAATTAAAATCCTGGCGCCGCTCGACTGGCTTTGGCGGGTCACGTGGTTTCAGGGGAAGGCCTATGGCGTCGCCTACCGGGGTGGCGGCGGCATGCGTGGCATCAAACGCTCGGCCGCTCTCTATATGAGCGAGGATGGTCTCGCCTGGAAACGCATCACGTCCCTCGATCTTCCGGGCGGGAGCGAAACCACGCTGAGGTTTCTCGACGACGGCGAAATGATCGCGCTTTCGGTGGACATGCGTACACGTCCGCGCGCCACGCGGATTGGTTCGAGCCGGCCGCCCTATGCCAGCTGGAAATGGCAGGATGTCGCTTTTGCCATCGGGGGTCCGAATTTCCTCATCTTGCCGAACGGGGAATGGCTGGCCGGCTGCCGCTATTATGGTCCGGACAACTCACATGCCAAGACGGTGCTCGCCACGATGACGCGTAACAGTCTCACGCCCGTGATGACTTTTCCCAGTGGGGGCGACAATAGTTATCCCGGGATGGTTCTGCACAACAGCGAACTCTGGATGAGCTATTACTCCTCGCACGAGGGTAAGACCAACATCTACCTCACGCGCGTGCCTCTTCCCCTTTCCAAGGAGTAGTAGTGGGAGTGTAACTGCTCAGGTAGGAGAAGCCCGCAGGAGGACCGGGGGAGGCAAGAGTGGAGGGCGCGCGCCGAAAACCAGATTTTATGCTGAACTCGATCGGCGGCCCGGGTACAAGCTTGGTGCATGGTGAAAAGCATGGTGATGCAAGGCCGGGAGGTGGGAGCAGCGGAGATTGAGTTGATCCGGGCGCTGCAGGCCGAGCACGGGGAGTGGGGTCGAACGCGGCTAAGCGAGGAGCTGTGCCGGAGGTGGGACTGGCGCAATGGCCGTGGGCAGGCAAAGGACATGGCGGCGCGGACGTTGCTGGTGAAGCTTGAGCGGCGCGGCCATATCCGGCTACCGGAGCGCCGGTATAAACCGAGCGGCCGGCGACGCAAAACCGCAGTGGCGTCAGTGGGGGTGGAGGAACAGCGAACGCCGATTGGTGGTCCGCTGGAGGCGTTGCGGCCGATCAGCGTGAGTCTGGTCCGGGCGGGTTCGCCGGATCAGCGGGTGTTCAACGCCCTGCTGGAGAAGTATCATTATCTGGGCCACCGTCGGACGGTGGGCGAGAACCTGGGATATCTGTTTCGCGACCGGCAGGGCCGGGAGGTGGGCTGCGCGTTGTTTGGTTCGGCGGCCTGGAAGTGCGCCGATCGAGACGAGTGGATCGGCTGGGATCGTCGCAGTCGGGAAACGAAACTTGGGCTGATGACCAATAACACCCGGTTTTTGATTCTGCCGTGGGTTTCGGTGCCGCATTTAGCGAGCCATGTTCTGAGCTGTGTGGCCCGGCGACTGTGCGCGGATTGGCAGCGAAAATACGGGCATGCGATTCACCTGGTGGAAACCTTCGTCGAGCGCGAGCGGTTCCTAGGCACCTGTTACCGCGCCGCCAACTGGGTGCGCGTCGGGCAGACCCGGGGTCGCACCCGCAACGACCGCGACCGGTCAATCCGGGCCACCGTCAAGGACGTGTACGTGCTCGCGCTCAACAACAACTTCCGCCGGGAGCTTTGTCCATGATGACCAGCGCGCAGGCCCTGGCGATTTGTCGGGCGGGACCCGAGTCGGTGGTGCGGGTGCTGCTGGAGATGGACGCGCGCATCACCTGCGCGAACTGACCTTTGTCCACGAAGAGCACCACCAGCCCTGGGCAAAATCGATGATCAGCTGCCTGCTCGACATGAAGGCCGCCGTCGAGCAGGCCAAGCCTACGAAGAGCTCACTCTCACACTTCCAGGTGCGCAACTTCAGGAAGCTCCACCAAGCCATCATCGAAGAGGGCTACCTCGAAACTCCCCTCGTGCCGTCTATCGCCGGCAACAGACGCGGCCGGGAAAAGAAGACCAAACCAAGGAATCTGCTTGAACGGCTCGACCGGCACCGCTGCCAAGTCGAGTCCTTCCTCACCGACCTCGCCGGATCTTTCCGGCGACCCGTTGACGTTGTCGGCCACACCTGCGCAGTCCCTGGAAACGCGGAAACTTCAACCGCCCGACCTGAGCAGTTACTCGTTTTGGTGTGCCGTGCATCGTTTGGGGCTGAGACATACGTCATTGAACAAGCGCGTCGTCCGTTTTGCGTGGAGCGACGTGACGGGGACGCCGTTGATTGAATGGTCAGTGAAGATCGTCGTCTTTGTTGCTGCGCTCCGATTTTTGAGTCATCTGCTCGCTGAATTTACGGCTCTGCTTTCAGGGCGAGTGGGTGGGGGAGTTACGGTGCGTTCTTGGATCCGAGCTGGCTGGGTTTTCCTATTCGCGGCGAGAACCCGGTTTCTGGCGCACTCATCCGCAATCGTCCTCTGATTTGCTCCAAACGCAAATTCCAGATTCAGTTCCATGGCGTGTTGGTTTTTCCAGGCATTGTCATCGTCCCTTCGCAAAAGAGCGCCGAGGCAAGGTTTACCAGTCCTCCACCCGAACGTGTCACCCCTGTCATGAATCTACGACCTATTCACGGCGACGTGTCAGATTATATTGCAGGTGTGGTGGCCTTTCGTTTTTGCCTCCCGCCGGCACTGCTTTTCCTAACCGCCGGGGACGGTGCGGACGTTTCTGACCGTACGCCCGGCCACGGTCGTTCGTCATGCTTCAATCCGCCCACGTTGCCGCCCGTTTCACCCATGTACTTCTTCTCGTCTCGTCTCCGCCGTCCGCTCCTGTCCGCCTTGGCCGCCACGGTCCTCGCCCTTCAGTCCGGTTTTGCCGCCGGGCTGGCCGGAACCACCGCCGCCCCGCTCTCCGCTGGCCGCAGCGTGCTGGAGCTGCCGCCCTCGCCGGGCAACGCCCGTAACAGCGAGGGCGCGTTCATCGCGCTGAAAGGGGGACGGACGCTGTTTGTTTACAGCCACTTTGTGGGTGACGACAACGATGACCACGCCAAGGCGGTGCTGGCGTCGCGCATTTCCTCCGACGACGGCGACACCTGGAGCGGCGACACGGTCATTGCCACTCCCGGCGAGGACAAGGCCATGAACGTCATGAGTGTGTCCCTCCTGCGTCTTGGCAATGGGGACGTCGGCCTGTTCTACTGCCTGCGTAATAGCTGGCATGATCTTCGCATGCAACTTCGCCGGTCGTCGGACGAGGGCCGGACGTGGTCAGATCCCGTGATGTGCATGCACGCCTCCGAGTACTACGTCGTGAACAACGACCGCGTCATCCGCCTGTCCTCGGGCCGGCTGCTCATTCCGGCGGCACTGCACCGCAAGATCACCGACGCCAACGTGCAGGAGTCCCTCGACTGGCGCGGCATCGCCTCGTTCTTCCTGTCCGACGACGATGGACGCAGCTGGCGCGAAGCTCCCATGGCCTGCACCCTGCCCAGTGCGCACACGCGCGCCGGACTGCAGGAACCCGGCGTTACCGAGATGGCGAACGGCGTGCTCTGGGGCTACGCCCGCACCGACCTCGGGCGCCAGTATGAATTCTTTTCCAGCGACGGCGGTGAAACCTGGACCATCCCCCAGCCCTCCCGCTTCAGCTCGCCGGTGTCGCCGCTCTCGATGAAGCGACTGCCCGGATCCGGCAACCTGCTCGCCATTTGGAATCCGATTCCCAACTACCAGACCCGTCCGCTGGAGAAACCGGCCGGCGATCGCACGCCGTTGGTGGGCGCCATCGGGTTTGGAGTCACGGACGCCACCTGGGGCCCCACCTTTCTCGTCGATCGCAACGACGTCGACCATGAGGGCTACTGCTACACCGCCATTCACTTTACGGGCAAGTCGGTCCTGCTCGCCTACTGCGCGGGCGGCAAGGCCGACAAACACCGCCTGAACCGGCTGCGCATCCGCAAGATCGATCTCGACGTGTTCACCGCCTTCGCCCCCAAGGCCAGGTAGCCAAAAGGTTCTCCGCCCTTTTCGGCCGGCAATGATCGCGGCGCCCCTCTCACCCGCGCCTTTCCGTCTCTTCCGTCGAACGGTTTTTCTCTCATGAATCAGCCCTTCAAGGCCGTCAATATTGACTGCAATTTCGACTACGCCTACGAGCGCGAGCGTCTGTCGGCCTGCGGCATCGACCTCGCATTGCGGAAGGCGGTGACCGAGGACGACATCATCCGGGCCTGCACCGATGCCGACGCCGTGGTGCTGGAGGGAGCGAAGACACCCATGACCGAGCGGGTCATCCTAGCCCTGCCCCGCTGCCGGTTGATCGCCAAGTATGCGGTCGGGGTGGACAATATCGATGCGGCCGCGGCCACCCGGGCCGGCATCGTGGTCGCCAACGCCGCAGACTACTGCACCGAGGAAGTCTCGGACCACGCCGTGGCCCTCCTCCTCGCGAGCGCCCGCCGGGTGGTGGCGATGGATCGTTTTGTCCGCGCCGGAAACTGGTCCGGCTTCACCCGCGACCAACCGTTGAGGCGTGTCAACCAGCTCACGCTGGGTCTGGTGGGTCTCGGGCGAATCGCCCGGGCGACCGCCCGGAAAATGGCGGGGTTCCGGCTCCGAATTCTCGCCACGGATCCCTACCTGACCGGTCCCGGCAACGAACCCGGCGTGGAAATCGTCGATCTTGACACCCTCTTGCGCGAGTCGGACCTGATTTCGGTGCATGTCCCCCTCGTTCCCGAGACCCGCGGCCTGCTCAATGAGGCGACGTTCCGTGCGATGAAACCGAATGCCATCGTGGTCAACACCTCGCGCGGTCCCGTGATCGACCAGTCCGCCCTCGAACGGGCGCTTGAGGAAAAGTGGATCGCCGGTGCCGCGCTCGACGTGGTGGACGAGGAACCACTGCCGGCCGGCAGTGGGCTGCGCAAATTCGAGCAGGTCATCCTTACCCCGCATGCCGGGGCCGACTCCGTCGATTCGATGGATCATGTCCGCCGCACGGTCGTCGATACGCTTGAGGCCGTCGCCCGGGGCTATTGGCCCCCGTTTCCCGTCAATCCAAAGGTCGCCCCACGGGTTCCGCTCCGGCCCTGGGCCGAGTGGGTGCGGATTTAGGCTGCCGTCGCTCGCTCTTTGTCGACGACACCTTCATCGCCCGGTGCCAAGTCAGCCTCTACTGCGACGAGTTGTTCGGCGACACTCTCGACCGGGCAGCGACCTGGAAGAGCCTGCCCGAGCTCGGAAACCTGGCCGGCACACCGGTCCGCCTGCGCATCGTCCTCACGGACGCCGACCTTTATTCTCTCGTTTTCGCACTGTGACGACGGGAGGCCCTCGTCCCAGGCGCTACTCGATTCCTGCTTTCCTTCGCCCTCCTGTCCGCACCCATAACCTATCACATTAATTGACATCTCCTCCGTCCTTCTTTTGCCGGGAGGCGGCGAGCATCCTGCTTTCGATCCACTATGAACCATGATGCTACCTTGCTGATTGATCGTACGTCCCGCCGGCTCACCCGCAGCTGGTTTGGGACTTTGTCGGTTGGTATTTCCCTTCTCATTACAGGCAGTCCGGCCCAGGCCCAGTCCGAGGCCGCGCGCCTGAAGGAAAAGGATGCTCAGATTGCAAACCTGACGGCCGAGGTCGAACGCCTGAAGTCGGCGCTCGGCCAGACCAAGCCCGCGGCCCTGCCGGCCGCCGCTACCGCGCCTGCCTCGGCGCCCGCGGCCCGGTCGACGTCCGCCTCCTCGGTGCCGGATCCGAATGCCGACAAGGACGACCTGGGGCTGCGCATGTCCGCGTTTGAAGTGCGCACCACCCAGGGTATGGGCTACAGCCCCGGCAACTCGGCGTCGGCGCTCAAGACGTCGGAGTCGCTGATGAATCTACCGGCTCAGATCATCGTTGTGACCAGCGACATGATCAAGGACATCGGCTCCAACAACGCCTCCGATGTGCTTTCCTACGCCGGCCTCGTGCCCTACTACCGCGGGCCCGCGATCATGTCCCGAGGCTCCCGGGTCGGCAACCCCTACATGGATGAAGTTCCGCAGAGCGTTGGTATTGGCGTCACTGACAATACCAACGTCGACAGCTACCAGGTCATCAAGGGTCCGCAGCAGGCCCTCTACCCGCTGGCCTCCTTGGGTGGTCTTGTGCTTCAGACGAGCAAGAAGCCGCTGGTGGGCCGCTCCCAGACATCCTTGGACCTCAAGGTTCAGCAATGGGGCCGGACGACCTTCACCTTCGACACCAACCAGCCGCTGGCTACCGTCGGCGAGGCGAAATTCACCTATCGTTTGGTGGGCATCGCCCAGAACGGGAAAGGTCCCCTCTATAACTCGAAGGATGACCGCAACGGGATTTATCCGAGTCTCGCGTTCGACTGGAGGGATACCAACGTCACGCTGCAATATGGCATCCTCACCTACAAATACCTTCCGGGCGGCACAGGCATCCTGACTCCCGACGGTGGAATTTACACCGGTCTCGGCCATCGCAATCAGAACAGTCCCCCCAACAACTTCGACCGCAACCAGATGGGAGACATTCGCCTGAGCTGGACGCAGCGTCTTTCGTCAGCGTGGCAGGTGAAGTCGCAGATCTATTACATGAAGGTGCGTCGCCATGGTTCGACGGCGTTCCCGACCGGAGTCAACTGGAACAACAACACGATAACCTATACGGTGCGTCGCAATAGCGGCGACCAGTACGCCTTCGATGTACAGACCGACGTTTCCGGCAAGTACTCGATCGCCGGCCTGCCCATGACGAGCGCGTTTGGCTTCAATCTGCACGACCAGACCGGCGAAAGTAAGTTCCTGGTCGCCTCGGCGGCCAGCATCCGAGGCTTCACACCCGTGATTATTCCGATTGGTAACGCGAGCGCCATCAACAGCATCGTGCTTCCCAATTACAACGACTATATCGACGGTCCCAATCCCGGCACCCGGACCCGCCAGCTCGTCGACAACGGCTACTTCATGCAGACGGTGGATATCATCAAGGACCGCCTGACGCTGGCCGCCGGGGCGACCTATTCCTACATCGAGACGACGACCAACACCAATCTGGCGCTCCGTAATCCCTTCACGTCGACGAATTCGGCCGAGACCGAGCTACTTCATCGCTACGCCATCGTGGGAAAGATCACCAAGGAGCTCTCGGTCTATGTCTCGGAGTCCACGACCTTCAACCCGGCCGTCGGCACCGATATCAACAACGCGCCGCTGCCTCCCGTGCTGGGCAAGAGCCAGGAAGTTGGCGTCAAGACCAGCTTCCTGGATGGCAAAATTTCTTTCTCGGTGGCGGCGTACAAGATGGATCTGAGCAACCAGACGGTTCTGGCGGCGTTCCCGGCCCTCAACAGCGCCGGCTTGAACTACTACATTCCGCTCGGCGATACGGTGTCCAAAGGTTGGGATGCCTCTTTTGCCGTCGCCCCGTTGCCCGGCCTGCAGATTGTCGGCACGGCTTATCAAGGCACGGTGCATGACTTCAACGGCAACCCGATCGCGGCGACGGTGGAGAATTCCTGGAGTATCTTCAGTCGCTATGACTTTGAGCGGTCCGGTGGGCTAAAGGGACTGGCTTTCGGTGGCGGCGCGCAGAAGGCGGGCGGCAAGTGGTTCACGACGGGCGGCCTGACCCTCCCCGGCGGGGCCCTCTATCCGGCGAACAGCAGCGGCAACCGGATCTTTAAGTTGAAGCAGGAGGTCCTCCTGAATCTGTTCGCCGAGTATGAACTGAACAGGAACTGGACCGTCCGTGTCGACTGCGTGAACGTCCTCGACAAGGCCTACGCGATTGGCGCTCAGGGCGTCGGTCTCGCGGACATCGTCGATCCGCGCACGTTCAGCTTCCGGGCCAGCTACGAGTTCTGATCGCGGCACCACCCCGACCCGCCCCGTGGTGGGCTGCACCGGCACCCTCTGCCACGATCCCAGCCAATCCACGGGCAACCAGCCCACTCCCTTGTCCCTGGTCTTCGTCAGGTTCGACCGCAGTCTCTGATTTGCCGCCGGCCGGTCTCGCATTGATCGAGACCGGCCGGCTTTTTTGTGCAAGCGCAGGATGGACGTACCCACGTGTCCTGCCCCCAACCGCCCCCCGGTTCCAGCACTTCCTCCTCCGCTCTGCTGATTCCCCGCTTCGTCATGGCCACCGTCTCCCCCTCGCCTGTCCGCACCTACTCGTCCACAGCTCTGGCGGCATGGATTGCGGTGGGATTGTTATGGTTTGCCGGGGGCTCCAACTATCTGACGCGCACGATGCTGACCACGATGCGCGCTTCGGTCATCGAGGACATTCCGATGTCGGATGCGCAATTTGGTCTGCTGACCTCGGCGTTTCTCTGGCTCTACGCATTGGCCAGTCCGTTCGGCGGATTTCTCGCCGATCGTTTCAGCCGCCGCGCCGTGGTCATCTGGAGTCTGTTCGCGTGGTCCGGTCTCACGCTGGTCACGGCCTACGTTCACACTTTTGAGCTGTTCCTCGTCCTGCGCGGGCTGCTGGGTCTCGCCCAAGCGTTCTACATCCCGGCGGCCGTCGCCCTGATCGTGGACTACCATCTCGGGCCGACCCGGGCGCTGGCTGGCGGACTTCATCTCACCGGCATGATCTTCGGCGCGGTCATCGGCGGAGTCGGCGGCTGGATCGCGGAACACCACGGCTGGAGCCAGGCCTACATCTCCATTGCGGTGCCCAACATGGCCATCGGGGTGCTCCTGTTTTTCTTCCTGAGGAACGCCCCGCGTGAACACCCGGTCGCCGTCGCCACCCCCGGCGGCTCCCCCGCCATCAGCCTGGGTGACGCCCTGCGCAGCCTGGCCAAACCCGGACCCTACTACTATATGGTCCTCTGCATGTCGGTGCAGGGTGCGATTAGCTGGATCATCATCGCCTGGATGCCCACGGTGATGCGCGAGCAGTTTCAGCTGAAACAGGGTGCGGCTGGTTTTTCCACCCTCGGGTTTCTCTATGGGGCGCAGACCATCGGGCTGCTCATTGGCGGCTATTGGTCAGATCGCTGGAGTCTCACGAACCCGCGCTCGCGCGTCATCATCCCGTCGCTCGCCATCCTTTTCGCCGCGCCGTTCTTCTGGATGACCGGCACAATCCACCACATCAGTCTCACTTTGGGCAGCCTGAGCCTTTGGGGACTGGCGATGGGCTTCCTCGGTGCCAACACCATGCCGATTGTGTGTTTGGTGGTGGATGCCCGCTTCCGCGCCACCGCCATCGGCATCCTCAACGCGTGCACCGCTATCTGGGGCGGTCTCGCCATCTATGGCATTGGCGCCCTGCGCGACGCCCAGATCGGTGTCAGCCTGATCCTCACCTTCGTCAGCGGCGGCGTGCTGCTCTGCGGTTTCCTGCTTTGGATGGTCAACGTTTCCCTCAAGCGCGGAGGCCTCGGCCTGCCCAGCCCCGCTCCGGCGCCGGCGAGCTGACGAGAGAGCCAGTTCAAGCACGTGGAGGCCGCTCTCGCACCCGTGGACTCGTCGTTCAGACACTTCACGCCTCCGCAGCCTTGATCGCGTGTCGTCCAAACGCTCCGGACCACCTCGTTCATCGCCAGGTGAACACGATTCCGGTCCATCCCGCCGAGCCGCGGAGGACCTGCTGGTACACGGCTGGCGCCTGGGACGCAGGAACGACGTGGGTCAGCAGGTGCTTCAACCGGAGATCACCCGAGGCCATGAGGCGCAGGCAGGCCCTCCGGTTGCGCCCCCGGGTCCAGGTCCAGTAGACGTGTCCTTCATTGAGGCCGCTTTCATACGTACCCGTGAGGGTGATCTCCTTGCGCAGCAATTGCTCCTTGAGGGTGATGGTCGCCGTTCCGGGCGGGCTGCCGGTCAGGACCACGGTGCCGCGATCAGCGGCACACTCCAGGGCCGTCTGCAGAATCGACGCCGCCTGGGCGCAGTGGAACACCACCTCGGCACCCGCACCGCACGTGATCTCCCGCACGCGCTTCACCCCATCCTCCCGCGCCGCAGCAATGACATGGGTCGCCCCACTGGTCCGGGCCAGCGCTAGGCGATCCTCATCCAGATCGATCGCGATGATGGGATGCGCCCCCGACAAACGCGCAAGCTGCAGGGTCATCTGGCCCACCAGGCCCATGCCGAAGATCACGACTGACTGGTCAATTTGAAGCCGGGCCCGCCGGATTGCGTGCAACGCCACATCCCCGAGGATGGCAAACCCCGCCTCCGCATCCGACACGCCCTCCGGGACACGCTCGATCGCCGCCGTGGGGGTGAGGTCGACCAGGGCATGGCTGGCGTGCGGGGCCGCGACCGCCACGCGATCCCCGACCGCATAGTCCTTCACTTCGGAACCCACCGACTCGATCCGGCCCACGGCCATGTAGCCGATGTTGGCGCGAGGCTGCGACTCCGGCAGGCCGTACGACGTGGGTCCGTGTCGGAGGAAATTGGATTCACTCCCGGCGCTGACCTGGGTGCACTGGTTGCGCACCAGAACCTGGCGCGGTCCCGGTGCGGCAAGGTCAAAGGGCTCGAGTTCGACGCCGGGAGGTGACGAGGCGAACATCAATCGTTGGGCGGAGGTCATGTGGAAAATCGTCGCGACCAGGCGCTTGGGATCGGCGCCGGAGCCTCCGGCCACCGCGGTGCAGGTTCATTGGGCGCGGATCCGCCCCCGGCCACCAACGTCGCCCCAGCAACGGCCGGCACGGACGGTGCCGCCCCCCGTCCAAGCCCGGCAGCCGTTTCGATCCTGATGAAGCGACCTTCGCGGGCCGACTGCTCCGCCGCCTCCACCAGGCGCGCCGTGCGCACCGCGTCGGCCAGCTTTCGATCTAAAGCCGGGGTGTAAGATCCGGCCAGACGATACGTCCCTCGCGGCCGTTGAAGGCCAGGTAGGAATTGTAGCTCGCGAGGTTCGCGTAACCGCCCCACTGAACGCGAGGGTGTAGCCGGCGTGAAAGGTGCCGAGCGCACCGGAGCGAAACTGCAAGGCCAGCACCACCGTGTCCTCGACATCGATGGCCTCGCCGAACCGGGTCGCGAGTTGGCACCCACTTCGGTGATCTCGTCGCCCGTGACGTAGTGCATGAGGTCGAGGCAGTGACACCCGAGCCAGAGCAGAATGCCGCCGCCCGCCTGCGCCCGGCGCAAGAGCCACGACTCCGGTTGACGAAACCGGACCTGGGTGGTGAGGAAGCGGGACTCCATGGTGAACAACGGGCCGATCTCCCCCGCCAAAATCCGCTGGCGCGCCGCCATCATGCAGGGATGAAACCGCCGCGGATAGAGCACGCTGGCCAGCACCCCGTGCTGCGTCGCAGCCTCTTCGAGCCGGAGCACTTCACCCAGCGTGAGTCCGGCCGGTTTCTCCACGATCAAAGGCTTGCCCGCCGCGATCACCCGCAACGCCAGCACCTCCGGCAGGTTGTCCAGTGTCGTCAGCAGGCTCGCGGCATGTGGATGGGTCAGTCCCAGAAGTGCAGCTTTCACATCCCGTCCAAGCCAACACAACCGCGCCGAAAGGCACCAATCAAACCGCCGGCGGGTTTTGGAAACCGTATTCTCATCGCGACGCCCTTCCCCTTTGACCGCCGCCGCCAAACGGGACGCACACTCACGGTTGAGGCTCCGGGGGGGTCGTCTCGAGTTCGGCAAACAACGCCGGGGCATTCAGCTCCAGGGCTGCCAGAGCCTGGTCGAGGTGGTGCGGTCCACGGCCACCGATGAGCGTGGACGCCACGCCGGGACGATGCAGGGCCCAGGCCAGCGCCAAATGCGCCATGCCATGGCCCGTTCGGGCGGAAACCGCAGCCAGGCGGGCGAGCCGGCTTTCCTGGAGAGGATGAAAATAGACCCCCTGATGCCCGGGAGCGACGTCGAAGCGTGAACCGGGTTGCACTCCGCCCCGATGTTTGCCGGTGAGGAAACCACCCCCGAGGGGACTGTAGGTGATGATTGCCACGCGGTACGCGGCGCACAGCTCGATCAACGTCGCGTCGACGTCACGCACCGCCAGGTTATTGTTATTCTGCAACACCCGCAGGTGCTGCAGCCCCAGGTCGCGCTGCAGCGCGAGCGCCGCGCGCAACTGTGGGGTGGTGAAATTGCTCACGCCCAGCGCCCGCACCCGACCGGACTTGACCAGCTGGTCGAGCGCCCGCCACGTGTCCGGACTCTCCGCCCCGGGGTCCCATTTGTGCAGGTACAGCAGGTCGATCACCTCCCGGCTCAGCCGCTCCGAGCTGGCGGCGACCGCGGCGTCGATCGCCTCCGGGGTATAGGGCGGATAGATCTTGGTCGCCACGGTCAGGTGCCGCGCATCCGGGCGTCGCGAAGCCAGCCAGGCACCGACGATCCGCTCGGAGAGCCCCGCTGAATAGGTGGCCGCGGTATCGATCAGCGTGAGCCTTCGCTCCAGTGCATGGTCCATCAACGCGAAGGCCGCCTTTTCATCGGTTTCCCGCCCGAACGTAGAACCGCCCAGGCAAACCGGAGTCAGGACCGGACCGTTGGGATAGAGGATGACAGCTTTCATGGGTAAGGCGGGGGTGTGCTCAATGAGCCGTGTAGCCGCCATCCACCGGCAGGTTCACGCCAGTGACATACCGCGCTGCGTCGCTCAGGAGGAAAATGACCGGCCCGCCCAAGTCGTTGTCATCGGCCATGCGCCGGAGGTAGGTCGCCTTGGAGTAGCGTTCAACAAAGGTCGGATGCTGGCCGTTGTAGTAGCCACCCGGTGACAGGCAATTGACGCGCACGCCTTTCGGGCCGTACAGCGCGGCAAAGTACCGCGTCAGGTTCACCATGCCGGCCTTGTGGAAAAAGTAGTCAGGCAACGCATTCATTCCCAGGCCCTCATACAGCGTGAAATCCGGTCCCACGGTCCCTTGAATGGAGCCAATGTTGACGATCGTCCCCGAGCCCCGGCGGACCATGTCCTCCCCGAACGCGCGGGTGATGGCGAACAGGCCGGTTGCGTTGGTTTTCATTGAGGCCTCCCATTGGGACAGCGGACCGTCGATGGTCTTCATCGGCCGGGAGACCGCGTTGTTGACCAGTCCATCGACGCGGCCGAACTCCTTCACCACGGAGTCGCGCAGGCGCAGGATCGACGGTTCGTCGTCTTGGTCGAGGAAGCGCGCGGACACCTCATGGCCGAGAGCCTTTTCTTCGTTCGCCACGGTCTCCAGCGCCGCGACATTGCGCGACGCCAGCACGAGGGAAGCCCCCGCACGGGCCAGCTGCGCCGCAAGTCCACGGCCATAGAGACCGGCACCGCCAGTCAGCAGGATCAGTTTGCCCGCCAGCGAGAAGGAGGGTGGGGTGGAGGAAAGCGGCGTGGACAAGGGGGGGACGGTTGTTCAGGACCTCAAACCGCCAGGAACTCAGGGACCCGGCACCGACAGCGAAGTCATCGGTATGCGGCGGACTCGCAATCGGGAAAGGCGGCCGAGTTGATCATTGCCGGCGCAATAGGACAACAGAACCGCGTCCTCGGTGAAGTGAATCGCCGTGTAGCAGAACCACCCGGTCAGGTCGTCCTCGATCACCTGCGACGGTCCCCAAGTCTTGGCGCCATCGGTCGAGAAGGCGACGGCCAGTGGCGCCCGCTGGCGGGGGGACTTCGGAGCGGGCACCTTGCCGGAATGGTCGTTGAACACCGCCATGAGGGTCTGTGTGCCCGGCACACGCTTGATGCTCGCAGGAGATTCGGGCGACATCAGCGGAGACGGCCGTGGGGCCGTCCAGCTCACGCCTTGGTCCGAGGAGGTGAATTCATACTGATGTCCCTGATCGGTCCGGGCCCAGGAGTAGAGCGAACCGTCGGCCAACTGCACCACACCCGGTTCCTGCAGGCCCGACATGCTGACGACGGGAATCGCCCACCAGGTCGACGACTCCTTCCAGGTCGCCCCCTCGTCGTCCGAATAATACCACATGGAAATCGCCCGGGAATCCCACGCCGGCCGGTCGTCGGTCATCGTCGTTGTCCGGTGGTAGCCCAACGGCACGATCAGCCGTCCACTCGCCGTTTGGATGACGCGATCGTTGTTCAGGACGAAATAACCCGGGGCGTCCATGATCAGCCTCGGCGGGGTCCAAGTGACGCCTTCGTCGGTCGAGATCGACATCACCACGTGGCAGTCCAGCCACTTGGTCTTCTTCACCGCGTGAAACCGGGCCAGCTTTCCGCTCGCGAGCCGCAAGAGCGACACACTCATGATGTTCTGGTAGCTCCCGGTCGGCACCACCACCCGGGGCTGACTCCACGTGCGGCCTTGGTCGTCGGAGACGATTTCCACAATCGCGGACGGACTGTGATCATGCTGTCCCTCGCTGAATTGAGAATAAGCGAACAGGATCCGGCCCGAACGAAGGGTGACGAAGCTTCCTTCGGAGATGCG
>Ga0163154_10004628_pt1 | contig 17922 bp, 19 predicted proteins | sample OliLakLV19MP9P1_FD_148649 | JGI IMG/M metagenome (GOLD analysis project Ga0163154, IMG submission 148649) | Freshwater microbial mat bacterial communities from Lake Vanda, McMurdo Dry Valleys, Antarctica - Oligotrophic Lake LV.19.MP9.P1 | ecosystem: Environmental > Aquatic > Freshwater > Lake >...
ACGACACTGTCCACAATAGTGGTAACAATACTCCGGTAAACGAGTGGCTTAGTTGTTTGCTGGCCGTCTCGGGCGCCGTGCCTAATGTGACGCTCGTATTCTTCGTCGACCACCGTTGACACTTTTCCGGTTCCCATGGGGATCTTCTGCCCAACCATGATATTTCCAGAGATGCTGTCAAGTAGGTCTTTCTCTTCAAACGCGCCGGCGTTAAGGAGCACCGTCATAGTCTCCTCAAACGAGGCACGCACCAGTACACTCGTGTCGACGCGGTTAATCCCGTGGCGTGTCATGGGAACCACCGCCCCTCGGTACGTCATGGCGTCGACCACTAAACTCACGTGGCGGTCGTTAACATACGAACCATCGAATGACAGCACTGCCCTGATTTCGTGAAACAACATTTGGGAGGCGGCCTCGACGCCGAGCGTGTTGTAGGTGTCGTTAATGTCGTTGGTGTAGGTCTTCGTCCAGTCGACCCCGTGCATGAGCCAAGTGTCCCTGAGGCAGGATCCGTCAGTGTCGATTAGTACCTGCTCCACGTTTTTGCACGAACCGGTAACGTGATCGACGACACTGATGGAAACCGTGCGTGGGGTGGCCGCCTTAATGCCCGGGATACCACTAAGGTGCACGCCCTGTAGTACCCGCGACAAAACACCCTGATAAATGGACCTTTCGACGTTCCAGCGTTTGACATCAGTTGTCAGGTTAAGGCGGCCGACCATGTCGCTCGCGTCAGTTAGACGAATCCGAATCACCCACTTGGGCGCGTTACACTCCGAATAAAGGACACTCGCCGACTCGCCAAGCACTTCGCCGATGCTTTCCGCGACGTCAAAGGGGTCAAGGCCATGTTTCTGCATGAGTGCCTTGTGGAGTTGAAGACGGATCGAGCATTTGGCGCGTGAGATTTCCCTCGCCGAAAACAAAGATGCGACTCGAAACAGTTCGTCGTCATCGTGGTTGGGGTCGTTATCGGGAGTAATTGTGTCGCTCTCGACCACATCCGCCAGCGTCACGTGCGTCAGTTTGTAGCACAGTTCTCCGGGTGTCACTTGAGGGATCGGGAAGACCGTCATAGACGGCGTCAGCATGTTCTGAGCGCAGTTGATAAGTTCTTTCAGGCGGGGCACCCCGAGGGTGACGTTCTTGGACGCCACTCCACTGTAATGGAACGTGTTGAGCGTCATTTGCGTGCTTGGTTCTCCGATGCTCTCGGCCGCCAGACATCCGACCATTTCGCCAGGTTCCGACATGCACCGCATGGTTCGCCGTTCAATCGTGTCGATGAGCGTGTCGAACGTGTCGGCGGTGAGGGGACACTCCCCGTAAACCACCTCGCGAATGATGAGGATGGAGCGAATGAGGGTCGTGTAGTGCGTTTGATCCGAGGCCGGTAGTGCGGCTGATATTGCCTCACACAGGCGGTTAACCTTCAAGAATACGTGCGACGGGTCAACCGTCCGTTGGGCGACCTGCACCTTTTGAACTGCCTTGGTGTGGTCAAACAGACGCCGGATGTTCACCGGCACAAATACGGTCCCGCTCATTTCGGGCGTGGTGATGGTTGTCCGTTGTCCGCGTAGTTGCGTGAGCGACTGCATGATGCAGTCGGTCTCCATGGCAATAATAGATTTGACCTGGTCCGACACCCCGGGGACGTTCGTGTATCGCTCAAGTTCGATATCAGACATAGGAAGGATGCCGACGCTGCACTTCTCGAGGTATTGGGGGTCATACCCGTCGCCGCCATACGCGAATTGTACGATGTACCCGTCAGTGGTGCGCACGGTGTTGTCTTGGGCCACGCATAGCCCCTCGCATCCCTTGACAATGCTGCGTTGAATATAACCCGTATCGGCGGTCTTGACTGCAGTATCAACGAGGCCTTCGCGCCCCGCCTGGGCGTGGTGGAAGAACTCGCGGGGGCTGAGCCCGGTCTTGTACGAGTTGACGACGAACCCGCACTCGGTGGGCGTATTGAATTGTTCGTTGTCGTCTGGGTCTTTGATTTTGGGGTGGATACGCTGGCCGTTGACCGACTGCTGGCCCACGAATGCCGAGATCTGACACACGTTGATGAGCGAACCCTTGGACCCGGACGTTGCCATCCCGTACAGTCGGTTCTGGTCGTTCAGACCGGCTTGCACCATTCGCCCGGCCTGGTCGATCATCTTACACAGCGTGACGGTCGTGTAGACCTCCTGGGCGTCCTCGGTGGCGTCTTTCACCTCGCCGATCCGCGCGATCTTGTGGAAGGTGCGCTCGATAATCCCTCGGACCGACCGTTCGGTGCGCGTGTCGATCATACAGTCGCGGAGCCCGATGCTGAACCCAAACGAGTTGAACCAGTGTATCATGACGCGCTGCGCGTCGCTGAGAAACTGAACCGCCGCCACGTTGCTCACGTCCTTACAAATGACATGCACCAAACCGTTCCCAGAATTTCCGAGGGTTTGCTTGCATAACGCCCCCGACAGGAGTTGGCCTCGGCGGATGTAGATGCTCCGTTCGGCGGGATCCATCCAGTCGTTAGGGTCGCCCTCGCGAACCGTGCGGTAGAGTTCGACGTCGGGAATAAGGAGACTGTAAAGTTGCTTACCGGTCCACAGTTTGCGAGGCTTCAGCATGGCCGGCTCGGGGAGTACCTTGTCGCCGTAATTCATCCACATCATGAGTTGCATCATGTGTTCGCGGTCAATAAACGTGTCTTTGCGGGTGGCGTAGTATGACGCCACCACGGCATCCTGGATAAGGCCAATGGTGGGCTTGTTCGTCTGCCCGTTGAGCATCTGTTTGTCGACCGCGAGGATTTCCTGCAATTCGGCAATGGCCATCTCGGTTTGGGTCGAGTGCAGGTTCATCTCGTCACCGTCGAAATCGGCGTTGTACGGCGTTACGGACGATGTTGAGAGTCGTATCGTATCACCCTTTTCCATGATCACCACGCGGTGCGACATGAATCCCTTTTTGTGGAGGGTGGGCTGGCGGTTTACAATGACGCGGTCGCCGTGTTGCAGCGGACGTTCCACAATCCACCCGTCCGACAGCCGGATCACCTTACGGTCGCTTTCCGACATGATACGAAGGTTAATGATGCTTCCGTCGCCGTGGATGACAGTGGTGGCCCCGTCGAGACGGTTCGCCCCGTTGACGACGCGGTTCGTCAGTTCTGCACGGTTCCAGCGAGTTACGCGAATGGGGCGGGTCATCTCGAGGGCGATCTTAAGCGGGACTCCCACCTCGTCGATATCTATCATCGAGTCAGGGCTCACCACCGTCCTTGCGCTAAAATCACTTCGCTTGCCCATGAGATTGCCGCGGATGCGCCCCTGCTTGCCCTTGAGGCGCGTCATTAGACACCTCATGGGTGCGCCAGATCTCTGGACAGCCTTGGTCACCCCCGACACGTCGTGGCGGAAATACGTTGCCACGTGGTATTGGATCAACTCGTGCAGTTTCGCGAGACGGTCTGATTTCGGAAGTTTGGCCTCTTTGCGGTACAAATTGGAAAACTTGACGATGTCCTGGAGTTTCCTCGTCAAGTCGTCCTGACCCTTGCTTCGGGACATGTCCGACTGCATGACGGTGGGGCGGATGTTTTGAGGGGGAACCACCATGACGCTTATCATGAGATCCTTGGGGTGGTTATCTCCCGAAAACCCAAGCATATCGGCATCGGACGGGATGATACCTTTGAGGATCGAATAAACATCCGCCGATGTAAACGGACGCCGCAACACCTCACGGTCTTCGGATGACATCAATTCGACCACCTTGTCCCACGACGCGTTGATGACCATTCCATCGCGACTATAGTGAGGGGAGTACCCCCCGCAGTGTTCGCACGTTTTCTTTTCGTACACCAGCGAACTCACGGCCTTGAGGCGCTGCACGCCATGCGTGGTTTTGTAGATACGGTACAGTTTTGCATTTCGGACGCGTTCCCCGGATTTGGAGACCGTGTACGGGCTTAGGAGCAAGCGACTGCAGAAGAAACACGTTACGCGAAGAATTTTCAGCACGACGGCAATGTACCCGGCGTGATACACGGGGACTGGAATATCAATATGTCCAATATGGCCGTTACACTTTTCTATGCTGTGACCACACGTGCCGCACAAGTAACGCCTATCGACCGTACCCATGCGGTGGTCATTCACGCCGTTCGCCTTGGGGAGATTCTTTACATACAAACACGGGTCGGACACTTCGACGACACTTCGACGTCGGATGACCTCCTCTGACAAAACACCGAACCTTATTCCAGTTATTTTCTGCGCCGGACGCACGACAAACTCGCTCATTTTTGTGAGACATCACATATCGACTGGGCGACACTCGACATCCTCGGAATCATTTTATTTTATTTGTATCTGTGTATCTGTGCAGACCGTGGCACAGATGAAACGAAAATAAAGCGAAGGTGTGGCGCCGTGCGTCGGTTCTACATACACAACACATCATGGCCACCGCGTCTGACAGGGTTTTTGGTGTTCACAACCCCCCAGTGGAGTCGTTCGATGAGCCTTCTCTTGACACACTCGATAGCGTACAGCCTGTGATGATCGATGTCGTCTCGGACTCTGGGCGTCGTTTTACGGTTCGCGCAGACTGGCTTGCTGCCGAAAGTGAATTCCTCAAGACGGTTGTCGAAGCAGCACTTGGCGACAACCGTACTTGCGTGGAACTTTCGACCAAGGGGAGTGTGTATCGTTCGAGTGACATGATCGTTGGGCGCATCGTTGATTACCTTAATAGGTGCAAGGGCGAAGTACTCCTTAAGGTTCCTCCCCCGCTCGTACTCAACGGGTCGGACACCACGATTGAGGCCGCCTTCAAACGTGCCGGATACCCCGACTGGGTGGCGCCATTCGTAAACGAAGGGTGGGACGCCAATTGGAAGGAATCTCCTTCCAAGGTTCCCGACAAGAAGTACCTGGCCGATTTGTTCGAACTCCTCATCGGGGCGTACTACTACGACATGAAGGCACTTAACTCGTTCTGCATGTGCAAGGTCGCCGAGATCATTTATAGCGTTAAGCCGGAAGAGGTTAACGCCACCCTCGCGTACCCCGAGTTACTCAAGGAGGTTCGCTCGCGTATGTCGCCCGGCGCGACGGACGACAGCGACAATTACCACGATACTGACGGCGACGATGAGGAGAAGGACGACGAGTAATGTGTAATGCGTAATAAAATAAAATGTTACGTGAAGGACGGCGAGTAATGTGTAATGGGTAATAAAATGTCCGGCACCGCCAAAAAGGATCTGTTTATAGTTTCGGGGACTGGTAACCAAATTCAGGCCATCATCGATCGTGATCTGAATTTACAGCATACCCACGCCCTCGTAGAATTTGCCGTAGTACCCAAGTCCTACTTAATGCTCGGTAGTGACGAGACCGTGACGATTACCGACACACTGGGTTCGTATGTCGTAGATTTTCCAAGGGGTAATTATACTCCGTCGGTCATTGCGGCGAGTTTCAATACGGTGACCGCATACACCTGTACTCCACCGGGTCGGCAGGGACAGGTGGATACTGGTAAATTTATTTGGTCGACGGCACGAACTGACCCCTCTTTCAACGTGAGTGATGGAGACTTGGGTCGAATGCTTGGACTGCCTGCCGGGGAGACGGCTTTCGTTGGGGTGTTGGAATCAGTTAATGCAATATCCCTTCAGCGCTACGATATCGTTTACATACGTTCAGATCTCGTTGCTGACCGTTCGCAGATATTGCAACCCATATTTAGCGCAGGGGTCGCGTACAACACCGATCTTCTTTATCAACCGCACGACGTGACGGTTGGTTTACGCCAAATGACAACTGCAAAGTGCAACTTATATAGATTCTGGATTACGGATGGCGACGGGGAGATCATCGATTTGCGTGGAGTTAGGTGGTCTCTCGTCTTGAGTCTTGTTAAGTTTGTCTAGCGAAGCGAAACGGGAGTTTGATTCCTCCGAGTAGTTTTTCTGAATCCGGACCGAGTCCTCTCAGTATTTCGCTAGCGCGGGCGATCGTGCGGGCATTATGGGCGTTATACTTGACCTTGTGTCTGAGGTAATAGTCATTTCTGGCAACAGCAGTTCCGCTTATTTTTATAATTGGACTACATTAGATTCCAGGAGACGACTTGAACGTCAACGTGCTCGAACTGGAAGTCCACCCATCGACCGTATACGGCTGGTTCCCAGCGGCAAACAGACCGAGAGAGGCACACGTCGCGTTGGGCGCGCCGAGGGACGCGAGCGCATACGCACTCACGCCAGCCTGCTTGGTGCCACCGCGGATGCATTGCCCATCAACATTGGTCTGACACGAACCCTGCGCGGCGAGGGAAAGATCCTCGCCAGACGGAATCATACTCATGCTCACAAAATTGTTGAAGGACATTCAATTTTTCATAATACTTGATTATGTAGGTGGTCAAACCATACAAGTTTATGTATCATTAATAAACCAATATCATGCGACGCACCCGTCCCCCGAGACGCGCCCCCATTCCGGTTCGCGTCGTACCGGTGGACGTCAAAACCATGAAATTGCCACAAACATCAGGGCCGAACCGCATCCTCTCAAGTGTGTCGTCAACTGACGCCTCCGCAGCGCAGACATCATCGGCCTTGGCTGACGTAAACGGAACCCTCGCATCGACCGGGGTGTATGTCGGCGCGGACCCGGCAGACCCGCACACGTACCTTGGTGGAATAACGAGGTCTGGTTCGTTCGTGACGATGCACGAAAGCGTGGGTGGCGACTGGAGCCTCGACGGGGTTTCGGGGTCGCTCCAGGCGTGTCGCATCGGACAGATTGTTTTCGTGCGAATGTCACTCCAGGCGTCTGAATCGGTGGGCCCCCGGTTCAACTTTGCGGTTGCCCCACCCCCGTGCAGACCACCTACCGAGGTTGACGTCGTGGCAGCCGTGTGTTCCCCGAGTGGAACCACAGTGACGCCCCAAATATTGACGATATTCCCCGACGGGCGCGTAAATATATCGGGTGACATACCTCCGCTTAGCAACCTCGTCGCTACATTTACTTATGCGCTATAAGGCGCTAAAAAGACGTATATTCGGGGTAACCAACATCCTTGACGCGTGCTGTGTACGTGTCCGACGGCTGCTGGATCGGTTGCGTGTAGGGGTCCGTCCGCTTGTTCGGGTCGGTGCAAATAAACTGAATGAATTTCTGCCTCGCCTGCATGTGCTCGTACGGGTTCCAAATCTGTCCATTCACGACCGACCGCTGGTAAATGAGAGGGTTTAGGTCAGCCACGTAGACGCGGTTCTGTCGCGGCGCAACCCGGACCTCTTCCTTGTTCGGCCAGTACGTCGTCTGACACCCCGGGAACGACGCTTCCCAACTCACGCCCTGCGGGCACAACGGGATACTATCTGCGTAAAGCGGTGTCGCCATTTACTGGTGCGTCATATTAAAAAAAAAGACGCCCATAGAAATGGGCAGAGGGGGCTGCGGACGCGGTGGTTGCGGCGGTTACGGCAATCGCGGCGGGTGGGGCCGTCGTTATTATGGAAATTATCAACGTTATTACGCACCTGGGTACTACCAGAGTTGGCCGTACCAAGCCATTTACGCGGCGCCAGTCGTGGCGTCGTCGTACTACGGATCGTGCGACCGGAGTCTGCAGGGCACATCCATCGCGAATAACTGCACCGAGGGATATCCGGTTGCCACCCCCACGAATTGCGCATGTTTCCACGTCCCGTCACAGTCATTCGGGTGTTTCGACACCAGGGGAGCAAGTTGTTAGGTGATAGACGTACTCGCTCGTTTCGACAGCACAATAAAAAGGCATGACGGCAGATAACATATCAGATACATGACGCCTCCACACCTGTGTAGGGCTCGTCCCAAGTTGCCACGCAACGATCGGTTGACGCAGATGGTCGGGGCAATCATGCAAAGTCGAGACGCAAATTACACCTTTGAGTGTCGGCTTGTCAGAACATGCCATGAGAAGTTCAACTAAATCTGGATAATCCGGAACAAAGCCTTCGTCACCCCATATCCGTCCGGAATAAATAAATCCCACGGATCGCCGATCAGGTCTTGACCCGCTTGCAATCATACAATGGGCTAACCAGTATGATTTAGTGAATTGAAGCACCATATTTAGATACTTAGATTCATCACGCACGTCATATCCAAGTGAAAGTAGGATGGGAACCCCAAACGAAGCACCACGGATATAAAACGTCATCAAATCTACACCGTTACGTTTTTCGTACATATCAGCATTGCACAGCCCCACCATCAACGGAAGACACTCGCGGATATATATGTAACTTATGTCAAATAACGGGGCGTCAACGTGGCGTTGGATACGTGCCGTTACGGCGTTGTAAACATCCACCCAATCGATCCACGAAGGCTCAAAATAAATAATCAACAATCTTTGTAATTCCGAATGCGTGTCGCCAGGATATTGGTCGATAACCGCTAGTATTTGCTGACTGTCACGCGAGGTAATTGCAGATAAGTACGCCAAATATGAACTCATTTGTGGGGGGTTGCCGTTCGCACTTCGGGGCCGGTGCAACAGAACGAGGTATGACAGATAAGATAAAACCATGAAACCCCTCAAAACGGTCGTGTGGTCTGCTTCATAATTTATTTATCGATGGAGAGACAGTGCAAGTACCTGAATGACGTTCTCCGCCGTGGGTGCATCTACACGTGCCACCCCCTCCTCGATGTGTCGATGTTGAACGGCGCCACCCGCGACAAGTTCAACGCGCACATCAGCAAGTTCGTCATCGAGAACGGCAGGATCGTCACAAAGGTTCGCATCGGAAACCAATTGATGAGTCACCGCCAGGCTGCAACGCGGTGGGCATCTCTGTACAGACGTCTCACCGGGACCGCCACCCCCGGGCGGGTTACCGTCGCATTCATGTACGGTGACAAACCAGTGTCGAATGCCAGACTCATCAGCATTTTGACGTCTCCGTACAACGCCCCGCGGTCTGCGACCATCCACCCTAGAGACCCAAATGGCGCAAATATTCATCTGCAATTCCCGACTCGCCCCCCGTCATCCCCGCAGACGATTTTCGGGTTCCTCACCCAAGAGAATCGCGTGTGAGCGTCGACACAAATATACGATCATGTCGACGATGCAGATTTTCGTCAAGACACTCACAGGAAAGACGATTACTATCGACGTGGATGCTTCCAACACTGTAGAGGAGGTTAAGGCCAAGATCCAGGACAAGGAGGGCATTCCCCCGGACCAGCAGAGGCTCATCTTTGCGGGTAAGCAACTTGAGGATGGACGCACCCTTGCTGACTACAACATTCAGAAGGAGTCGACCCTCCACCTCGTGCTGCGTCTGCGTGGAGGCTTCTAGTCAAGCGCGAGTTTTTTGTCAAGGAACGTCATGGACGCTTCGACTCTCGACAAATAATCCGCGAGTTCATTCTGTAGCATCTCGATGCGCGTCACGATGCGCGTGTCCCCCATATAGGTTTCTTTTAGGTTGCCGATATTGTCAAGTACGGCTTTGATGGCTTGTCTGGCGCGCTCGATCTTCTGGTGATTTTCTATCTTAGCAATGAACTGCGAACGCTTCGCAGACACCTGACTATCGTTTGCAATAAACATTTCGCGATCTATCAGTAGTTTGTCTATGATTTTGAAGGCCGCATATATCACGTTAATAATATCAGTCACGTTGTGGGTGCGGCTCTGCCCGGTCATATACCGAGTAATGGGCTGGAAAGTTGTGTTTGTGTCGACACTTACGTAGAACCCACATGTTTCCAATTTTTGGTGCGGCTTAACGGATGAGATGACGTTCAGTGCGTGCAGAATTTGCACGTCGTCAAACTCGTTGTCAAACTCACCAGCGTCATCCATTTTTATTGGCACCCTACATTTTATTCAACACTTGATACACAGAGGCATTATTCTGTTCTCATTTTGGGTGGGGGGTGTCTATCCACCTTGGACAAACCCCCCGCCATTTTCCGCCATGCATGATCGGTGGGTGTTGCATTTTGGATGGAACCTCGACGTGTCGTCACCGGACACGCACATGTTTGAAGGGGCAAAAAAGTATCCAGCGGGCGTGACACTCTACGCCAGAGTTGGGAACGTGTATATAACATACCACCTGTCGTTTGAGCATGTCGTATGTCACCCCTACACCGACCCCTTCACAAAACCCGACTATATCCCAAGCCAAGTGTTTATTACAGACGCCGCCGCGGCACGGGCCACTACACAGACGCTATTGCAACATATGGGAGGCCCACCCGTGCGAAGACCGGTTCGATTTAGTTATCAAAAAAATGAGCCAATTTATTAGGCACCCCACGATTGCGCAGCATGACCTCCGTAATGACGTGTACGTAAAGAATTTTAAATTCTTTTCTGTGCATGGGGACGGGCATTGTTTTCGCATACTGGGGGGCGGTGATGTGCTGTCGAGGGGATGTACATACTACTTTATGGGCTTCGACACTCGTCGCGACCCGTCATGCAACTCCAGTATTTATGACGTCAGGTCACGTAACTCCAGTATTTATGACGTCACGTCACGTAACGTGATGCGCGACTACAAGGAGGAACTTATCGACGACGATATTCTCGACCGCATGAAGGCGATTCTCGACACGCGTGACGTACAGGGTGTGTACAATGCGTGGAACAAGACTCACGGAAGGGTTACGACCTTGGACGCGATCGAAAAGATGTTTGATGGCGATCGCGATCGCGCATGTGTCATCATCCACGTCTTTGTTGCGGCGTGCAACTACGTAGGGGAGGAGAATGGGTGTACTTTTGTGTTCGACGGGTTCTACGAGAGGCCGTACGAACCCTATTATCATTCTTTGGTCACTCTGGCGTAGTTGGGGAAACCCACAGACAGATCAAAGTGTCCGACGCGGGGACTTCGATGGCATCGGTGGGTCACAATAAATGGCACCTCCGATGCGCATGTGGCTCGTATCAGACGACTGTGACGTTTGCATGGTAACCGGTGATTCGTGCATCCATTGTTTTGAAACCACCCAGAAAGTAGAGGTATTGCGCGCCTACACTGAACATCTAACGGATGACGACATCAGCCACCTCAAGAAACACAACATCAAAGCCTATCGATGTCTGTGCAAAACTCCAGGAAAACACTAACGACGTCTTCGGGAATGCGGGCGGGGAGGCGCAGGCTTGCGGACTGGCCTCAGATATACGGGCGCAGGTACAGGTACGGTGATCGTAATGGAATTCATAAACACCGCCTCGTCACACAACGCGGAGTTACCAATATAACTGTACGGAATGGATAGATAACCGCGGGTCGAACTTCCAGGAATCGTGCCTCCCCACGATGTCCCCCAACTATTAACCCCAATAAACGCCTGGATCGTATCGTTATAACCGATGAGAGTTATTGCGTGACCGCCCAGCATACTTTCTGTGGATCGATTCGGAAGAGGGATGATTCCAGTATCACGTACATTTTGCGTCATGAAACTGCTGTAAACCCCAACCCCAATCACGACGGGGATGTTCCTCGCAATAACCTGCTTTATACCCGATACAAAACCAGACCCAAGCGGCACGCGACTCCATGAGTTTGAACGTTGCAGACTGGCATTCGTGTAGGCCTTGGTTGGGGGACGTACGTCGACGCGACGAACGTCATACGCCCACATCGATTCGACACACACACCCTGGATCCTAATACTTTCCATCCCATCATCCAGATATGCACCGTCCTGCCCGATCAACCCGCTGCGGGCGCGTGCGTTATAATACAAAAACAGACGCGACGGGTCGAACGACACGGTTTTCACGAGATTAAAGGCGTGGCAGATTGAGTTGGCGACACAACTCCCGATTCGCCCTTGGTCGTATGGACGGAATGACGACGGGACGGGCATTGTGTAACTCGACGGGATGGATCGCGGGAGGGACCTCAAAACTGGAACTTGAATTTTCGGACCAAACAGACGTGCGCCAAATGTGTATTGTTGGTATTGTTGTTCAGTCATGTTCCTTTATTTCAGATGTGCGATATATTTACACATTGGCCCAGTGCATAATTCCACTTACGATCCATTTTCCATTCGCAAACACACACTTTATATTACAAGCGACATTGGTCGGGATATTCCCATCCAATTCTACCCCATATCTGATGACAATATCGGACACGTTCTCGTAATACGTTGGCACATCGTTTTGGATGACCATTCCTGATATGACATATGCGAAGGGCGCGCCGTCGTAACGTTTTTTGTACGTCGATGGCCCGAGTATGGTGACCCAGTCCTCAATGGTACGTGCCCTGCATAGAAACACAAATTCAACCCAGTTCCCATTTGTGCTGCTATCGGGGAGGTATAATTCCCATGTGTCCATCGCGTAAACGCTAGGGTTAATTGGCGGCAAGTAATAACGTTTGTTATTGTCGCAAAAAAACGCCCCGCGTGCATTGCCCCGTGCGCTCCGCGTATACGACCTGAAGTCCGCATGTGCCAGCGTAATTAAATCGTACGACAATAATGGACTGAAATTAACTGTGAACTGTTTCGCGAGGGTGGTTGACACGGCGGTTTGCGTACTGGCACTCGTATAGGCGGCGTCCTTTTCGACCAGGCCGAACGACATTTGTATTCATCGTATAAATCCTTACACCTCAGCCCAGTGCATAAGTCCACTTACGATCCATTTTCTATCCGCATACACACACTTCAAATTACAGGCGACATCGGTCGGGGTATTCGATCCCGTGTCTGGTCCATATTTAACGTGCACTTCGGCCGCGTTCTCGTAATACGTTGGCACATCGTTTTGTATGACCATTCCTGTTATGACAGATGTGAAGGGCGAGTTGTAATAACGGTCGTCGTAGGTCGATGGTCCGAGTATAGTGACACTATCGACTACGGAACGTGCCGCGCATAGAAACACAAATTCAACCCAGTTCCCATTTGCGCTGCTGGCGGGGAGGTATAATTCCCATGAATAATCCGTGCTAATGTTAATTGGCGGCAAGTAATAACGTTTGTTATTGGCGCAAAATAATGTTTTGAGTGGTTTGCCCCGCGAGTACGACACAAAGTCCATAGGCGCCAGGGTAATTAAATCGTACGACGACAATGGGCTGAAATTAACTGAGAACTGTTTTGCGAGGGTGGTCGACTCGGCGGATTGCGTACTGGCACTCGTGTAGGCCGCGTCCCTTTCAACCAGACCGAACGACATTTATGTTCATCATATATTATTACTTCGAATGAAGACCGCATTTGGTGGGAATAATACCCATGTCGACGCGAGGGGGAAGGACCTTTCGATGGCAATATCTCCCACGGGGGTAGGCAACACTGGGGGAGATAAATGCGCCGCAATCTGGGCGGAAACAGGAGGTGGTCACTGCCGCCGGGTCTTTCCCCGCGCGATCGATGTTCGCGGCGCTCGGCGTGAACGGGTCGCTTGCGTAGTCCCCGCGCCACCCATCATCGGTCTTCTCGATGGTGCACACCTCCGCGGCTTCGATGATTCCACATAGAGCCGTGTACTCCAGTATGACCGACTTACGGTATTGGTCCGCCTCACGGGCAAGAACTGCGGCGATGCCTTGGTTACCGGCAACGCGACATGCGTCTCGGGTTGACTGGGCGCTGGTCGCATATTCTTGAATGTACTTGTAGGACTTGAGGGCGTTCTTCATATCGACAGTCTCCCACGTGCGGGGGTTGTTGTCACGGGAAAACTTGATGGCGACAGCGGCCTTCTTGGCAATAGCGTCGGTCGACTCGCATGAAGACTCGGCGGCGCGACGATGCGCCATAATCTCGGGGGTATCGTCAGTTTGCACACAGGTGGGCGGAGCGACCCCTGCGCGGGTCTGCAGATGATCCGCAAATATCCCGTCGAATCCGCGATGGTTGTCGTCGCTATCCTCGGAATCGTCACTGACAGGGCTTGAAGGGCTCGAAGGGGCAGAAGAAGGCGTCGGTGGGGACGGGGGGCGCTTGACTTTCTGACGTTTGGGAGGAGGCTGTTCTACGGTGGGTGCAACGGGACGTTCCTTCTTCTTTTTCTTTGGCATAGGCTGGGTGGCGGCGGGCGTGTTCTTCTTGGGGGTGCGAAGATCGTGTTGAATGGTTCTCATGAGCACGACATTCTTGCGATGTTCCGGAGTGATCGTCTCCCGAAACACGTCGATCACGCCTTTTACGATCTGGTCCATAAACAAGGGCGGGGACGGTTTGAAGAAAAAATGAGGACCCTCACGATATTATTTTCACGCGCCCCCATTCGCGTCTGTCGCCACAGATATAATGGGATGACTGATTTTTTCCTTTGCACTTATCGACCGTCGCCATGGATGCCAAGAAGATTCGTTCCAACTGGAAGAAGGGAATGCAAACGTTCAAGCGCAAGTTCCCTATCCACTGTCCGATGCATATGTACGGTGGGTACATCAACACTTTTGTCGATCACGTCAAACGTGTGTTTCCGGATGTAGCGTTCGGTTCCGCGTTCATGATGTCGACGAAGTTGCATTACGAGTGTGAACCCCTTGAGTGATGCTTAAGGACGTTGAAAGCGAAATTCGCAGTCTACGTCTCTCATCAACCCACCATGACATCGAAATTATGGCTAATTTCATCATTACTGGGGTAGATTCCGGCTCAATTCATTCTATCTTAGCCCATCGTATCGTCACTGCTCAATCACTTCGATCACTTCCAAATAATTCATACTATCGATGGAGGAATTAAGGCCAAAGTCTAATTATTGGATGAATGAGGAGGAAATATGAACATCAACCGTTCTCAATCGTTCTTGACTTTCGGCGGAGACGAAGGACCAACAGTGCTAATGTCAGGCACGTAGGTGAGCATGTTATCGGCGACGTTAGCCAATGCTGTAACGGTCCTCCACCATAAAGACGTCGATGGTTCGTCACTGGCTAGTAAAGCGGAGATGCGACGGCCATTCACCCACCACTCTCGGTCTCCGTTTGTCATCTCGACGGCGGGCCCACCCTTGCGATGCTGTAATCCGTGGTTGTACCAAAAGCGGGCGCCGTGTTGAGTAACCACGGCCGGGGCGTCGTCAACGCTATGTAACCATCCACCCGAGTCGCGCGTAACGGACACTTCGCTCATGATGGCTCTAGACCGTGAAAAATGTCGGTCCGTCGGCCTATCGTCGGCCTAACGGCCTATCAGCCCATCGAGTTACAGAAATAATTATCTGTTCAATTATCCCCACAGGCATTCTGCCACTTTTTACTCCATACTGAAATAAAACAAACGCGTAGAGGGCGAATCTGGCACTGCGCAGGAGCGGGGCTTGCGATGAAAGAAATAATCCCTCACCAGAGCCTCTAGGTCAAACACAGATACACCATGGGCGGACGACTCCCCCATAAGTCCCTCCATCACCGGCACCACGTGTGTGTCGAAAAAATTGGGCGGTGGGACGCTGCTGATGTTCGTGACGAGCACATGCACGAACGTTTTCATCATCTCGATGTTCACCGGGAAACGCTTGGTGGGCTTGAACCGGAAACACTGTGGGACAAGATCACCGACACATATCTGGCTCCGACTGTGGACGTTGCACGTCGATCGGATTATACTCTCGTACGCAGGCGGCACGTCGATACGCATGAGCCACGGTTTGGGCGATGGTAATTTCCCCGTCGCCAGGTTGTCGCGTGCGAACCGCATCTCGAATATACGGGCCGCTTGGCACATGGTGTAGGTGGAACTGGCGTTGTTGTCATCAACCACAAGGGTGATCACAGGATGACAAACGTCACTGCGCGACTCAAACCGAACGATACTACCCTCGTATGCAGGCCCGATCGCGGTCGCGCGCACACACCGTACGTTCATCGGACATAGTTTCTCGGACAAAAACGTCGAGAGACGGTCGCACGGCGTCATGCCGAACTAAAATGAACCTGACCAAACGAAATTAACGAGACACAACGGGCCAACCAGAAACAAAGAATCTGTTAACAACAACAGATTTATACACTGTTGGCATCCGACGACGACGAGGACGACTCGGACGTATCCGTCTCGTTGTCGGATGAATTGTCGGATGAAGAAGTGCTGGCGTCGTCGTCGTCGTCGCCGACATCAAGCGTAAGGGTATTTGCCATTTCGATAACAGTGATGTCTGCCTCATCGGCAGCACTGTTTGCTTTAGCCACCGCAGCGGTCGAAGCCTCGATGGCCAGTTGAACTTCCTTCGAAAAATCATCGGTCATCTCTCGCGTGAGGTCGTAGTCGTGACGGCAGCGTTGTTCGTCAATCTTGGCCTTTGTGGCGACCTCCTCAAGTTTGTCGGCAGATGTCTTACTTTCGTTATACTTCTGAAGGCAATGCTCCATGACGACCTTGACTTGATTGAAGAGGAGATCAGCCTCGGAAGACTTCAGGGACGCGGCGAGAAGCGTTTTTTCGTCTTCGACCACATCGTCCAGCGCAATCTTGAGACACTCTTCCGCATCTTCGACGCGAGCACTGGCGCGTTTGGCTATCTTGGCCAATTTCGTCGCTTCTCTGACCTTAGCGTAGATACGCGAGATATCCCGATAGAGGTTGCGTCGCTTCACCAAGTGGCGCCGAATAGCCGTACTAGCCGTGCTATTGGCGTCGGCCATTTTGTGTCAACTTTTATTCTGGTTTGTCGTGCCTGTAATGATGAAGTATCTGTTCACCTTCGAAAAATCACCCTACGTAACAGATTCGTGTGATAAGATCGACGCAACACATGACTCTGTGTGTGAAGCGTACGTTTCCCCATTGCATGTTTCTCCATGGCTTCAACCTGCTGTATGTGAAGCGTACGTTTCCCCATTGCATGTTTCTCCATGGCCTTAACACTCCTGCCACCGATAAATTTAGATTTTAACTTCTTTTCCTCGTTCTTGCGAAACCATAGGAGTTCATCGTTTACTCTGTCAAGTTGAAATACGATAGCCCATAACACTACTGTGATGACCAATAACATAGAATAGGCTTGCGATTGTGTCTCCGCATTAGTCAAGACGGGTGCTTGTGTGCGAAGACAGACAGACAGCATAACCCGACGCAACAGATTCGCGTGATAAGATCGACGAAACACACCTACACGCCAGAATCGACCTTCTGCGCACCGGTGCGAGCCTCGTGAGGCAAGTTTAATACCCCTTCGGGTCAGCCGGTAGACAAACAATGCCCGTCTGCCGCCGTGGCATCTTCCACCGTGTTGAGACCATCCTCGTTCCACTCCTCGTTCACGTGGTAGATCACTTCGGGTTCACGGGGTAGCACAAAGCCTTCGATGAGCCACTCGCACGCGCCAAGAACACCGTTGATGTTCTCGCGGGCGGGGCCTGTAACGCGGTGATAAAGTCCGTTTTCCACCCATTCACGCTCGGTGACGCCGTTGGGGTGAACCTTGGTAGTCGCAGGGAGGCCGCCGGTGCGGTGTATTTTGCAGGGGCCACGCCCGATCGTCTTGTACCACGTGCTAACACCATCGCGGATAACTTCGACGTTCATAACGAAAAGTGACTTGAGGAATAAGTTTTTGTAACGTCAACGTAGCGACAACAGAGTGGCGATGGCAACGACAGAGATCAAATCATGAATGATACGCACTCGTCGCATTGCCGGTTGCATTCACGTTGGAACTCGCCTTGCACGTCTCCGAATTCACGCAGTCTTCAGCACGGGTGGGCATGATCCTGGAGTTCCGGTGAAGGTATGGACGTCACAATAATACAATAGACGAGGAGACGGATGCAACGGTCACCATCATCTTCATAAAAATGATTTGTCATACCCTCTCGGTGGCGAACGGGGAAGTTTGGGCGGCCGCCATCAAACATTCGTTCCGCGAACGGATATTTCCTCATTCATTTAT
>Ga0163154_10004631_pt1 | contig 17916 bp, 18 predicted proteins | sample OliLakLV19MP9P1_FD_148649 | JGI IMG/M metagenome (GOLD analysis project Ga0163154, IMG submission 148649) | Freshwater microbial mat bacterial communities from Lake Vanda, McMurdo Dry Valleys, Antarctica - Oligotrophic Lake LV.19.MP9.P1 | ecosystem: Environmental > Aquatic > Freshwater > Lake >...
AGATGAAAAAAGCAGGCAAAACCAGTAAAGGAGAAGTTATTTTAGACAATAAATCATCGATATTTTAAAATCAAAAGCTCTTAGGAGCTAATTTCCTATCATCCTATTAATAAATCGAGGTTCCCTTAAGTTGAATTCTTCTGTCCTCATCCATGTACCCCATCATCTTGATTCCCCCCGCCCTCAAGTCCGCCCTTTAAACCATGCCTGGGGTACCTAAGCCCGTTGCACCCGGCCTTGACCCGCAACTGATGACCGTAAACGTGGGTGGGTGGTGGTCCGCTTTGCCGAGGTCCAGATCACCCAGCAACCCACTAGCTGCTGCAAAGTCATCGCCCAGACCCTCCAGGACCCCCTCCTCCACAAGCCCTTTAGCCATGTACCCGACTTGCTCCCCGTGCCCCACTGGACTCAAGCCGAAGCCGAGGTCATGGCCCGCACCGGCAGAGACGTGCTGTGAGCGTCAAGCCTGACTGACACGGACGGACTTGGGCAACTGCAAGGCCAAACCCGCCGCCAGGACCCCAAAGGGGATCAGGGCAAGTAGAGCCGAATGGATACCGTACTGGTCCGCCAACCAACCCAGGAGCGGGGTCGCCAAGCCGCCGATACTCCCGGCGAGACCCATGGTCACCCCCGAGGCCATACCGACCCGGCGGGGGAGGTACTCCTGACCCATCACCACCATCACACTCATCGGCGCAAACAGGACCAAACCTAGGGGCACCAAACAAGCGGTCGCTAGCCCTACCCCCGGCAGAGTCAGAAACAGTAACAAAAAGAAGGGGAGTAACCCCAGACTGCCCCAAATCACCCATTGCCGCCCGTAGTGGTCCGCGCTCCAACCACCAAGCAGCGTCCCCACCGCCCCAAAAATCAGAAAAACCGTCAGGGCCAACCCCCCCAGGACTTTTGACTGGCCTAGGACATCCACGAAATACAACGGCAAAAAAGTATTGAGTCCAAAGAAAACAATGGAGCGGCAGACAATCATCGCACTCAAACAGATAAATGGACCCCAATGGTCCACCGCCCAGCTAGGTACTACCACTGCTGACTGACCCGGCGTAACCCGCGCCGCCTGAAATTTATAACCGACGAGCCCAGCCATCAAACACGCCGGGACGAGCATCCAGACCATCCCAGCTAGCCCAAAGCTCAAGAGGAGGGTAGTGGCAAGCAGCGGCCCCAAGGCAAAGCCGAGATTACCCCCGACCGAGAACCAACTCATGCCCGTAGCGCGTTGGCTAGCAGCGACGCGATTGACCATCCGGGCGGCCTCGGGGTGGAAGGCGGCGGAACCGATCCCACCCAGGCCCATAGCCAATAGCAGTAACCCGTAGTCAGCGAACACTCCAGTTAGGGCAATTCCTGTCCCAGTGGCAAGGAGTCCAAAGGGCATGAGCCAAGGCGCAGGGCGTTGGTCAGCCAGTTGTCCAAAGATGGGCTGGACTAGGGAGGAAACTAGGGTGAAAACCAGCACCAGCGTCGCAGCAGTGGCGTAGGAGAAATGACGCTCAGCAATTAAAAAAGGTAGGAGGGCGGGTAAAACGCCTTGATTTAAGTCCAAGCTGAGATGTCCGGCAGTCAAAACAATAATGGCTCTACGGTCCATTGCACTCCCCTCTAGAACAGATCATCTGATGAATAAGATAACAGATCATCTGATGTTTGGAAAAGAAGGATAAGGATTTCTTCTGTTTTGGCTTATCGCAACTGGCTAGCCACTCCCAGACGTGTGGCAGGACTGCTTAGAGCTATTATCAGGGCAGTCATCGTGGGACTTGTCCATGCCACCGCCCGAGGACCTACAACAACTTTTGTATGAGCGCGAACAACTCATCCAAGAACTTGCTCAAGAACTTATCCAGGTCAACCAGCACAACCGCGTCCTACAACAGGCAGCGGACCCGGCTACTAGCCCAGCCCAGCCCAATGAGCGGGTAGCTTGGTTGGAGCGGCAGTTAACCAAAGCCCGTGAGGACTTGGCGGCAAAGGAACGGGAGAACTACGTGCTGCTAGAGCGGGTACAACAAGGGCAACAGGAGAATCAGAAGCTTCAACAATACTTACGGGAACTCCCCGATTTGTACCGCCGCAAGTTCACCGAGCGTATGGGACCTTTTAAGGAACGCATGAATCAAGTCGAGCGCGAGAACCACCGACTCCAGCAATGCCTCCAGACCCTAGGCCAGCTCCCCGACGGGGCCCAACCCCTCCTCCCCGAGAGCACCACTGAACTATGAACCCCGCCCATACCTATTTGGAACAGACCGCTCAACGGTTGGGTCTGCCCCTCATCCTGCCGCCCGTCCCCGCCTTTACGCCAGTTGCCCTGACGCTGCCTTGGCCGGACTCCCGCGTAGATGTCCTCTATTTGCCGATTATCTGGACCGCGCGGGGACCCCTGTACGGGGAGGCCATTGCCCGATGTGGAGATTTCTATATCCAGCCCTGGGACCTGAGTGACTCAGAGCGGCAGGGATACTACCAGTTGGCCCGAGCTACGCTTGGGGACCAGACTCCCGCTGGAGTTTACCTGTTGACCTTTGAGCCCAAGCAGGGTCAAACCGTGGCGGTGGGGTTTACCGCGATGCCGACAGATGCGGCTCTCGTCTCGGTGGTAGTCCAGCAACCAGATTTATTTTTGTGTCATTGTTATGCGGCGGCGGGGCTACCAGTGGTTGAAGTACAGGCTTGGCGGCAAGGGGCCGTCTGTCTGACGCAAGTGCCCGCTAAACAAGCTTTAGTTTGGCCTGGTGTAATCTGGTACCCTGACTGGATTGGTTGCTGGGTTTATCCGCCCCCCACTGACCATGCTGGGCATCCCCTGGCAGCATTACCTCCTCTACATTAGGAGGACTTAACCACCTACAAGCCCTACCTGAGTGGATAGGCTGAAAAAACAGTAGTCGGACGTTACGTGTTTAATCAAGCCTATCCACTTTTTCACCGTCAAAACTAACTAAAGAACCTTTGCCATAGGTCCCGGCTGAGTTGGCTAAAACGGCGCAGCGGGTCCTCCGCTTCTGGCAGTACAACGGGTGACGGGGGTTGGAGTTGCTTGGGACGGCGGGCGCGGGCGGCGGCGGCAAGTTGGGCCACTACATCACTGGGAGCCTGTCCAGGATTGGTGAGACGTTGGGCACGTTGGGCAAGGTTTTGGGTGTTAGCGGGTACGGTCGCTTGGTGCAACCGCTCCCCCACGGCTGAGGCATCGGCGGGTCGTTCGGCGGCACTGCTCAAACAATCTTCCAGGAGGTCCACCACCCCGGCGGGGACTTGCCGCCGAGTCAAGAGACGACGGACATTGACGGGTTCGGCCTCTACTTCACCAAGAAACATCTGGAAAGCCGTCACCCCCAGCGCGTAGACATCGCCTTTTTTGAGTCCCGCTAAGTCCTCTCTGGCAACCCGGCCCTGGCGGATCTCCGGGGGCAAATAGAGCGGGGTCCCGACCACGCCCAGGCCCACGGAGGAGAAACCCGTGGTCAACTGTCGAAAGAGAGCCAAATTATTCTCAACCCCGATTCGTCCCAACCCAAAATCCGTAATCACCGCCCGTCCCAGGCTATCCAGGAGGATATTTCCCGGCTTGATATCGCGGTGGACGATCCCCCGTTGGTGGGCGACCCCTAGTCCCAGCACCATCTGCTGAAAAAGGACCAAAGCGCGGTCCACGGGCACTTGTCCACCCTGGGCGGTGCGCCGACTGACCCAATCCACCAAATCCCCCCCCGGACAAAAAGCAAAGGCCAGATAGGGCGGGTTACAAGCGAAATTAGATTGCTCTAGCCGCACAATATGGGGTGTATCGAGTTGGGACAACAGACCGCGCAGGACATCGCGTTCCCGGAGTAAGACCTGAGCCGCTAGGGGGTCCGTACAGAACTTGACCGCGTGCTCAACCTGTTTATCAAGGTGCCGCGCCCGCCAGACCTCGCCAAAACTACCCGCGCCCAAAAACTGCAACAATTCATACTGCCCGTCCACCGTCCCCTGACCAATATCAAACTGCAAGGGCCGGAGCGGGACCACTCGGGTAAAGTCCGCCACACTCGCCAAGGCTCGGGACCCCGCCTGGAAGGTACGCGGCAAGTTGAGCAGAGTTTCTTCAAGTTCAGCGGCGCGGCCCTCCGACAGGGTACCTTTAAACTCCTGTTTGGCCTCCTGGAGGGCTTGGCGGGTCTCCTCTGGGGTCAGGTTCGCAATGGCTTCGGCGTTCTCCTGGGCTTCTTGACCATCCGTGAACCATTCCCGACGGATTACTTCCACCACCGCAATCCCCGCCCGTAAGGCCGGGACATCCAACAGTTCGGCTCCCCCGGCCCACAATGCCTTGAGTAAAATTCGGCCTACCTGTTTGGGGTTCTGGGGTTGCATACAAGATTTAAACTTCGCTCATAAATTATAATCGCCGCAAATTTACCCTGGGGGCGGGATCACTTCAAAGCCAAAGTTTCGAGACTTGTCCGCACTTGGCCCTTAATCTGGACGGTCCCGGCCTTGAGGTCGGCTACGGCACTGTTACCCTGGACGCGCACTTGGCCTTGGCGGTAATCCACGTTTCCACTGACGGTGAGGAGGTTTTGGGGCTGGTCCCAACGGGCGGTGGTGGCAGTCAGGTCTTGGCGGGGAGTCTGGTGCTGGTAGGCCATCCCTTGATTGGCAATGAGGGTCTGGGCCTTGAGATTCCAGTCTAGGACCGGAGCTTGCAGGCGGCTCACGGGGTCTTGGACGGTGACGGTCTGGGCTTGGATCTGCCCTTGCTCCACCTGCCAACGGGCCGTGGTGGCGGTGAGGACGACGTTGCGCTTGGGCTGGGTAGCGGTCACTTTACCCGATAGATTGAGTAAATCCCCGGCAAGGTCCCCCTCCATGCGCTCCCCCTTGACAATGATTCCTTGCACCGGGTCGGTCAAGGTAACTCCGCCCGTGGCCTCCACTCGGTCTTGGTCGGGCAACCAGCGCAACTCAGGGGTGGTGAAATAGACCTTGCGCTGCACGGAGCGGGCCACGACGACCCCCGAGAGGACAATCACCCTGGCTTCCGTCTGGATCTGCCCCTTGGTGGCCTTCACGAGGAGGGTTTTGATGCCGTCTTCAAAAAAGGCTCCCTCAATCCCCGTGACTACCGCTACTTTGCCATCGCGGGAGTATTCGGCGCGTTTGGCCTTCAGTTCCCACAACTGGCCCCGGCCCTGCTGGTCGGATTCCGTGAGAATAATGTTATCAAAGCTGAGCGAGGGTTTGTTCGTCGCAATCGCGGCCTCGGCGGGGTTGGTCTGCCCCGGCCCGCCACTACAACCCGCCCCTAGCCCCGCCAGGATCAGCGCGACCAAGGCCAAGAGGTAACGCACCTACTTACCCTGAGCGCGTAGCTGGAAGGCCATCTTCATCGCTGCCACTGCTTCCTTGAGTTGGCCTTGCTTGAAGTACAACTGGGCCAAGGCAAAGTGGCTGAGGGGGTTGCTGGGGTCAGTGGTGAGGGATTCGCGGATTAAAGACTCCGCCTGTTTCATATCGCCCCGGTCGTAGTTGAGGAAGGCGAGGTAGTTCTGGGCCCAGGTCTGATTTTTGTCTTGGGTCAAGATGGTCTGCAACTGGGTCTCGGCATTGCCCCGGCGCGAGCGCACTTCGTCGAGCATCGTTACCACTTCCAGGTTATTGAGGCGTTTAGCAGCCTCTTTGTCCCCATTTTTGAGGTAGGCCCTAAAGTCGTCCCACCAGCCGTCCGGGATGGTCTGACCGCGCTGGAGCGGTTCCATGTACTTCTCACGGGCGAGCTCTTTGAGTTGGAGACCACGGGCGAAGGAGGCCATCGCGGCGCGGTAGCGGGCTTCTTGGTCCTTGGGGTTCTTCTTGATCTGGGCTTCGGTGTCCTGGAGGATTTTGAGGGTGTACTCGGGGCTGAGTTTGTCAATATCCAGCGCTACGGGCCACGCCCGGTCTAACAAAGAAGTACGCGAATAAGCCATCAGGAGGTCAAATTTCAAATCTACGTTCTTGGGGTCGGCCTTACTCTGTTGTTCTAGTTGCTGGATCTGTTGGGGGACGACGAGTTTGGCGGAGTCCGGTAAAAACTGGGGCCGCTCTTCCTGGACCCCGACGCTAATCTGTAATGTGTCCTGGTCAGTGGTCTGGGCCAAAGCGGGAAGGGTAATCCCAACCACCATCACACCCAGAATCAAACGGATTACGCTCATGATTGTTGCTCCCGAAAGGCGGCATAAACCCCTTGGACGTTGTACCAGTTCAAGAAAATGCGCGCTAGCTCCAGGGCTAGTTGGGGCCTTCCCTGATCAACCAAAAATTGTAACACAGGAGCGAGGGTTTTCTCATTGAGTAGACCCCCTAGAGAGAGGGCACCCCAGAGGGTTTGGTGTAAGGGCGTCATCTGAATCATCATTTTGACTTGCCAAGTCGGGTGTTTGCGGTAGAACCGGACCCCCATGCGGCCCCGTTCGTATTCCACCTGGATCAGGCGGGGCAACTGTTGTAGCCGAAAAGCCGGGTGCCAGTGATAACCGACAGCCTGGGGACATTTAATAAGTTTCAGTCCAAGCTTCTTCAGCCGCACGCCGAGTTCTAGGTCCTCCCAGCCGTAGAGCGTGAACCCTTCATCAAAGAGCCCCGCTTCCAGGAGCCATTTACGTTGGATGGCGACATTCCCGGTGGCAAAATAAGCGGCGGAAAAATCGGTAATTTTGTAGGACTCCTGAGTGGGTTGCTCGAAGTTGGCAGTATTGACCACCCGCCCGTAGGTGAACACGCGGTCACTCCCGGCCTGGGTCAAGGCTTGGTGGTGGGCGGCGAGAAACACTTCCGTCACCACCAAATCCGAGTCAATGAAGACAACCGTATCGCCCTTGGCCTCCCGCACGCCGAGATTACGGGCAACCGCTGGCCCCCCATGGTTCTGCTCAATCAACCGGAGGTGCGGGAAACGGGCGGGGTTCGTCTGGAGAAACGGCACGGTCCCGTCGGTGGAGCCATCATCTACCACCACGACTTCATAGGTCCCGTCCCAGGTCTGCTTTTCCAAGGCATCCAGGCACTTGGTCAGGATGGGTAAACGGTTGTAGGTGGGGATGACCACACTGAAAAACATAGACTGACCCCAGACCGTTGCTTGATTATTGTATCTGTGGCTGTGGATGGTGGCCCTGACAGGATTCGAACCTGTGACCTAAGCGTTAGGAGTGCCTCGCTCTATCCCCTGAGCTACAGAGCCGACCCGCGCCTAGTATACACCTCAGAAAATCAGCCAGACTAGAGGGAGGTCCGAGGGGAACCGATGCAGTTAGATTTCGTGAAGCTAATCATTGCTGGAGGCTTTTTACTCGGGATGACCTTACTCATCTTCTATACATGGCAGTCGCGCCGGGGTTCCTAGGCTTGGTCACCAGCCGTAGCGGTGATTAAGTGAGCTTTCTAGACCTGTCAGCATGATGTCAAGGTCAGCGTAGTGTAAATCTTCCTCAGGGTTTGTCAAAAAGAGAGTAGATGCATATAAGATTCTTAGTACAACTTAGTCAGCCGTTCGAGAGGTGCTTTTCCATGCCTGCTACCTTACTTATTGATCGTCAGCAGCTTTCCAAGTTATCCAAAGAAGTTCTGCGTCCACTTGGCTTGGGTCAGTACTCGCTTTACAAAATTGAAGTACCCAGTGTTCCAGAGGTTGTTTATGCCTTGAGAACCAGTGCAACAAAAATCTTCTTCCTCAAAGTGGATGGAGAACCTGTATCTGTAAATGAGCATCTAGACTTTAGAGTGCTGGAACGAGTGGTGATTGATAATTCAGCAGAACAGTTTTTCGTGCCTAATTCTGCCGTTTCAAGGTGATTGGGTGAGTCTTCTTGGGGATGATTCACTTTGGGTTTTCCTAAGCGGTTCTGACGAGAGCCGTTTTCTAGATGACATTTCTTTCGGTATTGAATGCTTATTTTATAGAGGCTTTCCTCTAGATAATGTTGCTCTATTTATTGATCAGCCGATAGGTGCTAATTTCAGACAGGTTTATACTTTTAGACCAGGATTAAATATTTATAGAACTGCTGATTTACACGAAGAATTATTCAAAAGAACTAATTATACTAAGCTTGTGATTATCGTCACGGGACATGGTAGCAGCTTAGGAATAGATGCTTCACCAGTAATTAAACCGTATCACCTACTACACGTGCTTAAATCTCTTGGGCACTTGCAGCAGGTACTCGTTGTTTTAGGTCAATGTTTCGCTGGTACGTTTAATTTTGTAGAAGCCAGGAGCTTTGACCCCGTAACCAAAGCGGTTTTAAATCCAGAAATTTGTATCCTCGGAGCCGCTGATCTGACAACTAGTGTGAGTGTGCCCCTGAGTTATGCCTCGATTTTTCCCTTCAATAGGTTTAGTTGCACGCTTAAATGGACTGCTAATCTATACTTAGCTCATTTCATGGAGGGCGTAGCTACTCCAAAAGATATTGATGGGGATGGAAGATGCACTGTTCTGGATATGTACAAATCTGCTGGAATAGAGACGAATCAATTATTGTCTCAGGTGAGAGCAACAGCAATGCAAGAGCTTGTCGAATTACTACAGCAACCTATGGTCGTAGCCTCATCTAGTACGGAACTGGTTAAACTATTTCAGCAAGCACGAGAAGATGCGATTGCACGTATAGATGCAATCTTGGTTAACCAAAACTTTTGGATACTAAACGCAAACTATGCTCGTACCTTAGAGTTCTGAGACTGAATTCTCAGTGTGAGACTCTGTGGAACCCTGCTTAGGTTTGAGTATACTGAGGTCCCGGAGGTAAATTATGACGACTAACCTGGGTACGGCAACCAAAATTACAACAGATACTTGGCTACGCGCAACCTGGGAGGAATTTTTGGGTGTTGCCGATGACCCGGCTTATCTTCAGGGCCGGGCTTACTACGACCATAGTCAGATGAGGGTTGAAATGGCGGCTTTGGGTGCGGCTCATGGTCATGACAACGCTCTGTTGTTAATTATTATTACTATCTTCACAACCTTGAAGAAAATACGGGTGCAACAGTTTTCAAACACTAGTTTTCGGAGAGAAGGACTTCAGGAGTGTCAACCGGACTGCGCCTTTTATATCGGGGACGATTACAAAGCCTTGCCTCGTGGAAATGCACCTGTAAATGTAGACCTGATGGGACCGCCTTCTTTAGTGATTGAAATTGGTGCCTCTTCCATCAATGATGACTTGGGGCGTAAGCGCGTGTTGTACGAGCGTCTCGGCGTGCGTGAATATTGGGTAGTAGATGTGGCGGTAGCTGAGGTATTTGCGTTCTCCGTAGCTGAGGAACGCAGTGGGCGGATTGAGAACTCGGTGGTTCTGCCGGGGTTGAAGATGGCGGTGGTTGAAGAGACCCTGCGGCGGGGGCAGCAGGAAGATGATGCAACGATTGGTCAGTGGTTGATGGAACTTTTTTGCTAACCTCTAGGCAAATCATCAATGGGGAACCCTGGGTACAAAGGCCGCTGAATCAAAATAGGTCCGAAACCGCTGCACTTGTTCACCTTGGAACTCTAGGATGCTCACCCCGCGATAGCTCATCGGTTTACCCGAGGGGAGGGTGCCCGTGGAAGTCCATTCGAGAACTGTTAACTTTTCGCCTTCGACGACGTGTTCAAATTCGGAATGGACCTGACCAAAGGTTGCGAGATATTCCTGCCAGTACATACGGATGGCGGCTTTGCCCTGTAGCGGCTGGGATTGAATCAAGTTCCCGAACTCGGCATCTTCGCTGAAAAGGGCAACTAAGGGTTCGACATCTTTGGTCTGTTCGGTTTGTTGGAGGGTCTGCATGAAGCGGTCAGCAACGGGGCTAGCCATGGGTGTCCTCACAGGTTACTTTTTACCCTAGCGGACGAGGTAGGGCTTGGCCTCTATCTAGGGTCGGGACCGAAACAAGGGAAAATGATGGAACGATAGGGGACGCAAGGATGAAATGGGGTTGGTGGTTCGGCTGGGTGCTACTGTGGCTGACTCCGGGGGCGGGGGCCCTAGACTTGCCGCCCCGTCAGGACGTGCGGGTGGTTGTAATCAGTGACCTGAACAGCCAGTACGGTGCTACGGACTACGAGTCTCAGGTGAAACGGGCCATTGCGCTCATTCCTACTTGGCAGCCGGACCTTGTGCTCTGTAGTGGGGACATGATTGCGGGTCAGGATTCGTCTTTGTCTACTCAGCAAATCCGGGCGATGTGGGCCGGGTTTGACCGTCATATTGCCCAGCCCTTGCGGCAAGCGGGTTTACCCTTTGGATTTACGCTGGGAAACCACGATAGTTCTAGTTATCAGACCCGTACAGGAAGCTATCCTTATCAACGGGACCGAGCTGAGGCCATCCGTTATTGGCAAGGACAGGACCCTAAACTCAACTTCGTGGACCGGACGGGCTTTCCTTTTTATTACACCTTCCAACAGCAAGGGGTTTTTTATCTGGTCTGGGATGCTTCCTCAGCTCAGATTCCCTCTACGCAGTTGACTTGGGCGAAGCGGAGTCTGGCGAGTCCGACCGCTAAAACTGCCAAAATGCGGGTGGTCATCGGGCATCTACCGCTCTACGCCGTGGCTAAGGGCCGGGACAAACCAGGTGAAGTGCTAGCTGACGCGGAGCAGTTGCGGGGCTTGCTAGAACAATACCGGGTCCATACCTACATCAGTGGACATCAACATAGCTATTACCCTGGTCATCGCGGTCAACTCCAACTCCTCCAGACCAGTGCCCTCGGCAGCGGTCCCCGCCCACTCATCAGTGGTCCCCCGCAACGTCGTAATACCCTGACTGTGGTAGACCTGGATCTCAAAAAGTCCACCACTACTTACACGACCTACGACCTCAAAACCATGACTGTGATTGACCCCACCACCCTACCGCGCTTCTTGGTTGGACCCAGGGGACTCGTGTTACGGCGAGACGTGCGCTGGGAGCAGTTGACCCGCCAAGAACAGGCGACTTGTGTGAATCAGTTGGGGGCTGGGCGGTGCGGTCCTTGATAATTGTAATTATCATGAATTATTGAGGGATGTTAGGAATATATTCGGTGGGTGGTACATAGAGGAAACTACACTACATTCTCAAATCGAAATTTTTATGTTTAGGTAAGTAGTTTTGGAGCGTAGTTCATCGTATGTGAAGAACCATCTGTATAAGAACTACGCCAAGAATTCCCGTGGGTCCGTCACATAGCCCCGGATGGCTGAAGCCGCTACGGTGTAGGGGGAGGCTAGGTAGACTTGGGCACGTTTGTCGCCCATCCGTCCAGGGAAGTTGCGGTTGGTGGTCGAGATACAAACTTCGGCATTGTTTAAGCGACCAAAGGTATCTTGAGGACCACCGAGACAGGCCGCGCAGGACGGGTCAGCGGGGTCCAGACAGCCGGATTCAAAGAAGATATCCGCCAAGAGCTTGCCGTCAATCATCTCGGTGAAAAGCCCGTCATAGACTTCACGGGTTGCCGGGACGAGGTAGGTGGGGACCCGCACGGCCTGACCTTTGAGGAGTTTCGCGGCGTGAATGAAGTCCTCAATCTTGCCGCCAGTGCAGGAGCCGATATAGGCGCGGTCAATCTTGACATCGCTACATTCTCTTGCCAGGGCCCGGTTGTCAGGGCTATGGGGACGGGCGACGACGGGTTCGAGCAGGGAGGTATCGTAGGTTTTAGTAAAAACATAATCTGCATCGGGGTCGCTGTGAAAAACCTGATAGGGTTTGGTCGTGCGCTGATTTACATAGTTAAAAGTCGTCTCATCGGCGGGAATCACGCCATTTTTACCCCCGGCCTCAATGACCATATTGGTCAAGGTCATCCGCTCTTCCATAGACATCCGGCTCACCGCCTCACCCCCGAATTCTAGGGTCCGGTAGGTCGCTCCTGAGACCGAAATATCACCAATCACCCACAGGATTAGGTCCTTCGCCAAGAGGTAAGGCGGAATTTCGCCGGTGAAATCAAAGCGCATCGTCTCCGGGACCTTGAGTAAAATCCGCCCCGTGCCCAACACAAAAGCCGCATCGGTATTACCAATCCCCGTGGCGAACTGCCCAAAAGCCCCCGCATTACAGGTGTGGGAATCCGTCCCGACCAGCACTTCACCGGGCCGGGTATGTCCCTGTTGCGCCAAGGCCAAATGACAGACCCCCGCATATTTAGAGCCGTAGGGCTTGGTCTGCTGGGGATCGAACTGCCAGGACCCCTGGGGGTCATCCATCACATCATAAAAATAGCGAATGCCCTGTTCGCGTACAAACTCGCGCAGGATGTCCACATTGCGGTTGGCCCGTCGGTCCTGGGTGAAAATGTAGTGGTCCGGGATGATGACGACCTTCTCTGTATCCCAGACCTTCGCATCGGCTCCGAATTCTTTTTTGAAAATACCAATCGTCCCCGGCCCACAGACATCATGGGTCATCAACACGTCTACCGCTACCCAGATGTTATCGCCCGGTTCGACTCGGGGGCGGTTACTATGCTGAGCAAGGATTTTTTGGGTGATGGTCTGGGCCATGGTGGGTCCTCGGCGGGTAAGTTTTAGTGTACCGGATGTTGGCATGTGGACCGGCACAAGGTCTCAGTCAACCCTTATGACTATGGCGATGACTCCTACTAAAAGCAATCTATACCTTCAGATGGACACTTTTCTTTTTAGGCTCGGTAGGGTCGTTAATGAACGGTCAAAAAGCGGCTCAGGGCTGTCACTTTTTCCCAGGCGGCCCCTGACTGGAGACACGCCTGGGCCAGCCGGACCCCAGTCGACCAGTCTGGGGCCAGCCCACCCACCTGGAGGACTGCACTGGCATTGAGGGCGACCACCTCCCGTTGGGCGCGGGTGCCTTGGCCCTTGAGGACCGCTTCGAGGATTTGACCATTCTCGCGGACGGAGGCCCCGGTAATGGCAGCGAGGGGCGCGGGTTCAAGACCCAGGGTCTGTGGCTGGATCTCGGTACGCCAAAATCTGTCTGCCTTGAATCCCACCACCGTCGTCGGCGCCCCCAATCCCGCCTCATCTAGACCCTCCTGACCGTGGAGGACCAAGGCTTGCTCACCGCCTAGGTTGTGAAGAACAGTAGCTAAGGTCTCCACGAGGGACCCCGGATATACACCCAAGACTTGCGCGGTGGGAGCCAGGGGATTTGCTAAGGGACCAATCAAGTTAAAAATTGTCCGTATCCCAAGGGCACGACGCACCGAGGCGACCTGCTTGAGGGCGGGATGCCAGTGCGGCGCATATAAAAAAGTTACCCCTACGGCTTCGACAGCATCGCGGACCCGTGCAAAGGGTGCGTTCAGGTCAATCCCCAGATATTCCAAGACATCGGCAGAACCGACGACCCCGGAGGCGGACCGATTCCCGTGCTTGGCGACCTTGACTCCGCAAGCAGCCCCGACAAAAGCCACTGCCGTCGAGATATTAAAGGAACCCGTGCCACTCCCGCCCGTACCACAGGTATCCACGAGGGTCCCGACGGTCAACGGGTCTTCACTGGCCTCACGCACGGCCCGCACAAACCCCGTCAACTCGCCCACCTCTGTACCCTTGGCTTGGAGTGCAACGAGGAGGGCCGCGCCCATGACTTCTGAGACCCCGCCCTCTAGCCAAACCGTCATCAGTTGGTGGGCCTGTTCCTGGCTGAGGTGTTCGCGGTTAAGGATCTGTTTGAGGAGAGCGGGTAAGTTCATGGGTTTTCCCTGCGGTCATGGCGATGTTCAATTGCTGAATGAATGATACCCCGTGAGTCTAGCCAAGTTCGTGGGGAGACATTCCTGTGGGCCAAGGACGGGTACTATCTAATGGATATTCACCGAGAGGCAGGCGTGGACTTTGATTATGATGTCCTCATCATCGGGGCGGGTGTAGGGGGCCATGGGGCCGCGCTGCAGGCGGTGGCGCGGGGTCTCAGGACCGCGATTGTCGAATATCAGGAGATGGGCGGTACCTGTATCAACCGGGGCTGTATTCCTTCTAAGGCACTCCTGGCGGCGGCTGGGACCCTCCGTAAATTGACCCATACCGAAGTTTTTGGGATTAGCGTGGGTCAAGTCAGCTTTGACCGGGCCAAGATCGCTGACCATGCCCACCAAGTCGTGACTAAGATCCGCACAGACTTGACCAAGAGTCTAGACAAGCTCAACGTCAAAACCATCCATGGCAAAGCCCGCCTCACCTCCGCCCAATCGGTCCTAATTGAGACCGCCGGGGGTCCCCTCACCGTCACGGCCCAAGATATTATCGTCGCCACGGGTTCAGTCCCCTTTGTCCCGCCCGGTATCCAGGTGGACGGACACACGGTCTTCACCTCCGATGAGGGCGTGCGCCTAGATTGGTTGCCGCAACACCTCTGTATTATCGGCTCGGGCTATATCGGGCTGGAGTTCTCCGATGTGTTCACCGCCCTAGGCTGCCAAGTCACGATGATTGAAGCCCTGGACCGCTTGTTACCGGGGTTTGACCCGGATATTGCGCGGATGGCGGAGCGGGTCTTGATTAAACCCCGGGGCATCCAGACCCACATCAAAACTTTAGCTAAAGAGATCCATCCCGGCTCCCCAGTGCGGATTGTCCTCGCGGACGGCCGGGAAATGACTGCTGATGCCGTGTTGGTGGCGACGGGGCGGATACCCCTCACCCGCAATCTGGGGCTAGAAGAATTGGGGCTAGACCTAGGACGGCGCGGCTTTATTCCGGTGGATGACCACATGGCGACCCCGATTCCACACCTCTGGGCCATCGGCGATGCCACGGGGAAGATGATGCTCGCCCACACCGCCAGTGCCCAGGGTGCGGTCGCCGTGGACAATATCTGTGGACACCCCCGGACGGTGGATTATCAGTCCATCCCAGCGGCGGTTTTCACCCACCCGGAGATTGGCATGGTCGGACTGACCGAACCCCAAGCGAAGGAAGCGGGCTACGAAGTTGCCACAGTGCGGACCTATTTCGGCGGCAACTCCAAGGCCATTGCCCAGGCGGAGACTGACGGAATGTGCAAGCTAGTCTACGCCAAGGACACCGGGGTGCTATTGGGTGCCCATATCCTCGGACCCGAGGCTTCCTTACTGATTGCTGAATGTGCCCAGGCCATCAGTGAACGAGCCACAGTCCAACGTCTAGCCCAAGTCATCCACACTCATCCCACGCTCTCAGAAGTGCTTGAAGAGGCTTACAAACGTGCCAGCGGGGTTTAAATTAGTCGGACTCCTGTTAGTGGTGGCTCTCGGGGGCTGCGCCTTGTTAGAGCGGCCCTATTCCACCCACAACAACGGACCCACGGGCTACGGGGCTTGGTTTGCCTTGTTGCAGAAGCTCAAGCTCCAGCCCGAACGGTGGGAGAACCGTTACCAGATATTGGTGGAGGGACCACCGGGGGCGATGTTAATCCGGGTGAACAGTAAGGTACCCCTCCGCCCAGACCTGTTGCGTTGGGTGCGGGCCGGGAATGTCTTGATTGAACTGGAGAGCCCCCAGCCCCTCACCCCCACTCCCTCGGACCAGACCCTAATTATCCCCACGACGCTCGGGGTCCATACCCGCTCGGTCCAGGTGGCACGGGGCGAGGGCAAAGGCCGGACAGCTTTTGAGGAGCGGATGCTTACCTTGGTGGAATCTGACGAAGAGGTTGCCGCCAGTGCCTTGGCCTTGGGCAGTAACCCAGACCCGCGCTTGGTCATCCAACCCTTGGGGGAGGGTCTCTATATCTATGGCACGGTGGCAGATCTTGCGCTCAACCGTCGGCTCCAGCAGACGGGGAACTATCAGTTTTTCGCCAACCTAGTCCTGCGCTACCGTCCCGGTGCGGACGCGCCGGTCTATATGGATGAGGTCCTGCATGGCTACGGTCCCCAGGAAGCCCCGACCGCCGCTGGTACGCCGTGGTGGGGCTATCTCTTGGCCTCGCCCTTGGCCTTGATTCTGGTCCAGATAGTGGTTCTTTTGGTCGCGGTCATCCTGGGTGCGAATCAACGTTTGGGTCTGCCCCTACCTGCTCCCACCCGGACCCGCGCCAGCAATGCCGAATATCTAGAAGCCCTCGCCAGCACCTACGAACGAGCCGGGGCTAGCCGTCTTGTCCTGGGACTCTTACTCGAAGACTTCCGGCAGTGGCTCAGTCTCCGGTTGAGCGGGCTGAAGCACCTTGAGGATAGTCAACTGATTACGCTCTGGAACCAGGACCCCCGACGGTCAGCCACCACCCCCCAACTCCAGGGATTACTCAATGAAGGGACTCGCACTGGCCCCTTACGTCCCGGTGAACTGTTGGCACGGGTGGATCTACTCAATCGGCTACGTAACGAGGTGCAGTCACGATGAATGGTATTGAAGCCCTCGCTCAGAAACTACATCAGGCTCTAGCCGAAGTCATCGTGGGTCAGAATGCAGTTATTGAAGGGATGGTCATTGCGCTCTTGGCGGATGGTCACGTCCTCCTTGAGGGCTTCCCCGGCACCGCCAAGACCCTCTTGGTCAAGACCCTGGCCCAACTGCTCGGGGCAAAGTTCGCCCGGGTTCAACTGACCCCGGATGTCTTGCCCAGCGACATCGTGGGGACGAGTATTTACGACTTGGAGACGCGCCGTTTCAGTCTACGTCAGGGTCCGGTTTTCACCAGTCTTCTGTTGGCTGATGAGATTAACCGCACGCCGCCTAAAACTCAGTCTGCCCTCTTGGAGGCGATGGAGGAACGGCAAGTAACCTTGGACGGGATGAGTCACCTCTTACCGCCTTTATTCTGTGTGGTAGCGACCCAAAACCCCCTGGAATTCGAGGGTACCTACCCGTTACCGGAAGCCCAGTTAGACCGTTTCTTGTTCAAGTTAGATGTGGGCTACCCCGAGGCCCGTGCCGAAAAAGCGATGCTTCTCAACTTCCAACGGGGCTTCGATAGCCGTCAAATTACCCGCCAGCCCCTCGCCGCTGTTACTTCCACCGCAGAAGTCCTCGCCGCCCGCGAACTCCTCAAAACCCTGACGATTGAGGAATCTATTCTTGATTACATCTTGAGTCTGGTCCAAGCCTCGCGCAAAGTCGCCGACTTGAGCCTGGGTGCCTCCCCCCGCGCCGCGATTGCGTGGCTTGCCGCCGCCCGTGCCCACGCTGGTTTCTACGGTCAAACCTTCGTCACCCCCGACAATGTCAAAGCTGTCGCCCGCCCCCTCCTCCGCCACCGTCTCCTCCTCAGACCCGAAGCTGAGTTAGAAGGCTTGAGCGTGGAACAGGTAATTCAGGGTCTATTGAATCAAGTGACCGTACCGCGCTAATCGGACTCGTGGCTAGCTCGTTCAGTTCGCAGCGGCAAGCGACAGCGTACTGCCAGCGTGTGGAGTGATTAAGACTGCCGCGCTATTGGCTACGCGGGTCCAGCGTAATCTTCCCCCCCGGTGAATCGGTGGGCTGGGCCTTTACTTTTGTGGAACGTATCAGCCACTTTTGGTTGGTAGCTCTAGCGGGTCTCAAGACTTTGGCACTATTTAAGGAAGCAGTAGCGTTGGCTTGGGATTGTTAGCCAGCGTCTACCTCAAGCAATGGGTCTGTGGCAGTGCCTGTAAGGTCTGCAGCAGAGGACTGGAAGTGGCCTGCAAAATCAAAGGTTCGCAGCGACGGCCCCGTGTGGCGTGGATAAAGCCTGAACATCCGTACACGGTCATCAGCCCTAAGTCAGAGGTCCATGCCAATCACAATGAAGCACTCAATATTGCTCTGCGCCGTAGGCGTAGTGCGTATCGCCGTCGCACTAACACCTATAGCAATCCTACAGGAATTGTAAAAGTCGCCATGCTGCTCAACCGCCGCCCCCAACCCCCAGCCCCTCCCCCGTGCCCTGACGGGCACAGGCAAGCAGGGTAGGGGAGCAAGAATAATGGCCTTTTTGCTTTGGTTCCCCGTTTACCTGTGCC
>Ga0163154_10004632_pt1 | contig 17908 bp, 15 predicted proteins | sample OliLakLV19MP9P1_FD_148649 | JGI IMG/M metagenome (GOLD analysis project Ga0163154, IMG submission 148649) | Freshwater microbial mat bacterial communities from Lake Vanda, McMurdo Dry Valleys, Antarctica - Oligotrophic Lake LV.19.MP9.P1 | ecosystem: Environmental > Aquatic > Freshwater > Lake >...
AACCAAGACTCTCGTCATTTTCACCAACCAGCTTCGTATGAAGATTGGCGTCATGTTTGGTAATCCAGAAACCACTACCGGTGGAAATGCCTTGAAGTTCTATGCGTCTCAACGCTTAGACATTCGAAAAATTGGCAACATTCAAGAAGGTGACCAGATTGTCGGGAGCAGACACCGTGTCAAAGTTGTCAAAAACAAGATGGCTCCTCCATTCAGGATTGCAGAGTTTGACATGGATATAAATGGTGTCTCTCGAGAAGGTGACGTTGTAGACATTGGCAGCGAAAAGAACGTCCTCGAGAAAAGCGGTAGCTTCTACAAGTGGAAAGGTCAAGTCATTGGCCAAGGCCGTGAAGCAGCCAAAGAATACCTCCGTGAAAATCCAACAGTTATGAAGGAGATTGAAAGAGGAATTTGGGAAAAGGTCAAACCTCAAGTCAAAGCAGATCCAAAAGGAACAGAAGCTAACACTGAGGCAGCATAACTTTCCTCGAGTAACGAAGAATCTAAACCCTCGTCGAAAAGGCGAGGGTTTTTCGTACTCAATCTTTGAGTCACATCTGGAAAAAGAGTCCTACAGCATTGACTCGGGCGCAAAAAACTGTACAATGGAGCCCAGAAACTTAGTTACTTGAACTACGTGAGAAATAGCGGATTTTATTTTATTTAGTATGAATTGCTCTTCAGTAGAAGTTAGCCATACACGCATATCCCCCTGCCTGTCAGATCGGGGTACGGTTCCGCTGCGGTTTTCTCAGTAGTTTTATCGACTAAGTACACTGACTTGTCGTCAGACAGAATTGGAGTACTATGTCATTTTTTGGAAACCTCTCAAACTTGTTTGGGAATACAAAATCAGGCCAACCAGCACGAGCTGGTCAGCCACAATCTAAAATGGGCGCACAGCGCCTTCAAGATCCTCAGGGCAAAGCACCTGTAGTCGGCCGTACTGGTAAGCAGCCACTTAAGCCTGCTCCAATCCGACCAAACACCCAGCCTCAGCAACAGGTTCAACAACCTCAACAACTAAAACCACAACCTGTCAGTCAAGAAGTGATCGACACCCAAGCAGTTGTACGTGAAGCTCAAGCTCGCGCTCGAGAGATCATCGTTGAAGCCAAAGATGAAGCACTGGCTATTCGGACCAAGGCAGAACAAGACCTTCGCCTACAAAGTAAAACCCTCGAAGAACAACAACGTTCTTTAGATCAAAAAATTGATCGTATCGACCAACGGTTGTCACAACTGGATGAGCGTGATCAAAATCTCGAGAAAAATAAAAAAGAACTGAACGATCAACGAACCAAACTTGATACAGCTCGCCAAGAAGTTCTCGAAAAACTCGAATCAGTATCTGGAATGACTCAGGACGAAGCCAAGGGGGCACTGTTTGAGTCACTCGAAAAGAAGCTTGCCAAAGAAATGGCCACGTTCATTAGACAAAAAGAAGAAGAAACAAAAAACGAAGCTCAAGAACGTGTTAAAGAAATTTTAATCGATGCCATGAAACATGGTGCCACCGATTACGTCGCTGAGTACACCGTTTCCGTGGTCCAACTCGCTTCAGAAGAAGATAAGAGTCGCATCATCGGTAAAGCCGGACGTAACATTCGTACATTCGAGCGTGTCACTGGAGTGGACGTTGACCTTGACGTCTCCCCAACTGAAGTTCGTTTGTCATGTTTTGACCCAGTCCGCCGAGAAATCGCTCGTATCTCTCTTGAGCGCTTAGTTAAAGATGGCCGAATTCAGCCAGCTCGCATTGAAGAGATCGTTAAAAAAGTTGCTACAGAGCTTGACCGAATCATGTTCGAAGAAGGAAAGAAGCTCTGCCACGAAGTGGGCATCTACAACTTGCCAAGTGAGCTGATGCAACTCCTTGGTCGTTTCAAGTACCGTTTCTCATACGGACAGAACTTGATTGCACACACTCTTGAAGAAACACAGATTGGTATCAAGCTGGCTCATGAACTTGGAATTGACGTGAACGTGGTTAAACTCGGTTGTTTGCTTCACGACATTGGCAAAGTCAGTCCAGAAACCGAAGGTAGTCATATCGAACTTGGTGTAAAGATCGCCAAGAAGTATGGTTTGCCAAAAGCGGTTGTCGACTGTATCGCCCAGCATCACGAAGATGAACCATTCACTAGTCCAGAGTCGATGGTTGTCTACATCTCAGACGCCATTTCAGGTGCTCGACCAGGAGCTCGTTACGAGAACTATGAAGAGTACGTGAAACGTCTTGAGAAGTTGGAAACAATCGCCATGGAGTACTCAGAAGTTGATCATGCCTTTGCTATTCAAGCCGGCCGTGAGATTCGTGTTATCTTGATTCCAGAAAAATCAAAGGATGATGACGTTCAAGTCCTAGCAATGAAGATCCGTGATCGGGTCAAAAATGAGATGACGTATCCTGGTACAGTTACCGTTACGGTGATTCGTGAAACCAGAAATCAACAAGTTGCTACGTAGCCAGTAAAGCCACGTTCAGCTACAATGAAGGATAATTATGCGTGAAGTACTTCTTATCGCTCAAGTTATTGTTTCAGTCTTTTTAGTTGGAGCAATCTTACTTCAAGCTCAAGGTTCCGGATTAGGAACTACCTGGGGCGGTGGTGGCGAAACGTACCACACAAAACGTGGTGTCGAGCGAGTCGTATTCATTCTGACGATTGTCGGAGTGATTGTCTTCTCACTGCTCTCTATCGCGAACCTAGTGGTCCGAGCCTAACTGCCGGCGGCAGCAAATGAGAAAATTTTACTGGTACATCTCGACCTTTTTTCGCAAACATGGCGTTGTTGTTTTAGCGTCTGTTATTGGCGCAATTTTGCTGTTCTCGGTCTTCCTCCCTTTCGTCATTCAACGTATTAACTTTAAAGCCAAGAAGTATATTGGTGTTGTCGGTGTCTATACGATTGATTCTCTCCCAGCAGAAGTCCAAGAAAAATTAAGTAATGGTCTCACCCGGCTCAGTGAAGACGGCTCAGCTGTTGGTAGTCTCGCCGAACGTTGGACTGTCGAGGATGAGGGTAAAACTTATCGCTTTTTAATGCGCCAAAATATTTTGTGGCAGGATGGAAAACCAGTAGTACCTGAAGATCTTAACTATAACTTTAAAGATGTTCAGATCATTACCAACCCCAATGAGATTATCTTTAAGCTTAAAGATCCATTTTCACCGTTCCCAACAGTTCTCGCCAAACCAGTATTTCGAAAAACGACAGAGCCATACCTCTTTTTCTTCACTCGTCCAAAAATTATCGGCACGGGTCAATATCAGCTCCAACACTACGATGAGCGAGAAGGTGGCGGGCGATTAACTGAAGTCACCATAGAAGGTCCTGAAAATGTGATGGTGTATCGTTTTTATGTTACAGAAGCAGACGCTATTGCCGGCTTTGAACGAGGCGAGGTAGATCAGCTTCCCAACTTTTCTAATCCGAGTACTCTTGCTGACTGGCCAAACATTAAAATTCAAAAAAATCTTGATCTCAGCACCTACCTGGGTGTATTTTTCAACCTCAACGACGATACGTTCCGAAGTAGAGAGCTTCGCCTAGCCCTCAACTACGCCACCGAAAAACCAATAGATGACACCAGAGCCAGCGATCCAATCAGTCCCATGTCCTGGGCATATGCTGAGGTTTCAAAACTGTATGACTACGATCGTGAGCGCGCAATCGAGTTACTTTTATCTCCAAATGGTATCCCTCAAGTTCCACTGAAATTTACGTTGACAACAACAACAAACTTTATTACTGAAGTAGAACGAATACGAGCAGGCTGGATTGAAATTGGCAATGAAGCGAGCGAAGTCTGTTTGAGAACCACGGACATTAAAGACAAAAACCTTTGTGAAAACTTAAAGATGGAGATTGCTGTTTCGGTGAACAACTTCCCTGACACTGCCAACTTTCAAGCTCTGCTTATTGGACAAACAGTACCACCAGACCCGGACCAGTATCCTTTGTGGCATAGCGGCCAACCAACCAACTTCACTCGGTTTCGCAACACACGTATTGATAGCTTGCTGGAAAGAGGTCGTCAAACGGATGACCAACGACGACGAATTGAAATCTACACGGACTTTCAACAGTTCTTCTCGGAAGATCCTCCAGTGATCTTTTTAAGATACTTGGATAAGTACACCATCAGCAGGCACTAGAGCTTTCTCATCTTTTTTCGGAGAAACTCGAAACTACGCACCATTTGATATCCGGCACTAATTGGAAGATCATGAGCTGGTAAGTACTGAACTTCTTGTCCACCAAAACCCCGCTTAAAAACCGAGACTCCCGCGAAACGGTGAGTAGTTTGATCTTGTGGTGCAATCCCCCAAAAATTGTATCGCAAACCACCTTGAGCCTTTGCCCACTTGATGGCTTCCCATTGGCATGCGTAAGATCCGGGCAAGCGATCGTTATCAGCTGTAGAAACTCCATAGTGATAGACGGCTTCTTGGTGATAAAACAAAATAAATGCTGTCGCTAACAGTTTGCCCTCATGATAAGAGTGAAATAAGCGAGCTTGACCATCTTGGGCAAAAGTAGTGAACTGTTCGTGCAGAAATTGATAACTGAATGGAACAAAGTTATGTCGCTTCGCCACCTCAAGCTGCTGATCATAAAATACTTGAATTTCGGCCGGGTCTTCTGACTGACGAACCTCTACTCCAACCTTTTCTACTCTGCGCACCTCGTAGCGAGTGTTTTTTCGCATATCAGCTAAAATTTCTTCTTCTGATTTTGTAAGGTCGAGTTGGAGCGTCAGATCTGCAGTCAGGTGCATTGGTGATTCTTGAAGTCCAAACTGCTTCACTGTTTGACGCAGTTCAAGTGAGTCAATTTCTTGAGGCCGAATACGAATAAACTGACAACCTTCTTGTTTAGCAAGTTCACGCAGCGCATCAAACATTACTTGTAAGTGCTCAGCGTTTTGCCAATCAAGCAGTGGTCCGCCAGCCACGGTTAAATACTTTCCACGTTTAGCTTCTTCTTTCACACTTAATGCTGCACCAAGCTGAAGATCATCATCAAATAATCCAACTGCAAAAGTTTTCTTGCCAAGTTTTTGGTGAAACTCGCTCCACTTCCATGACTGTAAAAAGTTCGCTTCACTGCGTTGAGCTAAAAATGATTCCCACGCTGCTTCTGTTTCAACAAGTTTAGTGTGTAAGGCCATATATCTTCTATCTATTAAGAATTACTCATCACTTCTAAAATTATTTGTGACACTCGCTGTGCATCCCCTGGAAGAATCTTGACATGCGTTGGCAGATTCAGCAAGCGACTCGCCACTGACTCGGCGTTTGGACACTCACCAACCTGATAGATCGATACGTAATTTAGTGATCCAGAGTCCACAACCGCGCGGTACCAACGATCAGTAATATGAATATTTTCTGAGGTAGCACGTCGGATTACCTGATCAAGGTTCTGAGGGTCATCAAAGAGCAGTGGCAGGCGCAAGTGAATATCTGTATTAATGCGTTCTGGCAAGGCTAGGCACTTCACTCCAGGACAGTGTTGTAGGGCATGAATGTAAATGTCTGCAATTTGGCGACGGTGTTTTAACTGATCTTCTAAATGATCAAGTTGCCATAACACCAGTGAAATGTACGCCGCTGGCAAAGTTGAAGGATATGCCAATGGTGTTGAGATTGGTGAAGTAAGAACACCAAATGCTTTGGCCAGCTTGAACATCAACTTTCCAATCCCTACATCATAGGTGTTTTGAATCATTGAGGTTATTTCTGGATACAACAACTCTTTTTTAACTACTGAAGATGGTGGGTACTCTCGTGGTTGAAGCTGTGGAAGCCACTCACTGCTATTTGCTCCAACTTGATCCCAGTACTTTTTTTTGAAAATAACGGCACCACCAGAAACAGCATCTAGTACCTTGTCTCTGCCGAAAGAACAAATAACCGCGTCAGCACTCATCGCAAGCTCAAGTCCCTCTTGGTCAAAAGCTCCAAAGCTTTGGGCTAAATCTTCGATCAGGAGAAGATCATGTGCTTTGCAGAACGCCACGATGTCAGAAACTGGGTTGGCATATCCCAAAGTGTGTTGAAGAAATACTGCGGTGACAATTGCACCGACTTCGTTGGCACGTTTCATTCCTTCTTCTAGTGTTTTAACCGAAGGAGAAATTGAGTTCTTCTCAAGATCAACGTAAATTGGCAGCAAGCCAGCACGAACAATTCCTTCTTCGATGGCATGACATGCTAAGCCTTGCGTCAGGATTGCTTGTTGGACGTTTGATTCGGCCAAAGGTCGAAGTACCAGCTCTATGGCATCACGGCCTTTATACGTCAAAATAACATCTCCGGCAAAGTGATTCCCCAACCGTTCTTTGAGATCTTGCTCTAGCTCATGTTGCTTCTTCGTTGGATGTTTTTTGAAGGACGAAACCAACCGAATCATTTCTTCTGAATAGTTTGAACCTAGGCTGTTAAAGATTGCTGATGGCATATTATGACGCAGTCAGTGAAGTAATGGTACTTTCCAGTGTCTTTGGTAACTTTCCTTCTACCAGCACCACAGTGTCCTTATCTGTATGTCTCAGCAGAACCTCTGCTGCAGGTATACTCGAAATTAACTCTTGTTCGAATACTTCGACAAACTCTTGATGACCATCAATACCGATGTGTACCACCGTGATACCTAACTCCTTCGCACGCTTCCCCAACTGGAAGTGAATTTGTCGAGATTCTTTACCTAAATCAATCATTCCCGCCGTCACTAAAATTTTCCGACGAAACGAAAGCTCTCCCAAAAGTTCTAATGCTGCTGCAAAGCCTTTCGGATTACTCGTTCCACCATCATCAATCAGATATGCCTCTGTGCGTAGATCATGGCTTTGAATGAATGAATCATTTGGAATAAAGCTGGCTGCAGCTTGCACAATCTCGGATTCAGTCATTCCGAAATCCTGAGAAATCAACATCGCTGCTTGTAAGTTGACCATGTATTGGCGACCAATTAAACGCGTTTTCATCTGCTTTCCATTCCATTTTGCTTGCAACTCACCCCGGGCATTGAGGTGGACATCTTCTAGAGTAAGCAAAGCGTGCTCCCCAGAATACATCTTCAGTTGAGCATTATTCTGTTGTGCCCCGGTCTTCGCTATTTCAACTGCACCACTATCCACCCCGTTACAGTACACAACACCTTGCTCTGGAAGCGCAGCAATCAATTCAGACTCAGCAATAATGCTGTTTTCACGAGAGCCAAACAGACTCAGGTGCTGAGGCGTGAAACCAGTTTCTACAGCAACGTCCGGCTTAAACCACCTTGCCAAGTACGCTATTTCACCTCGAACGTACGCACCATATTCAAGTAAAGCAATTTGTTGGTTTTTATACCCAGTCACGATACTTTGAGCGACAGAGAGTTTATTGTTAAAAGATTTAGGTGTAACGAAGACCGAAAACTTTTGTGACAGAAAATGATAAAGAAGATGCTTTGTAGAGGTCTTGCCATAACTACCACCAATACCAATAATCTTTGGCGCACCAGCACCAACTCTTTTTTGTGCCCGCCGTAAAGTGAGCCAAGTTGCCACGTAGGAAACCGCCACGGACGGCAACGAATCAATGATAACTGAGATGGGCAACATCAGATATGAAACACCAACGCCAACTCCCCAGACAAGCAGACTGGGCATCGCTTCTCCTGGGTTAATAGCGCCAGCAATCGAAATACTAAACTGAGAAGTCATTGTGATGACGTTTAATGCTGCCACCACCAAAATTCGTGCCGTGGGTTTGGGACGTTTTAGACCGGTTCGAGTAAAGTCACTTGGCCTTGGCAAGACACGCTTGAGCTCTGCCTTTCCTTCATCAGACAACAGGAATGCTTTGAGGCGATCAGGTCGATACTCTTTCTGCTGAACAATTGCTAACCATCTCCACCAACGAATGATAAAGAACGGAGCAACAAGTGCACTAAGAAGGAAAAGTAAAGTCATGACGACGAATCCTGCGTGTTCTGCTCCAAAAATTCAATAACTTGCTTAGCGGTCTGTTCAACATGCGTAAACTGCGGCGAGTGCCTTGCACCTGAGATAAAATGCAGCTGGCTGTGCGCAATACCCGCAGAAAATAATTTTGCATGTGCCACTGGCGTCGCTGTATCCTCATCACCCCACAGGATACAGGTGGGGGTGTCTATTCGTGGAAAGTCAGCTTTCACTTCATCAGCCAGTACGTTTTGCATTGTTTTGCGAAGGGTTGGAGAAGCATGCAAGTAATCTTTTTCTCGCGCCAGTTTGTGTAACAGCACTCTACCCATTTCTAGAGGGAAGAATATCTTCCCAATTTTTGCCATTGCTCCAAACACTTTCCGTTTCAATCTTGCTTTGAACGAAAATGGCCTAATTCCTGCCGGATCAATCAAAATTAAACGTTTAATTTGTTCTGGAAACACACTTGCATACCTCACCGCAAGCTGCCCACCAAATGAATGACCAAGCAACATCACTTCTTGGTCACCAATAACTTCATGAACCCAGTTTACGTAATCATTCAGTTGCCATACTTTATCGAGGGGCTGAGAGAGACCAGGTAAATCGAGAAACTTCACGGACCAGCCATCAGCTACTAAAAAATCAGTGAACGGCTGCCACTTCAATGCATTTTGCTCATCCACTGCCCAACCATGCAAAATGACGATAGGATAGTCTTTGAGGCTTGAGGTCGTTTTCGCCATAACTTCATCTTAGCAGAATTTGCTTTTTTTCACCTTGGCTAATCTAGACACTTTAAATCTCTGGAGTTGCGAAATAACGGTCTGACACTTATAGTTCGAGGTGATGAAAAACACTGTACTCCTCATTGTCTTCCTACTGCTCGTGGCCGGTTTTATCGTTTCGCGAGGACAGAGTATAAACAATACAGACTCGTCAGCAACAGCTGGTGACGAAACCACTTTACTTCAAGATTCTACGACTACGGGAAACGCCTCAGGAGCAGCAGATATTACTATGCAGGAGAAAACTATGAAAACACTAACTGACTTTGAACCTATCAAGGCTACCGCAGCAACCATTAAAACTTCAAAAGGTAACATCGTTGTGGAGCTGTATCCAGATAAAGTTCCGTTAACAGTTACCAACTTCTTAACCTTAGCCAAGTCAGGTTACTACAACGGCATTAAGTTCCATCGAATCATTCCAGATTTCATGGCCCAAGTGGGTGATCCTTTAACAAAGGATGATGCTAACAAGCCAATGTGGGGCACCGGTGGCCCTGGATATATGATTGCTGATGAGTTTGAACCTTCTCTGGTCCATGACTCTGAAGGTGTTTTGTCTATGGCTAATGCCGGTCCAAACACAGGTGGAAGTCAATTCTTTATTACCTACGAGGCTACTCCATGGCTTGATGGAAAGCATGCAGTCTTCGGTAAAGTCACTTCGGGAATGGACATCCTACGCCAACTTGAAGTTGGTGATCAGATCGTCTCCATCTCGTTTTAGTCATTAGTCAGCTAGAATAATCCTGTGAGAAATACACAGATTTGGTTTCGCATCAGTTGTGCTCTAGCAGTCGCTATCGTTTGGCTTATCCTGATTACACTATTCAGTATTGCGTCTGTTTCGGACTTCAAAAACAGACACTTTACCGCAGCACACCAAAAGACAGTGGTAGCTGAAGTACTCTTTTGGCCTATAGACCAGTCCATTGGACTGTTATCTGCTGATGTTCGATTTATTGGCAAATCGCTGTCTGTGTTAAAGCACTCAAGTAAGTTCGCTGATCAGCTCAGTACTTTTGTGCCACTTTCCGCAAGTGGAGATACGAATGCAACCACCTTGGTGCCAGAACTCCAGATGATATTGAGAGAGTGGTCGATTGTCAGTAGTGAGTGGATCACAGCGTATAAAAAGTCACCGTCGGCTCAAAATCTCATCGAGCAACAGGTCACCTCACCGCTCGTTCATTCCCTTCTCCTTCAAGATGAAGCGGCACTTCAAAACTACCTTGGCAACTTCACTCAAGGAGCTGAGTATGTATTGAGCGACTCACATCGATTTGTGATAGTGCTTCAAAACTCCGACGAACTACGCGCTACTGGTGGCTTCATGGGCTCCTACGCGTCAATTGAGATAAACCATGGAGTACTGAGTAAAGTTGCCGTCCAAGATATTTATCAGCCTGATGGTCAATTTTCCGGTTTTGTTCCTGCCCCTGCTGGTGCTGCTGAGTACTTGAGTGATGGAAAAGGTTTGCGACTGCCTGATTCAAACTGGGATCCTGACTTTTCAAAAAGTGCCCAGCAGATCATGCAGTTCTTTGCCTATGGAAAAGAAAACCAAGTAGAAGGCGTCATTGCTGTAAATCTCCACGTCGCTGAAGAAGTGCTGCGACTGATTGGACCAGTCTACTTGCCTGACTATAACCAAACGGTCACGGCAGAGAATCTCTCTTCTTTGGCTCGCGCGGACCGTCAAGAATTTTTTCCTGGTTCACAACAAAAACGCCAGTTTCTTCAAGCCCTTTTTATTCAACTGAGAATTCAGCTCTCAGAAGCAGCTGCTTCACGCCCGCAAGACTTTGTGCAGTTAATCCTTTCAGAAATTGAACATAAGCAAATTCAAGCTTACGTCCACTCACCAAAACTATTACCACTCCTTAAAGACCTTCACTTGCTCAGTAACGTCAGTACCAACTCAAGCTCTCAGTACTATTACCTGATTGAATCAAACGTAGGAATCAATAAAGCAAACCGACTAGTTACCAGAAATGTTGAACTGGATATTCAACCGACACAAAGTGTAGTGAGGATCGATTTTCAAAATCAAAATCCCGTGACGTCAATTAAAGGTGAGTTTGGTGACTACATTAACTACCAACGTATTCTTGTTCCCACTACCTTTACGGTTAAAGAACTCAAAGTGAATAATGCTTTACTTACAAGCTGGGATGAAGACATCTACTTAACTATAACTGGTGAACAGCTCAAGCAAGTTGGCTTTTTGGTACCTGTACCAGCGCAAGCTTCGGGAAGCGCCCAAGTTACCTTTGCGTATCCAAACTCTGCCCTGTCATCGCTTACCATTCAGAAACAATCTGGACTTCCACCCACTCCCTACCAGATCAACCAACCTTCGGGATCTTTCGAACTAGTACTGGATAAAGACACTAAACTTCCTCTTAATCAATAATTCTCGAGAGTTTGTTACAATTGTCACATCTTATGAATCAACAACTTCGAGAAACTACCGACGCCCTCTTAACCAAATCTCGCGAACTTTTAGCTGCCTCGCCCACTGAATCACTCGAGAAAGATATCGCTGATGCGGAAGCTAAAACCTATGAGCCAAACTTCTGGACTCTTCCTGATGCAAAGAGCATCATGCGACAGATTTCTACAAACAAGGGCGCACTTGAACAAATTTCGACAGTAAGAAAACTCCAAGGCGACGTTGAAGCCTACTTAGAGCTTTACGGTGAAGCAGATATTGATGACTCAAGTGAAAGAGAAATCTCACAACTGGTCGGCCAACTTACCTCAGCTGTCAAAACACTCGAGCTGAGTCAGTTCTTGAGCGGCAAATACGATGGGCACGGTGCGATTTTGTCTATTCATTCTGGCCAAGGTGGAACTGAAGCGATGGACTGGGCAAGCATGTTACAAAGAATGTATGTGCGTTACTTTGAACGACAAGGCTGGAAGTATACGTTGATTGAAGAGTCTGCTGGCGAAGAAGCTGGTATTAAGTCAGCCGAGTATGAGGTACGAGCACCATATGCCTATGGCTACCTGAAAGGTGAAAGAGGCACGCATCGCTTGGTACGCCAAAGTCCGTTCAATGCCGATAGTCTTCGACAAACATCATTCTCACTCATCGAAGTACTGCCGCTTATTGAGGAAGATGACACCGAAATTGAAATAAAAGACGAAGACCTTGATTGGCATTTTTCGCGTGCTGGAGGCGCTGGAGGTCAAAACGTCAACAAAGTGAACTCCGCAGTGGAATTGACTCATATACCTTCTGGCGTGGTGGTCCGTTGTCGTGAAGAGCGCTCTCAAGCACAAAACAAGGCCCGAGCGCTTTCTATTCTCAAGGCGAAGCTTGCGCTTCTCGAAGAAGAGCAAATCAACGCAGAGATGGCGAGAGTAAAAGGTCAGCACGTGAATGCCAGCTGGGGTAATCAGATTCGTAATTATGTACTTCACCCATATCATCTAGTGAAAGATACTCGGACCGAAGTAGAAACAAGCGACACCAACGCTGTTCTCGATGGAGACTTGAATGAATTCATTCAAGCAGAAGTAAAGCTACTCTAATCGAGTGTTTTCGGGTAGCCCATCGGTGTCAGTCATTGTATGATCAGACACATGCAAGATTCGTTTCAAGTTCACGAGATGACATTCGATACTAATAAGACTGATCCAAATCAGCCTGTAGAACAGTCCCAAACACCGCACTTTGCTCAAGAAGGAGAACTTCCTATGAAGTCCAACAATAAAATGTTTGTAATACTTTGTGTGCTCGTACTTGTCGGCGGTAGCGCCACAGGAATTGGTATTAGCAAACTGGGTGCCAAAGAAAACAGTGGATCTGCAGGTGAAAGCGGGACTCCACTTCAACAAGTGGCCACAGGAACAATTCGTAATGGTGATGTGTTTGGCAGCCAAGAAGAAAAAGACTTTAAAGACAGCGCAGAAGGTTACTTAGAAATTGGTGGACTTGAAGGTGAAGGCTCTCATCACTTACTTCGTGATGGTGGTCCAAGTCAAACAGTGTACTTAACTTCTTCATCAACAGATCTCGATAAATTCCAAGGAATGACAATCAAGGTCTGGGGAGAAACATTTAAAGGTCAGAAAGCCGGTTGGTTAATGGATGTTGGTCGAGTCAAAGTGATGGAGGTAAACGCCCAACCTCCTGCTGGTGCCCAAACGACTGGTACCGCAAACCAAGGTGGCGGCGAGTAATGATTATTTTCGACAATGTCACAAAGCAATTTGGAGATAATCCGCCTGCCGTGGAGGAAGTCACCTTTTCCGTCGATAAAGGCGAGTTCATTTTCTTGACTGGTCACTCTGGATCTGGAAAAACCACTTTGCTCAAGCTTCTCACCAAGGAATACACCGTCTCTGAAGGTGAAATTGATTTCGAAGGTGAACAACTCACCAAGCTCAAAAACAGCAAACTTCATAAACATCGTCGTAAAATTGGTGTAATTTATCAAGACTATCGCCTTCTTCCCGAACTAAATGTCTGGGAGAACATTGCGCTTGCACTCGAAATTATCGGCAAACCTCAAAAAGAGATCGAAGAACGAGTTACGGATTTACTTGACCTTGTTCAGTTGAGTGACAAAGCATTCTTCTTCCCTGCAGAACTTTCCGGTGGTGAGTCACAACGCGTCGGAATTGCTCGTGCATTGGCAACAGCGCCAAATGTATTGTTAGCTGATGAGCCTACTGGAAACTTAGATCCAGAAAATACGTTGATGATCGCTCGGCTGTTCGACAAAATTCACCAAATTGGAACGACTGTTCTTTTCGCTACACATGATTTAACAGTGTTAGAAACACTGGGACATCGTCGGCTGAAGATGGAAAAAGGTCGACTCATCGAGGACCTACCTGCCAAAGAATCCGCACGTAAGCCTGCTAAAAAAGCAGCAAAGTCAGAAGAGGCAGTAGAAACAAAAGAAACGACAAAGCCTGAAAGTAAAACTGAAAAGCTGACTGCAAAACCAGAACCTAAAGAAGTACCTCGTCATCCAGAAAAAGAGTCACTTTCGAAGAAAGCTACAGAAACTACAGACGATAAAAAAGAAACGAAAGAAAAAGAACCAGAGAAGGAAAACAAGAAAAGTCGTTTCCCGAGTTTTCACTTCTCTCTCTTTAAGAAAAAAGTTAAAACTGCAGATGCATCTGAGCGAAAAGAAGACAGACCTGAGAGTAATGAAAAAGCTCCAGAACACCTAATCGAAAAGAAAGCGCTGAAATCCGCTCCAAAAGTAGATATCATGATCGAAGAGTTATGAAACAAGTTGCCGTTGCCCTCACCAACATTCGACGTTCTCCGTATCAAACTCTAGCGGTGATGCTCCTCGTTTCAATTACTTTTTTTGTTGGATACGTATTTTCTCTTTTCCTTTTTAGTGCAAACCAAGTCCTGGGATACTTCGAAACGAGACCTCAAATTACCGCTTTCTTTAAAATAGATGCCGACCCTGCCTTAATTACTCGTCTTCAGCAGTCAATGGAAACAAAAAGTTACGTGAGTAAAGTGACCGTCGTCAGTAAAGAAAAAGCACTCGAAATTTATCAAGAGGACAATAAAGAAGATCCTCTACTTCTTGAACTCGTTACCGCTGACATTCTGCCAGCAAGTATCGAAGTATCTGGAAAAGAAGCCGCAGACCTGACCAAAATTAAAACAGACTTAGAAGTAGCAGAAGGAATTGATGAAGTGGTGTTCCAGCAAGACGTCATTGAGCAACTTCAATCATGGACTACTTCTATTCGCTACATCGGCGTTGGGAGCGTCATTGTGCTTGGATTAACCTCGCTGTTGCTCATCATTATCGTCACCGGTCTCAAAGTAGTGAGTAAACGACGCACCATTCAAATCATGCGAATTATCGGCGCATCCAGATGGTACGTCCGTGCGCCGTTTATCTATGAAGGCATGTTGTATGGACTTTGTGGATCACTGATTGGTTGGGGTGGAATGTACTTAGGACTTCTCTACGCAACTCCTTGGATTCAAAACTTCCTTGGTTCTGTTCCACTGTTTCCATTACCCCTTGAGTTCTTTGCAGTTCAAGCTGGAATCGGCACTCTGATTGGGATATTGTTAGCTGCATTAGCCAGTACCTTCGCTACTCAGCGAATGATGAAACAAGGGTAGTTGTACTCATTACATATGTTGAAAAGATGTTATCGTTTGGCTTCATGGACCATTTGCCTTGCCGGCATTGGAGTGTGGCTGTTCCTCGGATCAGCCAGGTACTTTCCTGCACTGGCAGAAGAGTGCGGCTGTGCGCAAGATGCTGACGAAGCAGAGTGCAATAAAGAAAAGATTGCTTGTCTGCAGAGCAAGATTTCAGAAAAACAGTCTCAAGCCCAAACTCTGTCTAACATTATTACTGTCTTAAATAGTCAAATCTCCGTTCAAGAACTGCAGATCCGTCAAACCAGGTTACAAATTTCAAAATTGATCGACGAAGTTGATCAACTCAGTACTCGAATTAGTGGACTAAACATCTCACTTGATCGTATGTCGTTGGCAATGATTGAACGCGTTGACGAAAGTTACCGACGCCGTGAAGCAAACTCATTTTACGTTCTCTTAAATTCCAACTCGCTACAAAATTTTGTCTCCAAGTATAAGTATCTTCAGCTTGCACAAGCACACACCGCTGATGTTATGAAACAAGCCGAGACACAGAAGATTGACTACGATCAACAAAAAGCATTGAAAGAAGAGAAACAAAAAGAAATTGAGGAAAAACGCGTCTTGTTAGAAACTCAGCAGAATCAGCTGACTACACAACGTACAGATCAACAGGCACTGCTCTCACAAACTCAAAGCGATGAAAAACGATATCAACAAGAATTGGCAAAAACATTAGCGGAAAGCGGAGCGATTCGATCCATCGTTGCTGGGCGTGGTGAAGAAATCAAAATTGGGGAAGTCAAAGAGGGTGACAAGATCGCCACGATTATTCAAGGTGCTTCACCATGTTCAAACGGCACCCACCTGCATTTTGAAGTGGTCAAAAGTGGGACTCACGAGAATCCTGCAAGATTTCTTAGATCAGTTTCTATTAACTGGAACAACTCACCGGATGGTTCATTTGATTTTGGCGGAGACTGGATTTGGCCAGTAAATGATCCTGCCAAAATTAACCAAGGGTACGGAATGACCTGGTATGCGCGCGTACGTCGTTCTTATGGTGGTGCCCCACACACTGGTATCGACTTAGTGAGTAAGAGTGGGGATTTGAGCGTTAAGGCTGTAAAGGATGGTACTTTATACGCCGGCGCCATTGCCTGTGGTGGTCGCAGCCTGCAGTATGTGAAAGTGGAACAGAAGGACGACTTTAGCACCTACTATCTCCATGTTAACCACTAATGCCAGAAATGCTTGGAAAGTTATCGCGCTACTTCTTGTTGGTCTGGGCATTTTTCTCCGCATCTACAGAGTTACAGATCTTCAAGCATTTTATGGCGATAACGCGTTAGATTTACTGGTGGCCTCTCATCTAGTTCAGGAGGAAAACCCTCCAGTGGTGCGCCCTTTCGCGGTGGGAGGACAGAACGTCCTCCAGAACACACCGCTCTACTTTCAGGTTCTCGCACAAACACTGCGTTTTGTTGGTGAAACGCAGAACATCGTTCTTATCTTCACCCTGTTGGGTATCCTGACAATCTTCGTTAGCTACAAGATCGGAAAAGAAGTTGAGGGATTAGAGCTAGGTCTCTTTTTTGCGGTACTCACTGCTATTTCATTTCCGCTGATCAACATGTCACGTACAGTCTGGCAACCAAACTACTTGCCATTTTTTACCGTCCTGGCAATTTATCTCCTGCTTCTAGCCAAGAAGAGAACCTCATTATTCTGGTTGGCTAGCTCATTTGCGGCAACGTCATTTGGTTTCTTTACTCACTTTGCATTTGCCCCACTCTTTGTTGGCTTAAATGTCATGTACTTGTTTGTGTTCAAGGACTTAATTCAAAAAAACCGCATAAATGCACTTGCGCTCATTCCCTACTTCACTGCGATACTCCTGATTTGGAAAAGCTTTCAAGTAGAGGGAGAATCGCAGCCACTACGGTCTCTGTTCACCACGGACTTGAGTGAGCTTGCCCGCTGGCCAGAAGTCATCCAGATTATTCTCCAACAAAGATTTTTAGATCTCTCACTTTTTGATTCATATTTCGTTAATTTGGGGCTACTACTGTTGGTAATGGCCGGACTCTTACAGTACACCAGATCACAGAAACTCCATCATAAAAATGATTACTTCCCTAGAGTTCTTTTGGTTTTGATGTTCATGAGTATCATTCCCGTCTTTTTCACAGCTTCTCTTTTTGCACACTACTTAACTCCGTACTTTGTCATCTTGTCATTGTTGTTAGGGGTATTTTTTAAGTTCTTAGCAACAAAAGCCAGATTTCTTTTCATCGCTTTTGCCCTGTTATTTGCTTGGCTTAATTTCGAAACCATGGGGAGCATGAGGTATCTTTTTGACGAAACCCTGACAACTGAAAGGCAGTACGAGCAGCTTATCACCGATGAAATCATTCGCGATTACCGAGCAAGAGAAGGAATTAACGATCTCAATGCAGAGAACTTCTCCGCAAAGATCATTGATACTCATGACTTTAGTACCAACGACGGTAACTTCGAGAACTGTGTAAACTGCACCACCAGCTCTCAGCACTTACTTCTTGAAGAAGAATTTGAGACGCACTTTACTCGCTTAACTGCTAACCCGCTCTCCTACGACAACATCGTCACTATTATGGAAAAACCCAAGTATTACTACTTCGTCTGCCGTCATAACCCGTTGGCGTTCTCGACTGATAAGAAGCCGCTCTTGGACGTCACCACCGCAAACTGCATTCCTAAGGCTGATATCTTTAACACTCAAGATACTTACCTCAAGCTGGAAAGTAGCTATATCCCACTCGGCAACCACTACTTCTCGAATGCGGTCCTTTTCGTCCTCAAAAGGGAACATCGACCCACGTCCCAATAACTGTTGACATAGTGACGTTAGTGGTTTAAAATACATCAAAAGTGATCAGGAATCTCGTTTCGACCCTATCCCTGACACCAAGGATGTTATGAAAAAAATTGCTAAAATTACAGCCGCTCTGACTTTGTCAGCAGTTCTCTTCAGTTCATTTGCAACTGTCGTTTCTGCAG
>Ga0163154_10004633_pt1 | contig 17904 bp, 22 predicted proteins | sample OliLakLV19MP9P1_FD_148649 | JGI IMG/M metagenome (GOLD analysis project Ga0163154, IMG submission 148649) | Freshwater microbial mat bacterial communities from Lake Vanda, McMurdo Dry Valleys, Antarctica - Oligotrophic Lake LV.19.MP9.P1 | ecosystem: Environmental > Aquatic > Freshwater > Lake >...
TATTTATATTGAAAGACTTCTAATAAAAATACTAATTCCTAAAAAACAGCACAAAAGTTTAGAAAATGAATATGAAATTGTTGAGATCAATATACCAACCCAAAGTATTGTTTCAAACACAAACCTTGATTACTTATTTGAATGTGGTCGCAAATCAGGAATAAGTTTTGATAAAAAGGCATTTGTTTTGTGAGCCCCAGGGAATTTGTTTTGAACTTTTTTTATTAAAGCATATGTATTGATAATAAAGATTGACTCTATTATCATGAGTTAAGTTGTTCAGTATCAAAAAAATTTAGGAATAGTATGTATTTCTAAAAAATGAAGAAGCTTAAACTATGAAAATCTGGATGTCTCGAAATTTTAAGCCCCAAACTGTATGGGATGTGTTAGGAGGTGTCTTATTGGTTTGGTCTTTAGTTGGATGGATTATTGGGGCATTTCCAGGAATTTTCTTATCAGAGAGCTCTATAATACTGATCACAGTTTTATCTCTGCCACTTTTATTACTCATGCAACTTTCCTCAGTCATGTATCCTCATGCAGAAGGTTTAGGTGCAGTTCGGTTGTTTACTGTGTTTGTAATCCCAATCTATATTATTATTTTAAACACCTCAACTGTATTGCTATCTTATTTTATTTCAAAAAAACTGTCTTTTTTTCTTCCAATATACACTATTTCATTAATCCTTTTACTTTTTATATCCAATAATGTAGGAAGCATCTGGCGTGAGCAACAAGGCCAACAGGCAGTGAAAGTAAACAACGAGCTGGCTAAAAATATCAGCGTTTCTATTGAATACTGTCAAAAATTACCACCTACGCAAAGTGCTGGACTTACCATGAATAATGTAAAGTGTAAAATCACGATGAACGATATCCCCACCTCATTTTCAAGTAATATTCTATCGAGATCATTTATGATTTCACTTGGGTTGGGATCCAAAGAATATAACATGTATGCTCCAGATGAACTAGAACGCGAAGCAAACATACCCGGTGGCAATAGCGAATATGTTTATAATGAAGAAAATCACTTGGTATGGAGTTCTGTTATTTATGGAAGTGAGGTGGAACTAGTAAGCGATACTCAAATAACCTTTGAATTTAACGCAGGCATAACTAAATCATCTGTTTCAGCAGAAAGTCTGTATATTTCTCAATTTACTTTGGAGCCGTCAGGTTATCTACGTCAGCCGGAAAAGGGAAAATACTTTCATTCGACTGCTATTGAGCTGCTCTTATTTTGAGCCAGTGCTAGGCATAGGCTTCGATTTGATATAATGCATAGCTGATCAAAAAAACTGAATCAAGAATAGTGTCGTTACTGTTGGTGGTAAGTCTTCTGCTATTGTTTTGCACTGTTGTACAGCTTCTCAGATCTCAAAATCAGCTAATTGATGCTAAGCAAGAAGACATAAGCAAAATCAATGTAGATTTTCCTTATATAAAAAGGACAGTAAAGTTTGAAAAAAAAGGAAATAACTGGATCTCAGTCCAATCTCCATTTGCTCAGCTACGTGATGAGGACAGTACTAGCATGTTTTTTTATGAGCCACAGCCAATCGAAGTCGTTGAAATTTTTAATCCGTCTGCAAGATCTTTAACGCTTTCTCCATCCCATACAACCCTACAGTCAGAAAGTTCATTTTTGGTGCATTTAGTTAGAATCGGGTTTGGGCACAATTTGAATGCAATATTAAAGAAGTTGAATGCTGTTTGATCAAGAAATAATTTTATGTTTAATATATTGACTTTATACATCTTTTCAAATCTAGTAAGACTTTCATCAAATGAAAGATTACTTAATTTCATATAAATCTGTGCCTATTCTATCAAAGATGCAATATTGCAGAAGGAAAATTGAGAAGTAAGAATATCTTAGTCATATTAATGCTTTAAATAATCTTCCATACATTCCTTATAGCTATTAAAATTAGTATATAACTCAGCATGTATGCCGAATTGTTTTGCTGCTTTTACATTTTCCCATGTATCATCCCAGAAAAGTATTTCATCTTTGTTAATATCTACAAGTTTTTCTGTCAATCTATCGTAAAATTCTAAATTAGGTTTTTTATAGCCTAAATGAGCAGAAGCAAAGACCTGATCAAATACATTTGAAAAGTTCATCTTACTTAGCATATATTCAAATCTATGTTTTTCCTGATTTGTAGCTAGACAACATACAATCCCTCTACTTCGTAAGTTTTGAATATAGGAAACCAATTCCTGATCTATATTATGTTCCGATTTAAACCAGTAATTTAAAAACTCATCTACTGATTTCCCCCACCCCCATGTTTTTAAATAGCTAGGTAGTACTTCTTTTAAATCTGCTTTACCAATAATACAGTCCTTAAATATTCCAGTAAAAAAGGGCAAAGTTACGTCAGTTGATATTCCATAATCTCTCGCAAGTTGAATACTAAACTTCTCGCCATTAATCAATACACCATCAGCATCGAAAATTACTACCTTTATCATAGTAAAATTATAACAGCAAATTCTTGATATAATAAGGTCATGTATAACCATGCAGCTACAGAATATAAATGTCCAATTTGTCTGGGAGTCAAAGGAATAGAGAACGCTGATACCCTGCTAAAGCATACTGATTTAGTTGTCAAAGACGATCTTATTACAGCCTTTATAAATTCATTTTTCATCGTTAATAACACTGGCCATGTAATTATTGTGCCTAATGAGCATTTTGAGAATTTATATGCCTTGGATTCATGATCTAATGGTGCCATAACCTACACAAAATGAATCAAAAGAAGTTCGCCGTGCTCTGCCATCACGGTCATTTAATAGTAAGTCGATAGTTAGAGTAAACTGAGGTGTTTATTCTTACTAAAACACCATCATGGTCAAGTTTATATAACGAGAAGACATTTTATGAGCAATTTCTGAGAGACTTGGAACAGGCAAAAAATGAGGTAATTATTGAGTGCCCATACCTGACAGCATCAAGAATGGAGATGCTGTACCCCGTTTTCCACAGGCTATTAAGTAAAGGGTTGAAAATTACTATCACTACTTGAGATCCATCAGAACTTTTTAATCTATGGGGAGCGCCCGGATCTGGAGCCCGTGCGTCGTTATATCCACAACAGCTTCTAGGAGAGATTATACGAGAAAGAGGATAAATGGGACACTACAAAAAGTTATTTTCTCATTTATTTATGATGTATTTTGATTATTATAATCACTACCGCAAGGCATATTTTTTTATTGTTGTCAAATGCAACTAATTTGCATATAATACAGCTCTAACCTATGGACTATAACCAACTCATCACTAATGAATCTCAGGCTTCCCACCAGACTAGGTTTCATTTTGCGGCCAGCATTGCCCTCAAAGTGCTCGAGGAAAGTCCTTCTTTGCTCTCTCTATCCTCGACTCATAATATCGAGAATAACCTCCTAGAAATACAACAAAATCCGGTCACTCAAATATCTCGATTTTCCTTTGGATCATCAAGTAACCAATCCTATGATGTAGAGTTTCTTCATCAATGTACCATTCAAAGGCGGGTACTTTCTTGCCCGGATAATGATGAACATGTTGTATTCCTGTCCGCACTCAAGATTCTGGAAGAAGAAAAAAAGAATTTTAATTACCCAAATGTCTTGAAAGAATTACTGCGAAAAAATCTGCATAAACTTCATGATTTTGGTAGTGGCGTAGAGTTTATCGGTAGAACAAAAGAAGTTGATAATGTGCTTCGAGCCCTCCATTTAACTGAGCGAAATAACTCGCTGATTATTGGTCCTGCAGGAGTCGGGAAAACAGCCCTAGCCAAAACAGTCATGAGAATAGTGGAAGATAAAGAAACATTCCAACTTTTTCCTGGCTCAGATACATTAGAAGATCAAGTGCTGAATATTTTGTCATCAACAGATAAAAAATGCCTTTTCTTACTGGATGAAATCTTCTCTTTTTCAATTGAGCAAATTAGCTTTTTAATTGATAAAGCTCAAGTCATTGCTACTTCAAGCGAAACTTCCTATCGTAAGTTTGCGGCTGAACAGTCTGGAATTATCTCTAAGTTTGATGTTTTAATCTTAAGTGAACCTAATCAAGCTGAGTTACAAGCAATACTTTCTGCTCACCAAGAGAAAATAGGCACAAGACTTCAGGTCCAATTTGTTGACTCCACTTTGGATGAAATCATTAAGCTCGCAAAACAACACATTAGTGAGCTATCATTTCCGGCTAAAGGTATTAGTCTCATGGAAGAAACTGCTCACTTTACGCAGTCGCAGAATTCCACGGAGGTTACACCAGAAATAGTGCGCGTAGTCATCTCACAAAAAGTAAACATCCCTATTGCTTCACTGACTGATTTTGATAAGAAAGATCTTTCTCAACTTGATGCACGGATTCAGAATCGGGTCAAAGGTCAAGACCATGCTATTAAGAAAATAGCCCGTAGTATTCAGCGTTCTCGGCTAGGTCTTAATCGCAAGAATAGACCGATTGGATCATTTCTCTTGGTTGGTCCCTCTGGAGTTGGTAAAACTGAACTTGCTAAGGTTTTGGCTCAAGAAATTTTCGGTGATGAAGACTACATGGTGCGAATTGACATGTCTGAGTACTCGGAGCCTCATACAGTGCAGCGATTGATCGGAGCTCCTCCTGGCTATGTTGGCTACGAAGAAGGTGGACAACTTACCAATCCAGTCAAAAATAAGCCGTATTCTCTAGTGTTGCTAGATGAAATAGAAAAAGCTCACCCTAAAGTCTTTGATGTCTTTTTACAGATTCTTGATGACGGCCGTCTCACTGATGGTCGTGGCAAACTCGTTGATTTTCGCAACACCATGATTATCGCCACCTCAAATGCCGGTATTGAAGATATCCTGGATTTGGTTGAGGAAGGCAAGCCACACTCAGAAATCGAAAAAGAGGTAAAAGATATTATGCAGGATTACTTCAGAATTGAGTTTATTAACCGCTTTGATGACATCGTGGTCTTTAAAACGCTTGACGTGCCATCATTGGTAGGTATTGCAGACCTACAAATTAAAAAGTTGGCCATTGAGCTCTATGCTCGAGGAATTACACTCGAGGTGAAACCCGAGACACTTCAGCATCTGGCTGAGAGTGCATATGATCCCAAGTACGGAGCTCGTGGGTTACAACGAGTTATCCAGGAAAACTTAGAAAATCCAATCGTGGAGATGATCATTCAGGATCAGGTGAAGCCTGGTGAGCGGATTGTGTATTAGCAGAAATCTCCCATACTCCAGTGTCAGATACCGTGCCTTCTTTAAACCGTTGTTTAGCCTGCAATCGAGTCTGTCCTGTCGCGACGATAAACTTCACGACTCGCTTGCCTTCTTCTAATCGCCTCACCCAGCCTAAATACAAAATCTCATCAAATGACTCAACATGAGTTTGAATAAATGTTTTCAGCTGAATTTGAGAAACAGGATAGGGAATGTTTCGTGGTTGCCAAGGACGAACAATGACGCGTAGTTTTTTTCGTTGCATAGAATATTTTATTGAACGGCTGTAGGGTAGTATCGTTTCATTAACGGGGAGGGTACGCTAAGGCTTCTCGCGCCCACATACTCACTTCTCGAGCGGTATTAAATGAATCACTGACATCAATCATAGCATTGGTGGGCAAACTGCGCATAGTGGCTGTTACAACTCTGTCAGTTTGCTGGGTGGCTGCCGTTGTACCCAAAAGCACAGGAGTAGCGGTTTTCTTCTTCTGTGTCGCCCCACCTCCACCACGACCTTGACTATACTCAGTGTGCTTGCGAGCCCTCAGTGCATCTACCGCGTCTGTTTTTGTATTCTCATTGGAGTGGGCTCCGACGTTCTTATTGATGCTAGAACTAAGGGGTACTCTGTCTGGAGCTGTCAGAGGAGAGACTCGTTTGGCTGTTTCAGAAAGCACTCCACCTACCAGTGCTGCCGCCAGCGTCACCAGATTCTGTCTTGTATTTTGAGCTGTGGCTTTAGTTTCTTCAGGCATAGATTGAGTAGCCTGCTGCAAATTTTTCTTTTCCAGCTGTGGTGTTTTTTCTTTAGCTACTACAGCTCGCTTCGCTTTAATATGCTTAGCAGGCACTTCAACTGGTGTGAGTGGCTGAGTGGCTGCGATGTTTGCAACAACTTTTTCCTCCGACGTTGCAGTCTCTTCCTGATGATGCCGAGGGACTGATGGAGTGCTACTTTCAGAAGTGGCAGGTCTCACTCTTGTCTGGACACTTTTTACTCGTTTAGCAGTTTCTATAACCCCGCCCACCGTCATAGCGGCAAATGTGCTAACGACATCTCTTGCTGCTGAACTTGAGCCAGTCCTTTTTAAATGCTGAGTATCAACTATCTTTTTTTTGGGTGGCTGCAATTCTTTGTTTGCAATAACTTTTTTTTCTTGGGGTATTGCATTCGTCACAGCTGGTCTGGTGATCTTCCTCTCACTCTGAGCTTTGATATGTTGCACAGTCTCTTCTCTTGATGTTCGTTTTTCTACAGTTTTAGAATCAGCAGTCTTAGAATACGCTTTAGTTTTAGGGTTGCTAGCTCGAGTCTCAGTGTGCATTGGCATAGCTGCAGTACGCATTATGCCAGTTGATATTTTTAGAGGTGAAGCGATAGCTTTCCTTGATTTTTGCTTAATCTGTGTTCGATGAAATTCAGTTTTCACCTTAAATTTCGTACGTGCTGAAACTATTTTTCTTGCTTCAACTGAAGGTGCAGAGGTTGTTTGCCTATTTTTTGCTTCAAAAACTTGTTCTAGGCGTTTAGCGAATGTCTCTGATGTACCTAGCAAACGAACCTTAGCAGTGGGTATTTGAGATTTTTTTGGGGCAGGAATACGTTCCACCAGAGCCGTGTTTCTAGAGTCTTTAGGTGTTTTTTTCTCGGAACTAGAGGCTCTAATAATACTAGGTTGAAATACCACTTCAGGTATTTTTTTTACTATTGGTTCTCTAAATGTTGCAGTTGGTTCTTTAACAATTTTTCTTGCTGTTTCTCTTGCTGAAGGGGGACGAGAAGGTACTGCTTGTCTCGATTCACGATGCCCGCCACCTGATGAAGCTTGAAAAATCACTCCACTTTTTGCAGGAACCAAAGGCTTAGATACCAAAGACTCAGGAACCGAAGCAGGAGGTAATCCTTTGGCTAAAGTTTTTTTGAGCGGGCGTGGACGACTTTCTGTACGTTTTCCTGATACAAATGCCATCCCTGCCAGTCCAACACCTAGTGCAGCAAAACCTTGAGCAAAGAGAGGGATTCCTTGACTCATACTTGGTATTGATGAAAATATTTCTCCTACCACAGAGAACGACGGTATTCCACTTACAGGTAAGGGTAGACCGGTTGCAATACCTTGGATTTGAGTTGTCAAGTTACTAAGCATCTGTAGTTGCCCAGGGGTATGGATCAAACAGAAATCTCCTCCAGACATATGAAGCATGAGAGGGTCATGAACATTGCTAAGTTTAGAGTTTACAAAGTATAGGCCGCGCTCATGCAGCTCAGCAGTTTTACCAAGTACTGATTCCTCCACTTTATTAAAAATTGTTTGAGCAGTTCTTGGTCGTGTTACAATTTCCATTTCCATAGAAAAAAGAGTAGCGACCTCATCGTGGGTAAGCTCAGCAGCGTCTTTTAAGAGTGATTGTTTTGCTAATTCAAGTAGCTTTGGAATTTCTGTGGATGAAAAATTACCTCTTTGAAATTGGAGGAGAGCATAGATATAGTCTTCTGGTAGCTGATTATTCACTGATAGATCAGGAAGAAGAGCTTGAGTTAATCGAAGAGCTTCTAGATGTTGTTTAACTCCTCTTGACATTTCTTCGTTTTTGAAACGACGGGTATCTTCAGGAATCTCGGTCTTCAAACTTGAAGTTATTTCTTCTCTTGTTGTGAGCTGTTTTTTATCTTTAGGAACTTTAAATCTTTGTTGACCAAGCACTTGCCTGGTTTTTTTCATAACACTTGATGCTGCTTCTAATTTTTCTCTACTTTCATTTGAAGGGTGTTTTCTATGATAAGTTGCGATTTTGGCACAGTCAATAACGCTAGGGGCAACTGCTCCTCCAATTTTAGCAAGAATCTCGGCGTTTTCTATTTTTTTATTTATTGCAGGCTCTGTAGTCTTATCTATATTCTCAGCTTGTGTAGCTGCCTCTACGTGCTCACGACTTTGATGAATTGTTTTTTCTACGAGATTGTCTAAAAAAGTGTCTTGTGGTGGTGCGCTTGCTCTCCTAGAGAAGAATCCAGGCTTTTTCTCTTGAGAACTTCTTGATTGTTCATTATGGATATAACGCAGAAATTGCTCGGGGCCACTATTTTCGTCATCTTGAATAAGAGCTAAGAGTAACCAAGCCTGGCGTGAAGTAGAGATTATACTTTCGCCTTCCACGGTTAAATTTTCGCCAGAGCTTGGATGAATAATGCTAAAATCATCAGTATCTTCTTCAGGTGGCTCTGCATTATTTGATAATGCTTGACTGAGATCATGAGGGATATTAATTACTAATGTTAAAAGCTCTTGTTTAAACAATTTGTTGGCAGATGGAGATAGGAATCTCTCCAAGAGTTCAATACAACTTTCTTGACTTGCTTTAAGATCAAAATCAACGTCTTCAGACTTGCTAGCTTTAGCTGTTTGAGAGGATTTTTCAGTAAGCAGTGTTGTTGCAAAATACCGCAATCTTTGAAACTTAGGATTTTTTTCATCTTCTAGCCAGGAAGGCAATTGAATAAATAACGGCAAAATTTTAATTGTTAGCAATTTAACATCGATACCAAAATAAAGAGGGATTCTATATTGCTTATCGGCTATTTTTTCTGTTTTTTGCTTAGTTTTTGTAGAGAAACATTCTTCAACACGTAAAACAGCACCAGGTTTTTCTGATGCTATTTCAAACTCTGAATGGTAGTGAAATGCTTCCTGTCTCACAGCAAAATTAGTTATTCGTCCTTACTGGAAATATTAAGCATGTTGATGAATGCAAGAGGTGAGTCAGGCATCGATTCAAGCATTTTATCGAACGCTTCCTGAGATTGGCTTGCTAGGGCATCAATAACCTGAATTGCCATATCAAGTTCAAGTGAAGCACCTAAAACTTCAATTAGCTGATTGTATCTATCGTGAGCTTCATTATGGGTTCCATGGTTGTATTGGCATGCTTCGCAGGGTGCATGTTTTCTAGACATATTTATCTCCTTCATTAATATAACTTGACTATTTTAACCCAAAGCACTATTAAATGCAAGTTAATTGCATTTAGGTCAAAAAAAGATGTATAATACCATTTATGAAAGCAAATATTGATTACTCGCTGCAGTTACGCAGATTAGGACTAAAAGCTACCCCAGTACGACTGGTATTATTGGAGTATCTCTTAGGTTCAGAGCTTCCAATTGATGCCAGCTCTTGCGGTGACTATCTGAGGCAAAAAAATGTTTCTTTTGATCAAGTGACTACCTATCGCAATCTGGAAACTTTTGTCAGAAAAGGAATTGCCAAAAAGGTTGATTTACAAGATGGCAAGTATTACTATGAAAAAGCTAGTGACTGTTCTCATTTAGTATGCGAAAAGTGCGGCAAAATTGAGCATGTTCACATTGAAAAAAGTCATGATATTGCTCATGAAATTGTTGAAAACACTGGCTTTCAAATTACTCACCATGTTAGTGACTTTTTCGGTACATGCCATAAATGCCAACTGTAACATTCTTCATATAATGCTATAATGTTGCGCAACAGAGGTGCAATATGCGCGAGACAACTCCATTACGACAATCCATCTTACAGTTACTGTCTGAACATCATTTTTTATCTGCTTATCAGATTCTAGAGTTGCTGAAAACACAAGATATTGTTGTTAATAAAACCAGCGTTTACAGAGCACTGGAAATTTTGGTGCAACAAAAGAAAGTGTTTCGCCAACTGCTGAACACACAATCTGTGGTTTATGAACGATCTGACAATCATCATGATCACTTAATTTGCTTACATTGTGGTAAGGTTCAGAATGTAAAGTGTCAACAAACTAGCCTCAATCACTTTGCCGAATTTTCAGTTGAATTTCATGCCTTGAACTTTTTCGGTTACTGCAGTTCTTGCGTCGACCAAGAAAAAGCAACATTGCGGTAAGTTCATTTGTTAAAAAAAGTTTTTTTTATAGTACAATCTAAGCATGAGTAAAACTAGAAAAATTGGCGTAGGAGTAATAATTATAGATCAGAATGGAGATCTCCTTTTACATCTAAGAGATCACAATACACCATTGATGACCAATCAATGGAGTTTGGTCGGAGGTGGTATAGAACCAGACGAAAATCCAGAAGATGCTGCTAAGCGAGAGGTTATGGAAGAAACATCACTTGTTGTATCAGAAGTAATGAAAGTAGGTTCGATATCATTTAGTGATGATTGGGATGCCCTTATTTATCAGGCCAAAGTAAATACTTTGAATAATTTGATGGTGCTGGGAGAGGGAAAGCAATTAAAGTTTTTTTCACAAGATGATTTACTTATATTATTAGATAAGCTTAATTATACAAATCCGTTTTTAGATTTTTTGAAGAAACATATCTCTTAAATTACATTTAAGTGTGTGTTAACTGTTTCAGTTATTTGGATTAAGGATTTTTCTAAGTTATCTGTTTCACATCCAAAGTTAATTCTTATATACCCTGGGGCAGAAAAGTCTGCTCCATCAAGTACTTGCACTCGTGAATTTCTTCAAGAAAGTGTCCTTCGGTTTCAAATCGATCAAATTCAAGTCCAAGATCAGTTTTAAAGTTGTTGTAAAAAGACTCCTGGAATCCATTTTCCCAAGGTGAAGCTTTGGTGCTCATCGATACTTGGATACCAAAATCAGCCAACCAACAACTTCTCTGGTGAACAGATCTAAAAAGGTAGCTCAGTAAAGAAATTTGCCTTTGAATGGCAGGTAGGTAAAATCTCCAACCCAAGTTATATTGGGTTGTATTGGACACTGGTTTTTTAATCTGATTGGCAAATGGAGCTGGTGCTTTTCTTTCGTCTCCCCTTTCTGTTCCTTGAGAACGGCATCTTTTTGTTTTTGAAGATAATCTGTTATGTACAACCATTGCCGAGAAATGCCAAGTTCTGGTAGAATCATTTTTAGAGCGGTATCATTACCATCGTCCCCACATGAGTTTGGGAATGCGACCGCCGTTAACTAAAAAGTATGACTGTCGGATTTCTAAGTAGAATTATGCGTTCGCTTGATTGATAACGCAATTGTGTATTACAATACAAAACGAATACATTCGAACCACAACGATAAGTCACCGTTACAGTTATTAAAAGAATTGTTCAAAAGAAAAATCATTAATAATTTGTGAAGTTTTTTTTCGTTTCTAGAAGTCTATTTAGCCTCCTAACTGGTACACATCTAGGGGTTCATATCCTTCGCACTTGAAAGAAAATGAAGATTATCTTCAATATTTTTCTGGTCCGTCATATTGCGGGCAATGCCGAGATAACCTATTGACTTCTCTTCATGGCTACGCATTAATGTAGTTTTACAATCAATCCAAATCATACTGCCATCTTTTCGCCAGGCCGGCATTCTTCCTACAAAATCTGACATTTCGTTTTGAGGGTGCTATAATTAATATGCAGTGATGTATAAAAACAAAAAATATATAAAAAACTTCCTTTTAGGATGTGCATTAGTGATTATATTACTAGTGGCCATTAACTATCAATTTAGTAATAATCCTTGTAAAGGTAAAAAATTAATTGCCTCTCAGGATAGCTTTGAGATTCCTCATTCTCAGGATATAGGTAAAGGTATACTTTTAAAAGTAGAACGATGGGGAGCCTTTTCCTATGGATATGCCAACGTTGGAAAAAGTACTTACAAAGATGTGTGCCAGGCTACTTCCTATGAAAAGCCTGATGATCCTACTAGTGGGGTCGTCGTATCAATTGGGAATAATTTAAATGTTGGTTATACTCCTTTTGCTACATTTACGTTGGATCTAACAGTTGACTCAGATTCAAAATCAACAGGTCCTTATGATGCTGAGTACGTAATGCAAAAACTTGCTGATAGTTTCATAGTAGAACATCAAGGAACTACTGTTATTTTGAAAATGAAGAAGGTAAATCCGGGTGATGATTTATCTATTTATAAGGGTTCGTGGGTATTTCAGAAAATAAATGATATTCCCTATTATTCTATATATGCCTTTCAACTTGTTTCAACAGATCAAGGTAGGACGTGGGATCTTCAAACATTATAAGGAAGTTTGATTATTGCAAGTCAATACCTAGGGGGGGGTGTTGGTTGTTGAATTATTGTGCGATTGTGGAAATGCAGTACACTATTTTTATGAACAAAAAATATCTCTTGCCCATTATTTTAATAGCATTTTTGCTGATCATATTCACTCTCTACTTTTTAAAAGTTGGTTCTTTTCCATTTTTATTCAAACAAAACCCTTTCAATGCGGCTCAACAAGAAGAGTCATCAGAAATTCCAAAAGACTATTTGAAAGTGACTGGTATTCTGCGCACTGTTGGCAATAATGGAGAAGAAATTGGCACAGAGAATAACCTATATGGTCATAACGCTCAGTTTCAAATCATACGCTCGGGAGATGAACCATACAGCTTGGATAAATTCGTGATTGGACAGTTTTCGAGTGATTCTGCTGAAAAAACATACAATGATTTAACTCTCGCTGATACTGGAAAGTGTGTGGAAGCTGTAGTTAGTAGTATTTCTGAGACAGCTCCAGGTGCTGATAATTATAATAATCTGAAAATCATCACAGTAGATAAGTTGACAATTATAGATACTTTGTCCTGCTATGACGATAATCCTGATTTATACCCATCGCAACAACCTTTACTTGACCAACCAATGGTAAATATAAACACAATAGTCACAGCAGCTAATCGGCCGGCGCATGACATTGGTTATGATTATGAAATTACTATTCTCTGGTCGGAAGCTCAAGCCAAAGGATATATAGATTCAACTGGATATAAATATGCTCCAACAGATCAAATCACTATATTTATGACTGTAGATAGTTTAGAGATGGCGAAAAAAATTGAGTTAGCTAAGCGCTCAACAACGGCTGTGAATTTGAAGGGCCAATTTCAATGGGGCTACGCAGAAAATAATGTTTTTAAAATTAATGCGGTTGAGTTTTAAGATAACTCATTTGATTTTATCCGGGTGACTGAGCTTATATACAGTAGTAATTATAGCTTTGATATAAATTTCGTTCATCAAATTTAGATGATATCTCTTTTGGTGAACCATGATGCACTTTCCTTCGAACTTTTTTTGCCTTGGATACATGATCTAATGGTGAGTTATCCAGATCAAAAAGAAACAAAATCATTCAAAAAAGCTTTGCCTTCAAGATCAGTATCTAGAAATTCTTTGGTTAGGATAAATTAGGCGGTTCTTCTAAAGTAAGACAATATTGTTACTTTAGAGGAAATTTTAACTCAATCTTGAGCGCCTTTGCCAAACAATTAAGCACGTCACTGGTTGGACTCACTTCACCACGCTCAATTCTGGCGTAGTAGTTAGTATGAATTCCTGCCTTCTCAGCAACTTTGGCTTGTGTAAGTTTAGCCGCCTTTCGAGCTTCTTTAAGTATTTTTGCTAGTTTTTTTTCAGAATCCATGTATTACACCTTTTAAAGATGATTATTCTACAAGCTGGGCAAGGGCGGGGCAAAGACCAAGAGTTAGAGCTAATCATTTATATGCTATGGCTGAAGAATATGATACTATTGCCGTAGGATCAACAAATGGATCGGAGTATATTTTAGCAGCATTTTCAAGTGGAGGTCCAGCTGGAAATATTGCTCCTATAATTGATTTGTATAAATCAGAGGTTTATGCAGTTGCTCGTGATATAGGAGTGCCTAGTTATATACAAGCCAGAAGCCCACTGATAAGTAACTATGCTCGTATCCTTTTTTCAATATCTACCTAAATTTAATTCATTTGAAGAGAACCTAACTGAGATTCAGCAGCTGATAGCTGTCAATTACGAGAAACTTAGCAAAACTAAGCTATTAGTATTTCCTGAGTACTCATTTACTGGTCCATTAAATTAATGAATATAAGAGAGAACTCAATTTTGAACAGGTTAAACTAAAGCTCAGTAGGTTATCTTTGAAATTACCCAATACAGCAATAGTTTTTGGTTCACTTATTCTTCCGAAGATTAATGAATTCCATAACGCATCTTTGGCTTATTTAAATGGAAATGAATTAGCATCATATAGTAAAAAAGCCTTAATATATAATGAGAACTATGTTTGCTCTTCAGATAATGAATATCCAATTTTTGAAGTTGATGGCATTAAAGTTGGTATAACTATCTGTTGGGATCTTATTCTTCCTGAGGTATATAGGCAATACGTTTCAAAGGCTGATCTTGTAATTATTCCTAGTCTTTGGGGTATAGGAGGAAATAAACTGCAAGCCAAATATCCATTTTCTCTTGAGAAAAAATATTATCGAGAGGTTTGTATTGCAAGAGCATATGAAAATGCTTATAGTGTTTTGTTTGTTAATTCTGTTGGGAAGTATGAATCCCCATTCTATGCAGATAGAATGATGGGCGGAAGTTTAGCTGTAATGCCACCTCATGGCGAGGTTTATTTCACCAATAGTAAAAAATCAAATGAGTTACATGTTGTAGATTTAGACTTCTCCGAACTTAAGAAGTTCAGAGAATCCTACGCAACTGATAAAGATTTTGATTACTATAGATCAAAAAAGTTATTTTAATATGTCATATTTTATTTGGGTCTTTCCTAGAATAGCGGTTTAAAACGGAGATTTTTCAACAGAATTTTGTAGATATTTTCGTTTCTGTGATTCCATCTTCACTCACTTTCTTTTAAGTGTATCACAAATTTATCTTTTCTAATTCCTCGCAGTTTTTGCATCCTTGTTTTGGTAAAACTCCAAAAACTTTCTATGCCATTAATATAATTTTTACCTCAAGCACCACGTCCTCTTTTTCCTCTGATTCTCTTTGCTCCAAAGAAACTTTCATCAACTTCAATTTCACCATGAAATGATGCATTTTCCTCAAGAGACTACTCACCAAGCCGTTCTCTTAATTTATTGTAAATATCATGAACAGTGTTTTTATTTAAGTTAGTCAATTCTGCTGTTTTTAATGATGGAATGTCTGTTGAAAAAAACTTCAGAATCTCTCAAAATGTAGCTTCAGAAAGTTTGGAACTTTTATAGTATCTATTTTTCATGATCTATCCGTAAATATAGCACTTATTACAATGCTATTCTAGGAAAGACCCCTAATAATTAACTTAGCTACAATACCTGGTGAATACCTAAGTTTAGAAAACAACGAAGTTATTTTAGACCATGAGTCACCTCCAAGGCTATGTGGGAAAGTTATACAACCATTACTATATTTACCATAATGTAAGTATACATTATTCTTATCCTTCCCTGTACTAGTGGCTAATTTAAACCAACTTTCTGCAAACCTTGAACCACCTCTTTTTTCGTCAATATACTCATCTTTGGTCTTTTTGGAATGTCTAAAATCGGGAATAAGTATATCGTAATTATCAGAAGTTAAAGAATGTGGGTCAAAAATAACAGAATAATTTGATTCATTAATAAATAATTTTTTTGATGATAGATCTAATATCACAGACAGCAACTCACCTTGAGTTCTGAGTGGCATCAAAAATGATGTTTTACTATTACCAAGCTTATTATATGGAAGTTGAACAATGCAGTTCTTGTAATTGCCTTCAATAACGCGAGCTAGTTCGTAATAAGGACTACAAGCAATTCTCTCAAGAGATATACCAAAAGGCAACTCAATGTTTACTCCATTAAACAAATTTACTTTTAGCCATCCTTTATGATAACTATCACTAATATTATCCAGGTAATATCTCATTATACTTATCTGATGGTAAATAACAGTATGCAGTCCAGACCATTTGAGAGTATTGTTCCATTGCGTTGTATTCTTTTATAATACTATCAATATTCTCTTGATCTAAGAAACTTCGCCTGGAGTTTGGAAAGTATTTTTTTATACTCAAATCAATTGATTCCTCATCAGAGATCCAATTCTCTGACATTACCTGCATTATCCCATACGTCCCTTTGCTTGAAAAATTAGATTTAATTTTTTCATATGCACGAATCCACTTTGGTCTTTGTAAGTTTTCAACTATACAAACGGCAAGAACAAGCCGTTCATTGGCCAAGTATTGATCTGATTTCTTATGAATGTAGTCAATTAGATGAGAGTCTATTTGCTCATGCGATTTTCTTAATAATTTATCAACGTCAATAGAATTTCTTTTTGTGTATACATCATAAATTGAAATAGAAGCGACTGCAGTTATAAGTGTAGACCAAACATTATCAATTATACCAGGCAATGTAGGTGTAATATTTTTTAATAATCCTAGATCAGCTATAACTCCTGCTATGCCACCTACAATAAATAAAGTACAAATTGTAAAAATATGTAAGTATACTTGAAATTGGTAATTGAAATATACTTTAATCTTTTCTCTCCAAAATAACAAATGTAACAATGACTTCCCATTTGTTATAAATGCATGAATTAAGCATATTATTCCTCCATAAAGAAACATATATGGCATACTTGTTTGCTTAGAGATACTTCCGATTATCAACGACGTAATTATAAATGGAGGTAAAAGTCTAAATACGAAAAATCTCTCTGGCGACGTACTTATAAAATGACTTAGCTGATCATTGACGGCAAAATAAAGTTCTGGCCATTTTACTTGAAAGATTTTATAAAATCCGTATATCAGTAAATTAATAACAATGATTAATGTAATAAATTCACTCATTGTATTTAGAAATCATAATAATTTTTATTTTGTGAGCCATACGGGTCTGGAACCGTTTAGTCCCATAACCATTCTTTTTTAGCTGTGTTGTCATTTTCACTTTTCTCCAGTTTTGCTTTGGACGAAATAAATCATATTTGTCAGACGAACTGCCTTCTGCAATGTATCTAGAAGTATCTCTCTTTCTACTCTCCTTTTTAAAACTGGCCACAACATTTGAGCTGACTCTAGCGCTACTTCTTCGGTTGTTTCCTCACCAGTATCAAGGACGATTTTTTTAACATTTACCATTTCAGGGTGCCTTGCTTTTAAGAGAGTAAGTGTTTTCGAATGGATAAACGTATTCCGTTCAAAATCATTGAACCCTATTAATTCTTGCTTCTCCTGTCTTGTAAGCGCCACTTGATTCTTTAGCTTAGTTAATGAATTAAAAAAACTTTGGTTTTCAATTACTTCAGGGTTTTCGCCTGGAAGTTCTCTACACATTCGATCCTTCATTGCAGATTCAACCAGAATTGTTGCATTGGTAAGTGCTGAAGGCACCATATCAAACATATGAGCTTTCATCATTTCTATCCAAGCAACTTCAATAGAAGGGGAGCCAATTTTGTTATCTAAGCGTGGAACTTGATTGAATCGAACATAGGCATTCTCCTCAACTTCACCAACGATTTTATCTACGTATTCATTGAACGGCATTGTAGACTCAGTGAAGTCTGGATTCGTTTGCACCTGTATATCTGTAGGATTACCAACGATCGTATTCTCCAGGTGAAATGTAAGATTGACGATGCTTCCCATATCTTTTCTCTTTTTAATGATAGGTTCCAAAATTATCTTTCAGATATTTTTACCTAAAATAGGCAAGTAATACGAGGCATTTCAGCGCAGGCCTACGGGTCGCGCGCAACCTTGATGAAATTGTGACCCTAACGTTACTGCAACCGAACTCAGTTATTAGTGATCTAGTAGGCTTATTTAATACCTTCCTCCCAGACATGAAATCGCTCGGGTTACTACATTCC
>Ga0163154_10004643_pt1 | contig 17888 bp, 15 predicted proteins | sample OliLakLV19MP9P1_FD_148649 | JGI IMG/M metagenome (GOLD analysis project Ga0163154, IMG submission 148649) | Freshwater microbial mat bacterial communities from Lake Vanda, McMurdo Dry Valleys, Antarctica - Oligotrophic Lake LV.19.MP9.P1 | ecosystem: Environmental > Aquatic > Freshwater > Lake >...
GTAGGGGGCTGTCACGGTGGAGCCTTCGCGATCATCCTCGTGCAGCGTAGCGGAAGGTCGTCTTCGTCGGCGACTCGGACGGCGGTGCGAGCGGCGTCGGCGGAAACCCGACGTTGAGTCCGCGCGTGTCGCGCGAGCGGCTACGCTGCGCAGATGCGCTACGCCGATCTCAAGCCGAGGCAACGACGTGGCCTCGCCAAGATCGTCTTGACCGCTCAGCTCTTCCAGTTCTCGACCGTCAGGCCCTTGAAGCCGGCGAAGTCCTTCATGTTCGCCGTCACCAGGACGAGGCCGTTCACCTTTGCAATCGCTGCGATTGACCCGTCGAGAAATGGAGCCGGCTTGCCCAGCTTCCTCAGGCGTGCTCGCTCATCGGCGTGCCACTCGGCGGCGGCCTGATCGTACGCGAGCACAGGGTACACGCGCAGGACGACCTCCTCGATGTAGCGCTCGACGTCAGCTCGCCGGCGGGATGGCACCAGCAGTCTGCTCGCGCAGCGCCGCGAAGTACGCTGGACCGACATCGAGGGCCTCGCGATCAACGCTCTTGCGCCAGGCCTCGTAAGCCTCGGCGAAGCTCGGCCTCGGGCCAGCGATGCGACGGTATTCCTCGATGGACAGAACGACCGCCACCGGCTTGCCGCGACGCGTGATCTGGACCGCTCCACGTCGTGGATGAGCTCCGGCAAGTCGTTCCGTGCCTCTGCGATCGAGTAGCTCTTCGGCATGCACGGACTCTCTCTGTCCATCGAGATGTACATCCTAGCGTGATGGATGAGAGCGTCCACCAGGCCTTTACACCTCACGCCAACGACCCACCGATCTGCGGACCCGGCCACCGCTGTCTATTGGCCGAACGGGCCCGAAAGGGCCCCAGCCGATCGGCGCGAGCGCACCAAGCACGCCTGGGAGGCGCCTCGCCTCAGTGTGGCGAGCTTGCGTCGCGGGTCGTGGCACCGGCGCATCACTTTGGCCTCGGCGACCGCAGCCCTGCATCGGGCTGGTTGAGCAAACCTCGGCGGGCTTGGTCTGCCGTGTTGGCGACTGCGCGCGCGATGTTGCGCGCCTCTTCCTGCATCGCTTCATCCCGGTCCAGCGCTTCGTGGCTGGTGGCGTAGGGCTCGTAGTAGCCGATGAAGCGATCGAGCTGCGACTTCTCGCCGGCGGCCACGAGGCCCATCCAGCCGAGCCAATCCGCGAGCATGCGGCGGCCCGTTTCGATGCCGGCAACGTCACCGTGCACCAAAACGCCGAACGCGCGTCCTGCCAAGTGTTTCGGGTAGTCCCAACCGGCGAGCTCGAGCTTCTTCGCGAGCTCGGCCTTCTTGCCTTGCGTGGTGGTGGGGTCGGCGTTGCCGCCGTCAGCGCACACCAAGCGATCGATCATCGCCTTGAGCGGTGTCGGTGCTTGGTACCAATACACTGGTGTGACGATGATGATGCCGTGCGCCTCCACCCACAGCGGGTAGATGTCGTTCATCCAGTCGTTGGTTTGGCCGCTCGCGTGGTTCGGGTAACACGAGCAGGGCCAGTGACAGAGCGGCATGGCCGTCGAAACACAACCCTTGCACGGATGGATGTGCAGCAGCGGGTCGCTGGTCACCTTCGATAAATCCAGCTGTTTTATGGTGATCGCCGCATGCTCCAGCTCGGCGGAGATGATCTGGCTCAGCCGAAAGCTCTTCGATATCTCGCCGGGGCAGCTGCCGTCGTTGCGACTCGAGCCATTGATCACGAGCACGCGCGTCGGCCCGTCCTTGTCGGCGAAAAGCTCCGCTGCTTTGCGGACGCGGCTCCGCGCCGCGAGCCAATCGAGTGACAGCTCGTACTTCGGATCGGCGAACTCTTCCCCGGCGGCGCGCGTGTGCGGCGCCTTGCGGCCCTCGACGTAGGCTTGCCAGGCAATCGCCTCCAGTCGCTCGATCGCGCCGCGCTCGGCGTCGAACGCCGAGTCGACGAAGCGTTCTCGGTAGCGCTGGCCGAACGTTGCGCGATCGACCTTGTCGCCTGCCTGACCCTTGCGAACCTGCACCATGCCGGCAGCCTGTGCACAAGCCGTGCTAGCTGTGGGTGGGCTTCAGCTTCGGCGTAAATTTCAGGGAAAACCAGCGAGAGATGATCGGGAAGAACAACGACACGGCGTACGAGCGCGGGTACACCACCCGCGCACCGCCGAGCTCGACCTTGCGCGCGACGATTTCTGCCAGCTCGCGTGAGGTGCCCCAGGGAGCCAGGCTTGCGCCCAGCGACTCTTCGTACTTCACGATGGCCTTGGCGCCCATGTCAGTGTGCACCGGCCCCGGGTACACGGTGACGACGTTCACGCCCGTACCCCATAGCTCACCGCGCAGCGACTCGGACGCATTGGCGAGGCCGCCCTTCGACGCGTTGTAGTAGAGCATGCCGGGCACGGGGGAGAGCGCCGCCATCGAGGCGATGTTGACGATGGTGCCGCTCTTGCGGTGCTTCATGGCGGGGAGCAGATGCCGGATGAGCCGCAATGGTGTGGCGACGTTCAGCGAGAGCAGCGCCTCGCCCGCGTCGGGATCGGTGTCCTCTGCCGGGGCCACGATCTGCACGCCGGCGTTGTTGATGAGCACGTCGATCGGTCCGAACGCTGCCTCGGCCGGGGCAATGGCCGTCTCGGCGGCGCGCGGGTCGACCAGGTCGGCCTCGATGGCGAGGGCACGATTGCCGAGCTCGCTCACCAGCGCGTCGAGCTTCTGCTTGCGGCGCGCCACGAGCGAGACGCTGCCGCCCCGCTTGTGGAATTCGTGAGCGAAGGCTTCGCCGATGCCGGAGGAGGCGCCCGTTATGAAGACGTGCATCCCTCCTGGTATCGCTAACGCACAGTCACCACCAGCCGATAGTCGAACTCTTGCAATCACTGGGGGGGATCTGCGTGGTCAGCGCGACGCCTGTAGGCTCGTCCTCGAAGTCACACACACACCGCCGTCGCAAGTGCGCGAGCGACACTCGGTATCGACGCCCGGACATTGGGTCGGCTGCTCGCATTCGGGGCCGCCACCTGCGCCGCCTTGCTGACCGCCGCCGCCGCCTTCGGCTTGGCCTCCGCCGCCTTCGGATTGCCCGCCTCCGCCGGTGCCGCCGCCTTTGCCACCCGTGGCCACCATCTTCGATCTGGTTCGGATCGAGACCGACGATCAGGAAGCAACCAGGCAACGCAACTGCGAGCACCAAGAGAGCCAGAAAGAAAGGGAAGCGTGAAAAGACACGAGCAGCCTCCGACGAAGTGAGCCGAACCTCTCACGATGCAGACATCGCCCAGGCCGCGGAAGCGAACAATGCCGCAGCTGAGGCTCCAACGCCCGCCGGCCATCGCCAGGTCGATCAAGAAGCGCAACGGAAACGAATTCGCGATGACGCACGGCGTGTCCTACAAACTGAGCATGGCCAAAGCCCAATGCACTGCGTCTGTCTCCGTCGCGCGCAGCGTCCGAAGCGATGGGGACGTTGATCGATATGTTCGTCTGCGCGGGACGGCGCTGGCAGCGCTGACGGCGGAGGTCGCTGCAATCTGGCGAGCCTTGTCGACCAAGTTGACGAAGGATCATCGATGTCGATCTGTTGTACGGACTCCAGCAAGAGGCTGAACCTAGCCCTTGATCTGGTGGGCTGCGCGGTGCGGGAGACCATTGCTTGCTCGGCGTGCTCCGAGCATTCGGGTCGATCCCCATCCGTCACTGCTGAGCCTCGGCGCGGCGTCCGTGGTCTTGCTCGAGGTTTCGTTTCCAGCTTGTGCTGGGGTCGAGCCGGACACGATCCTGGGCGTACTCGATGTACGTCGCGGAGGCCGGAGCGAGCACGATGCGCAGTTCGGGATGGATCGCGCGCAGCGATAGACAGTCGTTTCCGAACGGGCCCTTGGCAGGGTGCTGAAAAAGGAGCCGACCCGCCACATGCACCATTGCGGCTGAAATGACAGCACCACGGCCACCCAGCACAGCCGATTGGGCTCGCGCTTCTGCGACCTCATGTTCACGCACCCACACCTGTTCCAGAACCAGGTCGAGAGCTTTGCGCTGCACGCTCATTCTCTATCAGTCTAGCCCGCGCGCTGCGGCGCTCAGCGGCAGCTGACGCTGCGGTGAACGATGTCGTGCCCCCGAGCGGCCGCCTCGAGCCACACGAGGTGGCCTCGCCCGCCTTCGTCGAGCGCCAAATGTGGCGAACGAACCTTGCCCGAGCCGGCCGACGTCGCCGCAGCCGCGGCCGCGCCTAGATCGCCTCCGAAACCGAGCTCGACCGACCCATCGTGGACGAACGCGACCGCGACCTGCCATTGTGGAGCTTTCGCCACGCTCGGCTCGCTGCCCGCGACATCGAGCTTTTCGGCTGTGGGCGCCGCCTCGCCTGCCTTCCATTTCGAGAGGCGTAGTGCGCCAGCCTCGCTCCAAATCAGCCCGAGCTCCGCTCCCCGAACCAGCACGGCTGGGCCCGACACCGCGCCAGTGGCGACTACGGTTCGCTTGCCGACGACCGCCGCCGAGCTCGCGTCGAGCCACGCTGCCTCGAGCCTGGTCGTCGCAGTGTGGTCGAAACACCCGTTGGTCTCGTCGCAGCGCCTGCCTGCTTCGCGGTGAAACACGAACGCGGCGGCCGCCTTTTCGCCATCGATGCTCAGCGTCGGCTCTTCGTAGCGCTCGTCGGACATGCCCCAGGCAAGCACCTCCGAGGGCGCCTTCTTCGCGCCGCCGCGCAGTGTCATGGCCCGCACTGAACCTGAAGCCGGACCAGGCCTCGTCGGCTCCCAACCTGCGATCACCACGAGGGCGCCGCTGTCCGTTGCAGCGCCTACGAAGGCGCCTCCGTTCGCCCCGCGAACATCCAACGTGCGAGCGCCACCTGTCATCACGAACAGCCGATCGTGCTCGCCTGCCATGGCTGCCGCGCCGCGGTGGCCTTGCGTCACGGCCGTCACCTCGCCCCCCATCACCAAAGCGAACACATCGACCCCCGGCGAGATGCCCGTTCCGCTCGACGGAAGCTCTTTCGGCGCCGCCCCCAGCGCCACCTCCAGCGCGTACGCGGTGCTCGTGTAACAACCATCGTGATCGCAGCCGGAGTCTCCATCGGCGCGAAACACGATCAAGCTCTTCCCAGCCGCTCTCGCGATGGACAACGAATCGACCCGCGAGAGCCGCTTCACCCCGAGCATGTCTGCAGTGAGCGGAACGCGCACCGGCGTCCCCAACTCACACCCGGGCATTGGCACCGGCGGATCGATTTTGGGCGGAGCCGACGCAGGCGGTGTTGCTTCCATCGAAATCGCCGCCTGGTCGACAGCGGTTTGCTCGACAGCGACCGGCGCCCCAGCCTCCAGAAGCTCAGCCGGCGAAGACCCAACAGGGTCCGTCTCCGCGCCCGCCGCGCAGCCGACCACCAAAAGCCAAATCCCAGCGACCCTCATCCCCCCACGCTACGCCCCAACCCCGATCTCCAATCCCAGCGAGCGTGGTTCGCGCTCCCAGGCTCCGAAAAACGTCCGCAGCCCGGCGCCGCCCCCCCACGAGAGCCTTCAAGAGCGACCGCTCAACGAGCGAGCAACTCGTAACCGGCGAAGAAGTAGCCAATCTCGCGCGCGGCGCTGGCTTCGCTGTCCGAGCCGTGAACGGCGTTTTCGCCGACATTGGCGCCGTACAGCTTGCGCACGGTGCCGTCTGCGGCCTTCGCCGGATCAGTGGCGCCGATGACTTCGCGGTACTTCACGATGGCGTCTTCGCGCTCGAGCACGAGCACCACGATCGGGCCGCGCGACATGAATTGCGTGAGCTCGCCGAAGAAGCCGCGCTCTTTGTGCTCGGCATAGAAGCCCTCGGCTTGCGCCAAGGTCAGGTGAATCGGTTTCATCGCACGGACGACGAAGCCTGCGTCTTGGAACTGGGCCAGGATTGCTCCGGCTTTGTTCTTCTCGACGGCGTCGGGCTTAATCATCGAAAGCGTTCGCTGTAGGGCCATGATGTGGCGCCTCTTATTCGACAGTTGGCGGCGCTGAAAGCGTTTCCTTCATTCTCGACGCATGCTGCGCTAGAGGTGCGTCATGAAGACGACGCCGCGCCTGATGGACTTGGTCCAGGGCGGTGGGTGAAGCCGCAAGCTGCCCGCTGAGAGCCTGGTCCAGGTTCTAACTCCCCAGACTTCCGTTCACCCCTGGGTGAGCGATGCGCCGGGCCCGCGCGATGACGCGGCGTTCGTTGTTCCAGATCCGTCCTCGGCGAGCGGTTTCGTGATGACGATCGACGTCGTCACCGCCATGGTCGACGATCCGCGCATCTTCGGCGCGATCGCCGCGGCCAACTCCGTGAGCGACGTGTACGCGATGGCTGGCCTGCCCATGGTGGCGCTCTCTTTCATCGGTTTTCCGAGCGACCAGCTGCCCATCGAGGTGCTCGGCGAGATCGCCGCTGGTTTGCGCGACACGTGTGAGCGCGCGGGCTGCGCGATCGTCGGGGGTCATACGATCGTCGATCCCGAGCCGAAAGCCGGCCTGGCGGTGACCGGCACGGCCGACCGCGCTGTGGTCTGGTCGCAGCGCGCTGCGCTGCCGGGCCAGCTCTTGGTGCTGACCAAGCCGATCGGCACCGGCATCGCGGTGCAGGCCATGAAGGGCGAACGCTGCCCGCCTCTCTTGGCAGAGCGCGCAATTGCCTCGATGATGATGCTGAATCGAGTCGCGCGGGACGCGGGGCTCGCCGCGGGCGCCACCAGCGCAACAGACGTGACTGGCTTCGGTCTGCTCGGGCATCTCGGCAACATCTGCGATGCGTCGTCGGTAAGAGCCAACCTCGTCAGCAGCCAAGTGCCGGTGTTCGAAGGCGCGCGCGAGCTGGCGCAGCTGGGCGTCGTTCCAGGCGGGTCCAAGCGAAACCTGAAATTCATGGAAGCCCTCGTTGATTTTGCCGACGCGGTCGACGACACCACGCGTCTCTTGCTCGCCGATGCGCAGACATCGGGCGGCTTGCTCTTGTGTGTACCGGCGGCGAACGTCGCAGCGTTGGTCGCCCGGCTGACAGGCGAGGGGGCCAGCGCAGCTGTGATTGGTGAGCTCGAGGCTCGAAAAGACGGGCCGCTGATTCGCGTCACGTGACGGGGCGGCGCGCCTCGTGTAGCTCAACGACGTGGCTTTCGACGTCGAACGCGAGCTGGTAGAGGCGGCTTTCAAAGAACGCGCGCTGCTTTCCAATCCCGACACGGAGCGTGCAGTACGTGACGTGATCGACGCGCTCGATCGCGGCGCCTTGCGAGTGGCTTCCAGATCAGAAGATGGATCTTGGCTGACGCATGCTTGGGTGAAGCAAGCCATCTTGCTCTTCTTCGCGGTCACCAAGATAGAAGCGAGCGAGGCAGGGCCGCTGCATTTTGCCGACAAGCTCCCGATCAAGAAGCGGCTCGACGGCATCCGTGTGGTGCCGCCAGGTACCGTTCGTTACGGCGCGTTTCTCGAGCCAGGCGCGATCGTGATGCCGGGCTACGTGAACATCGGCGCGTATGTCGGCGCGGGCACCATGGTCGATACCTGGGCCACTGTCGGCAGCTGCGCCCAGATCGGAAAAGACTGTCACTTGGCTGGCGGCGTCGGCATTGGCGGCGTGCTCGAGCCGCCCTCTGCGCAGCCGGTGATCGTCGAAGACGGCTGCTTCGTCGGCTCGCGCGCGGTAATCGTGGAGGGTGTTCACATCGGACGCGAAGCTGTGATCGGCGCGGGGGTGGTGCTCACGTCTTCGACCGTCATCATCGATGTGACAGGGCCTTCGCCGATCGAGTCCAAGGGGCGCATCCCCGAGCGCAGCGTCGTCATCCCAGGCACGCGCCTGAAGAAATTTCCTGCTGGCGAATACGGCGTTCCTTGTGCGCTGATCATCGGTGAGCGCACAGCGTCGACCGACAAGAAGGTGTCGCTCAACGCAGCGCTACGCGATTTCGGCGTGCCCATTTGACCTTGCGCCATGAGTAAGTCTTCGCTTCGCAGCACCGTGAAGGGGTTCGGCGTGACCGACAACCCGCCGCTGGTCGACACCCTGTTGTGGCTCTTGGCGATCCCCTCGTGGATCGGCGAAGAAGGACCGATCTGCGATGCAGTGTCGGCTCGTTTGGGCGGCTTTCCCCTGGCTTCGCCGATTCGCCGCTACGGAAATTCGATCGTGGTGCCGGTCACACGTGGCACCGGCGGTCCGCACGTCGCGCTGGTCGGTCACCTCGACGTCGTGCGCACCGAGCACGACGGTCCGCCGCGCATCGATGGCGATCGCATCTACGGCGCGGGTGCGGCCGACATGAAGAGCGGCCTGGCGGTGATGATCGATTTGCTCGAGCACCACCACGCGCGCTTCAAGCGCAACGTCGACGTGACGCTGGTGTTCTACGCGAGAGAAGAGGGGCCTTATGCCGACAACGAGCTCGGCCCCGTGCTGGAGCAAGATCCAGAGCTCTCGAACGTGGCGATCGCCGTGTGTCTCGAGCCGAGCGACAACAAGCTGAGCCTCGGCGCCAGCGGCTCGATTCAGGCCACGCTGACGTTCACCGGCAAGACTTCGCACTCGGCCAGGCCGTGGCAGGGTGACAACGCGATCCACAAAGCAGGGCCCTTCTTGAGCGAGCTCGCTGCGCTTTCACCTATCGATTCGGTTATCGAAGGCCTGACCTATCGCTCGGTGACCTCGGTCACCTTGGCCAAGGGGGGTCGCGGCCGAAATATCGTGCCCGACACCTTCGAGCTCAACGTGAACCATCGCTTCGCGCCAGATAGCAACCTCGAGCAAGCCAAGGCCTATCTCGAGACGCTGGTGGCTGGGCGCGCCCACCTCTACTGGGCAGATTTGAGCCCTTCTGCTCCGCCTTTTGCCGATCACCCCCTGGTTCGTGCCTTGGTTTCGGCTGGGGTCGCCTCCGTGGAGCCCAAACAGGCGTGGACGGATGTGGCGCGCTTTGCCCAAATTGGCGTGCCTGCCGTGAACTTCGGGCCTGGCGACAACGCACAGGCCCACCAGAAGAACGAGCACACCAGCCTCTCCAAGTTGATCGCGGGCCGCGAGATCCTGGCCAGATGGCTCTCGTCCCTGGTTTCAACCTGAGGAAACGTCTAGAGTCCGGCCCGGATGCCGAGCCTGAGCTCCCTGATCGTTCAGCGTCAGGTCGCGACCATCGCAGAGGTCGAGCAGGCCATCTCCCGTCAGGTCATCCATGGCGGCGATCTGGTCACGAACCTGCTCGAAGTATCGCCCGGCTGCGAACATTCGCTGACGAACGTGCTGGCCGAGAGCCTGGGCATCCCCAGCGTCCCTCCCGGCCGCATGCCCGCGCCCTCGAACGAGGTGCTCGACACCGTTCCCGTCGAAACAGCGCTCCGCTTCGGCATTTTTCCCCTGCGCCTTTCGCAGAAGACGCTGGTTGTCGCGACGAGTGAGCGGCTGAAGCCGAATGTGCTGGCCGACCTCGCCTACATGCTGGGCCTCGATGTCACGCAGGTCGCGGCGCCCATGATCCGCATCCGCGAGGGTATCGCCGCGCACTACGGCGTGCCGCTCGAGCCGCGTCAGCTTCGCCTGGTCCAACGCCTCGACGGCAAGCAGGGGTCGACCTCCGTTCGCCCGCCGCCGATTCGCGGCGCCGGCATGGGCGACGTGCTCAGTATTCTGCCGTCGAATCTTTCCAGCGGGGTCTCCAGCCATCCGGGGCCGATGGAAGAAGAGCACCCCCCGACGCGCAGAAAGCCAAGTACGCAGAGCTTCGAGCCGGTCGACGTCCCGAGCGACCCGCCGCGTGACACACTCGACGAAGCAGTTCCCGACTCGATCACACGCGAGTCGGAGTGGCCGGACCTGCAACAGCTCGCAGAGCCGTCGTCGCCTGGGTCGGCCGAGCCGCTGCTGGCGAGCGACGACGACATCGTCGACGCGCCCCAGCGCCCGAGCGTTGCGTTTCCCGATTCGGCGCCCGGTGAAGACGAGCCACCCTTGGCGGGTCCCGCGACATTGCCGCCCGACGAGCACGCGCCAGAAGCCGAAGGCGGCCACGAGCTCGACGAACAGGAGACCTACGATCCGGAGCGCACCTACGATCCAGCGCGCGCCCAGCGCATCTTGGCCGAGGTCGCGCGGGCCGAGGCGGAGGAGGTTGTCCAAGAGCCCGAGCCCGAGCCCGAGCCCGAGCCCGAGCCCGTCCACCAAGTCCTCGCAGAACCGCTGGGCGAAGTCTCGGAGCCGCCGAGCGACGGCTCCGAGCCGCCCAGCGAAGTCTCCGAGCGCATATCCGTCGAGGTCACCGAGCCGCCGCCGTTCGTATCGCCGCCGAACGACCCAGAGCTTCTGCCGGAGGGTCCCGTCTCGGGTGATTCACCGCGCCCGCCAGGCATGGTCGACCGCCGCGCGGTCGCGAACCTGATTCGTCGCGAGCTCGGTAGCAAACGCAAGGTCGCCAAGACAGCCCGCAAAAAGGGGCCGTTCTCGCGCGTCGACGCGGAGCGCGAGCTGGAAACGTCCCGCGCACCAGAAGACGTGCTCGACACGTTCTTCGCGTTCGGTTCGCAGTTTTTCCAGTATTCCGCGCTGTTCATGGTCCACGGCGATCTCGCGGAGGGCAGGGATGCGTGGGGACCGGGTGCAGACCACCTGCGTGTGCTCGGCCTGGGCGTACCGCTCGATCTGCCGAGCTCCCTGGCGACGGTTCGGCGCGACGGCCATGTGCTGCTCTCTCGCTGCGACGAGCTCGATCTGGATCGCGAGCTGATTCGAGATCTCGAGCGCTCGCGCTCACGGCCGATGTTGGCCGGGCTGATCCCGCTCACCGTGCGCTCACGCACCGTCGCGATCTTGTACGGCGACGACGCCGGTGCAGACGTGACCTTGGCGTCGCTGGGCGATCTGCTCGGTTTCAGCGCCCTCGCCTCGTCCCAGCTCGAGCGCCTGGCGCTGGCTCGCAAGACGAAGAAGGGCCCGTTCGCCGGCATCGTTGCGCCGCGCGCACAGCCGTCAAGCGTTGCCGCGCTGGCGCGTGCCTTCTCGTTGCCCGGGTCCGAGCCGATCGTTCGTGAGCGATCGTCGTTTCCATCGCCCGCGTTCGAGAGTGGCTCGGGCTCTCGGGCCCCGCGGCCGCGGACGCTCTCCGGCGTGGGCGAGCCTGGCGACACGCCGAGCTCCGGCACCCCCGCGCACCTCGAGCCGCGGGTGTCGCCTGGCGCGACCAGCGTGGTGCCGCCGAAGGGTGACGCCCTCGATGTTCTCTCCGGTTCGCCAGCGCTCGCGCGCAAGCCCCTGCCGGAATTCGAAGAGTTGCCTCCCGTGGTCGAGCGCTCGTCGCACCCTGCGCTGGCGGAGACCGCCATTGCGGACGAGGTGTTGGCGCACCGCCGGCTGATTACTGCTGACTACGCCGATCCGCCGCTGGCGGAGGCGCACGGCATCGTGGCGCCCCGTTCGCCCGTACCACCTGCGATGGTGCCTTCCGACGTCCCAGAGTCTGCGTCTCCGGGGCGAGTCTCCAGCAAGCCCGACTTCGTGAAGCCGATCCCGCGCGTCGACGAAGAAGACGCCTCGATGTTGGTCGCGCAGCAGACGGAAGACTGGTCGGAGAGCCCCCGCCCCGCGGGGCTCCGGCACGACGTCGAGCCAGAGTCGCAAGACGGGCGACTCGGCAGCTACCACCTCGTGCCCCGCCCCGCCGAGACACGCCATCGCAACGAAGCGAACGACATCGATCACCTTCTCGAGCGCGCGCTCGCCGGTGGCCTCGAAGGCGAAGAAGCCCTGAGCGAGCTACTCCGTCGATCCGAGCAAGAGTTTCCGCGGCTGATCGAGCGCTTCCCGGGCCCGCTGGTGGTCGATCGACTCCGCGCGCGCGCAGATCTACCGCCGGCTTCGGAGTGCGGTCCGCTGCTCAAGGTGCTGGTGATGGCCCGCCGGGCGACGCTGCCGTTCATGACGGTGCGTTCGAGCTCCACCGATATCGAGCATCGCTTCTGGGCGACACATGTCCTCGGTGAGCTCCTTTTCCCGGAAGCTTCTAACGCGATTCTGCCGCGCTTGTTCGACGAGGACATCTCGGTGAGGCGCGTTGCGCGCCGCGCGGCGCAAGCATTGGCAACCGCGGGGCCGGCTGGCGACCCACTGAAACACAGCCTCGACCACACCATGAAGAGCGCCGAAGAGCCGATGCAGCGTCGCGTCCTCGCGATCGAAGCGCTCAGTGAAATCAGGGTGCCCAGCGTGGTGCCGCTGCTCGTCGGTGCACTGCGCGACAAATCCGAGGCGATCTCCGAAGCTGCGCGCACTGCGCTCATGATCGTGACCCGCCAAGACCTCGGCAGGTTGCCCGACGTCTGGACAGTCTGGTGGGAGCAGCACAAGGAAGAGCACCGCGTCGAGTGGCTGATTCACGCCCTGACGCATGACACCGCGAGCATTCGGCGCGCTGCCGGTGACGAGCTCAAAATGCTGACGCGCGAGTACTTCGGCTACTACGACGACCTGCCGGCCCGCGAGCGCGAACGGGCGCAACAGCGCTACGCGGACTGGTGGCGTGAAGACGGCCGGTACCGTTATCGGTGACTGTCGCCGACGGCGCGCGGCGCCGTCCCGGAGTAGTCTTCCGGCGTGCCCCGCCGCAAGCCGACGCCAAAGCCAGACAGGCCGGTCCCGATCGATCTCTCGCTCGTGGTCGTGACCGTCCCCGCACCGACGCCGAGCGAGCTCGAGGGGCACCCGCTGGTCAAGGTTCGCCGCGTTCATCGGCGCGATCTCAACCGGGTTTGGGAATTCTTGAAGCTGACCTTTCGCGACGTGAACCGCGACACGGTCGAGTACCAACGTCCGCGCACGAAGCAGCGCTTCCTCGAGACCTACGAGGAGGAGGGCATCGAACAGATCGTCTTCGAGATCGAAGGATCGAGCGAGATCGTCGGCTACGCCGAGTGCGCATTCGAGCCGCCCGGAAGCGACAGCTGGATCAACGTCCGCTATTTCGAGAAGCGCGACATGCGCCCGCTCTTCCTCGAGGAGCTGGCGGTGCATCCTCGCTTCCAGGGCACAGGGGTCGGCTCCTTCGTGCTCGAGCAGGTCGAGCACCTGGCCAGGGTCCGCGGCTGCACGCATCTCGTGCTCGAGGTTGCCGAGAACAACGACAACGCGCTGAAGTTCTATCGCAAGCGAAGCTTCTACAAGCTCGACGCGGCCATCTTCCTTGCGAAGAAGGTCGTCTCCGAAGACGAGCTGTTGCCGCCACGCCGGTTGCGTCCCAAGCCCGGGTGAGCAGACCACGAACAAGGCTGGCAGCGGCATCAGCGCACAGACTCTGTGCGAGCAGAACGAGTGGCTCGAGCGCGGGCGTGCCGTCACGCAGGGCGCGAGGCACGGGTGCAGCAACGAGGTCGTTGCGGCAGGGGAGCCGGCTACTTGTCGCTCAAAGTCAGGGGAGCGGGGCGCGCGTCGCGCCAACTGGAGCACCGAGTGCTGGGCGCTGGGCGCTGGGCGGACGATGACCAGCCTGATAGCGACGCGACGCACGTATCAGCAATCCACACCTCACCGGACCAATCTTTGCGTGCGAAAATGAGTTGTCCGTCAGCGCGGAACATCCCACTTTGCGGTGAGCAGAAGCTCCCTTTTGCCGTGGCGGAAGCTCGGCTCGCTGTCGCCCGCCGCAGTGCCGAGCGAACGCAGGGCGGGCAGAGCCGCTTGGCGGACGCCCGATGCGTACGCTATTGTGTACGCATGAAGACCTACACGATCCGCGACGCGCGGGAGAACCTGGCCCGGTTGGCCGATCTCGCGGAGGCCGGCGAGCCGGTGCGAATCGCCCGCAAGGGGCACGCGACGCTCGTGCTCGTGGCCGAGCGCGACTTTCGTGCGACGGATCGGTTCTTCGAGCAGCTCGAGGCGCTCCGCGACGAGACCGGCGGCGTCGACTTCGAGCGGCCGGCGGGTCGGCCCACGAGGCGACGCGTCGCATGAGGTACCTCCTCGACACGAATGCCGTAGTGACCCCTTTCGCCCGGCGCCGTCGGAGACCCCCCCACGGCACCTGCGGGAGCACAACGCTCTACGGCCGTCAGCGTGATCACGTGGCAAGCGCTGGTGTCCGGGGCGGCCCGTCTGCCGGAGCGGATCGCCGTGGCCTGCGAGGATTTGCAGATCGCCGCGATCGCTGTGGTCTGCGGTCTCACGCTTGTCAGCGCCAACGCCGCGTTTCGGCGCTTCGGCGAGCTCACGATGGTGGACTGAACGAGCACGGGCTGACCTGGCATTTCTGACGAGAGTGGTAGACTGACCCAGGATGAACAAGCGTGCGCTCGCGGCCGCGGCGTTGCTAGCTGTAGGCGCTGCAGGATATCTGGGCTTTCGCATCTATCGCGGCCCGACTGGCTCCTCCACGGCGTGGGGCGGCGCGGTCCAGGCGCAGACGCTGCCAGAGTTCTACGCGGACGAGCACGTGCGCTGGGTGAACGGCGAGCCGCAGACGCTCGCCGCCCATCGCGGTCACCCGGTGCTGATCGAAGTGTGGGCGCCTGGGTGAAACGCTTGCCTTGCGTCGATTCCCGCGGTGCACGCGCTGGAGTCGACGCATGAGGCCCGCGGTCTGCGGGTCATCGGTGTGACGAGATTCGGCAAGAACGACTTCGAGCGCAAGCGCATCTCCTCGGTCGCCAGGAAGCACGGCATGCACGCGCCGAGCTTCCTCGACTTCGAACAAACCTGGACCGACGCGAGCGACATCAACATGAACCCCACCTTCGTCTTGCTCGACAAGGAGGGGCGCGTCGCGTTCCGCAGCGTGGGTCAGCTCGCCGAAGGTGACGCCAACTACGCCGCGATGAGCAAGCTCGTCAGCGAGATGTAGCGGCTGCGGCCGCTATGGCGGAGCGATCGAGCGAGTGTTTCGAGAACGCCGTGCTACTCGTCGAGCAACGAGCGCGCAAGCCGGCTTTCATTATCGGGAAGCCTGACGGCGCTGGACCCCTGCAACCTCTCCGCGCAGCCAGAACGACGCCGAGAGCAGCGGCGAATAGTCCGGGTTCTCGAGCGCGTCGAAGGCTTCGCGGGTGCGTTCGCCGCGTGCAGTCGAGCAACGGGCACAGATGCAGCTCTCCGGCTCGGCGTCGTAGGTGCTTTTGGCGATCTGGTCCCAGATCTTGAAGAAAAATCCGGTATGCAGCGGCTTGTGCAGCGTCGAGCGCGCGTGATGCACGTAGTGCTGGAAGCTCGTGTTGATCCACGCATGGTGCGCGTTGGGCCAAGCGAGCTCGAAGCCCCAGTGCAGGTACACGCCGTACCCGTAGAAGAACGCCCCGTAAGTCAGAAACAAGAGATCCATGTTGATCGGCATCACCATGGGGAGGAGCAGGAGCGGGGCCGAGCGGATGAATTGGTCGACGTGGTCGTCGGCGATCACGGCGAACGGAGACGGATTGTAGAAGACGTGGTGGGACTTGTGCTGCCGCCACCAAAAGGCCTTGGAGTGACCCAGCCGGTGGTAGAGAAACTCGTACAAGTCGGAGCCGACCCAGGCGACGAAGAAGGTGAAGATCAGGTAGCCGACGCTGTGACCACCGAGCCCGCCGTACGCCTTCGACCAACCTGCATCGACGAGGTGAAGCGCCAGCGCCGGGCATAGGGTCGCGGTGTAGATGCCCTTGAGCATCTGCAGCACCTCGCGACGCACCATGGTCGCCTTCGGGTAGGCCGGGTTCGACTTCTGCTGCCAGCTCTCGAAGCTGGGGCGCCAGTAGTAGAGACGAAACATCGCGCCCGACATCACCAGCGTGAGCAGGAACGCCAGCACCGTGAGCAGAGCCCAGGTGGTGAAAAAATTCCCTCGTTGGGCGAGCTCGTACAGCATTGCGGCCCACGCAGTGTGTCACGAGAGCGTACGCCCGGGGAGAGGATGCCCAACTGAACGCGAGCTATCTCGAGCGCCTGATGTGCAGGCAGTCGTTTCAGGTGTGGTGGCCGCTCTTCTCGAAGGCGACGTCGACATCGCCAGTGATCACGCGCCCTGAGGGCGACGCACCACCTGGAGTAGGGTAAGTTTCGAGCGGTGAGCGAGCACAGCGGCCCCACCTATTCGCAACGGCCGCCGCCTCCGACGTCGACCACTACACCGAAGCCGCCGAGCACGCCGAAGAAAGCTCCGAAGCCGAAGCCGACCGAGCCGCCGCCGAGCTCTCGCAAACATCCTCGTTTGGGGCGCGCCATTGCGCTCGTCCTTTGTGTGCTCTTCGCGATCGTCGGCGCCGTGCCGCTCTTGGGCGCTTTTTTGGTGCGCACCCGCAGCGTGCAAGAATGGGCGGCGACAGAGACCGCGCGCGTGTTGGAAGAAGAGGTGGGCACCCGCGCGAGCTTCGATGTGCGCGTGACACCCTGGCCGCTCACTGTCGCCATCGAGCAGCTGACGATCGAAGGTGACGACGGAGGCGGCCCCTTTCTTACCCTCGAGCGGGCCAGCGTGACGCCTCGAATCTTCTCGCTGCTCGCAGGCAAGCTCGATGTCGGCGACGTGGCGGTGAGCGGCGCGCACGCCCGCGTCGTGATTCGTGACGGTGAGCTTGTGAGCTTTCGCCCCACCCTGAAACCGACCTCGAGCGAGCCGAGCGGTCCGGTAAAGCCTCCGTTTCGCTCCTGGGCGCTCACCGACGCCAGCGTCGATTTGGATGTCGACGGCGTCATCGCGGCGCTGCGCGAGACCGATATCGACCTCTTGATCGAAGAAGACGGCGCTATCGAGATCGGTGCTCGCGCAGGCAGCGGCCTCTTGACTCGAGTGCACGTCGACCCGCGCTACCCGAACGAAGACATGGCCGACGAAGATCGGCTTTGTAAGTTCGAAGCGCGCGCTCGCTTCGACCCTGCGGCCAACGATCTGCTCGTGCGCAGGCTGGGGCTCGACGCCGCCGTCGATCTCGACCCGGACGTCGGAACTCGACCGGACTGCGATCTGGACGAGCATGACTGGCGCCGCGTCACCCTGCGTCTCGGCGCAGTCCGCTTGCCGAGCCAGCTGTCGGCGGGAAAGGGTTTCGAGCTGCTCGCAGGGCGCGCTGCGCTGTCGCTGCCGCTCGGCTTGGCGCACCGTTTCTTGTCCCTCGGGCGCGTCACCGGTGCGGTCGATCTCGATATCGAGGCCCACCGCGCTCCATTCGAGAAATTTCCGCTGGTCACCGGACGGCTGCGCGCAGAGCTCCCCGGTATCGACAGCAAGGTGTTCTCCGATCGGCTGGAGGCGGGCGTGCGCTTCGACGGTGCCGAGATCGCGCTGTCCGATCTGGTCGCGCGTTGGGCCGACGGGGACTTCCACATCCCGACAGCGAAGCTCTCGCTTGCAGACCCGAGGTTTCCGCTCGAGGTTAAGGGCGTCGTCGCAGATGGCGTCCAGATGCAGGGCCTCTTGCGCGACCTCAGCGTTCACCCACAATCACATGTCGGCTGGGCGATCGATCACGTCGAGATGCCCTCCTTCAGCGGCACGCTGAATCCGTTGACCATCGAGGGAAAACTGACCGGAAAGACGCGCGACTTCGGCATTTACGACCGCCCCTCGCATCGCCCCGACAAGCGCCGCATGATCAGCGTCGACAAGGCCGACGTGACGGGCACGCTCGCGATTCGGCAAGACGCCGTCTATCTCGAAAACATGCACGCCAAGACGGCGGGGTCGCAGATCTACACCACGGTGAAGCTCGGCTTCGTCGACGAGTTCGGCATCGACGTCGCCGCTGGAACGCGCATCGACCTGGCGGAGATCTCACCGCTCGTGGCGGTGCAGATCGGCGGCGTCACCAACGTCGTCGCCCACGGCACCGGCACCTACGACTACCCACGCGTGCAAGGCGAGCTCTCGATCGACGCATTTTCACTGGGCGGCTTTGCGGCAGGTGACAT
>Ga0163154_10004650_pt1 | contig 17879 bp, 10 predicted proteins | sample OliLakLV19MP9P1_FD_148649 | JGI IMG/M metagenome (GOLD analysis project Ga0163154, IMG submission 148649) | Freshwater microbial mat bacterial communities from Lake Vanda, McMurdo Dry Valleys, Antarctica - Oligotrophic Lake LV.19.MP9.P1 | ecosystem: Environmental > Aquatic > Freshwater > Lake >...
GGTTTTAAAAATCTGCAACAAACGGCGCAGGGATGCCGTGATGTGGCGTGCTGGATTATCCGCAGCCTATTTTTATTGTGGCTGGTATGGGTCATTTTCTTGTTCCTGCAACCAGTCGCTAGTGCCATTTGCCCCATCCCAGAGAGTGTGTATTTCTGGCGCATGGACGGCAACCAAAGCGGTATTTATATCACCAACGACAATACCGAGGCACCCGCCCAAGTGGTATCGCTCAATGAACAAGGGTGTGTCGGGTGCCATACGGTCAATAGTCCATCGGGGCAACTCGCCGCCGTGCGCGGGGGTGTCCCTGGTCGGTTGGTCTCTATCACATTAGATGGAGAGCCAATAGATATTCCGGGTGTATCAGCGGTATATAGCGCGTTCTCCCCCGATGGCACACAACTGGCATATACCGATAGCGAGAGCAACTTATTTGTAATGACCATCGCCTCGCGCCAAATTGTGCCATTGCCAAATGCCTCTAGCGCCACACATGGCGCATTGATGCCCGCATGGACAAGTGACGGGCGCACGATTGCCTATGTACGCTATGAACGGTCAAATAGTGTATGGGATTTGGGCTTAGAATTTGAGAATGCCAGCGACATTTATCAGATTAATGCGACTGGAGAGGGGTCTCCAACGCCGTTGGTCACACAAGCCGATCTGGGCGGACTCAATTATTACCCCGCATTCTCGCCCGATGGCAGATGGTTGGCATTTACCCATGCCCCCAGCGGCAACAGTTATTCAAACCCAGATGGTGATATTTGGTTGCTGGATATTCGTACCCCACGCGCCGATAATTTTAGCAGTGTGGCACGCCCCATTGAAGGCAATTCATCCGCCAGTGACACCTGGGCGACATGGAACAGAGACGGCTCACGCCTTGCCTTTAATAGCACCCGCAATGATAGTAATTATGATATTGTGATTGCCGAATTGTCTCCAGATGGCACAACCAGTGCCGCCGCCCCATTGCGTGGGGCATCGTCTGCGGGTGTATTTGAGCATTTGCCATTTTGGGGAGACCCGCCTGCCCGCACCGATGTGATGGAAGCATGGGCAGATTTGCTCCCATGGCTGATTCCACTCATCATTTTAGGTTTATTATCCCTGTTATGCCTCTTGAGTCGGCGTAAACCAGTGGAGGTTACCCCCATATCGACTCCAACAGCACCACCACCACCACAACCCATCCCCCCCAAAGATTTGGAACGATGGGATGGTATTAAGGCACTATGGAGACCAAAACCTGCGCTCATTATCGGCGTGGGGGTATCTGGCTGGCATGTCCTCACCCAGATTAAGAAGGGATTGATGGATGCAGGGCTAGGTGTGCCATCAGATAAAGTGCGCTTGCTGTGTATTATGGCAAAAGAACAAGACACCCTCATTGAAGCCGAAAAATTCACAGGTGCGCGGTTGTCTGATGACGAAATTGTGCGCTGGCAAGATTCTGTCCAACCATTAATAGACGGCGCGCGAACAGACCCTACCTTGCGCGACTGGCTCAACATAAGCTATCTCAATAATCAGGGCGAAGCAGCCACCAATCCGCGTATGGGGTTGGGCGGTAGTGCCAATCGTCAATTGGGACGGCTGGCATTTATCAATAACCTGCGTGGCAATAGCCGTTATACCCGCCAAGATATGGTGCTGAGCCTGCAAGAAGCATTGGAACGTGTGTTGAATGAGGGGATGCTGACGGCGCTCATCGTGAGTGATTTGAGTGATGATGTTGGTGCAGGCGCGATGTTGGATGTCGCAGTTGCCATTCGTACCCTCAATAGATCACAAAATCGGTCAAATACCACGCGCCTCATCGGTCACTTTATGACCTCCCGCGCCACTGGTGGTTTTAGCCAAAACGATAATTTGCGCCCCGCCAATACCACCGCCAGCATACGCGAATTGTCGCGCTTCCAATTGGCGGCAAACGCCCCATTCGATCTCAATTATGGCGATGGCAACGTCTTAAATACGCGTTGGGAGAGTGTGTTATTCGATGAGATTAACCTGCACGATAGCTCGCGCACACTCACTAATCTCGACCCACAACTAGCGGTGTATCCATCGGTTGCCGATAGCATATTGCTGTGGCTAGACGAGTCATCGCTCAAGGGGGGCTTATACGAATGGCGCAATGAACGTAAATCCAACGCCACCGACAAGCAAATTAGCCAACGTAAGATGATTGTCAGTGGCATGGGCGTGTATCAATATCGCCTGCCGTTTGCCGACCTGTTAGAAGAAGCCACTGTGCGCTATGTCCGCCAATTGTTGCTCAATTTGGTGGCAGGACGTACAGGCATCATGCTTAAATTAGACCCCAATTTGTCTGAAGATATGTTCTTCTCTGCATTGGGAAAACCGACCAAAGACCCTGCAACATTGGTATCGGCGTTCATGACCGGTTGGTTTGGGTTTGGCAAAGTGAACCAAGATTGGGTGCGCGTATTCATGATTCTCAATGGGATGCATCCGCAAGACGGCAAAAACCCACAAGCTGATTTGTCGCGTGCCTTCAACAATCTGCAACCGAATATGCCCACCGATGGCGTGATATTTGCCGAGTGGCTTAATTTGGCGTTGCTCACATTGCTCAACGGCGAAAATAGCCTGCAAGCCGACCATATGCGGAAAAAAGGCGCGAAATTGGCGCTGGCGATGAGCTTCCTTATCACCCTACGCAACAAATTAGGTGAATTTAAGCAGATTGCTGGTGAGCGTCATCAACAAATTACGATGGCATTCGATGATTTTATCATTCGTGTTAACGATGCTTATGTAAATCTGGAAAAAGTTGCAGACGCGCTTGGTGTCACAGGCACAAATTCCCAATCCTTATATCGGCTTTTGGATGAACGGCGCGATATTATCAATGCGCGAATTTCTGCTAGCCAAAAATTGCAGACACGTACCTATATCACCGAGATGGAAAAAGAGGGAAAAACCCAACGTGTGCGGATTGCCGATGAATGGTATGAGACCTATTTGAAGGATAATATCGCAGAAGGCATGTCGCAATTTAAGTGGGAACTCACCAGACCCGATGGCGATGTGGTGTTGTTGGTGAAATTGCCTCAACGCTCTAATGAGCGTGAGCCAAAATTCATCGCGCTCAATCTGACCGATGCCAGTGAATTTGAGGCGGCATTGTTGCAATTGGGGCAATATTTTGCCCGCAAAGTGCGCGAAGAATTTAGCATTTCAGATGTATTGGGCAAGGGTGTTCTCAATCGCAATAATATCGAAGACACCGCCAATACACTGTTCAACAACTCGCAACCGCTATTACTGGTCAATTCTGCCAATGCACCCAATCAACAGGCGGGAATTGTCTTTTCGAGTAACCGTAATTTGGTTAATAAAGCGGAATTGCGCGAATTATTGGCGGGCAAATTGCTTGACCCCAAAGGGCTGATTCCGCTCGATACAGAAGACCCCTTCACCATCACATTGGCACAGACCATAGATGTTGTGCCAACCGATGCCATTCCCGCGCTCCAAAAAGATGAGGGTGTGTATGTGAGTGAGACCTTCTCGCATAATAAAGACCGCCCAACGGCAGTGTTTGATGCCGAACAAAATGCCCTGTTTTATGAACGGCAATTGCGCGATAAATTGGAGCAAGCGCACCGCGTATTTCATCCATTGGTGGTGACGGCGCTCGCCAAACGTCGCCAAACAGAGGCATATTTAATCGCGGTGGCAATTGCGAAGGAATGGTCATCTACAGACCGTGACGGCGTGGTCTTTACCAGCCAAGAGACGGGCAGATTGAATCTGTTTAAGGCAGATAAGCCGACCTTCTTCCCGTTGCTAGATGGTTTGTATGCCTTTATGCACCAAGTAGATGATATAACTGCCGAAAGATTGTATAATCGGTATCAGAATGATGTCAATTTGCTAGAGGATTTGTATGCGTGGTCACAGACCAAAGGTGAATCGTGGCGCAGGAGTATTTTGCGCGGGGATGATAATAACACCGATAATGAGCGTATCCTCAATGACCTCATCGCCATCACACTGATTTTAGCCGATGCTATTGTATAAATAAGTGAATCGGGCAGGGGCGATATTGCCCTTGCCAAACCTATTTTGGGGACGAATGATGTCAGAAAATATGATGTTGCCACATCCGTACTTATACGAAGATCGCCTCATGCACTTGTTTTTGGTGGTGATGGATGCCGTTAACCGCGAGAATGCCTTTCCGTTTGGGTTGAACAAGCTCAAAAAAACGCCGTTGGTCGATTATGCGGTGCAGATGTATTTTCAACAGGCGGGTGATGAAAAATCGTTTAAGATGGGACGCAATCAATTGCTCACCAGCGCCTTGTCTTTGTGGGGGATGATGGGCTTGGTCACCGCCAATTCAGATAACCTATATGATGTCACAGAGGCGGGCAAACAATGTGTTCAATCTTATTTCAAAGACCCCATGCGGATGCGCGAGGAATTTGGTGGGCAAATTTTGGATACGCTGTGGTTTGCCCAGACGGGGTATGATGATGGTCAACTGGGCGATTATCTGCGCCAACATGCGTCAGATGCCACCGATGCCCATATTGATGCCACCCTATCGCTCCTCACCGCCTTTAATTTGTTCAATCGTGAGTCATCCGCCCAAATGGTGACGAATGACTCGCTCGCCAAAACCCAGCCTTATGAGCCTTTTGTGGATGCCGATGTGAGTCCAACTCTGCTTCATCGCCCGATACAGCCTAATGAGACTCACACGCAACTGACGAATAACCCCGATGACCATGTGTTTGCCCTCACACAGCCAGAACCCAATACCTATGTCGAAGAGACCTTCACCCAACTGATGAATGTTGCTAATGCGGATGCCGAAGAGACCTTCACCCAACCCATAGGTGATTTTTATCAAGACAATACGCCTGAATTTGAAGAACCATATCAACCTGTCCCTGACAACGACTATTTTGCCCATGTGCCAGAACAGGCGATGGATGTTCCCGTTGATAATACCCCGTATGGCGGACAATCGGATGTACCAGTGAATACGGATAGCCATGCAGACGCGCCAGTGGACTATGGTAGGTATCACGATAATTCTGCCAGTGGTGGGGTACGCCCTGGGTTGTTGGAGCGGATTGGGGGGAATCGTGGCGCAAATAAACCATCATCCACCAAAAAACCGTCTTTTGGGCGGAGTATTGGCAATAGTGGCGATGCTCCATCATCGGATAATCCACCTGTGCAAGACCCGCCTGTGAAAAATCCGCCTGTGCAAGACCCGTCTGCGGATAATCCCCCCGTGAAAGACCCGCCTGTCACCGCCACCCATACAGGCGGACATCAACCATTCAGTTCACCACGCAGAAATACCGCCCCGCCACCGCCTGTTGATGATGCCCAGCTAAAAATTGGTTTGGGACAACTTGCCAGTGGTGCTAAAACGGATAAAACGCCCACACAACCAACCCGTTATGGTCGTTATGGTCAAAAACCGGGTGGGACGACCAATACAACGGGACCGCGTGGTGGCAATCGGCAGGTAGCGCCACCGCCGTCTGATGCGCCACCACCATCTCAAACACGGGCAACGCAGACTGTCCCAACGACCACATCGCCACCGCCGACCAATACCCCGAAAAATGATACGGCGATAGGATACCTTTCTGGCGAATCACCACGCAAACGGATTGGATTTGGCGCACAATCGCCATCTGGTGATACACCACAGACTCCCCAACGCGGGATGGCGGCAAATTCTCGCCCCACTGGACCGCGCAATGTGCCTAAACCGACTGGCAATCCGACCAATACCCCACCACCCACAGCGGATATTCCCGCCTATTATGAAGAGACATTGCCCAATGGGCGGGTGATTCGGCTCAGTCGTCAGGTCGTACATGACTGGATGGCAGAGAAAAATGTCGGCATAGATGAGGCAATCAGCGCCCTCATGAACCTTAAATCAGACGAGTGAGACCACCTCGCGCAGATGCTTCACCACATTAGGCGCGTGGAACATCTCTGCTGTGCGGAGCGCATTTTGCACCAAGCGCAGGCGCAACGCCTCATCGGTTGCCACGCGGGTTATCGCCTCGCGCACAGCCTCAATGCTCGGTTCTGTGACCACATAGGCGCAATCGTGTTGGCGCAAAAAATCGGTGAGGAACGCGCCTTCTGGCGTGTGGGCGATGATTGGTTTGCCACAAATGAGGTATTCGATGACCTTTGTCGGGAAAATCGTGTTGATTTCATCGGCAGATGCCCCGCCCACAAACCCATGTGGCAATAGCACCATATCGGCATGGGGTAATTGCACCAATAATTCGACACGGGGCAGGATGGTGATGGTGAATTTATCCCCTACAAACCCCACAGTTGCCAGATAATCGCGTCCCACGCCCGTATAGACCATCATATGCACATCCATCGCGCTCACCGCACGGGCAATCCGCCCCGCAGAATCGGCACAATAACTGTTGATGCTCCCCGCAGATGCCAATTGTAACGGTGTTTGCACGGGCGGGGCGCTGGTGGGGATGGGCGGAATATCCTCATTGAAGGTGTGTACCAACGGCGAAAAATTCCCCACAAACCTTTTTTCTTGTTGATAATAATCTGCCATACCCGCGCTCATGGTGAAAATATGGCGTGCCTTACGAAAAATTCGCGGTTGCAACCATTTAGCCAGTGGCATATACACAAACCCCACCCCGATATTCTCTGCATACAGATTATGAAAATAGGCATATAGCGGACGGCGCGTGAGGGTTGCCAGCAGATACGCCACCAGTAGATACACCTCATTGGGATACACCACCAAAATCGCCTTGCACCCGTGACGGCGGGCAATCCACCACGATTTGAGGAACAGATACGGAATCTGTGCAAAGCGCAACCAGCGCGCTCCACGTTGTTTGGGGTTGATATAGCGCGTGCCAGTGAATAATTTTGGCAGGTCGTTGCGCCACTGTAGGGCGGGGGCGTTGGGTTGATTTTCTCCGATGATGACCATTTCATCGGGCGTGAATTTTTCTGCCAAATTGCCGAGTATAGTGGCAGACCCACTCACGGCGGGGGGGCGTGACCAGCTCATCATCAAGAGTTTGGGTAGGGGTGTTGTGGTCATATCATCGTTCTCCTGTGAGTATATGCCGATAGACCTGCAAATAGCCGTGTGCATCGGTCACGACATGAATATTATCAGATGTCACCCCATCGGCGCGAATTTTTTCGGCAATGTCGTCAGATAGCGCGATGTGCTGGGCAAATAACCCCGCCACTGACCGCCAATGGTCGCCAGAACGGTCTTCATCGGCATCATAGCGCGTAGATACCCGATGCTCAATATGACCCCACCGCGCACCGAATCCGCCAAAAAAATCGGCAGGGGCTAAATGTGTATGCACAATATCGGCATGGCGCGACTGAATAAATTCTGTCACTTTGAGGATGGTTTGGGGCGTGGTCGGATGATGCAGGTCATCTATATGCGCCAATTTTAGCCCATACATCGGCACACCACCGCGTTTCATGCCTGCCATGACCACAGGTGACGGTGGATGCGCCCCAAAAATGACCAGCAATTCGGTTTTTATCCCCAATTGTCGCAATGCGGGGAGCAATGGCAACACATGATTTTGTGCCACAATGTGAACAGGGGCAATATGCAAGACGCGCATGGGATTAATTCTGGATTTCTTGTTTGGTATCTATAAAAATATGTTGTTTAGCGCCCATTGTCATCATAATATTCCTCACGGATGATAATCCCTTTTTATACCATTTTACCCATATTTTATGAACCTCCTCCCCCCCGCCCCCCTTCTCCAATCTGGAGAAGGGGGAGAAAACCATTTTGTAGGTATTGGACGCACAGAAGCGCGTCCGTACAAGTCCCCTCTCCATTATGGAGAGGGGACTTAGGGGTGAGGTTATGCTTATATCACATTTGATGCGCTTACACTTCCAGCCGTGTGAGCCATGCCCGATAAATTTCTTCAAACGTCACATCAATATCTTTGGTGATGTCCCAATTGGGATAATGCTCGCGCATTTTGGATAAATCGGAGATATAGCAGATATGGTCGCCCTCACGATTTTTATCCAGATAGTCGTAATTCATCGGCTTGCCACTGAGCGCCGCGATTTTCTCAAATGCCTCTAAAATCGAAACGCTGTTATTGCGTCCACCGCCCAAATTATACACCTCGCCCGCACGCGGATTGGCATAAAATTCTTCGATAAACCGCGCCACATCAAACGAGTGAATGTTGTCGCGTACTTGCTTACCCTTGTAGCCGAAAATTTTGTATGTCCCGCCGACCACATTTACCTTAATCAGGTAGCTCAAAAAGCCGTGTAATTCCACACCCGAATGATTCGGTCCCGTCAGGCAACCCCCGCGCAGGCAACAACTTTTTAACCCAAAGTAGCGCCCATATTCCTGCACCATCACATCACCCGCCACTTTGGACGCGCCAAAAATGGAGTGCTTCGATTGGTCAATGCGGAAATTTTCTTTGATACCGTTAAAATAGTCCGCATCACCATAATCCCAACGGGTGGCGTGTTCGACCAAGTTTAGCTCATTGGGCGCATCGCCATAGACCTTATTGGTGGACATGTGGACAAAAACGGCTTCTGGTGCATATTGGCGGGTGGCTTCGAGCATGTTGAGTGTGCCGACCGCGTTCACATCAAAATCATCGAATGGACGACTTGCCGCGAGGTCATGACTCGGTTGGGCGGCGGCGTGGACGATGAGGTCGGGTTGTAACTGCTGAATTGCCTCCAGCACACCCGCCCGATTGCGAATATCCAGTTCATGATGGGTAAAATTGTTGGATGTCGCCACCAGCCGTTGCTGATTCCAGCGCGTATCACCATTTGCGCCAAAAAAATCGGCACGCATGTTGTTGTCTATGCCATGTACTTCCCAACCGAGTGCATCGAAATGCACCACGACCTCAGAGCCGATGAGTCCGCTAGAGCCTGTGACGAGAATTTTTTTAGCCATGATTTCCTCTATATGACAATGATTTTGCCCATGCGTATGACATGGGTATTTTTTCACAAATGCAGACCATCATACCGCAATTTTGGCGATCTTCACAGTGAATATCACGGATGGTTTGGTCTGGGGTGGAGGTGTGCTATTGCCCGTGTCGCCATTGCAACACCTTTAGCCCTTTTTCAGAATCGGCGTAGGCGCTGGGATAGTCGCGTAGCATCTGCAACGGGAACTCGGTTTGCCAGCGCCCCACCACACGGGTCTCATCGTCTCTGTCGGCATCGTCCATGAGGATACGTGCGCCATCTGCCAGATACGATTGGAGCAATGGCAACGCGGGATAGCGCATCATGGCGTGTGGCTGATTATATTGGGGCGGACCATCCACCAACAACAGATGAATCATCAGGTCAGATGGCAATTTTGCCGTGTCATACCACTGCCACGTCTCATCCCCTAGCCGATATTCCTTGAGGGGCGCATGGATGACGGTGGCATACGCACTGAGGTCGTGCTTGGCGAGATGTTGTTGGGTGAGGGTCGCAAATTGTTCTTGATGGTCTACGGCAATCACATGACCCGTCCCATTTTGGCGCAGGGAATGGGCAGAAATGAGGGTGGAATAGCCACCACCCGCCTCGAAAATGGTCTGTGGTTTGTGGTCGAGGATATGCGAGGCGAGGACGGCTAATAAATCTGGTGAGGCAGACCAGCCACGCAATCCGAGTAGGGGGGCGCTAAAATCGAATTGGTGATAGAGCGCAAACAGCGCCTCTAGTTGCCGATAGAGAATTTTCTGCTCCAATAAAAGGTGATGCTGATTTTTTTCGATTGCCTCTAGCTTTGCCATGAGGGTGTCGAGGGTGGTCTGGGTCATAAATTAGCCTATCTGATAAATTGCAAGATAATAATAGCAATAATGCCCTTTTGGGTGGCTATTTTACCACCTATTTCCCATACAAATCATGCTCCACATAATCCCACACGGCGCACAGGGTCTCGTAGATAATGGGGCAGATGGTTGCCCCGTCTATCATATCATCCAACATCCACCGAAAATCGGGCGTGAATACCGGATAATCACGGCAGGTCTGTGGGCGATGCTCATACACGGTGCATTTTTTGTCTGATAAAAACCGACACGGCGAATGGGCAAATCGTCCCCATTCCCCCACAGCACGCGCATCACGAATGGTATCGGTGAGCAAGGTGGTGAGGGGGATATGTATCCCCACAGACAGCCGATTGGCATCGTCTGGTGTGAGATACACATCCAATTTATGGCAACAATTGCCACACAGCGTACAATCTGTTTGGGCGATAATCGGTGTGGCGATAGCGGCTATTATCGCATCGAATTCGTCATCCAAAATATCGTCATTGGCGATGAGCTGATAGCGCATTACCTCAAAATCATCCTGACGGGCATGTGCCAATTGGGGTAGGGTGGCGGGGTCTATCATGGGATACCCCACAAATTCAGATGCCCGTTACTGCCCACACTAGCGACGATTGCCCCATCCCGTGACCAGCCCACATCCACAATATACTCACCATGATTGAGCGTGTGCAATGGCAAGAGGCGATCACCGGTGGCATCCCAAAAAATCAGATAATTATCCCAACTGCCCGTGGCGAATATTGTCGCATTGGGGTTATAGGCACTCTCGATGACATCGAGCGTATGTCCGCTAAAAGTGGCGATTTGTACACCGTCGGCATTATACATCGCTATAAACCCGTTTGACCCCGTGGCAATCATATTGCCATTGGGCAACGGATTGATTGACCATGTGTTATTATCGTATGGAGTAGCAATCACATCAAAAGAATCTCCCCAATCCCAAATCGTAAAACCCACCCCATCAGAGATGAATAGGCGCGTTCCATCGGGACTAAAAATGACATCATGGGTGCTGGATTGCCCAAAGGTGCGTTCTAATTCATCAAGTCGCACCCCATCATTTTCTGATACGGTAAAAAATTTCACCGTATCGCCACCCGCATAGGCGATGATATTGCCATCTGGCGAATAATTGCATTGCGTGGCTGATAACCCCGTGTCTACCTGTGCTAGCACATTCCCCTCAAAATCGCTTAGGGTGAGCAAATTATTCCCCGCCACACAGGTAATCAGGCGGTCTAAATACGGATGAAATGCCACATCCCACATGGATTGTGTGCCATCTGTCCGAGAAAATACGGGTTCATGGTTGCCACTCCGCAGGCGCATAAAGTCGTAAAATATCACTGCACCCGCATTATCGCCCACCGCGATATACCGTCCATCGGGCGAAAAATCCACTGCCACCAAGCCATTGCCCGTGGGGACAACCCGCCCCAATAGGGTCACTTGGTCAAGATTATTTTGGGTGATAAAGGTGCGTCCCGATGTGGGTACAAGCGGAATCACATCGGATGTGGGAAAATCATCAAAGGTAGGTGTGGCGATAGGCAATGTTGGGGTGATGGTACGCGAGCCAGTGGGGGTGATGGTGATAGTGGGTGTGGGTTGTAGCGGTGTTGGCGTGGGCGGTTTTGGCGGTTGGGCATAACTTAGTCCCGTTGCCAATAGGCTCATGGTGAGGAGTAGGGTGCAAAGCAATAGGGCACGTTTCATGAGGATATGCTCCGTATCAGAAAAAAAGATGTATCTTGATAATAACATGGTTTGATTTATTGGCACAAATGCCGTTGGCATTAGACATTAGGGTAAGCGCATCAAGCGCGGGCGCTAAAACCTGCCACAAAATGGATTGATAGCCGATAAGCATGAAAATAGCTATTGGCAATTAGTCTATAATTACAAGTATACTTTATGACTATTTTATTAAATTTACGCCAATTAAGATCAAACCGAGCGCATTTATTTCTACTTTATGGCTTACACTATAATTACCTATCGTATGATAGTGCCGTAAAGGAGTTATAGATGGAAACCTTAACATTAGACCAGATAAAGAGCTTGGCACAACAAATGCAAAGCCCAAGCATCTCGATTTTTCTGCCGACTCATCGTGCGGGACAGGATACTCTGCAAGACCCCATTCGCTTCAAAAATCTTCTTAAAGAAGCCGAAAAGAGCCTTATGGCGCGTGGGATGGGTCCCCGTGAAGTGGAGGCGTTATTGCAACCCGCGCAAACATTATTGGATGATGGGCTATTTTGGCAACATCAACGCGACGGATTAGCCGTATTTATCGCGCCCGATGATTTTCATTATTATCACCTGCCATTTTCGGTAGAAGAATTGGCGGTTGTCGCCCAATCCTATTATGTGAAGCCGATTTTGCCATTGTTCACCAACAATGGGCATTATTATGTCCTCGCAATCAGCCAAGATGAGGTGCGCCTCTTTGAAGGAACACGCCATACGATTGGTCAGATAGACCTACCAGAGGATACCCCCAATAGTTTGGATGAAGCACTGCAATTTGATGACCCAGAAAAGCAATTACAAATGCATTCTGGAGGATCAAGCACACCACATGCTGGCGGACGGGCGGGCATGTTTCATGGTCAGGGACCGGGTGGTGAGGAACAGAAGGATAGACTTGAGCGGTATCTCAATTTATTAGACGCGAGCCTAAAAACATTTCTTGATAAAGAAAAAGCACCGCTTGTTTTGGCGTGTGTGGACTATTTGTTGCCCATTTATCATAAAGTTAGCGACTATGCCCATATTATGAAAGAGGGCATCACGGGTAGCCCAGAACATCTGCGACCAGAAGAATTGCAGGAACAGGCATGGCAGATTGTAGAACCGTATTTCGGTCAGGAGATGGAAACGGCTATTGGGCAATATCACCAGTTTGTCAGCACCGATAAGGCAACGGATAATGTGCGCGAAATTATCGCCGCCGCATTTTATGGGCGTGTAGATAAATTATTTTTGGTTGCAGATACGCAGATGTGGGGCAAATTTGACCCAGAGACGGGAAAAGTGCTTCAACATCAAGTGGGGCAAACCACAGAGGATGATTTGGAGTTGTTAGATTTTACGGCAATGCAAACCCTGCAAAAAGATGGACATGTCTATATGTTGAATCAAGAGGAAATGCCAACCGATTTGCCTGTTGCCGCCGTTTTGCGCTATTAGCGATGAGTTTGGTAACAGGGATGTGGACGACATACGCTTTGCTAGTCGTCCATTACAGCACACAGCATTTTTGAGCAGTGTAAGGGCGGTAATAGCGCCATAAGGCGCGTATGTCCGCCCTAAGCCAATCGCTAGGCTTCAAAGGTGAATAACCATCGGTTTTGAATCGGTGGCGCGGTATAATAAAGGGACAAATAATCTTTATTAACCAAGCGAGTATATAAAAAATGTCTGTCACCTTAGAGCAAGTCCAAGAGGCGATTGTTTCACCACAACCCACCTTCGTCTTTACGTATACCCCGCGCGATGTGAGCCTGTATGCGTTGGGCGTGGGGGCGTGTGCAAACCCCATGAACGCCGATGAATTGCCATTTGTGTATGAATTACACATGGAGGGATTCAAAGTATTGCCCACCTATCCCGTGATTTTTACCACCCAGATGATAGAGCAACTCATCAGTGGCAAAATGGGTCCCATCGAATTTAACCCCATGATGTTGGTGCATGGCGAACAATATTTGCAGGTTTTTAAGCCCATCCCCGCCAGCGCGACCATCACCAGCCACATGAAAATTGCCAATATTTTTGATAAAGGCAGTGGGATGCTGGTCGTTACTCATGTGGAAAGTTTTGACGATTTAGGCGAAAAAGTCGCGTTTCAAGAATCTTCGATGTTCATTCGGGGCATGGGTGGGTTTGGTGGTGAACGTGGCACATCTGCGCCGATTTTTACCATCCCAGACCGCGCCCCAGATGCGGTAGAAGAACAAGCCACACTCCCCATTCAGGCGCTTATCTATCGGCTATCGGGGGATATAAATCCACTCCATGCCGACCCGATGATGGCGGCAATCGGCAGTTTTGACCGTCCGATTTTGCACGGGCTATCGTCATTTGGGTTTGCGGGGCGTGCTGTCCTCAAGCATTTTTGTGGATATGATGTGAATAAGTTCAAGAGTATCCGCGCCCGTTTTTCTAAGCACGTTTTTCCATCGGAGACCCTCATCACCGAGATGTGGAAGCTAGACGATACCCATATCGCCTTCCAAACCAAAGTCAAAGAACGGGGCGATGTGGCACTCAGCCATGCGGTGGTAGAGATTGGGTAATAAGGCTTGTCCATCATTTAATTAGATTGGACAATATGTAAATGGCGCGGTATAGGGACGATAATACGCACTACGTGCTAATCGTCCCGGCGGATTAGCGCAAAGCGCGACTAGCCACCATAGATTAAAAAATGTTTTATACCGTCTTTATTGACCAATAACCATCACCGTCCGTTGTAGGAATTATAAAATACCATGCACACGATTGCTATCACCATCACAACAATATGCCTATGGGCATTTTTGTCGTATACACCCATCGGCGCGGATGAATTAAACATCCCCGCCACCGATACACACATACCGTTATTCACCTGTCCAGAGGCGTGCTATGACCCTGCGGTGGATGATTTGGGGCGCATCGGTGTTGTGACGGATAGCGAGTTTGGGATATATGACCCCGCTACCGATGAGTATCGCGCTATCCCCGCCGATTTTGGGGTGTATGGGTATAAAAGTGGTGCGGCGTTCCGCCATGATTTGCGTTATGTGGCTTATGAAGCCCGTTTCGATATGGCGATGCGCCTCATGCTCACCGATTTAGATTCTGGCGAGACAATAGACCTCCATGCGGGTGGGGTGGGCAATCCATCATGGACGGCAGACGGCGATGCCATATTATCTAGCGATGGAAACACACTATGGCATGTGCCGATAAATGGTGATGATGCCACCGCTATCGTGCTTGACCGTCCCGCGATGTACGCCGATTTATTCACCCCGTTTGCCGATGGCTGGCTGTATCGTGGAATAGATGAGGCGGGGTATTATCTGTTTTTTACCGATGACACCGACACGACACAACTTGCTTCTGCACCCGCCATTATTGGGTATTCGGCATCTGAATTATCCCAAAAAATCGCCGTATCCACCTTTGACCCACGCAACGGGGACTATCAATTATGGATAAAATGCACCCCAACCGTTTGTGGAGAGGGGGCAAATACACCTGTTTTTTCCATGCAATGGGGCGTAGGGACGGCATATATGCCGTCCACAAGGGGTATAGGACGCGATGTATTGCGTCCCTACACCATACCACAGAATGATTCTGTGATATTTGATGAACGGCGCGAGCTATTCGCCATTGCCCTATCCCCCGATGGGCAATATGTATCGTGGATAGAAGAAAATCCCGATATGGGATTCGGATTTTATGATGTGTGGGTTGCCGATTTATCGGCAGAGGCAATCACCCCTTTGCGCGTGGCGGAGAGGATAACTACCCCTGCGGAACGTCCATCGGGTGTGGCGTGGATGGATTAAAACCGTTTGTTATCGAAACGCAAAAAATCTTCTAGTATCTCGTTGAGGATGTCCATCGGTGGGCGTGGTGTGAGAAATTTTGCGATAATCTCAACTTGTTCCTGTGGCATTTTTTCGGTTAATGCCTTCAGCAAAATGTTGAGGCGCATCGCCTTAAAGTCGTGGTCGTATGGGATATGCTCCAACTGCCCGACCAATGTCGCTACTTTTTCTAGCGCATCCATTTGTAGATATAAAAATCCTGCCCCTGCGATAATATGCGGGATGATATTAGGGGCAATGCCATCTTTGACCGCCAAAATCGCATTGCGGATATACCCCTGTGCATCAGACACACGTCCCAATTCGATGGCAGTATAGACCAGATTCACAAAGGTATGGGCGCTTCCCCGCCTGTCGCGGATATTGGTGGCTACCGACAAACTCTCTTGATAATAGCCCCATGCCGATTCATATTGCTCTAGGCGCTCATATAACACTCCCAAATTATTGGCGAGGGTGGCAATGCCATGCCGATACCCAATCTCACGACATAATCCCAAACTTTCCTCATAATAGCGTTTGGCATCCTCATAATCTGCCAGACTATCTGCCACACTGCCCATATTGTTGAGCGCAGAGGCAATGCCACGCTTGTCGCCAATCGTCCGAAAGATGGTGACAGATTCATCATATAAAGCGCGTGCGCCGATAAAATCCTCTTGGCTTTCTGCCACAATGCCCAAATTGCTTAAGGCACGGGCGGTATTGCGTTTGTCACGGGCAAGACGGGCATTTTCTAGCGCGATTTGTGCGTGGGCTTGGGCTTGGTCATACTCGTCCTCCAAACATTCTACAAATGCCAACCCGTTGAGCGCCTCGGCGATGCTGGATTTGTCGTCTATGCGGGTGGCGATGGTGGCACTTTCGGTATAAAAATGCTTTGCCTGTGGATAATCGCTGGTGCGCCAATGTAACGCCCCCAGCGATTTGAGCAGTTGTGCTTGCAACAATTCTTGACCCGTATCGGGCAATAGCACCAATCCGCGCCCCAAAACGGTCTGTGCGCCATGAAAATTGCCGACTAATAGGGCTTGTTCGCCCGCGATATAGGCATATTGGGCGGTCTTGATGGGGTCGCCTGCCATATACCAATATTCCGTGAGGGCTTCGGCATAGATCACATCATCGGCATACACGGCTTCGATTGCCAGCGCAACTGATTGATGTAGGCTTGGACGTTCTTCTGGTGTGAGCTGTGCCAAGAGGCTCTCGCGCAATTTATCGTGTGCAAATTGCCAGCGCTCATCATGGATTTCTAGCACAGCGGCTTCGTTGCAGAGGGTGAGCCATGTATTGAGGTCAAAGGTATAATCACCCGCTTTCCACAGATTTTCTATGATGCTCATATCAAGTTGTCTGCCAAAGATGGCGGCACAATTGAGTAGGTGACGGGCAATTTTTGGCACACGGTCTAAACGGCGCATGATGACGGCTTCGATACCACCCGCCATCACCTTTTCTGGCAATGTCACCACGCCGACCATATTCAGTTGCCCTGCGTCCTCTGCCAATGCTCGCACGACCTCTACTATAAAGAAGGCATTGCCTTCGGTCTCGCGTTGGAGCAGGCTGATAATTTCTGGCTGGCGACCAGTTTCCCCTAGCATAGATTCGCTGAGTGCCTCTATATCTGCCAGACGCAGACGGTTGAGCTTGAGCGTGTTGATGCCCGCTAGCTCATCGGGCAGGTGGGGGCGTTCATCGTCACGATATGTCCCCACCACCAAAATCGGTAATGACTTTACCAACGGAAGTAATTGACGCAGGGGCGCAAGGCTTTCTGATGCCCATTGCAAATCTTCTAGTAATAACAACACGGGTGATTTTTGGCGCATGAGGATGTCGAGCATGGTCAAAATGAGGCGTTGTTGTCCGGGGTTGCCTTCTATCACAGTGGCAGTGGGGACATCCCGCCCGATGAGGTCGCCAATATCGGGGACGACTTGTTTGAGGATGCTGGCTTCTATATCGGTGAGGGTGGTCGAGAGCGCCAAACGGCGCATGGGTTCACGCCATTGCCGATAGGGTAGCCCGCCACTTTTTACACTCTGTCCGCGTAATACCAATGCCCCATTCACCACCGCAAAAATCGCTAATTCATCTAATAAGCGGCTTTTCCCCACGCCACTCTCGCCACCAATCAACCACGCGCTCCCTTGCCCCATGATGGTGCTGATAAAAGCGTTGGATACGGTGGTCATCTCTTTTTCGCGCCCCACAAATTGCGCCGCCTGCAAAAAGCTCTCGCGGGTGTGGTGGGTTTCGATGGGTATCTGCAAGCCATCCACATGAGTAAATGCGTCTATGACATCATCGGCATGGGTATAACGGTCGGCGACCTTGCGTGAAATCAGTTTGCGGA
>Ga0163154_10004653_pt1 | contig 17875 bp, 17 predicted proteins | sample OliLakLV19MP9P1_FD_148649 | JGI IMG/M metagenome (GOLD analysis project Ga0163154, IMG submission 148649) | Freshwater microbial mat bacterial communities from Lake Vanda, McMurdo Dry Valleys, Antarctica - Oligotrophic Lake LV.19.MP9.P1 | ecosystem: Environmental > Aquatic > Freshwater > Lake >...
GGGTTCGCAAAGTACTTACACGACTCTTTGCCAAATGCCACATATGTCGGTGTGACAGGAACACCCATAGACGGCACCCTAGAGGTATTTGGACCTGTGACAGATTCCTATACCATGAGAGATTCTGTTCAGGATGGCATTACTGTGAAGATTGTTTATGAGGGCAGAGCTGCCAAGGTCCTATTGAATGACGAAAAGCTGAAAGAAATTGAAGCCTATTACAAGAAATGTTCAGAAGAAGGAGCCAATGAATACCAAATAGAAGAAAGTAAAAAAGCAGTAACACAGATGGAAGTGATTCTAGGCGATCCTAAACTATTAAAAATAATTGCCAGTGATTTTGTGGAACATTACGAAACACGCATTAAAGAAGGAGCCAGCATAAAAGGCAAAGTGATGTTCGTGTGCTCCAGTCGTCCCATTGCTTACAATTTCTACAAAGAAGTAATCGCATTACGGCCTGAATGGGCTGAGGTGAAAGCATGTGAACATGGTGCAGAATTGACCGTTAGCGAGAAAAGAGAACTGAAACCGATTGAGATGCTGAAAATGGTGATGACAAGACACAAAGACGACCCCAAAGGGCTTTTCGATATGCTTGGCACAAAAGATGATAGGAAGGAACTAGATCGGCAGTTTAAGATTGCCAAATCGAACTTTAAAATAGCGATAGTTGTTGATATGTGGCTCACGGGCTTTGATGTACCTTTCCTAGAGGCTATCTACATTTATAAGCCTGTTCAGCAGCACACGCTGATACAAACTATTTCACGCGTGAATAGGGTCTACGAAGGCAAAGAGGTCGGTCTTGTGGTCGATTATATTGGAATTAAGAGCAATATGAACATAGCTCTTGCGAAATACAGCAAAGTGCATGGCGATGATTTTGAGGATGCAGATAAAGCAGTCGGGATTGTTAAGGATCAGCTGGATCTGCTCTCAAAACTTTTTCACAAATTTGATACTTCCGAATATTTTGAAGGAACGCCGCTTAAAAAACTGAACTGCCTCAATTGTGCCACTGAGTATGTGCAGTTAACTGAGGAAATAGAAAAGAGATTCATGGCAATAGTGAAAAAACTTCGCTCTGCGTATGATTTGTGCTGCTCAAGCGAAGATATCAATTCAAAAGAACGAGATTCTATTCATTTCTACTTTGCAGTTAAATCAATCGTTCACAAGCTAACGAAAGGAGATGCTCCCGATACAGCTCAAATGAACGATATGGTGAGGAAAATGATTGAAGAAGCTTTGGAAAGTGAAGGAATAGAGGAAATTTTTAAATTAGATAAAAATTCTCCAGAGAATAATGTTGATATTTTTAGTGATGAATATTTGGAAAAAATCAACAAAATCAAACTCCCAAATACAAAGATAAAGCTTTTGCAAAAGTTGCTCGCAAAGGCCATTGATGAATTTAAGAAAACAAATCGCATCAAAGGGGTTGATTTCTCCAAAAAACTAAAAAAGCTTATTGAGGTTTACAACGAAAGGAAGGACTTTGATGTTTACCAAAGCCATATCTTGGACGATGTTGCCGAGCAATTTGTCAGCCTCTTTAGAGAACTCCAAACAGAGCGAAGTTCTTTTTCGAGCATGGGAATCGATTTTGAGGAAAAAGCTTTCTACGATATTTTGAAAGCTGTATCTGAGAAGTACAAATTTGAATACCCCGAAGAGAAGCTTATTTCCCTCTCTCAATCCATTAGAGCCATTGTAGACGACAAGGCACGATATACAGACTGGTCACATAAAGCTGATATTAAAGCCGAGCTAAAAGTCGATCTTATTTTGACGTTAGACAAACACGGTTATCCACCAGTCCCAAAAGATGAGATATTCAAAGAAATTTTCGAACAAGCGGAGAATTTTAAGAAGTATATTTAAAAACCTTTATGAACGATATTATATGCCCAAAATTGTAAAAAAGTTTTCAAAGTCGAGGAGGCTGGTTTTGCTGACATCCTTAACAAGTTCGTGATCATAAATTTGAAAAACAAAGTCGCAGGTTCGGATTTTATCAAAACCGCACCCGGAACTTTCACTCCCAACCCCACCATTGATACAGTCAAAAAAATAGCGGACGCACTGGCTGTTTCGCTTGATAATTTAATGAAATAAAATATGGGAAAGGAATGACAAAATCAAATCATAATCTATGGAGCTGATGATGGACAATCCCGCATAGAAATGCGAATGGAAAGCGAGGCAGTTTCAAGCCATCACGCACTCCGAAGTAAACAAAGTGAAATCCAGGAGAGATAGATGAGAACTGTCAGTTTTGGGTAGTTGGAAATGTTACACTTGAGCGAAAGATTGTTCAACTTTTGACTTTGCTCAGCAGCTAAAATTACGAGTGAATTTAAATAACATATGAAAACTGAATCAGGTAAAAAATGGAATGAACTAGCTCAGGCCTATTCTGGCATGGCTGCTGATCGAGAATCAGATGCTTATGAATATGATATTAATTTCCCATCTATTCTTAATTTAATTCCCAAAAACAAAATTTCTGTTTTGGATGTAGGTACTGGCAGCGGAGACTTTATCCCCTACTTTGAGAAATATTTCGAAGACATTGAAGGCTGTGATGTTTAGCCTAATATGGTTGAAATAGCTAAAAAGAAATTCTCTAAATATAAATTCTTTACTTGGGATTTAGAGGACAGATTCCCTGAAAATAAAAAGTATGACGTTATTGTTTGCAAGTTGGTTTTGATGTTTGTTGATGACATACAAAATGTTGCAAAGGAGTTCAAGAAGATTTTAAATCCCAAAGGTGTCGCAGTAATTTCTGTAGTTCATCCTATATATTGGCATAAAAATTACCTTCTAAATAGTTATAAGATTGAATCAAGACCAGAATTTGAAGTAATGGATGAAGGCTACTATTCTAAAGGAAAAAGAATTGATAAATTTATTGGAGGGAATAAAGATCTAAAGATGGGTTTTATACATAGGACTTTATCAGATTATATTAATCCGTTTATTGAAGCAGGATTGCTACTGACTTTACTTGATGAGCCAAAAGTAAATGAGATTTTCTTAGAATCAAATCCTAGATTTTTAGATAGGTTAAATATTCCTATGAGATTAAATTTTAGAGTTCAGAATTTATCCTCATTCTAAAATGACCAGAATTATTACTTCAAATTCTAAGGGTTCTGATCATTTCGCTGGTTAATAGAAATAAGTCAAAGAAATCGCATCAAAAACCTACGTAGTTATAGACTCATTGTAGATTTGAAAGTGGTAACGGCCGAGGCAGAACTAAAAATTACAACTAGTTGAGCATGAACAATAAGTGGTATAGAATGTAGGCCATTCTGGCTTCTGGGGTACCGTTGTAGTGTCCGAGATTAGGTATATGCAGTGGAAAGAGATCACCAATAAATCTTCTCTTAGCGATCATTATTTGGATCTGCGCAATCAAATTTAGTGTGTGAGCGATTGGTACGATACGGTCAGTCTCACTAGCAATGATTAATAACCTATTCAGTACCAGCTGGTTAACTTGAGTCAATAAATACATTGGACTATTATTCTCAAGATACTTACCATCATTGTCGTAGTATGTGGAGACGTAAAATTCAGCATAGTCTCCGGCAATTGTTATTAATTGCTCCAAATCATAAGGGCCTGAAAATAATGCCACTCTCGCCTCGGTAAAGACAGTCGAGTTAGTTCTAGCTGCCTCTGCAATAGCATTCAATAAGATCACTGCCCCATGGCTGCCACTATAAAATCTAGCCTCCTCAGCCGAATAACCGATATTGGTAAGGTGTTCTGCAGCAGCAACGAGTGCGCGGTAGGTATTGGGCATTTTGGCTCCCAATCCAGCGTCATAGAGTGCTTTGCCTCCATTGCCGTCTCCGGGCAATAATACTCTAATTAACACATTATGCCCCCCCATGGAATCTGCACCTGCAAGCAACCAGCTTAATGGAAACTGTCTTGCTGCGGGAGTCAAGGCAGCTTCATTATAGCCGCCATAGGAGCTCACTAGCCAGCGCATTTGGCTAAGAGCCAGTATTGAGTTTGGTAGCAGTTGTAGTATTGGTACCACTATGTCTTCACCATCTATCCCCTTAAATCTAGCAACAGTGCGCTCAATGCGACATCCATCTTTGAGATAAATCTGCTCCTTTGAAAGCTTGGCTTGATAGTGCAGGGAGATTTGGCCTGACTCAGTATCGACTTTATAGACAGCACCTGACATTGTCATGCTTTCAATTTGCAAGAATATTTCCTCATTTCCAGGTTTCTTATAAACCCTTTCAATGCCTGCATAACTAAATTCAAGTGGAAGGGTCATAGTAGTTACTACTGACGTGTCATCTAAATCAGTGAGTGTAATGCGCTCCAGTGTCCCATACCGATAATAACTTCTCATCATTTTTGTCCCGACAATAACTGCTCTAGTAAGTATCATATGTTCTCCAGTGGCAAAAGTAACTTGTGAGATATTTATCTCTTCTGGAATCTCCACTGGTTTGAATTTACCTGCTTCGATCACTACTGCAAGGTTGCCATAAGGTGCGTTAGGATCGGGCTTAAGTCCGACAAATCTACCATCGTCATATGTCAGCGTGGAATAAACGCCCAAATCAATTATCTTGTCTTTACCGGCAGAGTACCAGCGGAAATCAGTATAATTCTCCTGAACTCTAACCAAATGCTTCGAACCTTCTGGACTGCCATCCCCAAGTACAACATAGCGTCCCCCTTTAGACTTAACTCTCTCAGCAGTTAGGAAGTCATTTAGTTGCAATTGTTCAGGGGGCGGGGCCGAACTTGTAATCTCGTATTTGTTAGTAGTACTAAGCTTGAAGAATGCATGAAAACCGTTTGGATGCTGGGGTGACGAGTAATTGACGACCATAGTATCTCCGAACCAATCTGCAGTTGCTCCAAAAGCACCAGGTATAACTAGGGACGTTTCGCCCGTAAGTGTAAGTACTTTGACAGATCTATCTTCCCCAGGGGTCTCATCGTTGACCAGTATTCTGGATCCATCGGGTGACAGTGAGATGAAGTATGTATCGATCTGCCTACCTCCCAAGGGTACATCCGTGATTTTACCACTTGGGTTGACAACAGTGACAACGGGATCTTTCCCAGCGCTAGTACTTACAATCAAATTACTCCCGTCATTAGTTACTCCTCTTAATGTATCCGACTGGATTTCGCTCACTGAGCGGGTGAGTTCTTCTAGTAGTGTGATTTCCGCTGGGTTATGATGCTGGTTAAGTTTTCCCTGGATTTCCGGAGCACCGGTAACATACCAATAAGTTGGTATGCCATAAATTCAAAATATAAAAATTATGTATTTATTCTGGAATCTCTGATAATAAAAATATATTTAACTACCTCAATAACTACAACCTTTAAGAGGCCTAATACTGGTACAGTTGCTACTTCAATCAAGCTTAGAGGCCTCAATTGCAATGCTGTTGTGACAAAAGGAATGTGGAATGAGAGGCCAATAAAGATTAACCCTAGCAGTACCGAGAGATTCAGAACTCGGTTTGCGAAAACATTTTGGTTCCAAATATTGTGCCGCAAGCTGCGAATGGAATACACATAGATTAGTGAATCAACTCCAAGTAATAAAAAGACATAGCTGCGCACTCTTTCGATCTCAGTATCAGTCTGCACCAGAAAGAAATAGATTCCAAAGATAAATATATTAACCACCACTCCGATAATTAGAATTAATGTCAGCATACGGCGGTCAAGTAACTGCGTATTCTGAGAAATAGGTTTCTGCTTCATCAGATCATTCTCGGGTTTCTCAAAAGCCAGTGCCATATCAGGCAAGCCGTCAGCAACTAAATTAATAAATAAGATTTGCAGGGGGATTAGCGCCAAGGGCAAACCCAAAATCAAACTACCAATAATTAAGATAACCTGTGACATACTACCTGAAAGTAAGTAAGTTATTACTTTTCTAAGATTCTCGAAAATAGTTCTCCCCTCCTCTATTGCCGCAGCAATTGTGAACATGTTGTTATCCAACAAAACTATATCCGCAGTTTCCTTGGAAACTTCTGTGGCGTTGGCGACAGCGACCCCGACGTCAGCTTTCTTTAGAGCTGGGGCGTCGTTGATTCCATCGCCCATCATCGCTACAACTTCATCCTGTTGCTTTAGAATTTCTACAATTCTTAACTTTTGCTCAGGCGCAGTCCTGTAGAAAAGCTTTATTGAGGGCAATTGCCTGCGCAGTTGATCGTCGTCCAAAGTTTGTAATTCAACTCCAGACAGAATCTCTGATTCGTGCACTGGGATTCCCGCTTGCGCCATCACATTTACTGCAGTGGCTTTTTGGTCTCCTGTAATCACCTTTATTTTAATTCCAGCACCAGTAATCAATTTAAAAGCAGCTTTAATATCTTTTCTAACTGGATCCTCGATGATTAAAATACCTAACCACTCAAGCTTTTCTATTAAATCAGTAGTTTTTTCTAAATCCGACTTCGAACTAAGTCCATGTTTTTCTCTGTGTGCCACAGCAATCAATCTGTAACCTTTTTCAGCCTCAATTTGGATTTTTGCTTTCCAGTCTGCTTTTGCACTGGCGGCTAAAGTGCTGCCCTCGAGCAAAACTTCAGGTGCTCCCACAACATACAGTTGTTGCCTGTAGATACTTGCCGCAAACTTCACACTAGAGTTAAATGGCACATCAAACAGGTGCTCGCTGTCTTCCTTCTTATTTGTTAATTCTAGCCATTTGCTCACTGCCAAGTCGACGGCATTTAGATTATTGTTAACTGCTGCTAAGGCTTTCCGGGCCAAATTAGAGTCACTAAAGTCAGCCCTAGCTACCTGCATTTCGCCTTCAGTCAAAGTTCCAGTCTTGTCGACGCAGATAGTAGTCACCGATCCTAAGGTTTCTGCTACTGCCAGTTTTCTCACTAAGGCCTTCCGTTTTAATAGGCGCTGCATGCTCAAAGTAAGCACAACTGCTAAGCCAATGACTAACCCTTCTGGAATTGCAGAGACGGCAAGAGAAATACAAAGCGTAATCAAATCAGCTAATTTACTCGAGGATGTGACAGCCCCAGCGCCGGCATGGCTAGATCCAGTTATGTCAGGTGAGATATAGCCTAACACGAAAGTAAATATAGCTAGCCCCAAGACGACTAAAGCAATTTGCTTTGAGAACTTAGTTAACCTTTTTTGTAGGGGTGTTTGCCCCTCCTCTTGCGCGGAAAGTGTCTGAGCAATCTTACCGAATTCAGTTTGAATTCCTACCGCAGTGACCTGCATTGACCCATAACCTGTGAGCACAATTGTACCCATATAGAGTTTGTTTAATTCATCTGAATTAACTTCCTTTTCTACTGGGATAGACTCTCCAGTAAGCACAGCTTCATTAATTACAAAGCTGGTTGCTTCCAGAACTTTTCCATCTGCAGGTACACGCTCACCTAAGCGTAGTTTAACTATGTCACCAACGACAATCTCTTCTGCATTAAGCAATAGTGACTCTCCTGCCCTAATTACCTCAACCTGAGGCTTAATCATTTTCTTTAGCGCAGCCAGTGCACCTTGAGCTCGGCTCTCCTGCGAGAAGCCAAACGCTGCATTTACTAGAATAACAGTAAGAATGGCCACCGCGTCCGTGTAGTCCGCCAAAACAAATGTGGCAAGTGCTGCCATTAAGAGAATGAAAATAAGTGGGTTTAGAAATTGCGAGGCTAGTATGCGTAAACGGCTGACAGGTCTTGCCTCAGGGAGTTTATTATTCCCATGTAGTTTGCGACTGTGGTCGACTTGATGTAACGTAAGTCCTTTGGCTACTTGCATACTTATACTATATTAGCAGATCTGAATCTGAAAACGTCTAACGAAGTGGTTCAGGTTATCGATACGGTGTTGCTTCAATAATTTTAGGTATTCCTGTTTTTAGACAGTGAGGGTAGAATCAAATGCAGCGACTTTAATTATTACATAAAGAATCATTATTAGTCTCGTAATCGCCATATGGATAAAACTTGTAGTCCCTGTTTTCACCAGTTTCTGTTGAAAGAACTTTCTGGACTAAATATAAATGATGAACGTAAGTTATTAGAAGAAAAGTCTAAAGATCAACTAGAGCTTGTACCTATACTCTCACGCTTTGGGGTAATAAGATCAGGTTCTAGTGAATCGCTAACCTATGGCTCATTTTATGAGTATCTCCCCAACGATTTAAAAGCATCTTATATTGCGCAAGTTTTAAAACAGAATACTATCGAAACAACTTTAAGAGAGACTATTGGAGCAATGAATGACACTGAAAGTATTTACTCTATTGATTACAATTTTAATAATTTAAAAATGACAGTTTTAAGTACTGAAAGTTTGAAAACATATATCAAAGATGAAGATTATCTCGCCGAAGATTTAGAGTTACACTCACTTACACTGCAGATTAGACGGAAGTCAATAAATGATTTATTTAAAATTTTCAGTAAATTCAAAAAAAGTTGTTGTTGAAGATAGTGGGCATTATATACAAATTGATAGACCTGATATAGTGATTGATGAAATTAAAGAGTTATACGATTCTTTAAATAGTTTTTAGAAACTCAAACTTACGATACTTTTTAACATTCATATTAATGTACAAAATTGAAATATTTGAACCAAGGCATCAACTTGAACTTCAGAAATTAATCAAAGCCTTTAAGCAATTTGAAGGACAATACGAGCCAGCATTTAAATTAGATAACCAATCTGTTGAAGAACTATATAACGTTGAAATGATAGGCGAAGGTAAATATGTTTATTGCGCTCGGTACGAGAAGGAAATGGTTGGATTTATCGCATTTGAAGAAAGTTTTAAAAACGATCCTTTAATTGCAGAGAATATACCTGTGGTGTATATATCGGCACTGTTTATTCTTGAAGAACATCGAAGTAAGGGCTTGGCACAAAGGCTAATGAAGCTCCCTGAAGACTTTGCAAAAGAAAAGGATATAAAGTTCCTAAAATTGCTGATGTTTACAGAAAATCAGCTAGCTCGGGATTTTTACTTTAAGTGGGGATTTGAAGATTATGAATCTACGATGATTAAAGAAATCAGATGAGAGAGGTGGTTTTAAAAAGAGAATATTGTTAGAATCTATAGAATATTTTTTAATCTTAAACAATAAGAATGAGTAACAACCAACAAAGTAATGCCCAAAATATGCTCAATAATCTATTAATATTAGATCCGCAATTAAGGCTACGAGATAAAGATAGCAATTTACCAAAATTAAAATGGCAAAATCTAATAAACAAAAAAGTAATTTCATAAACCCTGAGACTGGCAGAATATCAATAACAGATGCATTTGGAGAGGAGCTCGCAAGCTTGTTGTCTGAGAAAATCACCCTTGTGTATAAAAGCTTCCGAACCAGTGATTTTTGTAATAATGTTAAAAAAGAGGTAGTAGGCAGAACTTATACTGAAAGGATAGCAATTATTGCCGATAATCTATACAAATTCTTGCCATCAAACTATATCGATTCCCTCGCTATTTTAATGAAGATTCTTGGTCCAGAAAATCAAGAGGAGACAGGTATGTTCACAAACTATTATTGGCTCATGCCAGTTGGAAAATTTATTGAAAAGTATGGGCTTAATGATTTTAAAGCCTCGATTAAAGCAATTGAGGAAGTTACAAAAAGATCAACCGGCGAATATGCTATAAGGCCATTTGCAAGAAAGTATCCTGAAAAAGTTATAGAAATTTGTATGGAATGGGCTAAGAGCAATAACTTTCATTTGCGTCGCCTTGCGTCAGAAGGTTTAAGACCTAAATTACCATGGGCACCAAAGCTTGATGTGTGGATAGATAATCCTGCACCTATTTTTGAGATACTTGAAATCCTTAAAGAAGATAAAGTGAAATTTGTAAAGAAATCGGTAGGAAATCATCTTCGAGATTGGTTAAAGGTCAATCCGATCGAAGCTGAGAAGATAGTACAGAGTTGGTCAAAATCGAAAAATGAACATACAAAATGGATTATTAAGCATGCGCAAAGATAAACTTATGACAAATTTTAATTAATTACACAACTTTAATTATTATCTATCAATTATGATCAAATACGGATATACAATTCTTTATGTTGAAGATGTTGAAAAGACAATTGCTTTTTATCATACTGCCTTTGGTTTTACACAAAAATTTATAACCCAAGAAAAAGACTATGCAGAGTTAGACACAGGTTCAACAACTCTAGCTTTTGCTTTGTACAGTGTAGCCGAATATAACGGTGTAGCAGTTACTAAATCAAATATAAAAAGTGACGCACCTTCTTTTGAATTAACTTTTATAACGAATGATATTAAGAATGACTTCAAAAAAGCAATTGCTGCAGGAGCATTGTTAGTAAAAGAACCAGCCTCAAAACCATGGGGACAAGATGTTGGTTATATTCGTGATATTAATGGTTTTTTAATTGAACTTTGCACACCAGTGTAAGAAGTAACTTAGATCCAGTTTGGCAAGTATTAATAACGAAGCTAAATGATTATAAAAAGGGATTATTTAAAAAATATATAGTCAGTGTCACTAATTTACTCCTAGATTCGCGTGGAGAGAAACTTATTCCTATACTTGGTAAAAGTCCAAATGACTTGAATTCTGATTAATTACATACCTTGTGCTAGACTTTTCAGTATCTCCTCCACTACTACCTCATGTTGATAGGTCAATGATACGCTACTCTCTCCGTCACCACCCTGTGCACCATAGTCTCCAAATTGGGCGTGATTGCCACCTGCAATTTTTACTTCAATTTTGTTTTGGGGCAAGTTTTTTAAATTAGCAATATAACTTTCTTGGTTTAGAACCTTATCATTACTGCCAGATATAATAATTGCTTGTATTTGAATTTGGGAAATATCAATATCTGAATATGCTCCCAATAACATTAAACCTTCAATTTGTGCTGGGTTGTCCTTTATATACCTTGCTGCCATTGAGCCTCCTAATGAATGCCCTACCATAGTCCAAGCTGTGACTTCTGGATACTTGGCTAGTATTTCTTGGGCGGAATTTAGTTTGAATACCGCTAGATTAAACGGCATCACTGCCACAATACATGGGTAACCTTTGTTAGCTATTTCTGCGCAAATATAGCTGTAAGCTGCGGCCTCTACCCTACCGCCTGGGTAGACAATTACTCCTTGGGGCAAAGCTTGTTTGGGCAGGAAGTTTAAATTACCATCATTTACGAATGTATAATTTCCATCAGACCGCAGCAGCGCGAGTGCTTTATCTGAAGCTTTATACGGAGTGGCCAGCCAAATCCCTCCCAGCACCACGGCTAGGATGATGCCAATGACAACCAGCAGCAAGGCTATAACTATTGCAATATGAAATGGTTTCTTAGGTAGCTTAAACATAAACTAAATCTAGCATAATAGGCAAGATCCAGAAACTGTTGGTCCCCCAGCTATAAACTTGCTGGCTCACTGAGAACTCACATTATTCGATAAATATTGCTTTAAACAGACTGAGATTATTTTGTTCGCAAAAAAGCAATGTGCCTTCTTTATATATACCTTCATCAACATTTCTAAACGATAACGGAAACAGTTCATATGCCAATAATATCGCATTTTCTATAATTGTACTTGTGCGCTTATTCCCATCTTCAAAAGGCTGGATATAGCTAATCATCAAAATTGCAAGCATACTTTTCACAAAGACATTATCTAATGGCTTATAAATCGTTCCAGTGATTCCAACTTAATTCTATTGTCACTCTTTCAATATCCTTTTTAATCAATGTATCGGATAATTGATTTTTCTGTTCTGTATACTCAGTAACTAACTGTTTCAATTTCGTGTTTTCGGATTCGTTGAAAAGATCTACTGTACTTAACAAATGGAATATCTGCCAATTAAAACCAGAGTATGAGTTGCGATCCTCAGCTGGTCTATTAAAATATTCTTTTGGTTGAATAAGTGTTAATAATTTGGCTTCTGCAGTGAGACTATATTTAGTACTTGGTTCTGCTCCTTCTCTATCTATAAATTCAATCTCAGTTAATTCCCCTACGTCACGGTTGATTGTAGGTCAGGATACATCTGCAAGATTCTGTGTAACTAAATATTCCAGGATGTTTTGGACAGATGCACTTTTATTTCTTGCTAGGTAGTCTAGTATTTGTTTCTGCCGTGCACTTATACCTATTTTCATCTTATTACCTTATCATTTATATGACTTTATCTTATCGTTTTGATAAGATAGGGGCAATTCTTGCGAGATTAGTTTTATATTAGTTTACAGGAATGAGTGCAAATACAGTGTGATTTCTGCTTCACACTACTTTAACTGAAGAAGTTGGGGGAGGAGAAGAAGCTGGGAGAGGTAGATGTTTACAACCTGGACGTAGTAGTTGTGGTTGGTTATCGCGTAAATTCTTCTAAAGCTAACCAATTTAGAATCTGGGCTACAAATGTAATTAGAAACTATTTAGTTGAGGGGTATGCGATTAATCAAAGACGATTAACCGAAGAAAATACGAGATACCTCAATCTACAAAAGCAGTTGAAGACTTTGCGGAACGTGCTTGAAAATGAAGATCTTGATTTGAGTCAGTCAAAAGAATTGGTAATGCTAATAACTGATTATGCTAAAAGTTTGGAACTTTTATATTGGCGGCTACCAACCTGCCCGAAAGTGGTTAAAGTATAGAGCTAAGGCGAAAAGGACTCTTACAAATGAAGATATTGAGCATCATCAGAAGATTATAGTGGCACTGGTGGAGACGGAGAGGTTGATGCGGGAGGTGGATATTTTAGATTTTATTAAGGATTATGAGTAAATCAAAAAGTATATTAGATCTTACAAATACGGAGGCTTTTGAATTCTTTATTCAACAAAGTAGCTATATAAATTTTAATTTGCCTCTATATTTTGACTTTACCGAACTACTCACAAAACTTTCAAAAAAGATTATTTCCAGTGACATCTTCTTATTATTCAAAAAGGGTGAGGATCCCAAAAAGTATGAGGAAGTAAATTACAAGATATTTCATAATAAGGACGGCGAATATTCATGGAGGCGACTTGAGATTATTCATCCCATTTTGTATATAGGATTATTAAGATTAATTACTGATAAAAATAATTGGGATTATATCAAGTCGAAGTTTGACGAATTTCAAGGAAATGAAAAGATACATTGTTCAAGCATACCTAGCAAATCTACAGATAAAAGATCTGATAAGAGTGTTCAAATACTCCAGTGGTGGGAACAAAATGAAAAAGAGTCTATTAAATTAGCACTTGAGTATGACTATGTTCTAAATACTGATATAAAGAATTGTTATCCCTCATTTTACACACACTCAATCGAATGGGCACTTCATGGGAAAGAAGAATCTAAGAATCGTATAAACTCAAGGTTCGAAAAAACAAATAATCTCGGAAGTAATATTGACACCTTAGTCCAAAAGATGTCATTTGGTCAAACAAATGGAATACCACAAGGGAGTATTTTAATGGATTTCATTGCGGAAATAATATTAGGCTATGCAGATAAATTATTAATAGAAAAAATCCCCGCTGAAGTAGGAGATTACAAAGTGATTAGGTATAGAGATGATTACAGGATTTTTGTTAATACTCAGGAATCAGGTAAAAAGATATTAAAGATATTGACTGAGGTTTTAATCGATTTAGGTCTGGCTATATCAACAGATAAAACAAATATATCAGACGACATAATTTCTTCGTCAATTAAGGCAGATAAACGTTATTGGTTGTCCACACATAATAATAATTGGGCTCATATTTACAGTGATGGTAATAAAATTGTATCATCTAGAATGTCAATAGAGACTAGGCTTCATTCAATAAGGGAATTCGGGTTAAGGTTTCCTAATTCTGGTCAACTCTCCAAACAACTGCATATATTTGATTCATTAATCGAAAACAATATCCTTAAGAAAAACAGTGAATTATGTATATCTTTATTAGTTGATATAGCATTACAAAGCCCTAAAACATATGATGTCATAGCTTCATTAATTAGCAAGTTCTTATATAGTTGTGAAAGCAAAGAACAAGTATTAAACAAAATATTTAATAAGTTTGAAAAAATTCCCAATACCGACATGATGGAGATTTGGTTACAGAGAATTATATTGGGCGCTTCTAAAGATGATGCTAGAGATTATGGAAGCAATAAATTATCAAGCATCGCGAAGGGAAAAACGATGGAATTATGGAATAACAACTGGCTAAATTCAAACGACTTGAAAAAAATTATAAATGCTAGAAATAATATTATTGATAAGACGAAATTAAAAGAACTGAGCCAAAGAATAAAGCCAAGCGAAGTAAATATTTTCAGTTATTAAAGACACCTATGAACCACTACCTATTTGTTGTAACCGATGAGCATTATCAGAAGATTATTGTGGCGTTGGTGGAGGCGGAGAGGTTGATGCGGGAGGTGGATGGGTTGGAGTTTATGGGGGGAAGTTTATGAAAATTAAAAAAGTGAAAAAAATCAAAAACTATAAATCATTTATAGACTTTGAATGGGAAAAGTTCTGTAAACGTCTTGATAGTAGAGGCAAAAACAACCCAGTTTTGAAAGAAATAGAATTTTCTAAGTTCAATGTGTTTTTCGGTGAAAACGGTTCAGGTAAGACAGCAATTTCATCTATCCTTAAGAGCATTGTAAATACGCACACGTTTACAAAATCAATGCCGGAGTTAATAGAAGTTGAGATAGAAGATGATAACAATACTTCTATGTGTATATTTAAGGATAGCAAGTGGAATGGACAACTTGATGAAGAATCAATAATATTTTTCGATAGTGACTTTATAGATAGCAATGTACATACACATGGTAAACGAGAAAATACTCTATTGAAGCATAGCCAGAACTCTGGAAAGCTTATAATTGATTTAGATGAAAAAGCTAACAGGCTAAAATCGGAACTTAAAGACTCGAAAGAAAAAGATGAAGAATTTAAAAAGAATAATGGAAAAGCACTAAGCTTAAAATTAAATCTCATAGACGAAACTTATTTTTCTAAATATAAAGAACTGGATGAACTTACACTTAATAAAAGTAAAGTAGAAATACAAGATCTCTTAAAAGAGATGGGAAATACGAAATCTGATCTAGAAAAACTAATCGGAAAATCTTCTCAGATAGATTTAATTCTTGTTATTAGGCAAATCTTGTTACCTCCGGTGATATCTGAATTGACTACATACCAGGATCTATTCACCCGTGAAATAAAAGAAAAAGCTCATGAAAATACTGACGAGACTATAAAGAATCATTTTGAGAAGCATAAAACTTTTATTGAATACGCTAGAAAAGAAATTCCAGATAGCTATAAAGGTCATAATTGTCCTCTTTGCATGCAGTCTTTATCAAATGCAGAAAGAGTAATTGAGTTTTATCGTAGTGTTTTTGACCAAAGCTATGAAATTGAAAAGAAAAGATACCTCAATGATGTAGATAAATTGAAACAAGAATTATTAGTTTACAAGATTTTTGTAAATAATTTTTCTAATACAATATCGTCTACCTACAATGAAATCGAAAAATTATCTTCTGAATTCAAGATCGAGGATCTTTACAATATACAAAAAAAAGAGACGTTTTTAAAAAAAATTACATCTGGAACACATTTGAGCAAAGATTTGGATACTTTAGTTGGGTCTTTGGATAATTTAAAAAGTTTGGATAGAAAGGTAGTTGTTTACGAAACCCTGCACAATTATGTTTCAAAACATAGAGCTACTATTAATGATTTAGCGAATCAGTTTAACACGGGAATTATTCAACTCAATGTAAAGATTAGTGAGTTCAAAGAAAAGTACAAAGATAAATCCACAATTGAAACTGAACTAAACAGATTAATAGAAAGTATTAAAAGAAATAACGAGGAAATAGCCTTTATAGATTCAAATAAGGTCATTATCATTAAAGGAAAAAAAATATTACTAAAAGAAAGTCAAGCTAACTTATTGGAATGGCAGAGTAAGCGGGATGAACTAAATCAATATCTGTCGGAAACAATTCCTAAAAAAGTTTTAGAAAAAATGTTGATAATTTTAGAAAAATTTAACCTTTCGTTTACACTTGATCCCGTAACTTCAGGGAGCAATACTAAAGACTATACGTTTGCATTTAAAATTAAGGATTTAAACGGAATTGAAAGAGATCTAAAAGATGGATTATCAGAAGGTGAGAGACAATTAATATCATTGTCATTCTTCTTTGCCTATACTGAAAATGTTAAAAATAAAGATCAAAAAGTTCTTGTATTTGATGATCCAATAACAAGTCTAGATTCACCGAATCTAAAGATATTAGCTGATCTACTGCATGAATCTACAAATTCATTTGGACAAGTAATCGTTTTTACACATCATCCTTTGTTTCAGAAATACATAGCAAAACCTACATTAACAAATCCTGAACCAATTAAATTTGGTGTATTAAAGAATGATAAGAAATATGGTGGAAGCTTTATATATTTTGATCCCGGTTACGATCTTATTGAAGAATTAAAAAAATGTAATGATGAGATAAATATCACAGCCAGTTCATATGCGCTTCAGCCGGAAGGTATTTCACTCAAGTATGGACAACTGTTAAGGTTGTCTGTAGAAAAGTTTATTAAGAATGAATTATTAATGTGGGACAGAGAAAAAGATTTTGGACAGATTACTGACAATCTGAAACAGAGTAAAAGTAAGATAAGTAAGTTAGATGATTCAGATTTGGAGACAATTAGTAATATTTATAAATACTGTAATTATTCAAATTTAATGCATGCAGACAAGGAGAATCCATCTACTTTAGACGAACTGAAAACTTATATTAACTTTTTTTTAAAAATAATTCAGAAGTCAAGAAACTAGAAGATAAAACAATAAAAGCCAGGAAATCTTCAATGTGCGCATGCAACAATAGCAGATCAAGTTGAGTCAGAAGATGAATCATTCTTATCAATAAATACTGAATACTACAAAGTCGATTGTGCAGATATAAATACCTTTGAAAAAGAAAAGCCAACTACACAGCTTCTTGGATAAATTAGAATTTGAGGACGAAAATGGTAACCCAGGAAGACAATATCTAACTGATGTAGGCTATATAGATTTACTAACAACGGATAAAAGCGGTAATTTCTATGTAATCGAGCTTAAAAAGGGTCATACTTCAGACAAAGTTATCGGACAAACATTAAGTTACATTGGCTGGGTAAGAAAGCACTTAGCTAAAGGCAAGAGAGTATATAATTAGCTTCAAACTTGAGGAGTATTAAACTCAGAAATTACTCAAAGAACTCTTCCCAATAGACCTGATAGGTGTTGAACTCGAGAGTTTATCCAAAGTATATTTGAGCTGCAACTCTGGTGGTAGGAGTGTCCAGGCGCAGGCGGTCTTGAGGGCAAATGGAGTCAATGCGGTCAACGTCTTACGTGGAATGCTTATCTGGGAAGCGCAAAAGCTACCTCTGTCAAAAAGACAATAGTTTAAAGTAACCCCTTTTCTTCCCTCCAGGTTTAATGTGGGCAGACCTTAGTAGTGTAAGTAATAATATATATTTATGATATAATAACTATATATAATAATGAAAGTAACGCATTCGCATTTTTTAGAAGCATCAGGTAATTACCCTGGGACTAGGGTCACATATGGCGAGCTTGGCGATATATTGCCTGGAGTAAGAGAAAAGGTTCTTATACTTGCGATTGGAAGATTTATGCAAGAGCTAGGAGGGTCTGGCGCAGGTCTAGCAAACACACTTAGACAGTCTGTAAATGTGGGAGGTAGTGCAAACGATCTCTGGCAAACTCCTTCTTCTGGTAGATCTGAAACAGCCATACCCAAAAGCAGT
>Ga0163154_10004662_pt1 | contig 17863 bp, 16 predicted proteins | sample OliLakLV19MP9P1_FD_148649 | JGI IMG/M metagenome (GOLD analysis project Ga0163154, IMG submission 148649) | Freshwater microbial mat bacterial communities from Lake Vanda, McMurdo Dry Valleys, Antarctica - Oligotrophic Lake LV.19.MP9.P1 | ecosystem: Environmental > Aquatic > Freshwater > Lake >...
CGTTGATCCGGATGGGTCGCAATATCAACAACCTGCACTTCGGGGTCGGCCAGCAGATCATCAAGGTTCTCGTAGATTCGTTCCACACCGAATTGCTGCTGCACACCAGCAGTCGCCTCGGGCCGTAGATCATAGACACCAACAACCCGCTGGTGATATTTCTGGTAGGCTGGTAGATGGGCACCCTTCACAATTCCACCGCAGCCAATCACCGCAATACCAGGGCGATAATCTGCGGGGAAACGGGGCTGGAAAGCGGGCAGGCCGGGAATCGTAGTTGTGCTCACAATGATCCTTTATTGTTTACTACCCAATCAATGGCAGGGTGCGCTTTTCGATTGCGCTCTGCATGGCGGTATCGACGATCTGCTGGCCAATGCGGCAGATCGCTGGTGAGAGCGGCCCAGTCACTGGTTCACCGGTGGTCAGGCAATGAATCAGATACTGGATCGGATTCTGGCGTGGAGCTTCCAGCGGATCGACCGGCCATTCCAGCCCTTGTGGATGTTTGCGGCTCTGCACCCGAATCGTCTGCTCAAAATCATAGGAACTGATCGTCCCATGTGTACCGACAATCACAAAACCACATTTCGGCTGTGGCTGGTGCGTCCATGGATCACTGAATGTGCCCCAGCGCGTCTCGAACTTCGAGAGCCCAACAGCATAACGGGCGACTGTCACACTATGTTGATCGACTTCGAGGCCTTCTGGGCGATCTATCGTCCCAGTGACCTCAATTGGTGCCTTCCCATCGTGATACCAGGTACCGAGCGTTGTGCCATAGCCAAGATAATCGAGCAACGAGCCACCGCCCTGATCCTGTTTATAGAACCAGCTAGCAGCCTTGCGTTCGACAGTTGGCTCGATCTCGATTTTATCCGCGCCATGCCATAGCGGGCCACGATTGCCATCATAGTAATGAACCTCGCGAACATCGCCGATCACACCTTCGCTGATCAGCCGTTTGCTGGTAATATGTGGCGGATACCAGGCCAGCGGCCAGTTGATCACCAGCGTCTTGCCCGTTTTGGCAACTGCCGCAATCATTCGATCTGCCTCGGCTAGCGATGCAGCAAATGGCTTTTCGACAAGAATATGGGTTTCGTATGGCGCGACCTTCTCGACATATTCGCCATGGCGGGCGGTTGCTGGGCAGAGAACAACAATATCGGGTTTGCTCTCCTGCATACAGCGATCAATATCGGTGAACACTCGTTCCGCCGGAATGGAGAAATTCGTGATCACCGACTGCATACGGGCTGGATCATCATCGCAGATGCCAACAATCTCGGCGTTGGGGTGCTCGTGGGCCATCCGCAACAGATCGCCCATATGCATATGATCAAAGTTAATGCCCGCAATACGATAGGGAGCCATATGAACCTCCTTGTTCATGAGTTAGAGAAGTATTCAGGAGTCAGGAGTCAGAATGGTATTCCGGCAAACGTCGAACTGTTCCGGGCACGCGCACGATCCCATCGCGGGTACTCGCTACAGCCGCAAGTGTCAGCGCCAGGCTACGTAGATTAGCGCGAGCGCTATTGAGCGGCTCACGGTTCTGTTCAATCGCACAGATCAATTCGGCCATGGTGCCCTGGAAGCCCTCACGAAACCAGGTTCCTTCCAACGCTGGCGTTGCGTGGCCGGCAGCAGTAAACAGCGTGACGGTTTGCTCGGAAAGGCTCGGCCCAATACTGAGCAACGAACCCTGGCTACCGGCCACAAATGTCTGATCCTGCTGGCCATGCACAACGGTTGCATTCAGCGATAGCACCGCCTGGCCGCCAGCATAGGTGATGACTGCGCCACCAAGCATTGGCGGTTTGGCGCGCTGGCTGGTTGCCTGTTGAATTGCGGCATACACACCAGTTGGTTGGCGATCACCAAACAGGCAGGTCACCATATCGAACCAATGAATAGTAAAATCGTAGAGCAACAGATCATGAACATCATTAAACGATGTATCGGCGATCCAGGAATGATCCCAGTTGATCGATATATGAACACTGCCGAGATCACCGACTAGCCCTGCTGCAACTGCCTGGCGCATGTAGGCGAAATGTGGTGCCCAGCGCCCATTCTGATTGACCGCTAGCTTCAGGCCATGCTGATCGGCGAGTTCGACAAGACGCTCACCAACATCAAGATCAACCACGAACGGCTTCTGGCTCAACACATGCTTACCGGCCCGTAGCGCATCCTCAATAATGGCAACCCGCGGAATTGGGTAGGTTGTAATATCGACAATCTCAACATCATCGCGCTTGAGCAGTTCACGATACTCGGTATAGATTGCCGCATCGGGAGCAAAACGCTGCCTGCGATCCTCAGCCTTCGCCTCGGTTTTATCGCATAGCGCAACCACACGAAACCCAGCATGGCGGTAGGCCGTGAGGTGCTGGGCGGCAATACCACCACAGCCAATCAGCCCAATTCCCGGCCTGCTGTTGGGGATCGGCGGCTTGTAATCAAGCTGCGGAGCTGCAATGGCGATGGTCTGCTCAACCTTACTCAGGCCATAATCGTCTTCGAGTTGCTCGGACATAATCTACTCCAAACGTGATAAGGTGATGACGTGACAGATGCTTGATCGAGGTTGTACTGCTCCGCAATAACACCTTCACCGTGTCACCCCTTCACCATGTCACCCAATCAGATCGTTACTGTTGCGAAGCCCAGACTGCCGCGCCGATAATCCCGGCATCGCCGCCCAGAACGGCTGGGACAACCCGCACTCGTTCGAGCGGTGTGACGAAGCAGCGCCGTGCGATTTCGCGCCGAACCGGGCCGAGAATCCAATCGCCAAGATGCACCACGCCCCCACCGATCACAATAGTATCCGGGCTGAGCACTGTAATCAGATTTGAAACCCCAACCCCCAGGTAGGTTCCGCTACGCTCAAGGATCTCAATCGCAACCGCATCGCCCTGTTGTGCTGCTCGCATGATCGTATCTGGCGTAATTTTGTTCACATCGCGCTCAACCAGATCGCCAATAATGGTTGTGTAGCCACGCATCACCGCATAAGCGCCGCTGGCCGCAATGGCTGGCCCGCTCGCAAATGCTTCCAGGCAACCACGATTGCCACATCCGCATGGCGGGCCATATGGGTCGATGGTCATATGGCCGATCTCGCCAGCACTCATATCGATCCCAAGGTAGATATGACCATCAAGGGCAATACCACCACCAATGCCGGTGCCAAGCGTAATCCCAACAACATTGCGTGCCCCTTTGCCAGCTCCCAGGTTGGCTTCCGCCAGGGTAAACGCCCGCGCATCATTGATCAGCCGCGTTGGCAGATTGGTGAGCTTCTGCATTTCTGGGCCAGCTGGAACATCCCGCCAACCAGTTGCCAGATTAGGCAGCAGCAATGTGTGCCCACGATTTGGGTCGATCACCCCAGGAACCCCAATACCAAGACCCTGAACCTGATTGCGTTCCAGGCCAGTCGCGCTGATCACCTGCTCCACAACCGCCGCCATACGTACCATCACTGCCGCTGGGCCTTCGTGCGCTTCTGTTGGCACAACTCGCCGGCCAAGAACCACACCGGTAGTCAGGTCAACCGCCGCCGCAGCAATCTTCGTTCCACCAAGGTCAATGCCGATGCAGACTGTCATTGTCGTGCCTTATATGTACTTATTGTCGGATGGGTACTATAGGGTACCATAGCAATGCAGTACAGGCAACTTTGCTCCGCAGTATTCAGAAGTCAGGAGTCAGAATTCAGAATATCTGGAGCATTAGCAAGCATTGTGTTCGTTCAAATAGCTTGGCTATTCTGCGCTTCGCTTTCGAAATGCTCATCGAGTAAGTGTAAGCAGCCGAGCTGGATTCTTGACCAGAAGCTGGTCGATTGTTTCGGCTGCCATGCCCCGTTCATACAACCACGGAATGAAGCGCCACAGGATATGGGTGAGCCCTGGGCCGCCCCAATTGCCATAGCCGGGCCAGGAAGAACGGCGGGCCATATCGCCGCTCAACGCAATCTGGTTCGTAAACCCAGCTTGCGTGAAGCGCAACAGAAACTCGATCCGCAGCGCATCTGGATAATATTTCTCTTTGCCGATCTGGTCATACCCAATTGCCGCGCCGGTTTGGAGCACCGCCAAATGATAGGCATCGTCCATCTTGCGATCAAGGTGGCCGATCAGCATGCGCGCTGGATCAACGCCTTCCGAACGCAACAATGCCACTTGCTCAAGCGCCATGGTTCCCGCCTCGGTATGGGTCGAGATCAACGCACCCGTTTCGCGATGGGCACGGGCGGCGGCGCGAAAGACCTTCTCTTCTGCTGCTGTGATCCGATCTAGGCTCGAAGACGCCTTGATCAGCCCTGCGCGCACCGTGCTGCCATCAATCCCTTCAATGCCCTGTTCGATCTCAGCAATCATGCCATCGGCCAGTTTATTGATACTGCGCTCTGCAACCCAGTTCTGGCTGATCTTGTGTTTCTGCCAGCCCGTCACCGCAATCACATGCACATCGGCCTGTTGAGCAACGCGCCGCAGGCCATCTGGCTGCCGCCCATAATCATGGGTGGTCATTTCCACAATCGCCCGCCCACCGGCATCGCGAAAGCGTTGCAACTCACCGATCGCAATCGCCTCACTCTCCATTGTGAAATCCGGATCAGTGACGATTACCGGCGGTGCAGTGAGCAAATGTTCGTGCAGATAGGTAGGCCCAAGCTCAGCTGGGCGAATATCACCACAAACCGTACGAATAATTGCCATTGGTTCTCTAGCTTTCAGCTCTCAGCTCTCAGCTTTCAGCATAGTATTCAGGAGTCGGAAGTCAGGAGTCAGAATACGATTCATATGCAAGGTCTGAGCGTAATGGCTGACGGCTCACTCCTGATGGCTTCGTCACTACTCACCCCTCTGGATGTCATGTCTTGGCTGCGAGCGATCATTGTTTATGGCATAGAGTTGATTGGCCACCTGTCACCTAAACTGATCGCAACTAGGATCTTCATGGCCAGGGTACGGGCGTAGCAGCAGCCACGCAAGTGCAAGCGCGTCTCGTGCATGGGGCTGCTGCTACGCCCTCCTGCGGATTTCACCTTGCAATCAGTTTAGTCATTTGTCACTCGGTCATTGTTCTTTTGGTTTTGGGTCTTCGTATCCTGACTCCTGACTCCTGACTCCTGAATTCACGCCTCTGCCCACCATGCCTTGGCGCGTTTCAGGCTCTCGATACATTCTGGCATTGGATCGTAGTTATATGGTTCGTGTTCAATCGAGATCGGGCCAGCATAGCCAATCTGTTTTAGTTCGCGCAGCACACCGCGAATATCAACCACGCCCTCACCGAGCACACAGGTGGTATGCCCACCTGCTGCGACAATATCTTTCAGATGGATATGAACAATATGATCGCGCAGTTCGCGAACCGCCTGAGCCGCATCACCGCCCTGCGTTCCAAACCAACCAGTATCGATTGCAGCCCCAACCCAGGGCGCAAATGGTGCCACGATATCAATCACTTCCTGGGCATTCTTGTGCGGGTGATTTTCGAGGCCCATGCGAATGCCATACTGTGCAGCAAGCTCGCTCACCAACGGCCCATTAGCTGGATGAAATCCCTGCGCCAGAACCTTGGCCCCCAAAGCTTTGGCCGTCTCGAAGATGCGGATCGCATCGGCGCGTGAAACACCCGGCTGGCCAAACCCTGCCGTGTACGAAATCACCGGCATGTCATATTTCTTCAGAATGCCAACCGCATCGGCAAGCATTTCTGGTGTTGCTGTCAGCGGCTCCAGATGCCCAACCCATAATTCAATTGCATCAAAGCCACCCGCCTTGATCCCGCTGACGAGTTCCTCAAACCGTTCGGCATACTGCGGCCCATGAAACTGCTCGACCGTCGCATGATGGTTGACCATCCATTCGCTGACGTTATGGTAACTCTGGTAGCCCAGCGCTTGGCCAACATAGTTCGCTGTGACAAATGCCCATTGCATGATTTGTTCCTTACTCGTTGCGGGGTTACGCACCCCACACCCGCTGCCAGGGCCGTGCCTTGCCCCGAACCCCAAATGGAGCTAAGTGGCACGCTCACACTCGTTGATCATGCCTCGGCTGCGATCAATTCACGAATATAGCAAGTTTAAAGTTCTTGGATCTTAACTAAAGAATGCCCGTAGCCATTCAACGCTTGTTGGTCATGCCACGGCTGCATTCAATCTGTGTTTGTGGCTCGTTCCCCGCTCGCCGGCGTGGGAGAGCGGCCAGGGTGAGGGCAATTCTGACTCCTGAATACTCGGCTATATTAATGCCCCATCGGCCCGTAAGCGCGCCTGGATCTGATCAACTGGCAAATCCCGAGGTGCAACTGCACCATTCACGGCCAGCCCTGCAACTGTTCCGACCGCCTGGCCCATGGCCATACACTGGCCCATGCTGCGCACCGATGCGTGGGCATCGTGGGTGGCCGAGAGGCACCGGCCAGCGATCAATACATTCGTCAGTTCGCGTGGCAACAAACAGCGCAATGGGATATCGTAGGTACGCCCGCTTGGCACATACTCCCAGCGCGTATCACTCCCAGGGTGGTGATCCTCAATTGGGGCACCACAACGCGCAATCGCATCATCAAACGATTGGGCGCTGAGCACATCCTCACGGGTGAGCCGGTATTCGCCATACACGCGCCTGGTTTCGCGAATGCCAATCTGGGTGCTGAAATTGATCAGGAAGGAATGTTCGTAGCCAGGCACACGCTCACGCAGGAAGCGCGCATACTCAATCGCCTGGCTGCGCCCATCCACCTCAGCATTTGTCAGAACCGCTGGATCAGTGCCATCAACATAGGCCACCCTGGTCATGTTGGTGGCTACAACGCCAGATAGTGGCGTTCGATGAACACTGCCTTCCTCGCGTGGCAAATGGAAGCTACCATCCTGGTTGGCTTCACGCATCATAGCCGTGAGATCGGCACGCTTGACTTTTTCTGCCCGATCCTGATCAACATTCGCAATTCTGAATGTTGTGGTGAGCGATTGCGCCGGGCCATCCTCACCAGCAGGCTGGAATGGAGCACCAGCTCGAAAACACAGATCGGCATCGCCAGAGCTATCGATGAAGACACGACCCTCAATCACACCCAGGCCACTTTTGCCAGCCACCACCAATCCGCGAATCTGGCCATCATCTGATTTGAGCACATCGACGCAGAATGTGTGCAGGCGCAGGCGTACTCCTGCTTCGAGTGCCGTCTGCTCCCAGACGACCTGCAGCGTTGGTGGATCATAGGTGACAGCCTGCCCAGCGCCATAGCTACTTGGACGCTCAATGATCATGCCACGCGCCCGCAAGCGCTCAACGATCTCCCAGGGCAAACCACCAACCACCCGTTGTGCATCATTTCCAGGAATATAGAAACCATAGAAGGTATCCAGCACCATTGTTGAGGTGCCGCCAAGAAAGCCATATCGCTCGACCAGCAGCGTATCCGCGCCAGTGCGAGCCGCAGCAATCGCAGCAGTACATCCAGCCGAACCGGCCCCCAACACCACAACATCGGCCCGATCAAAGATTGGTAACGTCGTTGTGTAGGCAACCATACAAGCACTCACATATTATATATTCGAATAATTGAAAATTTAGCACGAATCGCGTAGGATGTCAAATCCTTTGTATCACGAATGATCTGCACACCCAACAAGCACATTTCGGCTGATCGTCGGCGCAACACTGCTGGCCTTCAGCCTGATCGCCTGTGGCAACACAACCGCGCCAACAGCAACGAGCGCACCAGCACCAACCATGGCAGCCGCACCAACAAGCCTGCCAGCAGCAACCGTTGCACCCGTGCCGACAGCAACTACCGAACCAACAACAGATGCCAGTGTGGCACAGCCAACAGCAGCAGCCACCACCGAACCGACGACAGCTACCAGCACTACACAGCCCACGGTAGCATCGGCAGCACCGACAGCGATTGCCACAACTAAACTCAACCTGAATACACTGACCGAAGAACAAGTAATGAGCACCATTCCCAATTTCCCAGCGCGGATGGTGCGTGAATTCCTTGAGTATCGTCCCTATATCAGCATCCTCAACAGCAATGTCTCGTTTCAGATGGAGATGCGCCCAGGCGTTGCATGGACGAGTGTCTTTTTTACTGCGCTGAAGGGTGCTGCACCACTGCTTGCTCCTGGTATTTTGGCATTGGCCGGCATACTAGCCGGTGCAGCAACCTATGAACATTCAGCACTCACATACCGCCAGACGAAGCGTGCAGCAGTTGAAAATCAAGAATTAACGCGCACCTGAGCTAACCCCTCTATCTGGTATAATCGGCTCTCGCAACAATGTGACTCTTCTGCCATACAGCCGTCTTTTCTAGTGACTCAGTTCATGCCATTGTAGGTTGAGGCACGTACAATGACGTGCTTGACCATGCGCGCTTTGGCAAGCAAATTGCTAGTCGAGTACAGGAGTACCGTGAAAGACAAAGGAGCTCCCATGATGCAGCGATGGATGGCAGTAATGGCGGTGGTTGCAGCAATGCTACTTGCCCCAGTTCAGGCCCAGACGAAGGCCAATAGCGCGTTTACCCTCCAGCCAGGTGGCGTCGCAACGATCACATTCGAGGCATTCTGCACCGAATTTGGTAAGTTCTTTCCACAGACAATTGTTGAGCCAACAAGTGTCGCACCAGACAAAATTCGGGCGGCGCTGAGTTATGTTCAGCAGAAGGGCTATGCAGCCGATGGCAAGCAGGCACTCGAAGCAAACTTCGGGATCTGGCAGATTGCTGGTGCTACCCGCGCAACAGGTGGCGGAACGATCACGCAGGATGTGATCAAGAACGCAACCGTGGTTCCCACTGATCCAACAGGCACCTCAATACTGGAAGCAGCCAAAGCTGGCCAGATCAAACTCACACTGGCTTCCTGGGCACCAATTGGCGATAAAGTCGCAATCCTCAGCGCAACCGACAATTTCTATGGGCGGGGTACACTCACAGTCGAAAATACATCGACACAGGCGCTCACACTCTACATGCCAGTTGGCACAGCATTTCCTGGCTCAGAGGCGCGCTTCCAGGTGATGGGCGGCTACCCAACCGATGTTGTGGTCAAGAACCCCAGCCTGCCAAATACATCCGGTACAGAATTCCCGATCACACTTATCGCACTCTTCGCATGTATGCTTGTGGCAGCTGGTGTCGCATTACGTTCGCGCAAAGCCTCCTGAGAACCAAGAACTGCCCTCACCCCTCTCCCCTCTGCCAGTAGGAGAGGGGTTCGGGGTGAGGGAACTAGCCACAATCACCAATTGGTCACAGCTGAGGCATCATCAACAGGCCTCAAAGATCCACCAACATCCATTACGGGTCGGGTACCCTCTGGGTGCTGTCGCGCCTGGTCGCAGGAGAGTCCAGGCGGGTGCCCCCTGGGCATTGACGCAACGGTTCCCTGGTGCCTGCCGCGCATAGCGGCATCCCGAACGAACATTTGCAACTATACCTCCTCATATGCTATAGTTCCATAAAATATTCAACATAATGAACAAACAATGCAACCAGCCTCACCAATTGGGCAACGCCCAACCCACATGCTGCTCTCCAAACAAGGGGTCACGATTGCGGCATTAGCACAAACCCTGCTTGAACGTGTCCCTGGCGAACGGATCGAGCCAATTCAGGATCAGGCGATCCGGCTGAATGCATCTGTTGGCACGATCCAGGCCGCGCTCGATTCGATCCAGGAACTCGGCGCAGCAACGATTGAGGCACGCGGGCGATTAGGCAGCTTCGTTGTACAACTGAATTATCCACAACTCTGGAAGCTCGGGCAGCAGCGTGCGGTGATCGGGGCCTTGCCACTACCATATGCCCGCCGGATCGAGGGGCTGGCGACTGGCCTGCGCGAACAGATCGGCGAGCAGCTTGATCTGAACCTGCGCTTTCTGCGCGGCGCGGCACGGCGCATGCAGGCACTTTCCAGCCATGAATGCGATTGGGCGCTGGTTTCGCGGTTTGCCGCCCAAACAGCCGCTGCCCATGGGTTTCAGATCGAATTGGTTGCGTTGCTAGGGCCGGAGACCTATATGGCCAGCCAGGTATTGATCACACGGGGGAGCGATCCACAGACACCCGGTGATGATGGGCTGCGCGATGGAATGCGGGTTGGTGTAGATTCACAATCGGGCGATCATCTGTTTCTGGTCAGATCCGTCACCCGTGGCCGGCGGGTCACATTTGTTGAAATCGAATATAGCCAGGGGCTGCATCTGCTGCACAGCGGTGCGATTGACGCAACGATCTGGAGCGCCGAGGCCATTCCACCAACGCTCGGTTCGCTGCACATGGTACCGATTGGCGAACAGCGTGAGCCAGCGATTGCAGCCCTTGGTGAGGCGGCACTGATTGTGGCAAGCGCGGATCGCGCAACGGCCAATCTGCTTGGTGCCATCCATCATCGTGAGGCGCTCGTACAACTTCAACACGAAGTCGTGAGTGGGCAACGGCGGCCAGGGTATTAACGCGCCGCTTGAAAGAACGTAACCATCTGCGGCAGGTATTGAGCATTTCCAGCAGTAGTAAATGAATGTGGCTGCCCTGGGTAGATGGTAAACTCAACGTCTTTGCCAGTATTCTTCAGCGCTGTATAGACATCCTCTGGCCATTTGCGCGGCACCGTTGCATCCTGATCGCCCCAGATGATCAGCACTCGCGCATCCACATCTGCTGCATAGGGCAGTGGCGAAAGCCGTGTATACAGATCAGGAGCCTGATCTGGTGTTACTGGAAATTCAGTCGTGAGCGTGTCGATCACGCCACTGCGGCGGCCAGGCGGCTGATTCTGTCGCGCCTGCCAGCGTTCCGCACGAAACTGGTAATCTTCGGTAATATTCGATGATGCTGGTGAATAGATCAATGCCGCAGCGATCTGATCGCTGATTGTGATGGCCTTGGCCGTGATTGCACCACCATTGCTATGGCCCCACATCAGCAGCTTGCCCGGCTGTGCATCCGCCAATTGCTGCGCCAATGGAATCAGATTGAGCGTGTCGATCACATGCCCAGCGCGGAATGTATTCGGCGCATCATCAGAACCAGCATGGCTGCGAAAATCGGGCGATAGCGTCAGAAAGCCACGCGCCGCAAGATAATCGGCGGCAACCCGTGTGCCATTGCCCGTCTGATACACATCAAGTGGATAGTATCCGTGGTTCAGGATCACAACCGGGAATGGCCCTGCTCCGCGTGGGCGGTTCAGCATCCCCGTGATCCGCAGGCCATCGCTTGGGTAGGCAATCAGGTAGCGAGTGAAACTCGCGGCCTGTTCCAGCACCCGCACAATTTCAATCTGCCCCTGGCCATAGCGGCGTTTGCGTAGGGCTTCAATCGTGAACTGCGCCAATTCGGGGTATGGTTCCAGAGTTGCCGTTGCTAGTTGAGTCGCCGTTGGAACCATTGTGGGAATGATCGTAGGTAGCGCTGTCGCTTCGGCTGTGCTACTTGGCTGAATGGTTGCAGATGCGGCAATCGATGGCGTGGGCGATGAACTGGCAGCAGGTGGAGCGGCGGCAGGCGCAGGCGCAGATGTTGGGAGAGTAGCGGTTGGCGTCGAGCATGCGCCAAGCATGATCACGAATACTATCCAAATAAGGTACCGATGCATATATCCTCATCAGTCTGTCAATCCCTAGCGAAGCGCAAAATTATTGATGAACATTGCACGGGCTATTGCGCCAAAACGCAGTCGGCAATCGACAATCGATAATCACCAAATCAAGCAAAGATATTGTACCGAATAATGGCACCAATGGACAATCCTGCTTTTTTGCCATTACTTTTTTGCTATAATGGTTGGGTTGCCACTTCACTCGCCGATGAGGGTACAGATGTCGAATCCACCAACCCCGCCGATTGCTGCTCCCGTGCCACACCACACCACCATCTTTGGCGAAGCGCTGATCGATGACTATTACTGGATGCGAGAGCGTGCCAACCCAGATGTTATAGCACATCTTGAAGCCGAGAATCGCTATACGATGGCGTATCTTCGCCCGACTGAGCCACTGCAACAGCTGCTGTATACCGAACTCGTTGGCTATATTCGGGAAACCGATAGCTCCGCTCCAGCGCCGCATGGGGGCTTTCACTATACCGAACGCACCGAGGCCGGCAAACAGTATAAGCTGCATTATCGCATCTCCCAGAATGGCGATGAGCAGTTGCTGCTGGATCAGAATAGCCTTGCCGATGGCCAGAGCTACTTTCGCCTTGGCATGTTCAAAATCAGCCCGAACCAGCGACTGCTGGCCTATACCACCGATACGAATGGCAGCGAACGCTTCAATCTGTTTGTGAAAGATCTTGCGACCGGACAGATTGTTGATGGCCCGATCCCCAATGTTTCCTATGATCTCGAATGGGCAAACGATAACCAGACGCTCTTCTATGGGATTCCAGATGATTCCTGGCGCACCAATCGGCTCTTCCGCCACCAACTCGGCAGCGATGCTTGCGAGGATGCACTACTCTTCGAGGAACACGATTCGGCCTTCAATCTACAGCTACGCAAAACCCGTAGTGCTGCATTCCTTGTGATTGCCAGCAAAAGCAACACAACCTCGGAAGAATATCTTCTGTCCGCCGATCAACCGGGTGCCGCATTGCAACTGATCGCCGCTCGCCGCCATGGAATCCAATACTATACGCAGCATAACGGCAATTATCTGTATATTCAAACAAATGAGGATGCGCTTAATTTCAAGATCGTGCGTATTCCTGTTGAATGGCCAAGCGCGCCAGCAGAAGAGGTTGTGCCGCATCACGATCAGATCTGTATCGATTGGATCGAGCTGTTTGCCAACCATCTGGTTCTTATTGAGCGGGAGAGTGGTCTGGAGCAGATTCGCATCATTGATCTCGCAACACATGAGCAGCATCGAATCAGTTTCCCTGAGCCGGTGTATAGCGTCACAACCGATGGGCCACACTTCAATGCCGATGATACAACAACACGCATTCGCTTCACCTATTCCTCACCAGTCACGCCACCAAACACCGTCGATTATGATATGGTCAACCGGGTGTGGACTGTCGTTAAACAGCAGGATATCCCTGGCTATGATCCAACCCGTTATCGCTGCGAACGAATCTTCGCGCAGGCTGCGGATGGCGTTCAGGTGCCGATCTCGATTGTTCGCCCAATTAATCTGCCATTCGATGGCAGCCAGCCACTCTTGTTATATGGCTATGGTGCCTATGGCGCAACGATCGATCCAGCGTTCGATTTCAAACGAATCCCCTTGTTGGAACGGGGCTTTACCTATGCAATCGCCCATATCCGTGGCGGCGGTGAGCTTGGCCGCGCATGGTACGAAGATGGCAAGTTGCTCAAGAAGCCCAATACCTTCACCGATTTTATTGCCTGTGCGGAACATTTGATTGCGCTTGGCTACACACGCTCAGATCGGCTGGTGATCAAGGGGCGCAGTGCTGGCGGCCTGCTGATGGGAGCCGTTGTCACCATGCGGCCCGATCTGTTCCAGGCCGTGATCGCTGGCGTGCCATTTGTTGATGTGATCAATACATCACTCGATCCAAGCATTCCACTGGTGGTGGCGGAATATGAGGAATGGGGCGATCCAGGAATCCGCGAGCAGTACGAATGCCTACGCTCCTTCTCACCATACGAAAATATAACCAGCACGGCCTACCCCAACATCCTCGCAACCGCCGGCCTGTATGATCCACGAGTCCAGTACTGGGAACCAGCCAAATGGGTTGCCAAACTACGCGCACTCAAGACGGATCAGAACGTTGTTTTGCTCAAAACCGAGATGGTCGGTGGCCATGCCGGGCCATCTGGCCGCTATGATTACCTTAGGGATATCGCCTTCGAGTATGCGTTTCTGCTGAACGCACTCGGCCTGTTGGAGGCCTCATGACAGTCGCAACCATTCAATTTGGCTCGAAAGCACTCCAGCGCGACGCAACCTATATTGCACTTATCCCCGATCCAGAGATCGTCGGGCCAGGGCCATATCCGGTTCTTGTGCAACTGCACGGCTATAGCGATGACCAAACCTCCTGGTTGTATAAATCGCGGTTGTGGGGCCACGCCGAACTGTACCCGATGATCGTCATCCTACCAACGACGCTGAATGGCTGGTGGGCCAACCTGGGTGCGCCAAACAACTGGGAAGATTATGTCGTGCAGGATCTTGTCGCCCATGTTCGGGCAACCCTGCCTGTTCGCGAAGGGCCATGGGCGATTGGCGGGCTATCGATGGGTGGCTTTGGCACGCTGCGCTTGGGCCTGAAATACCCCGATCTGTTCCGTTCTGTCTGGGCGCATTCGAGTGCGATTCCCAATCCGGATGCACCGCAGTGGCCGTTCGTCTGGGATGCACCAGAGCGCTCGCCAGAATCACAGGCGCAGCTCAAGATCGATCTGAGTTGCTACCATTGGGCCAAACAACTCGACCAAAGCAATGCGCCTAAAATCACCTTCGATTGTGGCACCGAGGATTTTCTCATCCAGGGTAATCGGGATTTCCACACATACCTGGAAGAGATCGGTCTGGCGCATCAGTATAGCGAGCATCCAGGCGGGCATACCTGGGAATACTGGGATACGCATGTTGTTGCGGCACTCGCCCAGCACGCCGAATATTTCGGAATCACCAAGGCCATCCCGCCGCAATGGTAGAATAGAGGAGCAAACCGGAAAGGAGGCTCCCATGCAGCGAACAATCTTCACAAGTGCTGATCTTGAATTGCTACCAGATGATGGCACCCGCTATGAGATCATCGATGGAGAATTGATCATAACTCGCTGGCCACATTGGGAACACCAAGCCATTGCTGGCAACATCTATCAAGAACTGCGACAATGGTCGCTATCAAATGGTCAGGGTCGAGTCAGCCTTGCGCCGGGTGTCATCTTTAGCGATACCGATAATGTCATTCCCGATGTTGCATGGGTCAGTATAGCGCGCTTCGCTGCACTACTTGACGAGGCTGGGCACCTGACCGGCGCACCAGAGCTTGTCGTTGAGGTGCTCTCGCCAGGGTTGCAGAACGAACAGCGCGACCGTGAGACAAAACGCAAACTGTATGAGGTTCGCGGTGTCCAGGAATACTGGGTGGTTGATTGGCGTATCCAGCAGGTCGAGATCTATCGCCGTGAACAGGCGCTGCTGCGGCTCACGGCAACCCTGTTCGCCAACGACACGCTGACGACGCCATTGCTGCCTGGTTTTGCCTGCCCAATTGCTCGTATATTCTCATAACTATCTGCTGCTCGGTGCCGGGCAGCATTGCTAGAAGGCGATCCAACCGATGACTTCTCCAACAACTGCTGACCGGCCTGGCCGCTTTGGTGCCTATGGTGGCAGCTTTATTCCCGAAACGCTGGCTCCCTCGGTACGAGCGCTGACAGAAGCCTATGAAGCGATCAAGGGCGATCCACAGTTCTGGGCTGCCTATGATCATCTGCAACGAACCTTTGTTGGCCGCCCAACGCCAGTCACCTATGCCGCGCGATTGAGCATGGATCTCGGTGGCGCACAGATCTACCTCAAGCGTGAGGATCTGGCCCATACCGGTGCCCATAAGATCAATAATGCCCTTGGCCAGGGATTGTTGGCCAAACGTATGGGCAAGACTCGCGTGATCGCCGAGACAGGTGCTGGCCAGCATGGTGTCGCCACTGCCACCGTGTGTGCGATGCTTGGCATGGATTGTGTTGTGTATATGGGTGTAGACGACATTGAGCGCCAGAAGCCGAATGTCTTCCGCATGCGCCTGCTTGGCGCAGAGGTTCGCGGTGTGAGCAGCGGTTCGCGGACGCTCAAGGACGCAATCAATGAGGCCATGCGCGATTGGGTCACCAACCCGGATTCATACTACCTGCTTGGTTCTGCGCTTGGCCCGCACCCCTACCCAACTATGGTTCGCGATTTCCAGAGCATCATTGGCCGCGAGGCGCGCGCGCAGATCCTTGAGGCAACTGGCCGCCTGCCCGATGTTGTGCTGGCATGTGTTGGCGGCGGATCGAATGCCATCGGGATTTTTAGCAGCTTCCTGGATGACGAAGGGGTTGACCTGCGTGGCGTGGAGGCTGGTGGGCGTGGTGCGGCCCTTGGCGAACATGCAGCACGCTTTTCTGGCGGTAGGCCAGGCGTGTTGCAGGGCGCGTATACCTATGTACTGCAGGATGGCGATGGCCAGATCGGCCTGACCCACAGCATCTCGGCTGGACTTGATTATGCCGCCGTTGGCCCGGAACATGCTATGCTTCACGATACCGAGCGAGCATTCTATACCTCGGTGAACGATGAAGAAGCCCTGGCTGCGTTTCAGGCGCTATCAAAGCTGGAAGGCATTATTCCTGCACTCGAAAGCGCCCATGCTATCGCCGAGGCGATTAAGCTGGCTCCGACGATGCGCCCGGATCAGATGATATTGATCAATCTTTCTGGTCGTGGCGATAAGGATATCTTCACCGTTGCCGATGTGTTGGGCGTGACAATTTAGATGCACGAACAAAAGAGCCACAGATGTTTGTTCTTTTGTTCAGTTGAGCAAGTGAACAAGTGCTGGTGTTGAATGTTCTCTTGTTCTCTTGTTCTTTAATCGTGGAAATAAGGAGCACATAATGACCACAGGACTTCAGATCGAGAAGATCGCCAATGGCACCGGTACGGAAGCCAAAGCCGGAAATGTCGTCAGTGTCCACTACACGGGTTGGCTAACCACTGGCAAGAAATTCGATAGCTCGCTTGACCGCGGCCAGCCATTCTCATTTACCCTTGGGAAGGGCCAGGTCATCAAGGGCTGGGATCAGGGTGTGGCCACCATGAAGGTTGGCGATAAGATCAAACTGACGATCCCACCCGAGTTGGGTTATGGCGCCCGTGGCGCTGGCAATGTCATCCCACCCAATGCCATCCTTATTTTCGAGGTTGAGCTGTTGGATGTGAAGGGCTAGCCTCGAACCGTTCACCTGGAGGGCTACCGTGCGTACTATTCTTCGACTCACCACCGTTCTGTTCATGCTTGTGCTGGCCAGCACACCAGCACTCGCCCAGAGCGGGCGCTTCTACTATCGCGATGATGGCAACCGTCTAAATAAGGCTGCCATCCAATCTGCGGCCCAACCACTGCTCGATAAAGGCGCGTATGTTGCTGTCTATGCTGTCGATAGTGGTAAAGGCACCGAGTTCCTCTCGCTGTTGCAGGATGATGGGCTACGCAATGGCGATACGGTCAACCCGAATCTGATTGCCATTTTCGTCTCATTCCAGGATCGCTATAGTGAGATACGCTATGGCGATAAGTGGGTTTCTGCGCTTGGTGCAGCCAATACCGCAGCATCGATCCAGCAGAACACCCTTAACACTAGCCTTGCATCTGGCGATATTCCCGATGCGTTTACGAAAACACTATCAGCACTCAACCGTGCAATCGACCAGCGTGTTCCAGCTTCTAGCACAACACCAGCGGCGACGCCTGAGTCCAGTTCTGGTGGGATTGCCTGGCCAGCCTGGTTGGTTGGATTACTGGCGCTGATCGGCATTCCAGTTGGTTGGCAGGCGGTCAGCAAACGCCGTGCTGCTAGCCAGGCGCTTGATAGTGCGCGGAAGGCCAGGGAGGATGCGCGCCTCAAGGCTGGTGCAGCAATCGCCGATACCGCGCAACTGATGAAGGATTCACAGGAAAAAGCCCAGTACGATAAACTTTCCTATCCGGCTGCGGAGGTCGCCAACTTAACCACCCTACAGCAGGCGGCTGAGCAGCAGTTTATGCAGGCTCAGATCGATTTTAAGTCCGCTGAGGATGCGATCATCAGTGTCAAAACGCCAACCGAGGAGCAGTATAAGGC
>Ga0163154_10004663_pt1 | contig 17862 bp, 23 predicted proteins | sample OliLakLV19MP9P1_FD_148649 | JGI IMG/M metagenome (GOLD analysis project Ga0163154, IMG submission 148649) | Freshwater microbial mat bacterial communities from Lake Vanda, McMurdo Dry Valleys, Antarctica - Oligotrophic Lake LV.19.MP9.P1 | ecosystem: Environmental > Aquatic > Freshwater > Lake >...
GCCCCGCCCACCGACCGCCCCGCCCCCGCGATCCGCATTGAAACTACGGATGTTCCCTTCACCATCCCCGCCGTGAGCCATCCAGAAGCCCGCTCGCTTTTGGAATTAGTCCTAGAGGCCAAAAATCAGGGAGCCTCCGACATCCACCTCGGCGTCGGGGAACGCCCCCGGTTCAGGTTGCGCGGCAGGATGCAGTACACGGCTTACCCAATCACAACCATGGCAACGTTTTATCATTGGTGGCAGGAACTCTTAGCTCCCGAGCAACTACAAACCTTCGAGCGTACCAAGGAACTCGACACCGCCATCATGTACCCTGATATTGCCCGGTTACGGGTGAATATGTTTTTTTCTTTACTCGGCCCAGCCTCGGTATTGCGCTTGATCAACCTTGAGATTCCTAGCCTGGAAGAACTGCAACTCCCCGAAACCCTCAAGACGATCAGTGAGGCCCATAAAGGTTTGGTTTTGATCACCGGACCCACGGGCTCGGGTAAGTCCACTACGATGGCGGCGATGATCCGCTACATCAACGAAAATTTCGCTAAACATATCATCTCGATCGAGGACCCGATTGAATATGTCCACACCAGCATCAAGTCGCTGGTCCGGCAACGGGAAGTCGGGTCACACACGCTAGAGTTTGAAATAGCCTTACGGGCCTCGTTGCGGGAGGACCCGGATATCATCTTGATTGGGGAGATGCGCGACCGCGTGACTGTGGATACCGCCCTCAAAGCCGCGCAGACCGGACACCTCGTCTTCGGGACCTTACACACCAACAGTGCGGTCGCCACCATCGAACGGCTGTTAAATATCTACACCCCCAATGAACAAAATACGATGCGAATGCAACTTGCGGACTCCCTCGTGGCAGTGGTTGCCCAAGCCTTAGTACGGACCACGGACAACAAACGAGCTGCTATTCACGAGATCATGGTCAACACCGACACCGCCCGTGATTACATCAAAGGCAACAAAGTAGATGAGTTGGATCAACTGATTCCCCAGGGAGCATTTGATGGGATGCAGACGATGAACCAAGTCTTATACCGTCTAGTTCAAGAGGGCCGGGTCACGGAAGAGACCGCCGCTGAAGCCTCCCCGCGTCCTAACGAACTGAAGCAATTATTCCGGGGCAAGATGGACAATACCCGCATGATCTAAGATTCCCGAGGCAAGGTCAGCCCTGGGGTATAACCGGGGTGGGTCCTGAGTTTTTAAGCTTAGAGAAATCGGAGGTTCAGTAAAATGGGCAGTGCTTCTTGGTTATTGAGCTTAGTGATCCTGGCGGGAATTCTAAGTTTTGCCGTAGCTGTGTACGGTCTCTTTGTGGCTTATTCCAAGGGTATGACGATCCAGATCAGCAAGCCTGAGAACCGCACCACGCGCACTAGCCAGAATTGATACTTGCTCAATTGATGCAGCCCAACGAAAGCTAACTACCAGTCTCCGTTGGGCTACTTTTTAACAAAAAGTCCTAGGACCGCGCCCGTACCGATAAGCGGCTGACATCACGTAGATGTTGTTGGATATCCGCAAGGTGTTTGTTGGCAAAGGCCCGCAATTCGGGGTCTTCATTTTGAGTTGCAGCACTCTGGAATAGAGCAACGGCTTTTTCGTGACCCTTGACCATCTTCGCCACGTACAACTGCTCAAAGGTCGCCCCAGTCCGCCCTTCTAAATCTGCCTTAGCCTGTTGGTCTTCAGGGCTCAAGGTGGTGGGTAGGGTGACATTTTTGGTCCGGGCAATTTGCATCAGTTCCACGCTAGTCTTGCCGTGTTCCTGGACCATGAACTTAGCAAAGTCCTGGACATTCCGGGAACTCGCCCGTCGTAGAGCAACTTCACTGAGCTGACTCTCGGTCAGGTCACTTTTGGCAGCAGCCATCATGAAACCACTGGCTGATTTGCCATCCATGGTGGCTTGACGGATGGCAGGATCATTCATATCCAAGGGGATGCTGTCGCTGGCTTGGGTCGCCGGGACATCGCGGCCCATTTGAGGCATCGGGGCAGTTTGAGCCGAGGCTGTGATGCTCCCGAGGGTCAGCACCAGCGTAGCGGCGACAATTTGCTTAAACATGGTTCATTCTCCTAAGGAATAGGTCTCGAAAGACCCAGACTCAGGCTGACTCACATACCTTGGTTATAACCTCTTTCTAAAGAGAGGATATCCGAACCGCTCCGATAATTCTGGAGGCTGGTTATTGAAAACACCGTAAAACATCAAAACGGCAAGGTGCGTAGTCCAGTCTTATGACTTGGTAGCCATAGAAGACTTGAAAGTGCGTAACATGGTCAAAAATCATCACTTGGCAAAGTCTATTAGTGATGCTAGCTGGTCAATGTTCCGGGATTGGCTTGAATACTATGGTCGTGTGATGGGAAGGATAGTGATTGCTGTTCCTCCTCACTACACAAGCCAAGAGTGCTCAAGTTGTCATGCCATTGTGAAAAAGTCTCTGTCTACACGCACTCACACATGTCGGTGTGGCTGTGTACTAGACCGCGACCACAATGCAGCCTTGAATATCTTGGCATCAGGATTGAAGTCGTACCCAGGGGCACTGGGAAACGTAACGCTTGTGGAGAGAATAGCCGCTACTCATCAGGAGGTAACTCTTAATGAGCAAGCTGACTCTAGGAAACAAGAATCCCACGGTCTTCAGCCGTGGGAGTGTCAACCTAAGCTTCTTTTTTAGCCATCAACGGCGTGAACCACTGGGTAAATTCATCTTTGCGGAAGACTGTGGCTCGGTCACGATGACCAAAACGAATTAAGCTGGGGAGCCCATGCTTGTCTACACATTCTTTAATCCAGGAACCCACACCCTGACGCTCCGTGGGCGACATTTGGAACTGGAGCCGTTCGTACATCAAGACCAACAAACTACCCGAGGTGAGAGGGGCATTGTGTGCGATTAAATTGGGCAAAGGGCAACTTGCTACCATGTTTGTAGCAGCCTCATGCTTGCGATAAGCCATAAATTCTCCAAAGTGGGAGTGAGGGATGAATCAGTACCTATGACATCGGGTACTGGTACGTTTCGCGGAATTTCGTTTCTAAAAGTCCTTGACGAACCGCTCATCTTGGACACATGGTAACAGTCAGTTATGGAAGTGACCAGTAGCAAAAACAACCGAATCCATAAATATTGCGCTTAATTATTGCGGTACTGGCAGCGCAATGACCTGAGCCAAGGGCACTAGCTGGAGGTCTACCCCAAAAACCTCAGCAAAACTCGTGGCAATTAGGGGTATCAAATCCGCTGGACTGACACCAGGACAAAACTGCTCTACTCGGCCCACGGGTTGCGTCAGACCACAGGGTACGATGACCTCAAACGCCCGCAAATCCGTGGTGACATTGAGGGCAAAACCATGCAAAGTCACCCAACGGGAGACTTTAATCCCGATGGCGGCGACTTTGTAGCCCTTTACCCATACTCCAGTCAGCCCCGCTACTCGTTCACCCGTGATATCTAGATGACTCAGGGTACGGATGAGGACTTCTTCGAGTTGGCGCAGATACCAGTGCAGGTCTTGACGGTAGGCCCTGAGGTCCAAGACCGGGTAGCCCACTAGCTGACCGGGACCATGGTAGGTCACCTCCCCGCCCCGTTCGGTGCGATGTAACTCAAAGGTACCGGGCGCGAATTTGACGAACTCTGGGTCAGACCCCTGCCCCAGGGTGTAGACCGGGGGGTGTTCCACCAAAAAAAGAACATCGGGGTGCTGGGAGTCTTGGATCTTGCGTTGTTGAATTTGTTTTTGCCAGTCCCAGCCCTGGGTATAGCTCACTAAGCCCGGAGTTAGCAGTAGACAGGGCCGTTTCATAGCCCGGTGCGGATCGCGTCCACTGGACAAACCGGGACGCACTGTTCACAAACGATACAGCGCGACCGCTGGAATTGAAGCTCAAAGGTCACAGGCTGTAGGGTCAGAGCTTGGGTCGGACAGACCCCGGTACATAAGCCACAGTGGACACAGGTACTATCAATCAAGATTTCGCTACTGATGAGTGAAACGGTGATGCCCTGGGCTTGGACCCAGAGGAGGGCCGCCTCCACCCGGTCCAGGGCACCGGAGACCTCAATGACCATTTTGCCTACTTCATCGGGGGCGACTTGGGCACGGAGGATATTGCCCGCGACATTGAAATCCTTAGCCAGTCGGTAGGTCAGCGGCATCTGGACCACCTGGGGCGGAAAGGTGAGGATGACCCGCCGTTTGATTTCCCGTTTCATCCCCTCAGTGTACCGTCTGTTGCCGGAGGACTTCGTAGAGCAGGACTGCCACACTGACAGCAAGATTGAGTGATTCCACGCCCGGCTGCTGGGGAATACGGACGGGATATTGGATGAGAGCTTGGACCTCTGCACTCAACCCCTGGCCTTCGGAGCCAAAAATTAGCATTAAAGGCCCGGTGAGGGGAGCTTCCCATAACGAAATACCGTCCGCCGGCGTGGTACCGATGGTTTTGAAACCTTGTGCTTGCGCCTGTTGGAGTAAGGGAATTACCTCAGTCACTCGGGGCGGCTGACGAAACCACTGCCCACTGGTTGCCCGGAGGACTTTGGGGTGGTCTGGGGCAATACTGTCGGGACTGACGACAACGCCAGCTACGCCCACGGCGGCGGCGGTCCTAAGGATTGTACCGAGGTTACCGGGATCTTGGACGCGCTCCAATACCACCCAGCGTTGGGGTAAGCGGCCCAAGTCTGGTGCCAGTGTGTCGCCCTGCCGCGCTATCGCTAGAATCCCAGGGGCATTGACGGTGGTGACGAGTTCCGGGAAAAGGGCCTCGGGGACTTGTTCCGTGCGTTCGCTGTGGACGAGGAGTTGTTCCCATCGGGCTGAATTCGCGCTAGCCCAAGTGGGGGTACTGACCGTGCAGACTAGAGGCCAGCCCGTCTGGAGGGCAGCTTCCACGAGGTGCGGACCTTCTAGGAGCATCCAACCCACACGCTCGCGCTCCTTGGCTTGGTGGAGTTTGCGGATCTGTTTGAGCAGGGGGTTTTGGAGGCTGGTGAGCATGGGGAGTTAGGATCGTCGAGTAAGACACTGACCGTTATTATGAAGCCCCAGTTAGGTCGGTGAATGATTAAAGTAGGTGTCCTGGTTGGATTGCATCTCCCTTGACCTCTAATTGAATCTGACCGGGGTAGTAGTAAACCCCTGATACGCCCACGCGCCCGAGTTCATCGAGGTCTGTGATTACACCCTCTGGTACCTGCTGCCCCCAGTTCACCCACCAACGTCGGTAATAGGTGCAGATCCGGGCGAAGCCGTGGCGTTGCCAGAGTTGATAGCCCACGGTCAAACCGCGCAGCACTAGCTGGTAATCACGCTCATAGTCAAAGGACCCCAATTCTTGAAGGGTGATGGCGGTAGTGGGGACCTGATTATTACCGTTGAGGCCCACCCCGACCACACAACCCATGACCAAGTTCCCCTGGACCCGGGATTCTGTCAGTACGCCCCCCAGTTTACGGCCTGCCACCATTAGATCATTGGGCCACTTCAACCTTGCCGGGATGCCCCGCCGTCGCAACGCCCAGCAGACCCCCCAGGCACTCCAGAAGGTCACTTGGAGCAGGTGGGCGGGGGCAAGCTGGGGTTTGAGGATGACCGAGAGATAGATGCCGCCGGGGGTGGAGACCCAGGTATGTCCCCGTTGGCCCCGGCCCTGGGTCTGGCTCTGAGCAAGCACCGTCGTGCCCTCGCTGGCCCCGTCGCCCAACAACATTAAGGCCCGTTGGTTCGTCGAATCCAGGGTGGTATAGGTGTAGAGCGGTTCGCCCAGCCTCAACCCCAATCCGCCGTATCCAGCCCCGGACCACTGCTGAAATCACTAGGGCGGATTTGTTCTAAAAAGTCATGGAAGGCAGCCCGTTCGGCGTTATCCGCATCTTGGTCCACGGGTAGCGAAGCTTGGGCCATGACTTCCTCAGTGGCCCAAATCGGCGTGCGGGTCCTGAGGGCTAAGGCCACGGCATCACTAGGGCGAGCGTCGAGGTGTTTGCGTTGTTCACCTTGCTCCAGCGAGATTACGGCATAAAACGTACTGTCTTGTAAGGAATAAATGACAATTTTGATAACTTTGATCTCCCAGCCGCCCAGACAATTCACAAATAGATCATGGGTCATGGGCCGGGTGGTCTTTTGACCCTCTAGGGCTTGGACAATGGCACTGGCCTCAGCCCGACCAATCCAAATCGGGAGGGCGCGGCGGTCGCCGAGGTCACGCAGGACCAGAATGGGGGATTTATTGACTGCATCTAGGGCAATGCCCGCCACTTTCATCTCGACAGCCATGGGCTAACTCTCCACAGACAGGAACCCTAGGCTCATTCTACTGGGGGTCATGGGGCTTGGCGGGCTTGGGCCACGGCCTGGGCACAGGATTGGGCATCCTTTGCCTGACCGGGCTGGTTGCCGTACCAGAGTCGTTCGTGAATGCGGACTAATTGGCTGAGGGGTTCTCGGAGCCGGGGCTGGTCCTGGAGGTCCTGGAGGTATTCCTGGTTGGTCCGGGTGGGCTGGTACTTGACTTGCTGTTCGCTATCCAACCAGAGGACTAAGGAGAGGTACCAAGCGCGGCAGGCCCCCCGGTAGTCCCCGCTCTGGGTGAGTTGCTCGGCTTGCGCAGTCCACTGTTGCCAAGGGGTAATTGGGCTGGGGGCAAGGGCGGTGGCTGGACTTACCTTGTGTGGACCGAAGACCTGCCAGAGTTGTACCCCACTTAAGACCACCCATAGGACCCCTAGCCCTAGCCCCACCCAGAGGACGATATTGGCAGCCTGGGCACTGAGACTCAGGCCCCCGAGGTCCAGGTTAGTCTCTGCTAACCGGAACTGCCCGGAGCGGCGCAGTTCTTCAAGTAACGGCTCAACCTTGGGCATTGGCTCCTCCTGGCCTCATCGTAATTGCTCGAACCAAGCCAGGGCTGTCCGGTAATCAATCATCCCCCAATAGAGCGGCCCAGAGACGGCCTGGGCGTAGCGGTGCGGGTCGGCCCATCGTCCGGCCCGTTGCAAAAAATAGACCTCCCGTTGGTAGGCACTGCGCTCAATGCGCCAGCGAAAAGTTTTGCTCCTGACGTAGTGAAAACAGAACTTAGGTAAACCCAGGGCTTTTTGTTGGCGGTGGTGGACCCGCTCGTGGGCCAAGACCGCTGCTTTTTGGAGGGCGGGCCAAGTGTCAAAGTCCCAGGGCACAAAGACCACGGGGTAAAGGGCGGTACAAAAACGGAGGGGCCAGGGAATAAGCCGCATAACTCATGGTACCGTGGCCCCATGCCCAGTCCAACCCTTGAACGAGAACAGAGCCTCTGGCAGGAGGGCTACACCCGCTTAGCGGCGGTGGATGAAGTCGGGCGGGGACCCTGGGCGGGTCCGGTGGTGGCAGTAGCCGTAGTTCTACCCTCTACCGTGACCATGGCTGACCTCCCCGGTGTACGCGACTCCAAACAACTCACCCCCCGCCGCCGTCAAGAACTAGTCCCGCTCATCCAGTCCATCGCCCTCGGTTATGGGGTCGGGCTGGCTGAGGTGGCGGAGATTGACCGCATTAATATCCGTCAGGCCACCCATCAGGCCATGGTCCGGGCTTTAGCTGGGGTTATGCCGGTGGATCATGTCTTGGTGGACGGATTACGGGTCCCGGAACTGGGGGAGCATCAGACCTGGGTGGTGCGGGGAGATGGTCAATGTCTCGCGATTGCCTGCGCCTCGGTCTTGGCTAAGGTCTACCGTGACCAATTGATGCAGGGGCTGGCCCAGGAATTTCCTGGTTATGGCTGGGAGCGCAACAGCGGTTATGGCACCCGCGCCCACCAACAGGCCCTCCGTCAATTTGGCGTAACACCCCACCACCGTCATAGTTTCCGGCCCGTGCGCGTGGCTCTGGAGACCGTGGGACGTTACGATAGGCCAAATATTCACTCAGACCATGCTTGAACTCAAACAGGTAGCCAAGCATTTTGGGGAACAGACCGTCCTGGCTTCCCTGGATTTGTGCGTGGGCGACCAGGAATTATTGGTGTTGGTCGGTCCCTCCGGCTGTGGCAAAAGTACCCTGCTGCGTCTGATTGCCGGTCTAGAAGAACCCACCAGTGGTCAGATCCTCCTCGACGGGCAAGACCTCATCCTCCGTGCTCCCAAGGACCGGGACGTGGCGATGGTCTTCCAAAATTACGCTCTCTATCCGCACTTGACGGTCTACGATAACTTAGCTTTTGGGTTACGCCGCCGCCGTCCGCTCACGACTAAATTGGGGGAAATGTGGCGCGGGCTGACCCAGCAAGCTTGCCCGACTCGCGCTGCTCTGGATAACCAAGTCCAGCAGGTCGCCCGTCTTCTACAAATCGAACAGTTCCTCGACCGCCGCCCCAGTGAACTCTCCGGTGGTCAAAAACAGCGGGTCGCCCTCGGACGAGCCATGGTCCGCAACCCCAAAATCTACCTGATGGACGAACCCCTTTCTAACCTAGACGCGCAACTGCGGACCCAGACGCGGACCCAGATCGTCCAGTGGCAACACCAACTCGCCACCACTACGGTTTATGTCACCCATGACCAGACTGAGGCGATGACCATGGGTTCACGGATTGCCGTCATGAACCGGGGCTGTCTACAACAGGTGGCGACCCCGCTCACGGTCTACCGGGAACCCGCCAATATCTTCGTCGCTGGGTTCATCGGGGAGCCGCAGATGAACTTTTTTCCCTGTGTGCCGACGGTGGCTCTAGGCCGGACCAGTCTTGTGGGTGAAGGATTTTGTCTGTCTCTACCCCCACAGTTCCAAGGCGTACCATTGCCGCCCCGCTTAACTATAGGTATCCGGCCCGAGCATCTGGTTCTCAACGGGCAAGACCCCGTATTCCAAGGGCGAGTGGAGTTTGTGGAGACGCTGGGCCGCGAGACCCTAATTTTTTGTGCTACGCCCAGTGGTCCGCTCAGGGTCCGTCTGACTAGTGAATGTCCCCGCCCCGATGAAAGTTGTGGCTTCGCGGTTCAGGCGTTCCATCTGTTCGATGAGACCAGTGGTTTGAGCATTAAACCTAGTCGTTTGGTGGTTAGTGAATAGTGGACTAGGACAGAAGAGCGTATTGCAGCACACTACGCTGGGGCGGCTAGGCAAGCTTGGTTAGCGTGAAAGCTGCTAAGAAGCCAAAGGCAACGACCAACCCTGTGTAGTCATGGGCGTACTCAAAGGCTTCAGGCAACATCGTATCGGCGAGCATGGCAAGGATCGCCCCCGCTGCTACGGCTGTGATCCCGGCAATAATATCGGCTGAGAATTGACTAAATACGGTGTACCCGAGAACGGCTGCTACGGCTGACACCATGGTAATTCCGCCCCAAGTGCCAAAGATATAGGCCGGTGAACGCCCCGCCCTCTTCATCCCCGCTGCACTCGATAGCCCCTCAGGGAAATTGGAGAGAAATACCGCCACCACCGCTACCCAACTGACCGACCCGCCACCAATCAGGCTCACCCCAATCACGATCGATTCAGGAATGCCGTCAAGGAGCGCGCCCAGGGCAATTGCTAACCCACTCCCCGCCGTCCCCGCCTCCTCGGGTTGCTGTCCTGTCGAGCGTTTGCGGTGCTTGGCCCCATAGTGAGCCAACCCACGATTGGCTAGGGTGAAAATTAGGGCCCCGAGCATAAACCCCACTGCCACCGCTGCCAGACTCCCCTGCGCGTAAGCCTCATCCATTAGGTCAAAAGCTAAGGCCGAGATGAGGACCCCCGCCCCAAAAGCCATAATGAGCGCGATCCAGCGTTGGGGCACCGCCACAAAATAACCAACCAATGCTCCAAGGAAGAGAGCTGACCCTGCCACCAAGCCCCAGCCCCCCGCCTGTACCCATGGGAGTATCACATAATAGCTCAACTGCTTTCTAGTAATTCTGTTCTATTTCTTGGAACGCCACGTCCCTCTCTTGGGATAAATTTGTCTGATTCACACAGTCCGCTTAGGCTTTTCAGCGATAGACTGGCAGGTTGCTATTACCCAAACTATTAATAATCTAGCGGACTAACTAATCGTTAATTCTTACGACTTTCAGTACTGCGCTTACCTAAAGTCCTTAGTATTATGTAACTGAACCCAGTCCTCCCAGGCTGCTGTAAGGCTTTGCCTGAGAGTTTAAGGAGTTACATACAATGCAGTTAAATTTCCGTAGCTTAGGCTACCTAAGTTGCCTCACCCTCGCTTGTGTCAGCCTCAGTCCCGCCTCAGCCGAGCGTCCTGAAGCGCGTCCCGAATTGGTCAAACTTGCTAAGCACGATACCTCCCGGACCCTGCGCGAAATGGGACCGATTCCGTTAATTTTTAACAAGTTCACTGAAATTCCTAACCCGCCCCGTCCCCGTAAGGTCATTAAGAAAGAAGACCTCCGCGCCACCCAAGTTCCTGACTCGGTGGTGCAAAACGCGCCCGGTGAGCCGCTTGACCTGCCCTTGACGGCGAGCTTCGATGGGGTGAATAGTGTCAACTTCGTCCTTCCCCCGGACCCGACGGGTGAAGTCGGTCCCAACCATTATTTTCAGTGGGTCAACCTGTCGTTTGCCATCTATAACAAAACCGGGACGCTCCTCTACGGTCCGGCCTCGGGTAATACCCTGTGGAATGGCTTCGGCGGTCCCTGCCAGAGCACCAACAGTGGCGACCCGATTGTGATGTATGACCACCTTGCTGACCGCTGGGTGGTAACGCAGTTTGGTATTCCCAACTTCTCCGGCGGTCCCTACTACCAGTGCATCGCCGTCTCGACTGGGGCGGACCCCACCGGCTCCTACCACCGCTACGCCTTTGTCGCGAGCAACAACAACCTCAACGACTATCCCAAGTTGGGAGTTTGGCCCGACGGTTACTACATGACGGTCAATCAATTCCTGAATGGCTTCTCCTTTGCGGGGGCCGGGGTCTTCGCCTTCGAGCGCGAGAAGATGCTCCTCGGACAGGCCGCCAAACTGGTCTACGTCAACCTCCAACCCATCAACCCCAACTTCGGCGGGATGCTCCCCTCGGATCTAGATGGCCCGGTTCCTGCCGCTGGTACGCCTGCTTATTTCATGGAAGCGGATGATTCCAATTTTGGTTTCCCGACGGACCAGATTGCCCTGTGGGAATTTAAGGTGAACTGGAACAATATTGCGCTCTCGACCTTTGGGCTGAGCGGTCAACCCAACCAGTTATTTAAACCCCCTGCCTTGGCTCCCTTTGACATGAATCTCTGCCCCGGTACCCGCAACTGCATCCCCCAATTGGGCACCACCCGCAAAATTGACACCATCGGCGACCGTTTGATGTACCGCTTGCAGTACCGCAACATGGGCACTCACCAAGTGATGGTGGCGAACCATAGCGTGGATGTGAACGGACGGGACTTAGCCGGGATTCGTTGGTATGAGTTCCGCAAGACCACCGGCGATTGGTCTATTTACCAACAGGGCACCTACAGTCCCACCACCACCCTCAACCGTTGGATGGCTAGTATTGCCATGGATGGCGCGGGCAACATTGGGATGGGGTACTCCACCTCCAGTGCCGACACCTACCCCTCGATTTACGCGACGGGCCGTCTTGCCACCGATCCCCTAGGGACGATGCGCCTTGAGCAACTATTGTTTGCGGGTCGCGGTTCTCAGACCAGTAGCTCTAGCCGTTGGGGGGATTACAGCCATCTCTCGATTGACCCGGTGGATAACTGCACGTTCTGGCACACCTCGGAATATTATTCCTCCACGAGCAGTGCCAACTGGCGGACCCGCATCTCGGCAGTCAAGATACCGGGCTGTGTGGTCAATACCCCGGTCCCAGCTACCCCCTAACTTCTAGTCATGGTATCCAGACGGCCTCTTAACCAAGGGGCCGTTTGGCTTTTGGTATGCTGAGAAAAACCGAGGTTCCTATGCACTGGGTCAGCACTTTATCGCGTGAACAGACCATCCCCCGCGCCGTGGCTGAGACCTGTGGTGCGGTCTTGACTCAGATGGGGGGCCGGTCCGTAGACTTGGTGCTAATTTTTGCCAGTCCTGAGCTTGGGGGTGATTTTGCCTATCTGGGCCGTCTCATTCAGCAACAGTTGGGCAGCGCAGTCCTGGTGGGTTGTGCGGGGGGCGGGCTGATTGCCCAAGGACAGGAAATAGAAGACGAGCCCGGCTTAGTCGTGACCGCAGCCCACCTGCCGGGGGTGACGGTGACGGGCTTTCACCTGGAGATGGCGGACCTCCCAGACCTAGATGCTCCGCCGCTGGCTTGGCAAGAGCGGCTGGGGGTGATGACGGATGGGCCTTTCCTGTTGATGGCGGGCGGGGGCATGGATTTGGAGGTGTTGCTGGCGGGGTTGGACTATGCTTTCCCGACTAGTCCTAAGCTGGGGGGGATTGCCAGCGGTAGTCAGCCATTACTATTCCTCAATGAGCAGTGTCATACCCGGGGCGTGAATGGAGTGGCGTTACGCGGCAATATCGCCATGGACCCCTTGGTTGCTCAGGGCTGTCGTCCTTTGGGCCAAAAACACGAGATTACCGGCTGTGAGGACTATCTGTTGACCCAGCTAGACGGGATGCCGCCCGTGGAAGTCCTGGGACGGGTCCTCGGGGCCGCCAGTCAGCGCGACCGTCAATTGGCCCAGCGCAATGCGCTCTTTGTGGGGCTGTTGGCGGATGAATTCAAGCAAGCGTCGGTCAATTTCTTGATCCGCAACTTAATGGGGGTGGACCGTCAACGCGGGGCTTTGGCGATTGGACAGCCCCTGCGCGTCGGTCAGACGTTACAATTCCACATCCGCGACGGGGCGGCCTCCAGTGAGGACCTCGACCAACTGTTACATAATTACGTGGCGAATTCCGGGGCCAGTACGGTGCAGGGCTGTGTCTTGTTTTCTTGTCTGGGCCGGGGGGAGTCTTTTTATGGCTCACCTAACCACGATGCCCAAGCGGTCCAACGGCATCTCGGGGCCATCCCGGTGGGGGGGTTCTTCTGTAATGGCGAGATTGGTCCGGTGGGGGCGACTACTTACTTGCACGGCTACACAGCGGCGATTGGTTTCTTCCGGCCCTTGTCGTAAGCGTGGTATTCCTTGCCCCCGCCATGCATGAGTGCTCCCCTGACTTAGGCTACAATGTCGCCCTAGCGTGGAGATTGTGGTGGCAACTTTTTGGGCAATTGAGGGCGGGGTGACGGCTCCCTTGGGCTGGCAAGCGGGCGCGGTGGCAGCAGGAATTAAGCCTTCGGGGAAGTTGGATCTCATCCTCATCTGCTCCGACCAACCCGCTGTGACCGCCGGGGTCTTCACGACCAATCTGGTCCGGGCCGCCTCCGTAGACTACGACGAGCAACGCTTGGCCCAAGAGAGCCACGGACGAGCCATCGTCATCAACGCCGGGAATGCCAACGCCGCCACGGGTCAAGCGGGGGTTGAGGCCGTCACGCAGACCGCCCAAATCTTTGCTGAGTTATTAAACCTCGACCCCGCCGAAATTCTGGTTGCCTCCACCGGGGTGATTGGTGTGCCCCTACCGATGGCGAAAATCCAACAAGCGGCCCCGCAGCTAGTCACAACCCTCTCCCCCACGGGTTCAGAACTCGCCGCCCAAGCCATTCTCACCACAGATTTAACGGTGAAGACGCGCGCGCTGGAAGCTAATATTGACGGTCATCCGGTGCGGATGGGAGCCATCGCTAAGGGTTCAGGAATGATCCACCCCAATATGGCGACGCTACTTGCTTTTATTACCTGTGATGCGGCAGTGGAGCCGGACCTGTGGCGGGATTTATTACGAGCTGCCAATACAGTCTCCTTCAACCAAATCACCGTGGATGGCGACACCAGCACCAATGATCTCGTCCTCGCCCTCAGTAACGGACGGGCTGAGAATCCGACGGTCACCGACCCCGCCAGCCTAGCCGCCCGTCTCCTCGGTGAGATGCTGACCACTCTCTGCATTGACCTTGCCAAGATGGTCGCCCGTGATGGTGAGGGCGCAACAAAATTAGTAGAAGTCCAGGTTACTGGAGCGCGTGATGCACAATCGGCCCGTCAAGTCGCCCGGACCGTGGCAAGTTCCAGCCTATTCAAGGCGGCCCTGTTTGGCTGTGACCCGAATTGGGGACGGATTGCAGCGGCGGCGGGACGGGCGGGTGTTCCCTTTGCGCCCCAGCGGCTGGCGGTTTGGTTGGGTGAAGTCCAGTTGATGGCAGAGGGCACCCCCCTCCCCTTTGACCGTCCGGCGGCTGTCACCTATCTCAAAAATCCCACCGTCCTCGTCCGTCTCGATTTAGGGGGAGGCCAGGGCCAAGGGACGGCCTGGGGCTGTGACCTGACCTATGACTATGTGCGGATCAACGGCGAGTACACCACTTGACTAAGGCGCGCCGGATAAACTGAGAAGAGGGTACCAAGGCAGCCGATGGACACAAAGAAAAGTGTACAACTCCGCAATCTCTTGATTGCCGCAGCGACGATCCTCCTCGTGGGTGGGTTGTATGGCGCGACCCGCGCTGATTTTAGCCGTGTCACCCCCGCCCAAATGGTCGAGCGGTCCATCCCCTACGAGACCGCCCAGACCAACGGACGACCGACCTTGATTGAGTTCTACGCGGATTGGTGCGCCACTTGTAAATTGATGAATCCAACCGTGGCTAAACTCGAACGGCAGTACGAGGGCAAATTCAACTTCGTCATGCTCAATGTGGATAATCCCAAGTGGAATCCTGAGCTAGACCGTTACCGGGTGAATGGCATCCCCCACTACGTATTCCTGGCCCCCGACGGTACGATCCAGGGCAATGTCATCGGTGAACAGACCGCAGACTTGTTTGGCGCGAACCTAGCGGCCCTTGTTCAGGGGCAATCTCTGCCCTACGCCCGCCCTACGCCCGGTCAGGTCTCTACTTTTAAGACCCGTCTGGTCCCCCCCCAGGTCCAGCCCCGCGCCCACTCCAATTCCTGAGGTAGCCCGTGCGTAGATTATTGTTGGCCCTCATGTTTGCCTTGCCCGTGTGGGCCGGACCGGCTGAGGAACTGGCACCCAAGGGTCTAGAGAACGCCCAGCCCTTTGACTTGAGTACCGGGACCAGCCAATACAACCAACTCCTCAAAGCCATCAATAGCAAGCAGCGCATCTATCAGGGCCAGTTCAAGGAACCCGAACCGGTCTCTTTGGGGTTTGGCGTGTGTGTGTACGGTGCCGCCCCGACCTTACCCGAAAAATTCAAAGCCCCACCGCCCCTACGCGAACTGAGCGCGGGGACCGACCGGCCCCTGACTGTCGCCCTACCCCGGTCCTGTCCGACGGTCAGCCCGGCGAACTAGCGTCGGATAAATTCCCACAAAGAAGACCATCCAAACCAAGACGGGAGCCGCGAGGACCACGCTGAGCCAACTCAGCCCCAACCAGAGATACAGCCCCCCGGTCCAGCTTGTTCCGGTCAAGAGGATGGACCAGGGTTGGCACCACCAGGGTTTGTGAGCCCACACATTATTTGTCATAGGGCGATTATATCCCCAGCCGTTGGCGCAACTGGTCCAGAGAAATATCGGTGGCAAGGATGACGGGCTGGTCCGGGTTTAGGGGGCTTGGAGGCGGTCAATACGCTGAATCTCGACCCCTTCCTGCCAGAGTGAAACGCCCTCCTTGGCCGGGGTCGCCCGCATCAGGGAGCTAATAAGGTTTCCGGGTGTATAGTTGATATTTACCCAAACGAATTTCTCTGGAATTACCTCTGACCTCCGACCAACTCGAAACCCGATATCGTGAGGCATCAGCTCCGGTCGAACGCTCACAGTTTCAGCTCTTATGGCTCATTGGCATGGGTAAAACCACTCAGCAAGTGCGCGAGGTAACAGGCTACTGCTGCACTTGGATACGAGAGCTGGTTAGCCGTTATAACCGCGAAGGTCCCGATACCATCAAAATCCTGGTGCTTGTCCCCGATGGGATGATGAACGCCAAGCGCAGCTAGCCCAAGTTTTACAAGACCCACCAGCGGCTGGCGGGCTCTGGAATAGCCGTAAAGTCGCTGATGGGATGGAATTGCAATTGGGACACCCAGTCCATATCCGACGTGGTTGGGACTATCTCAAGAGTGCCGAATATAGCCTTCAGCGTCCTCGCCCCATGGTACTTGGGAGCTGGTTTTCCTACGGGTGGGAAAGTGGAGATACCCGAGGGTATGCATTTGACAAAACTACCTGCGTCCTCGCCAGAGTTTCAACCGGCAGAGCACTGATGGTCGTTTGAGGATGAGAGCCAGTCGTAAATCGGGTAATGAGCGATATTGCTTATTTAGAGGATGTGATTGAACAACGGTGTCAAGTGTGACGAACCTTAGTAGCTAAGGTCCGGGAAGTTACTTTTTTCCATGGGTGGTCTGGACAAGAGCCTTCCACTGTTTAATCAACCGGAAACCTTATGAGGCATCATTCCTCGCCCGCGCTCCACAGCAAAAGCGTTATGTGCCCAGATTGCTGCAAGGACTGCCAACATGAACCAAAGCAAGACAATGACGGCGGCTGCAATGTGACCAGCGCGTGATCCATTCGGAGGCTGTGCCAAAGCGCTTGCTCGACACTCGGATATTACGTCGACTGGCACCATCTTCAGCACAAGAGCTATCCCAAGTGGCAGCAAAATGATTTCGTCCAGCAGCCCCAGAACGGGAATGAAATCGGGTATTAGGTCAATTGGACTCAGTGCGTAGGCGACGATCGCAACAATCAGGAGCTTTGCATAGCAAGGGGTTCGTGGATGGCGGGCTGCAAGGTAGAGAGCGAAAACCTCGGCTTTCAACTGGCACACACGATCCTTCAGCTTTGAGATCATCGACATGTTCTGATGTGACGCCTAACCCTTGGATGAGCTGCAAGCACGGGCCGCAGCCCCTTCTGCTTCGAGGCGTGACAGCCGCACGCAGTCAGTTCGATCCAAGCGTTATACGGCGAAGCACCATGTTTAATGGTTAGAACCTCTTCTCCCCAATTTCCCCCGCGCCTCTTCATATTCCCTTATACCATTCCTCGTCGATCGTGATTTTTTCGATAACTTCCTTTTTCATACCCAGATTTAGCTCCTTCAACTTGTCAACAAGTTGGTCGCCATCAATCAAATCGATTGGTGGAGCACCATCTCGCGTCGATTCACGCGTGGCCTCACGGGTAAAGGAACCGGTGGTCATGAAAAGACCTTTGTCAGCACGCCCCTGCATCGCCCCACGAAAATCTCTTATTTGACTTGAACCCACGGGTCCACTATACCGTTTGCACTGAAAAAGAACGTGAAATGAAAGGAATTCATTTATCAAGAGCGGCGTAAAACCCCTAGCTTTAGTTATGGGCATATAAGCCGTATCAGCCATAGGCGAATAGGATATCTAAGCGACAACTTTCAGCTTAAATAAACTACAATAGTAGTATGTTAGTTCTTGAGTCAAAGTTAGTCGCCACCTCTGAGCAGTTCGCCTTAATTGATGAGGCGATACGCACCTTCCAATTCATCCGCAATAAAGCCTTGCGCTATTGGATAGATACTAAGGGTGCTACTAAGTACGACCTCAACAAACAGTATACGATTCTTGCCAAAGAGTTCACGTGTCCAGGATTTCCAAACCATATTTCTGGAGATCTGAGTAGGTCAAGGGGCTATGGCTGCAATGCTTGCCCGGTGGCTGTTGTCATAAACGCCAAATTACCATATGAGCCCTATTTAGTACAGGGCACCTCGATTAATTGCATCCTAATTGCTGAAGATTAGTGAAAGTGAGAAAATAAAAAAGACCTCACCAAAAAATTACGATGGGCCAACAAGGGATGTGGGACTGGGAGCAGCGCCATCAAAAAT
>Ga0163154_10004664_pt1 | contig 17859 bp, 15 predicted proteins | sample OliLakLV19MP9P1_FD_148649 | JGI IMG/M metagenome (GOLD analysis project Ga0163154, IMG submission 148649) | Freshwater microbial mat bacterial communities from Lake Vanda, McMurdo Dry Valleys, Antarctica - Oligotrophic Lake LV.19.MP9.P1 | ecosystem: Environmental > Aquatic > Freshwater > Lake >...
GACGATCTTCAGGCGGGTTCGAGAATCGCAACCGTCAGCACCTTGAGCGGAGGTGGCTTCCAAGAAGCCGCACCGCTTTAGCGGTCGCGGAGTGTCACCGAGTTATGGCAATTCTATCTCTATTGGGGCGCGATCATCGGCATTGGTACGGGCGCAGTGGCGGGCACGTTGGGCGGCACGGTGGCGCTTCGCTGGTTCAATCAATATCGCGGCTTGGCGCTTGGCATGTTCAGCAGTGCAGCGGCGGCGGGGCAACTGTTATTCTTGCCTGCGCTCATCCCACTGGTCGAGGTTGCGGGGTGGCAAGGGATATTCGCTATCCTCGGCTTGATCATCGCCATCATTCTTGTTCCGGCGGTCTTCTTGATGCGCAACACGCCGCAGGATGTTGGAACCACCGCTATCGGCGTCGCCAACACCGCGATGCGCGCCAACGATGAACGGTCTACGCCCCTGCGGGAAGCCCTCCGCACCCGTGATTTTTGGTTGCTGGCGGGCAGCTTCTTTGTGTGTGGTTATACCACCGTCGGCTTGATCACCACCCACCTGCTGCCGCATTCGCTGGAACACGGTTTCCAAAAAGTTGAGATCGGGTGGGCAATCGCCTTCATGGGCTTGATGAATATCATCGGCACGACCGCCAGCGGTTGGTTGACGGATCGCGTCGATAATCGGCGGTTGCTGGCGCTCTATTATGGGATGCGCGCCATTTCGCTGGTGGCATTGCCATTCATTTATAGCATGAACAGTATGCTGATCTTCGCGCTCGTTTACGGCTTAGACTGGGTGGCGACGGTGCCGCCAACGGTCAATTTGACGGCACAACGATTTGGGCGCAAATCGCTCGGCGCGATCTATGGCTGGATTTTTTGTGCGCACATGATCGGGGCGGGGATCGCCAGCTATACCGGCGGGTTCTTCCGCGAAATTTTGGGCGATTATCATTTGGTGTTCGCCTCAGCGTCGATCTTGGGGTTGATCGCCGTCGGTTTGAGCTTGGGCATCAGCATCAGCGCCAAGCGGGTGAAGGTCGCGCCCGCAGCGGGCTAGGGCATCCCTAACAGGATGAGGGAATAAGACGGGGGGCGGACGCGCCACACTGGAAGCGCCCGCTCATCCATTTAGGTTCCGGTTTGATCGCGAAACGACTGGATTGCCTGTACCATGCTATCCACGATCTGTTGGTAGGGGTTTTCGGGAGGCATGGCGGCTGGTGTCTGATCGTCTAGCAGTGCCAGCAGTGCCGCCACGAAAGCGACCTCGTTGGCATAATCCGCACCCCGACCGCTGAAGTCCTCGTGGGTTGCCACTAACTGAGCACGCCATTCTTCCAGTTTATCAGGGACGCCCGTTTTGACCGCGACGGTGTTGCTCGCCAGCATGTTGATCGTCTCGGTGGGCAGCATCCCCGCCAGTGCGCCTGCCAGCGTCGCCCCGGCATTTGCCGCTGCTTCGGCGGTGGTTTGCGCTTCCAGTGCGGTGAGCAATTGTTCGATCACAGCATCAGGCACCTCGCCGGAGCTGCTGAGGAGTTCGCGCACGGCGGTTGCGCCGCCTTGGACATAGAGCTGTGCCAACATTTGCATTACTTCTTGCTGTCTATCGTCTGTCATGGCTGATCCCGTTGTTTCGATTCGTAAGGCGCGATTGTCCCCGCGCGGACGGGCGGCGTCAAGGTGGGGGTGATTCGGTGTTGAGGGGCGTTAAGGAGACATAATTTATTCGCTAGAATGATCCCCCGGCAAAGCTATTCGATTATGATAGTAATGATAACGCAGATTGAAATGTTCTAAATAAGGTGATTTCAACTGGCAACGTCTTTTTAGAATCTTCAAATCTAACCGTTTATAAACTTCTTCAGTGGGTATCGTAAAATAATGTTTAAATTCCACGATTAAATCTGGCAAGCCTTTCTTCATTTTATCATTTTCGGTAGGTACCCGTTCAAGATAATGAAATCGCTCATCTTTATTTTTCGTTATATTACTCATTAGCATCGATTTTTTATTTGCTTCACTCAAAGGGGGTTTTAAAATCCGTTCATCAGCGGAGTCGGCTATGCAAAAGAGAATACTATTAATAAGTCGATGACTTGATAAACTTTCACCGCTGCGTACCTTAAAGTCTTGTTCCAGATCGCAGTCCTGAGTTACTATAATAGCATAAGGATGAGTTATTTCAATGACACTATTAGATTCATTATAAGATGAAAACTCGTCGAGATCGATAACGATCTGAACTAGATCAGAAATAATTTCGCCCTGCCGTAGCGAGCCGGACATACTTGATTTATAAATTTTGTTTCGTGACGACAAGGATACTAATCCTCGCTATCAACCATGAAAGTGGTCTCTCGGATAATGGATTTCTTTTGTCTGATTTTTCTTTTAACTGTTTGAATACCTATTACAGATTTGATCTTTGATTTCCGCTCATGAAATTCGCTGATAGTTTCCATAATTTCAAGCAGCTCTACAATGCCTTCATAAGGGAACTTATAAAATAGCAACATAAAAATATTGAACATCAAGCTTTGTCTGGAGATGTTCCCCTTGTTTATTTCTTCAATAATATCATTGTAAGATGGTATTAAATTATTTAGTTCGCTATTCGTTCCAAATTTAGTTACTTCAAAACTAGCTGGCAATCTATATTGCGTTTTCAGCTCAATTCCTGATGTACTATTCGGCAATAGCGCTTGGTTCCATTGCATTGTCGAGCTTGTCTGTAATGCACCATTTAAAGAGAAGTCGTCCGTTTCGATTGAACTCGACGAGCGTATCAAAGACATCATCTTTATGCAGCCTTTTCTCTGTATAGAAATCGCTATCTATAATATACACCTGTTCTTTATTAGTCTCATCTACAGCTAAACCATGATGCATCATTACATATCCATCATTTTTACCCAACTGAATTTGAGTATTGGTTGCCCTACTAACCACATGGGCACTGATTGCATCGGAAGCCAGTTCACCTGCTATATGTGGCTTAAGCAAATCAGACCAAGAAGTTTTATCGTCTAATCCCAAAACAGAACGTTTAATCACATCGCGGTATCGAAGACCAATGCGTGTGAAAAATGATGGGGCATATACTTGCACTAGAGCCTCAAATGGTCCTTTTAAATGATCTCGAAATTCTTCCCAGCGGCGATAAGAAGTCGTCGAAAGGGCTAAAAAGTCACTAGTTAAACTTAACGTCCATTGTTCATCCTCAGAGACAAAATCAAAAGCCTTTCTACTATTATTAATGAATGGATTGATAGAACCCATAAGTTTTTGTATTTCTGGGGGAAGCGGTAGCTCAGATGAATTTCGCTCATTCAAGATAGGATATTCTTGGCGGATCATTTCCTGAAATTGTGCTGGCAGTTCTGTATCTATCCGAAGGATGGTAGGAAATCGCACTTGGCAAATAACCAACTCCAATGGATTTAATTTGTATATGAAACGTGGATAATCAGGGAATAACATTTGCAACCCAGTGAAAACTTGTTTAACCATGTCAAATCTAACGACAGATAAAACATATTATACTTCAACCAGATTGAAGAATGCAAACAAGTTCTCAACTCCCAACCCCTCAACCTGTTGTCGGATGAAAGGCACGCATCGTTGCCTGCCATCGATGGTGCACACGCGCTTCAACTCCTGCTCTTTAGCACTCCCTAGCCAGCCCGACCCGATCCGCCGTTGGGGTAGATCGAGTCGGGATGCGCACAAAGGCGCGCTACCGTGCGCTCGCCAAAGCATTACAAGCGGGACAAGTGCCGCCCGGTCGCACAACCGCGAACCCTGCCATCGGGTCGGGACCATAAAACGTGAAATCAATGTTCCAGATGATCAACAAGCGCACCCGCCCACTTTGGGACGCCAGCGCAACCGCTTGCGTCAACCATGTTGATTGTTGCGCTACGGTCGTGTTCGCCCCCCACGAAAAATAGGGATCAAGCGGTGGGTACCCTTCCGGTGTTAGATAACCCAGTTCCGTGAAGCAAATCGGTTTCGCCCCGTTGATGATGCTCCAATAGGTGTTTAACATGCCGGGGAAGTAGCGCGTATAGTAATTGTCGCGCGGGTCGCCGCTGGTAGCGGTGGCAGGCACCACCCCTTCGTTATAATGCGCCCCGACACAATCGGCGTAATTCAACCCGCCCGCATCGACAAATTGACGCAACCAGCGATCATCGTTTACGACCGCGCCCGGATACGCCGATTCTGCACCCGTCGGGGCGGGCGCGGCGCTGATGACCTGCACCCCACGGTTTGCCCCTTTGATCGCCTCATGCGCCAGCCGCAACATCTCGGCATATTGCCCACCATCGATTTGACCGTTGGGCCATTCGCGGTCGATGTTCGGTTCGTTCCACACTTCAATCGCGTCGGGACCTTGTGACGCCACCCCGCCCAAGAACGAGGCAAAGCCGCGCACATAATCCGCGCCCCCTGCCGCCAAATCCCCCGGCGATCCGACGACGCCCAGCAAAATCTTGAAACCGCGCCCGTGCGCCTCGCTAATGGCGCTTGCCGCCGCATTCGGATTCATGCCGGGACCATACCGCAATTGGACTTTCATCCACGTCATACCTGCCGATTGCATCACGCCCGTCGCATTGGTGGCGGTGGTGTTGACATGCCCGCCGTATTCAAACTGCCCCGTGACGATGCTGCCCGCCCCCGGTTGCACCGCCACCTGCCCGCCCCCTGACGGCGCGGACACGACAACTCGCTGGGTCGGTTCGGGAGTCGGCGTGGGGGTCGATGTTGGAATCGGTGTTGGGGTGGGCGAGGGCACAAAGACGGCAATCGGCGCGCCTTCCCGCTGGGTCGTGACGCCAGCAACTGCCCCTTCGGGGATATCCGCGCTGACCACCTCGACATTGACGGCATAATTGCCATCAGGCGCTTCGATGGTGGCGATTAAGTTCTCGTCCAAACCCGTGACGACTTCGCCGATCACCCCGGCGCGCCCTTCAATCGTCCAGCGCAACGCCAGCGCCAGCGTTTGGGCTTCTTGGGGCAAACCTAACTTATAGCCCAAGACCGACTCCAGCACGCCGGGCGCGACGCCCGCATCATTCAAATCATCAAAGCCGACCCCCGCCAGCGCGAAGGCTGCCGTTTGACTCATCCGATAGCGCACCGCGTCCCCCGTCGCCAACCATACCCGCCCGACGACCGCGCCCGCATCATCTTGATAATCAATGTACGGTTGACCGGACGTACTTTCCGCACCGATGAGGGCACTGTAGCCGTTTAAGCTGGCGGTGACGAGGGTGCCGGGGGGGATCGTCCCGCCCGGCGCGAGATCGACGTCGATAGTGACATCGCCCAGCGCCGACAACGCTTGATCGAGGCTGAGCGCCGTAAAGCCATCCCCGACTTGTCGCTGCGACAATGCCGACACGCCGATCAAGAGTTTCTGACGGCTGACCTCATCGACCGCCCAACGCAACATTGCCTCGACCAGCCGGTCGCTGCCGGGCACAAAAGCGGAGGGGTCGGGCGGTAGGATAATCTGAAGATAATCCGCCGCCGCGCCCAACACGCGCCAGTCATAGGCACCCGTATCCCAGCCTTCGGCGGTGTTCAGCGCGGCGGGCACGGTCACGATCAATCTTAGTCCGGCTGCATCCAAACGTGCGCCTAGTTCCGTCACGAACAGGCTCAACCCCGCGCGCGCCTCGACCGGCAGATCGCGATAATCGATCAACACGCCGTCATACCCCGACTCCGCTAAACCCGTGATCTGCTCGACATGGGCAGCGCGCAAGTCTGCGCTCCCCAAAATCGCCACCACCGTCTCGGGATCAGTGGCGCGGGGATCGACATAATTGCGGATGGCGGGGATGACCTCATAATTGGCGTCTAGGGTAAAACCCGCCGCCAAACTCCCCGTCAGCATCCCGGTCAAAAGCGGTTGTAAGCCCGACGGCGCGATGATCGAAGCCACCCCCGCGACTTCATCTGACAACACCTGCGCGACATCAATCGCCGCTACGATGATGGGTGCCACCGGTGCCGCCGTGAGCGCCATCACATAACGCGGGACTTCCGTCACCCTCGCCACTAGTGTGTCCCCCGTCATCAAGGCGGGCACAAACACCCATGTTTCGGTGTCGGGGTGATAGGCATACAGGTCAAGGTCGTCAATCGGCATGGGCGCGTCCGGCAAGGTGATGCTCAGTGCCACTGTTCCGGGCGCGGTACCCTGCGTTTCGATACCATACAGATCGCTCACGGGCGTCATCCCCGCAGGTAAAGCATTTTTGGCGAAGCTCACAGATGCCCCCGCCGCCGAGTCGCCTGTCATGAAGGTGGCTTGTGGGAAGGTCGTCAGTAGGACGCCGAATTCTGGCGTGTTGGTGGCATCATCAGGATAGACCGCCAAGGTGAAGTTGCCCGCGCTGACCGCGTTGGCGTCGGGGCTAAGCATGACATATGCCGCGCCAAACAAGCGCTCTCCTAAGTTGACAGGGGGCAGCAATAACCCCACGCTGATTAGCACCAGCGCACTCACCACCGCCAAGATACCGATGATCCAGCATCCCCCGCCGCCCGTTCGTTCTGGCGGCGGTTCTCCCCCAGTGAGCGTATCCCGCGTTTCGCGCTTTGGCGTCGGACGCGGCGGGGGCGCTTGAAAATCGGTATCAAAATCAGGCATAACCTGCGGCAACGAATTTGTCCCGCGTTTTTCTTCACTCATCGAAATTGGCGCGAGATACCCCTGCCTTCAGGCATGGGGAGGGATAGCGCCTTGTCCTTTCTTATAGGTGTAGCCGTCGGCGTGATGGGTAACCTTGGTATATCGATGCGATACGGTCACTTTTCCGGTTGCTGTTATGATGTCGAAACTGCCTGTCGCACGGCAAGCCACGCGACCACTATGCGTTCCCAGATACTTTCCAGCGGGGACGATGGCTTTAACCATGTCGCCCGTTTGAAAACCGAAATGGCGCTTCTGACGCAGACGGTAGCGCGACGGGAAACCATACTTGTCGGTACGACCCATCTGGCGTGAACCGTGACCCGTTGCTTTAACCAACAACGGTGTATCGCTCGACGTGATATAGACTTTTTCGCCACTCTCGCCCACACACGCCGCGTCCAGCCAGTGAGTTTTAGGATAGCCCTGTTGCGCACGGTTGAACTTGGTTCGTCCACCCGTGCCGACCTCCACGGGCAAACCGGATAATTGCAGACGAGCGTACAGCGCCCAACGGGTCGCGTTGACCGCCGCCGCGTCCTTGAGCGGGACTTTTGCCAGCTTTTGGATTTCGGGGAAACCAAATTCCGCCGCCGTCTGTGTTCCCTTCTCCTGATTGCAGTCGTGACAGGCGAGGGTTAAGTTGCTGACACGGTTGCTGCCACCGCGCAATTTGGGGTTGATATGCTCAACTTGCAGCGGTAAGTCCTTCGCATTACAGTAGGCACATTGGCGCTGCCACTTTTCCAGCAAGTACTCGCGCACTTCGTAGCCCATCAATTCCCCTTGCTGATATTCCACGCCGCTAACCTCCGCATTCTGCAGGGCTTGCGTATCGAATTTAACTAACTCAAGACTGACAGATACCAAAGGCGCGGAACGGTTCAGGCGACATGCCCATGTCCAAATGTTCTCCACGCGGCTATGCAATGACGGCGGCAGCCACCCCTCTGGACGACGACGATTATCGAAGCGCGCCTGTCGATAGCGCGTGTGTCGTGCGCGCCGAGAACGTCGCAGTTGCCGCCTTGACAGGAGCGCGTCGCGTATCTGCTGCCCGCGATGGGTGAGTTCGCCTGCCCAAATCACCCGCTTGCCACGCTTGAAGTCTGCGCCTAAAGCCATGCCCGTTGTCTTGCTGCCGGGATCGATCTTGAACGCCATGGGTTGGGTATCGCCGCCCTCGCGTTCTTTCAGGATGATGGTGAAAGGAAAAGTGCGGTAGACCGCCGCTTTCCCCTTATGGAGCAGTTCTCTCGCCCGTGCCGGATGACAGGGCATGAGCGGTTGCTTGTTTTTGTCGATCACCAATACACGTTGCATTTGAGTTACCTCAACTTTTCTTCCCTTACGGGTGTAATGTTCGCCTAGACAAAGTTATGCGACGGTTTGGCGCGAACGACACTGTTTGCTCCCAAGCATTCTGATTAATCGTTCACCGCAGAGTTCGGAACTGGCGTAGCATCCCGAAGTGCCTATAGTTTCGCCGCTAACATAGCCTCGCAAGAGGCTGAGTCGGGTAAGCATTAGGGCTAAAAGCCCCCGCCTTTAGGCGTGGGGATGCTTACTACTTGTCCTCACTGATAAAGCCCCAACGCCAAATCCGGCGCGCCACTCACTGGCACCCTCGTTTGGCGTTGGGGTTATTTGTTATGCGCTTGAATAACGATGACTTGCCACTAGCTTCCTAAGAGATCACACGCTGGGCAGCTTCCGTTGGGGCGGATCAAAGCGTAACCACCCATGGGGTCTGCGCCATAATTGGTGAAATCGACATTCCAAATGATGACCAAACGCACGCGCCCGCTCCGTGCCGAAATATTCACCGCCTGATCCACCCACTGTGCTTGCTCTGCCAAGCTGGTATTTTCCGCCCACCCGAATGAACCGGGCAAGGAACCAAAGCCTTCGGGCGAGAGATAGCCTAGTTCAGTGAAACACAACTGGCGGCGTCCACCAAAAGCGCTGGAATAGGTGTTGATCATCCCCGATAGATAGCGGGTGTAATGCCCGCTGTTGCCACGCGGATCACCGCTATTTTGCGTCGGGGGGATAATGCCTTCATTGTAATGGATGCCGACGCAATCCAGATAGTTGCCCGCGCCCGCTGCCGCCATCCGCTGGACGAACAAATTATCGTCACAGCCGACACCACTGCACCCGCCGAAAAAGCCTGTTGGCGCGGGGGCACCGCTGATCACCAATGTGCCGGGGTTGGCGGCTTTGATGGCGTTGTACGCACGGCGCAGCATTTCGGTGTAGCGTTCGGGGTTGATCGAACCTGCCGCCCATTCGCGGTCGATGTTCGGTTCGTTCCAGACTTCAATGGCGTCTGCCCCTAGCGCTGCCGCTTGGGCAGCCGTCGCGGCAAAAGAGTCGAGATAAGCGTCGCTGTTCACACTGCCGGGATCCCCGACAATGCCGAGTAAAATACGAAAACCATTGCCGTGCGCTTGGTTGATCACACCCGCATAATCTTGGAAGGCATGGACTTGCCGCTTCACCCAGGTCATGCCCGCACGCTGCATCGCGCTGATCGCAACCGGACCGAAGCCCTCGACATGCCCGCCGTATTGAAACCCGCGCACAGGGGCGCTGTTGGCGAGCGGGGCTGCGGGCGCGACGGGCGCGATAGCGGCTTCTGGGGGGGCAGCGTCGGCGACGGGCGGTGCCCCTACCCCGCCGGGAGCGCCTGCTGTGTAGGGCACATCCACCCACTTCGAGGGCAGCGATGCGATCTGATCGGGGGTGAGGGCTGTGGCGGTATCCACGATCCAGCCTTGATCATTATTCTGAGAGATACCGCGTACCCACCCGCCCCCCGGCGCGCGTCCATCCGCGCGGAAGGTGGTGCCAGCCGGCAAAACAGCCAGAATACGCCAATCTGCCCCCGGACCGGAGCGCAAACGGGCATCAGCGTTGATAGTGGTATCGAGGAAACCTTCTTGGGCGTTGGCAACGCTCAATGGGGTGAACGGCGCGGCGATCCAAACCCATAAAACCAATAGGATCGTAAGGAGTCGTATACGTTCCACTATTCCCAAAATCTTGACCTGATTCATCGAATCCTCACGATAGCTATACGAATAGAATACAGTTGAGCATCTTCCACTGTGGGCATTGTAGCAAAGATTGGACAATAGCGCCTTTATGATTTTGGTTTCAACAGGCTTAAGCCCTTCCTTTTGAATATTTTCCTCGCTCGTGATATTCTTTCGATGAGTCTGATCATGGAGACAGCCTGTGCATTTTTCGATCATCATCCCGCTGCATAACGGGGGCGTGGCATTTACGGACTGTCTACACAGTATCGGCGCGCTTTTGCCCGCGCCTGATGAGGTGATCATCGTGGCAAACGGCACCCGCGATGGCTCCGATGCGCACGCGCGGGCGGCAGGCGGAGTCGTGATCGCCCTCGCCCATGCGGTGGGACCCGCCCACGCGCGCAACTTGGGCGCAGACGCAGCACAGGGTGAAGTCTTGGTCTTTATCGACGCTGATGTGACCGTGCCGCCCGACCTGCTGGCGCGCATCGCCGCCGCTTTCGCCACCGATCCGGGCATCGCCGCCCTCATCGGTTCTTACTATAATGCGCCCGCCGCCCCAGATTTCTGGTCGCAGTATAAAAATTTACTACATCATTACACCCATCAAACCGGCAATCGCGAAGCCTCGACCTTTTGGGGGGCGTGTGGTGCCGTGCAGCGGGCAGCATTCGTGGCGGTCGGCGGCTTCGACGCGGCGTTCACGCGCCCTTCGGTGGAAGATATCGCCTTCGGGTATCGGCTCAAACGTGCCGGCTACCGGATCGCGCTGGTGCCAAGCCTGCAAGTGAAGCATCATAAGCACTATACCTTCGTCTCACTTCTCAAATCTGACTTTTTTGACCGGGCGCTACCATGGACGCGCCTCCTTTTAGGCGAAGGACGGCTGATCAACGATCTCAACGTGACGTTCAGTGCCCGTGCCAGCGTGCTGTTGGCAGGCGTGACACTGATAGCGCTGATCAGCGCCCTCCTGTGGTTTGGGGGAGTCGCACTGGCATTAGGCGCGTGGGCTGGTATTATCGCGCTTAATTGGGCGCTCTATGTTTGGTTTGCCCGTGTACGCGACATCAGCTTCATGATGCGGGCGATGGGCTGCCATTGGCTTTACAGAAGTAGGGCTTTAGCCCGCGAAAGCTACGCCGCTTCAGCGGCTGTAGATGAAGCGCCTTACGGCTTTAGCCGCCGTCTCAGCGTCTCAGCGGGGTGCATTTCAAGTGAGTGTAAATTCTCCGGGAATTTCCGAGTTGAATTCAAAAGATGAACGTGACTACTCAGGTATAGAAACAGAAGAAAATAAACAGAGAGGCATGAAGACGTGAAGAAAAAAAGGAAAATACCCCTCGAAACGTGGATGTAGGGGTGGATTAGGCGCTTGTCAATCGTTCGTTAACATGAAGGTTCGCGCGCCGAATATCCACCCATTTGCCGCCAACGGTCATTTCTCCCTTTATTACCGACCGTTTTTCAGCCTGAGCAGTTACAGATGAACATCGACAAAAAACTTAAAAGACTGTAGACTCGAAAATATGAGCTACCGAACTGTTGAATTCCGTAGCCTATACGTCCCAAACCTGCCCGGTTTGTGGAGCGCGGCACAAGTGCCGACGACGATCAAGTATCAGCGACCCGTGAAGGTTTTTCCAAAACGGACCGCCGTTAGTTCCGGGGGACACCCGGCAAGTAGCTCGTGAAAGCGAGAATCGTGATCGCTTGCTGTCAGTGTCGCGGCTATTTGGAGCCGAAAGGCTCCACAAGAAGCCGCGCCGCTTTAGCGGTTGCGGAGTGTCACTTTGTGTATAGTGGGTTGGCATTTGGCATCGGTTGGGGGGCACATAGTCTCGCGATGAGGCGCATCAACACAATCAGGAAATGAAGTGAATAGTCAGCCAAAGACGGAGGTGGTGAATGACACACCGGGTTCATATCATCGGTGCGGGACCTGCCGGGCTGACGGCGGCGCTAGAGTTAGCAAAGCAGGGCGTCTCGCCGATTGTCTTAGAAGCCAGCGATCAGGTCGGCGGTATCTCGCGCACAGAAGTCTATAAAGGCTATCATATCGACATCGGCGGGCACCGCTTTTATACCAAAGTCGAGGTGGTGGCGGCATTATGGAGCGAGCTGTTGGGCACCCAATTTCGACGGGTAAAGCGTTTGTCACGGATTTATTATGATGGCAAGTTCTATAAATATCCGTTAGAACTGACCTCGACGCTGCGACAATTGGGGGTGATCGAAAGCCTGCGCATTGGCTTCAGCTATCTCTACGCCCAGATCCGTCCGTCGCCAGTCGAAGAAACCTTCGAGCAATGGGTGGTTAATCGTTTTGGGCGGCGGCTGTTCAATCTCTTTTTCAAGACCTATACCGAAAAAGTATGGGGCATCCCATGCCATCAAATTCAGGCAGATTGGGCGGCGCAGCGCATCCAAAATTTATCGCTGCGTACCTCCCTATTGAATGCGCTCCTGCCCCGCCGCGCACTGCACGTCAAATCGCTGATCGAGGCGTTCGATTACCCAGACTTGGGTCCCGGTATGATGTGGGAGGCATTTGCGACGGCGGTGCAAGCGCGCGCGGGCGAAGTGTGGTTGAACACCCCCGTGAGCCGGATAGCGCATGAAGATGGACATGTCCATACGATCACCACGCAGGATGGCACAGCGCACGCGGTCGAGGCGGTCATCTCTAGTATGCCGCTGCGAATGTTGATCGAGTAGTTAGACCCGCCCGCGCCCGAAGCCGTGCGCCAAGCGGCAGCGGCACTGGGCTATCGCGATTTTCTGATCGTCGGCTTGATCATCGATCAAGCCCACCTCTTTGATGACAATTGGCTCTATATCCACAGCTCAGAAGTACAGGTTGGGCGCATCCAAAACTTCAAGAATTGGAGTTCGGCGATGGTGCCCGATCCGGCGACCACCTGTTTGGGCATGGAATATTTTTGTAATGAAGGCGGCACCCTGTGGACGATGCCCGATGAGGAATTGATCGCGCTAGCGACGCACGAAATGGAACAACTGGGCTTAGCCCCCGGCGGGCGCGTGATCGATGGCGTCGTCATTCGTCAGGTGAAGGCGTACCCAGTCTACGATCCCCACTACCGCGCCCATGTCGAGACCATTCGCCTCTATTTGAACGGTTTCGACAATCTTCAGACCATCGGACGCAATGGCTTGCACCGCTACAACAATCAAGATCATTCCATGCTGACCGGATTGCTGGCGGCGCGCAATTTGTTCGGGGCTAAGCATGATCTTTGGGACGTGAACACCGAACGCTCGTATTATGAAACCTTCATGACTCAGGAGCAAAAATAAGTGTTGGCAACCATAGGCATTATCGGCTGCGGTGCCGTCGCGCAGACGCTCCATCTGCCGGCGTTGGCGCGCATCCCCGGCGTACAGGTCGCCGCCGCCGCCGATCCCGATCCGGCACAGCGCTCAGCGATGGCGCGCTTTCAGATTCCTAAAATCTACGCCGATCACCGCGATCTGTTGGCGGATCCGGCGATTACGGCGGTAGCCATCTTGACGCCGCCCGCCACCCATGCCGCCATCGGCAGTGAGGCACTGGCGGCGGGCAAGGCAGTCTTGATCGAAAAGCCGCTTACGCTCACCCTAGAAGAGGCGGATCGCTTGTTGGCGGCGGAAGACAGCAGTGTGCCCCGAATGGCGGCGGTCGGGTTCAATTTACGACATCACCCTTTTGTGCAAGCGGCAAAAGAGGCAGTGAGCGCGCTGGAACCGGTGGCGATCACGTCGATCTTCGCGATTGCCAGCGGGGGAGTCGGCTGGCGAAAGCAGCCCGACGCCGGGGCGGAGGCGCTGTTGGAATTAGGCACGCATCATTTCGATCTCTGGCGGTTTCTATTTGCCGCTGAAGTCGAGTCGGTCTCGGCATTTACGGCGGGCGGCGCGGTGGTGGTCAACGCGCGCTTGCAGGGTGGGGCGGTGGCGACCGGCACCTTTATGACCGGCGGCTTCGACGCGCATCGGCTGGAGATCGTCGGCACCCACGGGCATATCGACGCGGCACTCTATCGTTTCGATGGCTTGCGCATCACGCGCGGAGCAGGGCGGCATTGGGCAGCGGATGGCATACAGTTGGCACGAGGGCTGATCAACGCGCGTGGGACCAATATTTTTGCCACCAGTTATGTCGAGGAATGGCGCGCTTTCTTAAATGGGCAGCCCACAGCATCCCTCTATGATGGACGCCAAGCGCTGGCAATTGCGCTGGCAGCGCGCGAGTCGCTGGCAACCGGAAAGGTCGTCACCCTATGAACACGGAAGCCCATGCCAATTTGCCCAGTCTGTCGATTATCCTTGCCACCAACATGAACTATGACGCCCTGCGTAAAACCATGTCATATGTGCGCGCACAGACGATCCGCGCCCAGATCGAGATTATCTTCCTTATGCCTAGTGCCGCCGATTTCGGGCTGACTCCAGCGGATATGGAGGGCTTTCACAGTGTGCAGCAGATCGAAGTGCCCGATATCCACTCCGGAGGGCAGGTGCGAGCGTTGGGGGTCAAAGCGGCACACGCATCCATCCTCTCGATTTTGGAAGATCACGCTTATCCGCTGCCACAGTGGGCAGAGGCGCTGCTCAAAGCCTATGATGACTATCCCTCGCGTGTGGCAGTAGGGGCAGCGGTACTCAACCCCAACCCCGCGACGATGGTTAGTTGGGCGGATTTCTTGATGGGTTATGGTCCGTGGATGTCCCCTGTCGCTTCGGGAGTGATAGACATGCTGCCGGGACATAATGGCAGTTTTAGACGCGCTGCTTTGCTCGATTTGGGCGACGCGCTGGCGGATCTGATCGAAATCGAGAACGCGGCACAGCGCCACCTGCGCGAACGAGGCGGCACCCTCTATTTAGAGGCAAACGCCTTGTTCTATCATCTGAATTTTTCCGAAATCAACGCTTGGCTACCCGCCCTTTACTTCAGTGGGCAGTTATATGCAGCAGAACGCGCGCGCGGCTGGGGGGTCGTCCAAAAACTGCTTTATATCGGCGGTGGGGTGCTGATCCCGTTGGTGCGCTTGCCGAGGATTTATTTTGATGTGCGCGATCCCGTACAACGGCGGGCGCTGTTCCCCAAAATCTTGCCCGCGCTGCTGCTAGGCTTATACACCAGCGCGCTCGGCGAGATCGTTGGTTATGCGTTTGGGATTGGCAGGTCACAACAGGCATTGGTGCGTTATGAATTTAATCGGGTGCGCGCTGTGCGCCCCAGCGATATCGATCCGCTTGCCCAAAAAGGAGGCTGACTCATGCTCGATCTAACGGTGATCTTAGGTGCGCCCGAAGACTATCTCAATGTGCGCGGCAGTCTCAACTGCTGGCGCGCCCAACGCGGTGCTGATCGCATCGAAATGCTATTGACGGTGCCCATAGGCACGTCCGTACCCACGGATGCCGGACAGGGTTTCGCCTCCTTCACGGTCATCGAGACCGATGACATCGACGACCTGCCCCGCTGGCGAGCGCAGTCTGTCCTGCGGGCACAAGCCCCTATCATCGTTTTGGGCGAAGATCATGCGTTCGTGGTGCAGGGGACAGTCGAGGCGTACCTCGATGTCATGCGTGATCCGACCGTCGTCGGGACGGGTCCGCGCATGATCAATGCCAACCCCAAAGGTTTAGCATCATGGGCGGATATGCTGATCAACTTTTCGACATGGTTCGCCCCCGTCAGCGGTGATGTGGAGTCGGTGGCGGGGCACAATAGCTGCTACCGCCGCGCGGTGCTGCTGGACTATGGGGAGCGACTGCCCGTTATGCTGCTCTCCGAACGAGCGATGCACTTGGACCTGCGCGCGCGCGGGCTGCGCTTGGTGATGGGCGACCACGCAGCGGTACTCCACATCAATAACTCTCAATTTGGCGTATTCATGCTGCATAAATATTTGGGGGGACGCATTTTTGGCGCGGCACGGGCGGCGGAGTGGTCGCTCGTCCAACGGCTCGTGTATGTGCTGGCTGCGCCGTTGGTGCCCCTCATCCGGCTGCGACGCATCCTGAGTCACCTGCGCCGTTCCCCACAGGATGCGCGCATCCTGCTGCCCCGCGTCCTGCCGCTCTTGATGGGAGGTTTGACGCTGCACGCTTTAGGCGAAGCCATCGGCTATCTGGCAGGACAAGGCAATGCTCTGGAAAAATACATCCCCATCGAGACTCGGCGGCGGCTTTATATCCGCGAAGGGGAGTGGGATGTGGTGCAACGGTTGTGTCCGTGAGCGCCCCCCCCACTTTTTTCAGTGATCATCGCGACTTACAATCGTCCGGCACAACTGAACCGCTGTCTAGCGGCATTGGCGCAGATCGCCCCGCCGCTGGGGGGCTTTGAGACAGTTGTGATCGACGATGGCGGGCACGAGGCGCTGGAAGCGATCTTAGCCCCTTATTGGGAACCGCTTGACTTGACGCTGATCCAGCAACTCAACGCCGGACCCGCGGCGGCGCGCAACACCGGGATCGCGGCGGCACGCGGGGCGTTCGCCGCCTTCGTTGATGATGATTGCATCCCGCCGCCCGCGTGGTTGACGCAGCTAGAAAACCATGTCACCGCCTATCCAGAGGTTATGGTGGGCGGGCAAGTCGTGAACGCACTGACCGATAATCCCTTCAGCGCCTTCAGTCAACAGATCGTGGCGATTGTATACGCCCATTACAATGCCGATCCGTTGGATGCTCAATTCTTGGCGTCCAACAATATGGTGGTGCCGCTGGCGGGCTTGCGCGCCTTGGGCGGGTTCACCATGACGATGCGAAACAGCGAAGATCGGGATCTATGTGACCGTTGGCGCTTCAGTGGTCGTCAAATCCATTATGTGCCCGATATCACGATGCTACACGGGCATGCCCTCACGCTGGACACCTTCATCCGCCAACATCTAAGTTATGGCTTGGGCGCGCATGATTTTCATAACGCCCGTGCTGCGCGCGGATCGGGCACGATGCTGGAGGCAGCGCGTTTTCATGCCAATCTCGATAACTGGTTGATCAATCCATTGCGCGGCGCGCAGGGGCTGGTCGGCAAAGCCCGGGTGCTGGCGTTGATCGCCTTGTGGCAGGGTACCAACATGCTCGGCTATGCGCTGAGGCGTTTTGGGCGGCGCGCATGACCGCCGCCGCACCTGCTGAGTCGGCGGCGGCACACGGACGGCGGTTGACGGTCGGCACGATCAGCTTATTCGCGGCGTCGGCAGTCAGCTTGCCCGCAGGCATCATCACTGCCGCCTTCTTATCGGATCGCTTCGACGCTGCCGGCTATGGTACTTTCGCGGTCGTGGTGGCGATTGTATTGTGGTTTGAACTATGCGCGACCCAATTCTTCGCGCGACCGACGGTGAAACTGATCGCCGAGTCGGATTCGTGGCGGCAAGCGGCGGCGGTCATCCAACGATCTCAGTTAGCGGTTGGAGTCGGGGCGGCATTGCTGCTGGGGCTATTGGCACCACTGATCGCCAGCGGATTAGGCGCGCCGGAACAAGTCGGGGCACTGCGCTTGCTGGCGTTGGATATTCCCCTGTATGCACTGGCGCAAAATACCGGCTCGATCTTGATCGGGCGCGGTGCCTATCAGCAACGCGCGCTGCTGGTAGCGGTGCGCTGGATCACGCGGACAGTCTTGATCGTGCTGCTGGTGAGCGCGGGCATGGGCTTGACGGGGGCGCTGATCGGCTGTATCGGCGCTTCGCTGATCGAGCTGATCGTGGGGCGACTGTTGGTGCGCGCGCCGTTGTGGGCACGGTTGCCCGGCTTGCGGCTGACCGCTTACGTCGTGCCGACCACGCTACACACCTTGGGTTTCGAGTTGTTCAAGCGGCTCGATTTGATCGCAGTCGAGGCGCTGGGCAGTGCCGGCGCAGCGGGTTATTACGCGGCAGCACAAAACTTGACCATCGTGCCGACGCTGTTCGCCATGTCGCTCTCACCCCTGCTGCTGTCGGCATTGGCGCGGCTACTGCGCGCTGACAAAAACGAGTCAGCGCGTGCCGACAAAAACGAGTCAGCGCGTGCTGACAAAAACGAATCGGCGCAGGCGTTGGCACAGGCGGCATTGCGAGCGATTGTGCTGCTGCTGCCGTTCGCG
>Ga0163154_10004667_pt1 | contig 17843 bp, 11 predicted proteins | sample OliLakLV19MP9P1_FD_148649 | JGI IMG/M metagenome (GOLD analysis project Ga0163154, IMG submission 148649) | Freshwater microbial mat bacterial communities from Lake Vanda, McMurdo Dry Valleys, Antarctica - Oligotrophic Lake LV.19.MP9.P1 | ecosystem: Environmental > Aquatic > Freshwater > Lake >...
ATGCCCGGCAACGGCGGCGAATGGCTCGAGGACAGCGGCGTGATGGCCGTGATGTTCACGCTCAAGTACGTGCGCGACAATTACGCGGTCGACTTCGACCGAATCTTCATCGGCGGCCGCGGCCGCGGCGTCGAGACCGCGCAGATGATCGCTGCGCGCTTCCCGGACCAGTTCGCCGGCATGTTCGGTTGGGCGGGCGACGCCCACGCCGACGTCGATGCCCTGAACTTCCGCAACATCCCGACTTACTTCGCCGGTGGCGGCGCGAACGCCTCGAAGTTCCAGGAGGCTGCGAAGGCGGCCAATATCGAGACGGTCACGCTGCAGCAGGTCGGCAGGGCGCAGGACATCGGCACGTGGGCTGCTGCGCAGCGCCGTAACCCGTATCCCGCACACGTCAATCTCGTCCAGAAGAACCTCGCGCCGACCAATGGTTACTGGGTCTCGATACCGCGGGTCGACGCCGACCTCGTGACGCTCGAGGCGAAGGTCGATCGCGCGACGAACACGATCACGCTCGAGGGGGTCGGGGTCGACACGGCGACGCTCTACCTGAACGACGCGGTCGTCGACCTGTCGAAAGGCATCACGGTGATCGCGAACGGCGTCGAGACCAAGTTCTCCGAGGGCCGCAAGATGAGCCAGTCGCTCGACCTCTGGGTCAAGGGGCGTAACGACGGCGGGCGCTACTTCGTGGTGACCCGCGACGTGCGCCTGGCCGCGCGCGCGGCCCCGGCCGACCCTGCAAAGCAGGATCCGAAGGACGGGCCCAAGGATGGCGGCGCCGGAGGCACTGGAGAGCCCGGCAAGTGAACGGCCCGAGCGCGGGTCCGCGGCGTGACGAGCGCACGGATCTGGGTGTCCCCGGCGGCGACAGGTCTGCGGTTCCGACGACTCCGGCGCGCGAGCCACGCTCGTCCGAAGCGGCGCTGCTCGCGGCGGTGCTGGTCGCGGGCGCAGCCACGATGACGGTCGAGTTCTCGGCCGTGCGCCTCTTGGCGCCGTGGTTCGGCGCATCGGCCGGTGTGTGGACCAACGTCATCGGCGTCGTGCTCTTCGCGCTGGCGATCGGCTACCTCGTCGGCGCGCGCCTGTCCTCGGGGGAGCGACCGACACAACGGCTCGCCGTGCTACTCGCGCTGGCCGCGGTGTGCGCCGCGGCCCTGCCCGCGCTGGCTGGACCCGTCGCGCGGGTGTTCATGCCCGAGGGCGTGCCGCTGCACGAGGCGGCGGGGCTGCTCGTGTGGGGCAGCCTGGCGGCGACGATCGTGTTGTTCCTGCCCGCGGCGCTGCTGCTCGGCGCGGTCGGTCCGTTGGCCGTGGAAGCGACCCAGCGTGCACGCGGCGGCGGCGCGGGCGCGGCGGGCGGCCGCGTGCTGGCGCTCTCGACGCTCGGCAGCCTCGCGGGGACCTTCGGCACGACGCACGTATTGATCCCCTCGCTCGGGGTACGCGCAACGTTCCTCACCGCAGCCGCGGCGCTCTTGGTCGCGGCCGCCGTCGTCGGGCTCGCCGAGCGTCGCGGCAGCGCGCCGCGCAACGGGCTGCACGGTCTGCGGGCGCCGGCGCTCGGCCTCGTCCTCGGAGGCGCGCTCGCGAGCCTCGGCTACGCGCCGCCGGGCGCACGGGCCGGCGAGCGCGAGCTCGTCGCCGTCGATTCGGCGTACCAACGGTTGCGCGTCCTCGAGTCCGGCACGGGCGCGGGGCGCATGCGTTTCCTGCGGGTGAACGAGTCTCTCGATTCGTTCCAGTCGGTGTGGACTCCCGAGCCAGGATTACTTCCGCCAGGCCACTACTACGACCACTTCGCGCTCCCGCTGGCGTTCGAGGGCGCGCATGCGGCGCCCGCGCGCTGGGATGTCGCCGTGGTGGGCCTCGGCGCGGGCACGACCGTGCGCGTGCTCGAGGGGGTCGTCGCGGAAGGTACAGAGCTCGGCTGCGTCGGCTTCGAGATCGACCCCGTCGTGCTCTCACTCGCGCGCGAGCACTTCGAGCTGCGTGACGCCCCAGGGCGCGAGTACCACGGCGGCCTCGATGGTCGTGCCGGCCTCGCGCTCGTCAACCGGATGTTCGACCAGGTGGTGCTGGACGCGTACGCGAACAACATGGAGATCCCGCCGCACCTCGCGACGGTCGAGTTCTTTCGCGAAGTCCGGCGGGTGCTGCGCCCCGGTGGCTGGGTGACGGCCAACCTCGGCGGCTTCGGCGCGAATGACCCGGTCGTCGCGGCCGTCGCGCGCTCCGCTGCGGAGGGGCTCGGCGCCGACGTGCACCTCGCGCGGGTGCCGTTCTCGCGCAACGTGACGCTCCTGGCGCGGGTGGGCGCCGAGGTGCCCGAGCCCGGGAGTCCTGACTGGCGCTTTGCGCCCCACCTGGACCAGCTGCGCGGGCCGCTCGAGCTCCCCGGCGCTTGGACGCGACACCTGGGGCGACATGGCGGCGCGCGCTTGACCGACGATCGCTGCCCCATGGAGTGGCTGCAGCTCAGGTCGATCCAGGAGGCGACGGCGCGATGGGCCTCGCGTTCGTGAGCCTGTGTGCCGTGCTCGGCATGGGGACCGCCGCCGAGCATCGGCAGGGACAAATCGATCTGGCGGAGGCGGTCGCGGTCGAGCTGCGCGCGGGGCGCTTCGTCGAGGCCCTGCGGATCGCCGGCGAGGCCAAGGAGCCGGCGCTCGCGGCACGCCTCGAGGCCGATGTGCGCTGGACGGCGGGGGACCTCGACGGGGCCCTCGCAGCAGCCCAGGAGGGCCTCGCGGCCGTGCCCGGGGACGCGCGACTCGCCAGCACGGCCGCCGACCTCGCGCTCACTCTGGGGCTGGCCGAGGAGGCGCGGCGACACCTCGATACGCTTGACGGGGCGCTCGCAGGGCCTTACTGGTCCGAGGGCGCGACCGAGGAGACGCGGCGTTGGTGGGGCGAGCGGCGCGCGGGGCTCGAAGGGCTCGCCGTCGAGGCCGAGGCCGGACTCGCGGCGCGGGACCGCGCCCTGCAGATGGCGAGGTGGGTGGGGGGCGGGTTCGTCGCGCTGGCTTCACTGGCGTTCGGCCTGCTCCTGTGCCTGCCGGATCGTCGCCGCCCAAGGGCCTGACCGCTCGGGCACGGCTACCTGCGCTCGATCGCAGCAGTGGCCCGTGACTCTGCCGTCGCCCGTCCTGGCCGAGTGGGGTACCCTTCGCCTCACAGGCCTCCCGAGTCCGCACAGGCCCCGCGTCCGCACAAGAACGTATGGCGAACTGGGAACCGGGGAGTCCTATGACTCCGTCCAACTGGGGGCTCGTGCGCCGCTCTGTGCGTCGTTTGTTACCCCGTCGACAAGGTCCTCTCCAGCTCCACGACCAACGCATGCGCCTCTCGCTCTCCAATCTCACCACCCGTCTAGGTCTTCGCATTTCACTCGCCACCACTGCTGTGCTCTTCGGCGCCGGCGCCGCTTCGGCCCAGATCGGTACGCCGTACTGCGCCGCAAACGTGAACACGACCGGGGTGATCTCGGTCATCTCCGCGAGCGGCAGCACCGACGTCGCGCAGAACAATGTGACGCTCGCATGTGCGAGCTTGCCGCTGAACGCCTTCGGTTACTTCATCGTCAGCCGCCTCCAGGGCTTCGTCGCGAACCCGGCCGGAAGCTCGGGCAACCTGTGTGTGGGCGGCAGCATCGGTCGTTACTCGCTCAACATCCTCAACTCCGGCGCGCTCGGGCAGGTCAGCTTGCCGATCAACCTGCTGAGCATCCCGCACCCGACGACGCCGTTCGCGGTGATGGGGGGCGACACGCTCAACTTCCAGTACTGGCACCGCGACGGCGTGTCGGGCGGCCCCGCCACGTCGAACTTCAGCCGCGGCCTCGAGATCGCGTTCACGAACGCACCGCCGACGCCTAGTTTCCTGAACGATGTCTATCCACTGATCGAGACGCGCAACAGCCTCGGCTTCTCGTGCAAGGACTGCCACGACGGCAGCACCTGTGGACTCGACTTCACGACGGCACCGCTGACGTATGCGGGACTCGTCAATGTCGCCTCGGCCGGGCAGTGCGCGTGCCCGACCACGACGTACGTCATCCCCGGCGACGCAGCCGGCAGCCTGCTCTATCAGAAGCTGACGGCGCCGACCTGTGGCAACGTGATGCCCCTCGTCGGCACGTTGCCGGGTGACGTCAACATCATCCGCGACTGGATCAACGGCGGCGCGCCGAACAACTGATCCGAGCGCTCCTGGACAGCGACCCCGAGCCTCCCCGCGCAGGAGGGTCGGGGTCGCTGCTTCATGCTCGCGCGACAAGAGCCTCAGGGCGGTGGAAACCGCAACCCAAGCCTGGAGTGACGGGCCCGCGCTGAGTCCCATCCTGGCGCCGGATCGACTACGGGTGAGAGTCCTGCGTGCAACTTGCAGAATCTGACCCGTAGTCGATCAGAACAGGTCGATCACGCCCTTCTGGCGCACAGGGTCGTGCAGCGTTGGCGGCGTCTCGAACCAGCCGAGGTCCTGCGCGAGCTTCGAGTTCCATGGGAACGGCTCGCGATCACAGATCACGCCCAATGCGATCGCAGCGAAGGCGCGCGTCGACTCGTTGACCCGCCGACCGGTGAGGAGCTCCAGCAATGGATCGACCGCCGTCAAGTCGCCGACGAAGGCGAGCGCTCGGGCCACGCTCGCGCGGACGTAGAGATCGCGGCTCTCTGCGAGGTGGCGGACGAGCAGCTGGACCACGGGCTTGTGCCGCAGCATCGCCAACGCCGTCGCTGCGTCGCGCAGGAGCCCGGGCTGACGCGTCGCGTCGGCGACGATCGCCATCAGCTTCGGGATGGCCGGCTCGTAGCGCATCATCCCGAGCGCGATGGCGGCCTGGCTGCGTAGCTCGTAATCGCCTGTCTCCAACCACCGCATGACGTCGGGCCCGGCCTCCAGGTCCCTGATGAGCCCCATGGCGGTCAGGATCGCGCCACGTTCCGACGGCGAGCCTGGTGAGTTGAGCTGCCCGCGCAGTGAGAGCCGTAGCCCCTCGGAAGGCGGCGCTCCTTCGGCCAACGCACCGCGCTCGAGCAGCGCGAGCGCGAGCGCCGCCCATGGGCGTTGCGCCGACTGGCCGCGCACGAGCAGCGTCGAGAGGCGCCCCCGGACCTCGATGCGGGCCGCGCCGCGCTGGCCCGTGCCGGCGCGACCAGCGACACGCCCGAGCGAAACGAGCGCGACGTAGCGCGCGACGCGGTCGCCCTCGCTCGCAGTGTGCACGAGCGCGGCGCGGATGCGCTGGTCGGAGTGGTCCTCGTCGTCGTCGCCCAGGAGTCCCAGTGCATGCACTGCGCCGTGCCGCACCTGCAGCTCGACCGGCCCCTCGCCGCGCACGAGCGGGACCAGCGCGTCGATGATCTCGGCCTTCAGCGACGGGTTGGCGCCGGCTTCGAGCCGCGCGAGCGCGACGGGCACGAGCGCGCGGACCTCGCGCGAATACCGCTCGTCCGTGAGGCGGGCCAGGAGGAAGAGGATCGTCCCCTGACGCGAAGCGGATGGGCGCGGCCGGTCCTTTTGCTCGAGCTTTGTTCGCGGCACCCCGACCCCCTGCGCGCCCTGCGTGGCGAACGGGCCGTCCTCCAAGGGCACGAGCCCGAGCGACAGCACAGCAGCCGTCGCGACGTCGGGACGAGCGCCCTCTTCGGACATCAGGATCTGCGCCAGGTGGTGCACGACGAAACGGCGCTCGGCGGCGCGCGTCGAGCCGTGCCCGAGCAGTCCGAGCCCGTACGTCGCGAACGCCCGCGTGCGGACCGGCACGCGACTCGAGTCGCCGAGCGCGTGCCGGGCCGCGGGCTCGTCGCTCGCCAATCCGGCGAGCAGCGGCGCTTCCCCCGGATCTCCGAGCAGCCCCAGCGCGAGCGCCGCGGTCTCTTGCACTTCCTCGTTGGCGTGCTGCAGCCAGGGCCGTATCACCTCGGCGAGATTCATCGGCGCGCTCTCGGCCGCGGGCTCGAGGTCTGCGGGTCGCTCACCGATCTTCGCGAGCGCGAGTAACACGGCGGTGATGAGGTCGATGTCGCGCTGTCCTTCGAGGGCCGCGACGAGCGCGGGCACGACCCGGTCGTGGATCTGCGTCGCGTCGGGCCGGAGGTCGTTGCGCCGGGCGCGGTCCCGGCCCCCGCGCAGGAACGATTCGGCGTCGGGCGAGACGGCGCCGGCCGGCGCCGCGACGGCGTTCTCGAGCTCGAGGTAGGGCTCGCGGTTGAAGTCCCACCAGCGGCTCCAGGCGCCGTCGTCGGGCGGGGAACCGGAGCCATCGCCGCTCTGCGGGCCCGAGCCGGCCGCGACGGGCGAGGGCGTCGGGCCACGGTACTGCCCTCCGTGGGCCGATGCCGCGGCACAGGGCGCCCAGAGGGTGAGCCCTGCCCAGAGGGTGAGCCCTGCCCAGAGGGTGAATCCTGAGGACCACAGGCTGGGTCGTGACATGGCAGTTCTGGGCATTCGGAGGCTGCGCGCCCCGGGGACAGGGTCCACGGCGCGGGGTAGGGGCCGCCAGGCCAATCGCCCACAATACCCCGTCTCGACCGAAGGGTGACAGGCCCACGGAATCAATCAGGCCACCGAGCTCACCTGGCCTGGTCGCTCCAGTCTCGACCAGCGCCTCGCGGGTCGCCCGATGAGCTGCTGCGTGGGAGGCTCGCGTCGAGCTTTGCGCAGCAACGAGAACAGGCTCGCGTCCCAGGTCGCCAGGGCGCGCAGCGGGGGGTCTCAGAGGAGCTCGAAGAGGCCGTGTCCAGCCTCGTCGTCGAGGCAGAACGTGTTCACGCGGTAGTTCGCGTGGCAGAGGTACGAGACGTTCCAAGGACGCCCCGCCGTGTCGCAGACGAGGCCCAACGCGATCGCCGCAGCCGCGCGGGCGCCCTCGGGCGCCTCGGCGTCGCGCAGGATGTCGACGAGTGGACCGAGGGCGCTCGTGTCGCCCAGGAGACCGAGCGCGATGGCAGCACCCCCGCGACTCACCTCGTCCATGGATACGCTGAGGAGATGGACGAGGTACGGAACCTCCCCACGACCACCGAGCCGCCCGACCGCTGGCGCGGCGAGCGCGACGGCGGCCCAATGAGCCTGTGCATGTTGCGCCTCCGTGGTCGGTGACGCGGCGTACTTGCGGCTGCGATCGACAAACGCCTTGATCGGCTCGAGCGCGTCTCGCGCGTCGAGCAAGCCGAGCGCTTGCGCGAGCTGGGCGCACGTCGCTGCCGAGCCCTTGAATTCGTGCTCGAAGCGCCGCAGCAGATCGACGGCGGACTGGCTGTCGTCGATGAACGCGAGCGCCAGCGCGTGCGCGCCGGTCGTCTGCGGGGTCTTGTCCTGGTTGAACGATGTGCGCAAGGCGCTCGCCAGCGCGCCGTCGAGCGTGCCACCACGCGCCAGGACTGCGCGCCCATGGACGCCGAGCGCGAGGCTGCTCCAAGGACCCTTCGACCCCTTCGCCCTAGCTGCCAACGAGAGGAGCTGCGCCTGCACCGGCCTCCGAACGACCGCGTCGGGCGGGCTCCCGCTGTCCTGGCCACCGGCCTCTGCGAGGGCGATGAGCGCGAAGTATTCCGCCTGGTTGTCCGAGGCGTTTGTCGCAGTCTCGATCAGCCGCGCACACATCGGCGCGTCGAGCTCGGCGCGCAGCGCCTCGGGGCTGAAGGAATCCGGCGCGGCGGCAACGAGGCCGAGCGCGATCAGCGCCGATTGCCGGTTCCCCGTGCGCTCATTCGAGTTCTCGGAGCACATGCGCAGGAGGACCGAGACGGCTGATCCGTAGGCGTCCGCGGCCTCCGGGGGCAGGACGTCCGCGCGCGTCGTGTCTCCGCGCAAGAGGCGCGCGACCGCGAGCGGCGCGTGCGCGCGCACGAACCAGTGTCGCGTCTTGGCATGCGCCCGCTCGCGCTCGGGGTCCATATAGTCCACGAGGTAGGCGAGGAGGCTGCACCGGTCGGCGACGTGATCGGCGTACACGCCTACGTGGGGCACGCTCGAAGACAAGGGCCAAGCGAGGCGCACGAGGCCCAGTGCGTCCATTGCCCCGACCTTCAGATCGCTCGTCGATTGGCTCGACTGCTCGTTCGGCTCCTCGAGGACCTGGATCAGATGTGCGGCGATCGCGCGGCGCACGTCGTTCGACACACCGCGCTCGGCGATGAGCCCGAGGGAGTACGCAGCGTTTGCGCGAGTCCTCGAGTGGACCGTACTGCCGAGCGTCGCTCGCCGTCCGCGCGGATCGTCGTGCATGAGCGCCGCGAGCAACGGCACCGCGCGCTCGTTCCCGAGCACACCGAGCGCGAGCACCGCCGTCTCAGTGACCTGAGGGCTGTCCGAGGCGAGCTGCTCCATGCAGTGGAGGAGATGCTCCGTGCGCGACGCGGTGTCGAAATGATCGCCGAGCTTGGCGAGCGCGAGCAGCGCAGCGGACTTCACGCTCGGCGAACTCGAAGCGCGACTCGCCTCGATGAGCGCGGGCACGACGACCGTCGTGAGCGTCTCGGGTGTCGGGCGTTCGGTCTCCGACGCGCGCGCGGACTCCAGGAGATCGGGCCCGTTCGTGCCCCACCAGAAGTCCCACTGCGCGAGATCGGGACCGCGCGATGACGCCCGGTTCGTTGGCCCGAAGTTCACCGACCCTTGGGGCCCGGGGCGCGGGTGCTCGCTCGTACGTGGGGGGCTGTACGTCTCGGACGGTCCGAGAAGCCGCGCACCTTGCGCGAGCCCGAGCTCGGTTGTCGGGCAGCCGAGGGTGACGGAGAGGAGCGCAAGCGCGGGCCGGAACTGCATGGTGCTCCACCAGCAATTGTGATGCCCGACGTCGTTGAGCACCGTGCGCCGCGAACTGCACCCAACATGCACCGACCCCGCCCCCCGCGCGAACGCGGAGGGCGGGGTCGGTGTTCGTCCCGCGCGCACGAGCCTCGTGGCCCCGAGCGCGCAGCACATGTCAGCTCAGAGAATGTCGAGGATGCCCGTGCCGTTGCCCGTGAGGGTCAGCGTGTTCGCACGGTAGTTGCCGTTCACCGCGAGCTTGGTGTTCCACGGCAAGTCTTCCTTGTCGCAGACGATGCCGAGGGCGACGGCCGCGAAGCCGCGCGCGGTCTCGGAGTACTGCTTGTCGTGGAGGAACTCCACCAGCGGGTCGACCGAGCGAGCGTCGCCGATCGTGCCGAGCGCGCTCGAGATGGCGGCTTGGCTCGAGAGGCCCTTCGCGGTCTTCAACATCTCGATCAGGTCCGGCACGACCTTTTTGTCGCCGAGGAGGCCCAGCGCGACGGCCGCCTGCTTCAGGAGCTCGGGCTTGTACTTCGAGTCCCTGACAACGGCCTGGATCGGATCGATCGCTTCACGCGCTTCCAGGAGGCCGAGGCCAACGGCGATGTGGCCGCGGGTCTCATCCGAACCCTTGAAGTCATCGTTGAAGCGTTTGATGAGCAGCGCACGCGACTCCTGGTCCTGGATCAGGCCGATGGAAATAGCGTGGGCGCCGACGGTCTGCGGGGTCTTGTCCACGGTGAACGACTCACGCAGGGCGTTCCGGAGCGAGTTCTCGAACGTGCGGCCGTTGTCGATGAGCTGGCGCCCATAGACCCCGAGCGCGAGGCTCGACCACGGGACCTTCTGGCCCTTTGCCTTGGCGGCGAGGGTCAGCAAGTCCTTCTGCACTTGGCCTTCCGCCGCCGTGCCCTGCTCACCCGGGCCCGGCCGACCACCTGATTGGGCGAGGGCGATCAGCGCGAAGTACTCGGACTGGTTGTCCGAGGAGTTCGTCGCGACCTCGAGGATGCGCGCGCGCATGTCCTCGTTGTACTTGCCCTGCAGGTCGTCCTTGTTGGCGCGCATGGACGAGTTCGCCAGCATGCCCATCGCGATGACGGCGGACTGCTGCGCCTGCTTGGTCTCCTTCGAGTGCTGACCGGCCATCGCGAGGAGGGTGTCGATCGCGTACTTGTAGTCCTCCAGCGCGTCGGCGGGGATCACCTCGCCCTGCAGCAGGCGACCGAGCGCGATCGGGGCGTGCGTGCGGATGAACCAGCTGCGGGTCGTGTTGTTCGCGCGCTCCTTCTCCGGGTCCATGTAGTCCGCGATGAACCGCATGAGCGTGGCGCGACTGACGACGTGCCGACGGTTCGAGTCCTTCTCGATCTCGCCCTCGGTCGGGGTCCAGTCGAGCGGGATCAGACCGAGCGCGCTCATCGCGCCGACCTTGATGTCGTTCGCCGCGAAGTCCGGCGCGTTGAGGACGTCGATCAGGTGCTCCGCGATGTCCTGACGCACCGTGTTGGACTGCGTGCGATAGCCGATGAGGCCGAGGCCGTACGCCGCGAACGCGCGTGTCCGGTTCGGGACCTCTTTGCCACCGACCGACTTGCGGCCGTCGGTCTCGTCCTTCATCAAGGACACGAGCAGCGGCAACGAACGTTCGTCACCGAGGATGCCGAGGGCGACCGCGGCCGTCTCGGAGACCTCCGTGCTGCCCGAGGCGAGGAACTTGGAGATGACGTCGACGAACTGGCTCTTGCCGTCCTCGGTGGCGACGTCGCCGATCTTCGCGAGCGCGATCATCGCGCCCGTGAGGATGTCGTTGGCGGTCTCGGTCTCGAGGGACTTGAGCAGCGCGGGGACGACGGTGCCGCGGATCGTGGCCTCCGACGGACGGAGCGTGTCCTTGGCCTGGTCCTGTTGACCCTTGCCGAGGTAGAAGTCGTCACTGCCAGTCATCGCGCCGCCGGAGCGGATCTTCGACTTGAGGTTGAGGTACGGCTCCTTGTTGAAGCCCCACCAGAAGTCCCACTGGGACAGGTCGGGGCCGGAGTCGCCGCCGCCGCGCGACTTCGGCGCGCTGCCCCCGCCGCTCGGGGCGCCGCCGGGCGAGCCGGGCGACGACGGGCCGGGGGACGAGGGACCACTCGGGCCCGGGGCGGACGGACCGCTCGGGCCGGGTGAGGACGGGGCGCCGCCACCGCCGCTACCACCCCCGCCGGGAGGCACGGTGTCGCCGGGGCCGCGGTATGTGCCACCGTGGCCGATCGAGACGTCCTGGAGGGCCAGGCCGCCGACGGCTAGGAGGGCACCGGTGAGCAGCAGTTTTTTCATGGGCGAGTCTTGGACTCGGGTGAGTTGGGAACGGGTTGCGGGCGCCCGAATGCGACCACGGCCGTGCGTGTCCTTGCGAAGGTGCGCAGGCACACGTTCAAGGTATGCAATGGCCGTGCCATGGTGCGCGCGCGCCCTAGAAGATAAGCCCCGTGCGCCTGGGGCCACAAGCGTCCCACGCGCACGGATCGTTCGTGTTCCCCAGGCGTAACACGGTTGTACCGAACGCGAGCGATGACGCAGGCCCGGGATGTCCGATCAGGGGCGGGGCGAATGTCCCAGTGTGATCACGCACCGGACTTCTACGTGGCACCCCGAAACGGCACACTCCTGCGGTGGCGTGTGCGTCGAACGAGCTGACCGAAGGCCCCGAGGCGCCCCGCTCCAGCCCCCCAGGGAGGCCCCCAGGGAACTTTGGTTGGGACACCGTGCTGCGCCGCTTCGAGCAGGACCTGCTCGCGGCGCTCGCGGCGCCGGACGGGGACGCGCGCTGGGCGTCGACGCCGTGGGTCGGCTGGGACGGGCTCCGCCGTGCCCTCGGTCTCGCGCGCCTGGAGTTGCGCGGCGCGGGCGGGGAGCACCTGACGGCACCGGCCCTGGCGGCGCGGCGCGTGGACGAGGCCTGGCTCGGGCGCCTCGATGAGGGCCACGCCGCCGTGCTGCTGGCAGGCGCCGGACCCCTTGTTGGGCACGACTGTGCGACGGTCGCGTATCGCGTTGCGGCCGAGTTGGTGGTGATCCAGGGTGCGCCCGACGTACTCGGGCTGCCGCCGCAGCCGGACAGCGCGTCCGCCGACGCGTTGGCTACCATCGAGCGGCAGCTCGGTGAACTCTTGCGAGCGTTGCGCCGCATCGGTGGCGCGGCCCTCTGCGCGGCGCGCGCGGCTGAAGAGCGCCGTCATGTCGGCCAGCTCGCCCGCCTCGGCGCGCGCGCAGGGGGGCGGCTCCACGACCTGCGCAATCAGCTCACGCTCGCGCTCTTCCGCGCCGACGAGGTCGTGCAGCGCGGCCCAGGTTCTGGTGATGACGCACGCTGCGAGCGCTCGCGCGCGGCGCTCGTCGAAGACCTCCGGCGCGCGCGCGAGATCGCGGCCGACGGCATCGTCCTGCAACGCGTGGGGTACGGCTTGCGCGCGCGTGAGGGCGACGATGGGCGCGCGCTGCGCCGCGTGCCGTTGCGCGCGCTCTTGGTCGAAGAGGCGCGGGCCCTCGCCGCGACCGCGCGCGCGACAGGCGCGCGGGTGCGTGCGCGTTGCCCCGCGGACCTCGAGGTGCTCGGCGACTCGACGATCCTCGGCCGGCTCGTGCGCAATCTGATGCTCAACGCAGCGGAGTCGCGCGCAGGCGGGGCGTTGCTCTCCGTCGACGTGGCGCGCGCGGAGGGGTCGCGCGCGACGCTCGTCTTCGAGGACAACGGCGTCGGCATGGACGCCGCGGCGCTCGCGGGTTACTTCGATGCGGGGCGCACGGTGGGGGGCTCGGGCTTCGGTACGGCGAGCGTGCGCGAGGCGCTCGAACGGCTCGATGGATCGATTGAGGTCGCGAGCGCGCCTGGCCGCGGGACGCGTGTGCGGCTCGAGCTCTGGGCCGCGCCGCCCAGCGGCGGGTCGCTCGTGCTCGCCGTTGGGCCCCGCATCGACGTCGCTGGGCCGCGCCTCGACGACGCTGGGCCGCGCCTCGACGACGCTGGGCCGCGCCTCGACGACGCTGGGGACAGCAGCTTCGGGGAGACGCCCAACCCGGTTCGCCGTGGGGGTGCCCAAGGGAGCTGTGACTGCGTCGTGGTCTCGAGCCCGTTGCGAGCGCTGGCGCTCCTGGAGGGCCTTGCGCCAACGCGCATCGAACTGCACCGCGCCGCCCTCGGGCCAGGACGGCGCCAATTGCTGCGCGCGGCCGCGCGCCTCGGCATCCCAGTGGTGGCGCGCAGCGCGCGCGAGGCATTTGCGCTGTCGATCGGCGGCGAGTGATCGACTTCGGGCGAGAATCCTGCATGCGATGGGCAGGCTCTGACCCCTGGTCGCTCAACGGATGATGTCGATGCGCTCCGACGCGCAGTAGCACGTCTCCGAGATGGACCTCGTCCGAGTCGGGCTCGACCGATGCGAGCACCGCCGCGGGTGCGTAGCCGGTCGCGGCGACGTGGAATAGGACTCTCTCACCGGGTGACGCCGCCGCAATTCGCTCGACTGTTGCCGTGCGCATGGTCAACGTGGTGCACCCATCGGAGCCGCTGACCGCCGCATCGTCGGGGGCGGCGGCGGCGAAGAGTCTGGCGCCAGTCAGGGCCAGACCTTCCCTGGTCAAGATGCGCGCATGGACTCGGACCTCGCCTCGCCGTGCGTGCGCAATCGGGACACGCGGGGCTTCGAGGCCGGTGCTCGGCGTGGCGTCGGCGCTCGACAGAGACTTGCGCTCAGTGTTCAACTCGTCCGCACCCATGACCACGGCGAGCTCGGCCTCGTGCTCCGACGCTTCAGGCCTCCCAGACTCGCTGCGCGGGGACCCGGCGCGGCCCGTGAGGAGCCAGGCGAACAGCGCTACGGCGAGCGTCAGCGCGACGACGTAGGTGAGCTTGGTCAGCGTGGAGAGCGCATAGGCAACGGGTGAGACGAGCCGCGCGCCCGCGCTCGCGGAAGCAGCAGGTTCGGCGCCGCCGCGAGCGACGAGTGACACCAGCGCCGGCAGCCAGGCCGCGCCGTCGTGCGCGCCCGTGTCCAGAGCGGCGCGCATCCGTTCGAGGCCGCGCCTGACGCGCGAACGCACGGTCCCTTCTGGCACGCCGGTTCGGCGCGCGATCTCTGCCGCCGAGACGTCTTCGAGGTAGCGCTGCACGAGCGTCGTGCGGTAGGGCTCGGGCAGCGCGTCGAGCGCCTCGACTGCGCGTCGCGTGACCTCGACCCGTGCCGCGGTGTCGGCGGCAGATGGAACGGCCTCGGGGCGTGCGGCCGCGGCTTCGCGGATGCGTCGTCGGGCCTCGCCTCGCCGCCTACGGAACGCGAGCGAACGGATCAGGCTAGTGAACCGAGCGGTGGCGCCGTCGCTTTGGTCGCGTGTCGTCCAACCAGACAGCCACGCGTCTTGCGCGAGGTCGTCCGCGTCACAGTCGGCGCCGACGAGCGCCCTCGCGAGCCGACGGAGGGCCAAGGCCTCCACGGCGAGGTCGGGGACGGAGGAGCGTTCGGTGCGACGAGGTGCGTTCACACTTCACATGCTCCGCCAAGGCGCGGAGCGATGCTCGGATTTGGCAGTTCGTCGGCCCGGAGGCCGCGGGCGAGTCGCACCCCGGTCAGACCGATGTCTCGGCGCGCTTGGGCTCTTCGAGCAGCATCGCGCGCAGGTACTCGCGGTTCATGCGCGCGATGGTCGTGACCGAGATCGCCTTCGGGCACGCGGCCTCGCACTCGTAGTGGTTCGTGCAGTTGCCGAAGCCCTCGCGGTCCATCTGCTCGACCATCGCGATGACACGCTCGCGGCGCTCGGGCTGGCCCTGCGGCAGGAGCGCGTACTGGCTGACCTTCGCCGCCGTGAAGAGCATCGCGGCCGCGTTCGGGCAGGCCGCCACGCACGCGCCGCAGCCGATGCACGCCGCCGCGTCGAAGGCCTCGTCCGCGGCGAGCTTGCGGATCGGGAGCGCGTTGGCGTCCGGCGCCGCGCCGGTGTTCACCGACACGTAGCCGCCCGCCTGCTGGATGCGGTCGAACGAGCTGCGATCGATCGCGAGGTCCTTCACGACCGGGAACGCCGTCGCTCGGAACGGCTCGACGCGGATGTGCGCGCCGTCACGGTACTCGCGCAGGTGGAGCTGGCAGACCGTGGTCCGCGCGCGCGGGCCGTGCGGCTTGCCGTCGAGCGTCAGCGCGCACGAGCCGCAGATGCCCTCGCGGCAGTCATGGTCGAACGCGACCGGGTCCTTGTCGCGCTTGACCAGGTCCTCGTTGAGGACGTCGAGCAGCTCGAGGAACGACATGTGCTCATTCGCGTCGACGGCGTGTGTCTCGAAGTTCCCGGGCGCACCTGGGGCCTTCTGGCGCCAGATCTCGAGCGTGACGCGCATCGTGGGTTCAGTTCTTCCTGGCGCGGCGCCTGACTGCGCCGCGTTGTGGGCCTGTTGGGTCACTTGTAGCTCCTCGTCGTCAACTTGACTTCTTCGAACGCGAGCGGCTCTGCGTGCCGCGTCTCGGGCTGGCCTGCCCCGCGGTACTCCCACGCCGCGACGTGCGCGAAGCGCTCGTCGTCGCGCTTGGCCTCGCCGTCCTCCGTCGCGTGCTCCTCGCGGAAGTGGCCACCACACGACTCGTCGCGCTCGAGGGCGTCGCGCACCTTGAGCTCGGCGAACTCCATGAAGTCCGCGACGCGGCCGGCCTTCTCGAGGTCCGCGTTGATCGTGTGCGGGTCGCCGATGACCTTGACGTCCTGCCAGAAGGCCTCGCGCAGGCTGCGGATCTCCTGTAGCGCCTGCTTCAGGCCGACCTCGTTGCGAGCCATGCCGCATTTGTTCCACATCACCTTGCCCAGCTCGCGGTGGAGGTCGTCGACGGTGCGCGAGCCGTTGACCGCGAGCAGCGCGCCGAGCCGCTGGCGCGCATCGCCCTCGGCCGCCGCGAACGAGGGATGGTCCGTCGTGACCGCGCCCAGCCTACGACCGGCGAGGTGGCTCGCGATCGTCGCGGGCACGACGAAGTAGCCGTCGGCGAGGCCCTGCATCAGCGCGCTCGCGCCGAGGCGGTTCGCGCCGTGGTCCGAGAAGTTCGCCTCGCCTAGCACGAAGAGCCCGGGCACGGTGCTCTCGAGGTTGTAGTCGACCCACAGCCCGCCCATCGTGTAGTGGACGGCGGGATAGATGCGCATCGGCGACGCGTAGGGATTGTCGCCCGAGATGCGCTCGTACATCTCGAACAGGTTGCCGTAACGCGCCTCGACGGCCGAGCGGCCGTCGCGCAGGATCGCGTCGCGGAAGTCGAGGAATACGGCCTCACCCGACGGGCCGACACCGAGGCCTTCGTCGCACACCGACTTCGCGTTGCGCGAGGCGACGTCGCGCGGCACGAGGTTGCCGAAGCTCGGGTAGCGCTCCTCGAGGTAGTAATAACGCTCACCGTCCGGGATGTCGGCAGGCGCACGCGAATCGCCCTTCTTGCGCGGGACCCAGACGCGCCCGTCGTTGCGCAGCGACTCGCTCATCAAGGTGAGCTTCGACTGGTAGTCGCCCGAGCGCGGGATGCACGTCGGGTGGATTTGCGTGTAGCAGGGGTTCGCGAAGAACGCTCCGCGCTTGTGCGCGCGCCAAGCGGCCGTGACGTTCGAGTTCTTGGCGTTGGTGGACAGATAGAAGACGTTGCCGTAGCCGCCGGTGCAGAGCAGCACCGCGTGGCCGGCGTGGCGCTCGACTTCGCCCGTCGTCAGGTTGCGCGCAATGATCCCGCGGGCGATCCCATCGACGACGACGAGGTCCAGCATCTCGCGCCGCGTGTACATCTGCACGCGGCCAGCGTGGATCATCCGGTTCAGCGCGGAGTACGCCCCGAGCAAGAGCTGCTGGCCCGTCTGGCCGCGCGCGTAGAACGTCCGCGACACCTGCGCCCCGCCGAAGGAGCGGTTGTCCAGCAGGCCGCCGTACTCGCGCGCGAACGGAACGCCCTGGGCGACACATTGGTCGATGATGTCGACCGACACCTCGGCGAGGCGGTGCACGTTCGATTCGCGCGAGCGATAGTCGCCGCCCTTGACCGTGTCGTAGAACAGGCGGTGCACGCTGTCACCGTCGTTCTTGTAGTTCTTCGCCGCGTTGATGCCGCCCTGGGCCGCGATCGAGTGCGCGCGGCGCGGGCTGTCGTGGATGCAGAACGCCTTGACGTTGTAGCCCATCTCGGCGAGCGACGCAGCGGCGGACGCGCCGGCGAGGCCCGTGCCCACGACGAGCACGTCGAACTTGCGGCGGTTCGCGGGATTGACGAGCTTCAGGTCGAACTTGTGCTTCGACCAGCGCTCCGCCATCGGGCCGCTGGGGACCTTCGAGTCGAGCCGATCGGCACGCGGTCTGGAGGTGTCTTGGGCCATGGATCAACCGCGCAGGGCAAAGAGCCAGAACGGGAACGACACGAAGCCGAGGAAGAGCAAGAGCGTCAGCACGCGACCGGTCCAGAGGACGACTTGGCGCCAGCGCGGGTGTCCGAGGCCGAGGGTCTGGAAGGCGCTCTGGAACCCGTGCCAGAGGTGCGTGCCGAGGGCAAGCAGGCCGAAGATGTAGATCGTCGCGCCGAGCGGCGACGCGAGGCGCGCGCGCACGGCGACAGCGAGGTCATAACCCTCGTCCACGAACATCCTCGAGATCCGGAAGTCGTAGAGGTGGATCAGGAGGAACACGAGCACGATCGGCCCCGTGATCGACATCGTCGCCGACGCGAGCGTCTTGCCGCCCTTGCCGAGGTCCGAGCGGTACTTGTCGCGGCGCGCGGCGCGGTTCTTCGTGATCAGCAAGACGGCGAGCGCGATGTGCACGAGAAAGACCGCGGCGAGGCCTGCCTCCGCGAGCGGCAGGAGCGGGTTCGACTCCAACGCCTTTGCATAGGCGTTGAAGAGGTCGTTCCCCACGAACAGCGTCAGGTTGCCGGCGAGGTGTGCGATCAGGAACAGGACGAGCGCGAGGCCGCTGACGGCCATGACGTACTTGCGTCCGAGCGAGGAGGACAGGAACCTCCCGAGCCAGTTTTTCATCGGCGCGGCCCCTCGGGGCGTGGTGTCGTGCGACGTCC